>Ga0070726_10000906_pt1 | contig 32553 bp, 29 predicted proteins | sample tdAd471_FD_67275 | JGI IMG/M metagenome (GOLD analysis project Ga0070726, IMG submission 67275) | Marine sediment microbial communities from the Atlantic coast under amendment with organic carbon and nitrate - tdAd47.1 | ecosystem: Environmental > Aquatic > Marine > Coastal > Sediment | place...
ACCCCGTCGCCGGCACCCCCGACCCCGACGACTACATCACCCTCACCGCCCTGCCCCCGGGGGTCTCGATCGTGGCCGAAGAGCTGCCCGACAGCCGGATCCGGGTCGCGGTCTGGGGCGAGGTGCGCAAGTACTTCGACACCGGCACCGCGCTGAGCTTCAAGGCCCGCTTCTACCAGGACTCCTGGGGGATCTTCAGCGTCGCCCCGGAGGTCAGGGTCTATCAGTGGATCGTGCAAGACCGCTTCCGCGTGCGCTTCCGCTACCGCTTCTACCTGCAGACCGAGGCCGACGACTACTCCGACCAGTTCCTCGTCGCCCAGGCGCAGCGCCCGACGGACCCGCTGAACCCCAACACCGACCGGACTCAGGACTCTGACCTCTCGGGTTTCAGCTCTCATACGATAGGCTTGAAGTTCTCGATCCACGCCACCGACTCGGTGGTGATCGACCTCGGAGGCGACTACGTGCTGCGTTCGGACGGAATCGATCAGATCCTCGCCTCGGTCGGCGTCCGCGTCGGCTTCTAAGGAGCGTTCCCATGCGTGCCATTCACCTGACCTGCCTCGCCCTGGCGCTGACCCTCGGCGGCTGCGCCAACAGCCAGCAGACCCAACCCGCCCCGGCCGGCGGCCCCCTGAAGGTCGGCGAGCTGACGGGCATGGACGGCAAGAGCTACGACGTCGACGCCGTGCTCGAACGCGGCGAGACCGTGGCCCTGGTCTTCTGGCAGACCTGGTGCGAGAGCTGCGAGGAGGAGTCGCCCAAGATCGCCCAGGCGGCCTACGACAACGCGGGCAAGATTCGCTTCCTCGGGATCGTGCCCGGCAAGGACGAGACCGTCGACGACGGCGAAGTCCGCGCGACCGCCGACACCTGGGGCTACGCGACCTTCCCCCACGTTCGCGACCGCGACATGAGCCTCTGCAAGCGCTTGGGGATCAAGGGCACCCCCACGATCCTCGTGCTGGGCAAGGGCGGCGAGGTGCTCTTCAACGGCCACCGTCCGCCCAAGGACTGGACCAGCTTCCAGGGCGCCGACTTCGACCCCCAGACCGCCGGAGGCTGCGAAGGCGGAGTGTGCCCGCTGCCTCCCGAAGCCAACGAGTGAGGCTCCGGCTGGTGGCCGGGCTCGCGGCCCTGCTCGCGCTCCCGGCCCTCGCGCAAGACACGGGCTCACCCCCAGAGCCCAACGCCAAGCCTGCGCTCGAACTGGTCGAGCGCAGGCTCGGCGTCATGGGGACCGAGCTCCAGCTGACCGTGCTCGGCGAGGACAAGGCGCACCTGGAGGCGACCCTCGACGCCGCCGAGGCCGAGCTGCGCCGGGTGGAGGACGTGTTCACCAGCTGGCGCGACTCGGAGCTGACCCGGCTCAACGCCCACGCCGGCAAGGGCCCGTTCGAGGTCTCCCAGGAGCAGGCGCGCCTGATCGCGCGCGCGCTGAAGGTCGGCGAGCTCAGCGGCGGCGCCTTCGACATTACCTTCGCCAGCGTCGGCAAGCTCTGGGACTTCAAGGCCGACCCGCCCAGGCTTCCCACCCCCGAAGCCGTGCAGGCCGCGCTCGTCCACGTGGGCTACGCCAAGGTCAAGGTGGACCTCGAGCGTTCGACGGTGGAGCTCCCCGAAGGCACGCGGATCGGCCTCGGCGGCATGGCCAAGGGCTACGGCGTCGACCAGGCGATGAAGATCTACCTCGAGCGCGGGATCCAGCACGGGATCGTGAACGCCGGCGGCGACCTCAAGGCCCTCGGGCTCAAGCAGGGCAAGCCCTGGGAGGTGGCGATCAAGCACCCCCGCGACCGCGAGCGCGTGCTGGCGGTGATCCCGGTCTCCAACGCCTGCGTGGTCACCTCGGGCGACTACGAGCGCTTCGTGGAGGTCGACGGCAAGCGCTACCACCACATTCTCGACCCGCGCACGGGCTACCCCTCCACCGGCTGCATGAGCGCGACGGTGATCGCCCCCGAGGCCGCCCTCGCCGACGCGCTCGCCACCGCGCTCTGCGTGCTCGGCCCCGAAGAGGGCCTGAAGCTGATCGACGGGCTGAAGCGGATCGAGGCGTTGGTGGTCGGCCTCGACGGCAAGGTCTACCGCTCCAAGGGCCTCCCCGAGGCCAAGCGCAACTAGCGCAGGCCGAGCCGCTGAGCCAGGCGGTGGAGGTTGCTGCGCTGCAGCCCGAGCGCGCGGGCGGCCGCGGCCCAGTTGCCCCCGCTCGCGTCGACGGCCCCCTGGATCAGCTCCCGGCGGTAGTCGTCGAGGGCGTCGCGCAGCGTGGCCCCCGGCGGGAGGGGCGGCCGCGGCGGGCGAGGCGAAGCCTGACCCGGCTCGTCGCGCAGCGTCGCCGAGGCCACGTGCTCGGGGCGCAAGACCACGGCCGCGCCCCGCTCGATCCCAGCCGTCGCGCGGAGCACCGCGCGCGAGATCGCGTTCTCCAGCTCGCGCACGTTCCCCGGCCAGGGCGCGGCCTCGAGCGCGGCCAGGGTGTCGGGCCGGATCCGCACCGGACCCAGACCCAGGCGCCGGCGGGTGAGGTCGCAGAACAAGCCCGCCAGCAGCGGGACGTCGTCCCGCCGCTCGCGCAGGGGAGGGACCTCGATCCGGTAGACGTCGAGGCGGTGGTAGAGGTCGCGGCGAAAGCGACCGGCCTCGACCTCGGCGGCGAGGTCGCGGTTGGTGGCCGCGACGACCCGCACGTCCACTCGGCGCAGCGCGTCGGCGCCCACCCGCTGGATCTCACCCTCTTGCAGCGCCCGCAGCAGGAGCGGCTGCACGGTGAGCGGCAGCTCGCCGATCTCGTCGAGGAACAGGGTCCCGCCGTTGGCGACCTCGAACTTCCCCGGGCGGTCGGCGGTCGCGCCCGTGAACGCGCCGCGCACGTGCCCGAAGAGCTCGCTCTCGGCGACGGCCTCGGGCAGCGCCGCGCAGTTGACGTAGATCAGCGGGTGCTCGTTGCGGGCCGAGGCCGCGTGGATCCCGCGCGCGACGAGCTCCTTGCCGACCCCCGTCTCACCCGTGACCAGCACGTTCATGTCGGAGGCGGCGACGAGGCGCAGCTCTTCGCGCAGGCGGGTCATGACCGCGCTCTTGCCCACCAGCTCTCCGCCGCGGCGCTCCTGGGCCTCGTGCATCAGGTCGCGCACGACCAGCCCCTGGCTCGCGGCCTCGCGCTCGAGGGTCTCGATCAGCGCGCCGACCCGCAGCGCCGCTCCGGCCAACGCGGTCAAGACCTCGAGGTAGCGCGGGTCGAGCGCGTCGAAGGCCCCCGGCTGCGCTGCGTCCGCCGTCAACACCCCCACCAGCTGCCCGTCGACGCGCAGCGGGCAGCCGAGGCAGGCGTGGATCGCGGTCAGCGCGTGGGGGTCGGCAGCGAGGAACCCGTCGAAGGGGTCGGGCAGCCCGCAGTCGGGAGGAAAGCGCACGGGCTCCTGGCTGGCGCAGATCTGGGCCAGCCGCGGGTGGTCGGCCGGCCGGAAGCGGCGTCCGATCACGTCGGGTCGCAGCCCGCGCGCGGCGGCGGGCAGCAGGGTCTCGCCGTCGAGGCGGAGCAGCGCGACTGCGTCCGCGGGCAACGCGCGGTGCACGGCCTCGACGAAGCGGTCCTGCCGATCGGCGGCGGTGAGCGAGCGGGTCAGGTCGAGCGCCAGGCTCAACAGCAGGTCCAGGCTCGGGTGCGGCGCGGTTATCGAATTCATAGCGCCGTATCGTATCGAGAACGAAGTGGTTATCGAAATGCCAACGGCCCCACTTGATCTAGGGACTTATGGCGGTTCGCTGCGTGCACGGAGCGCGGCATAACCTCGAGGAGACCCCATGAGCCTTAACGCCGACTTGCTGCGCAGCAGCCTGAGCGCAGCCGCCGAGCGCGAAGCGATCGTGACCGCGCGCTTCTATCGGATCCTGTTCACCCGCTACCCACAGGTGGAGCCGCTGTTCGGGCGCAACTCGCGCGAGAACCAACAGAAGATGCTCCAGGAGAGCCTGCTCGCCGTGCTCGAGCACGTGGACGATCCGCAGTGGCTCTCCGAGACCCTCGGCAGCATGGGTGCCCAACACGTCGACTACGAGGTCACCGAGGAGATGTACCCCTGGGTCGGCGAGTGCCTGATCGCAGCGTTGGCCGAAATCCTGGGCGACGACTGGACCCCCGAGCACCAGCAAGCCTGGTCCGACGCCCTCGGCGCGGTCTCGTCGCTGATGATCGCGGGCGCGCGCAGCCGGCAAGCCACGACGATCTAGCCGACCGCCGCCCGGGGGCGGCGAGGGTGTGCAGGAGGCCAGCCGGCCGCAGAATCGCCCCCTGGGTGACCCGCAGGGGGGACAGAGGCGTTATCCTCGGCACTCACGCCGCTGTGCGCCTGGAGCACACCTGCACCGGAGGTCCCCATGATTCGCCGCGCGATCGGTCGCCTCTACCTCTGGTGGGCGGGCTGGAAGGTGGAGGGCGACCCTCCGCCGGTCTCCAAGTTCGTCATGATCGCGGCCCCGCACACGAGCAACTGGGACTTCCCCTTCATGATCGCGGTCAGCTGGGTGCTCGGCGTGCGGCTGCACTGGCTGGGCAAGGACAGCCTGTTCCGCTTTCCCTGGGGGCTGTTCTTCCGCGCCCTGGGCGGGATCCCGGTCGACCGCAGCAAGAGCAACAACATGGTCGAGCAGCTGGCGGAGACCTTCGCCAAGCGCGAGAAGCTGATCCTCGCGATCTCGGCCGAGGGCACGCGTAAAGGAGGCGGCGACACCTGGAAGTCGGGCTTCTACCGGATCGCCCTCGCCGCCGGGGTCCCGATCGCGCTGGGCTACCTCGACTTCACCAACAAGCGCGGCGGCGTCGGCGGGGTGGTGCACCCCACCGGCGACGTGAAGGCGGACATGGACGAGATCCGCGCCTTCTACTGCGCCTCCATGGCCAAGTTCCCCGAGCTGTTCCGCACCCCGCGCCTCCGTGACGAGGCCGCGGTCTCCGCGAGCGTCTCGGGTTCGACCCCGACCGCCTGACCCCGGTCACGAGAAGGAGCCCCCCATGAACCGTTTGCTGCTGGCCCTCTGCTGCGTCGCCGTCTTCGCCGGCTGCCCCGACTCGAGCTCGACCGCCGTCGAGCCCGCGACTCCGCCAGCCCCCGAGAGCGCTCCTGACGACGAGGCCTCCTTTCCCGCCGAAGACGTCGGCACCGGGAGCCACGACGCCCCCACCACCGAGGTCTACGAGGTGATCTGCGGCTGCGCGCTGCCCGAGGTCGGCCACTGCGGCGAATACGCCAAGGTCGGCGACGGCTACGTCGAGATCGTGGGCCACGACCTGGGCGACATGCCCTTCTGCGGTAAGAACGGGCTCAAGGCCGAGATCTTTGGGCACCCCTCCCAGGACAAGCTGCACGCCCACTCGGTGAAGATCGTCGAGTAGCCCTCGGCGCCCCCCAGGAACTAGCCCTCGCGCGAGGCAGGTCGCGGGCGGTAGGATCTCGTCCGCATGCCCAACGCCCCCCAGCTCCTGCCCTGCGTCGATCCCCCCGCCCCCGAGGCCGGTGAGGTCGACCTGCGTCGGGTGGGGATCGACCCCGACTTCTGGTACCCCCTCGCCCAGAGCGGTGAACTGGCGCGCGGTCAGGCCCTGGCCAAGGCCTTCGCCGGGGAACCGATCGTGCTCGTGCGCCCCGAGCAGGGCGCGGTGTTCGCCCTCGAGGACCGCTGCGCGCACCGGCAGGTGCCGCTCTCGGCCGGGGACGTGTGCGGGGATCGGCTGCAGTGCTGCTACCACGGCTGGAGCTACGACTCCGCCGGCAGCTGCGTCGACGTGCCCTACCTCGACGCCAGCCCCAACGGGGTGCGCAGCTACCCCTGCCGCGAGCTAGGCGGGCTGATCTTCGTGTTCCCCGGGCGCGCGGAGCGCGCGGAGCAGGTCCCGCTCCCGCGGCTGCCCCTCGACCCGCGCTACAAGATCCTGCACCTCGACTACCGGGTGAGCTGCCACTACTCGTTCATGCACGAGAACCTGATGGACATGAACCACCAGCACCTGCACAAGGGGCTCATGGGTCGGGTCCGCGCCAAGCTGCTCGACGCGCGAGAGGGCGACGGCTGGGTCGAGGCCGACTACACCTTCGAGCGCACCGCGGGCAAACAGCACTGGGGCGAACGCCTCATGCTCGGCCTCCGGCGCAAGCCTGCCCCGGCCGAACGCAAGCACGACCTCATGACCGTGCGCACGGAATACCCCTACCAGACGCTGAAGTTCTGGACCGCGGAGGGCGGCGAGCCCGCCCTCGACCTCTGGAACGTCTACGTCCCCGTCGACGCCGAGCAGAAGGTCAACCACCAGTTCGGGCTGATGACCGTCCGCCGCCCGTCGCTGCCCGGGGTGATCCACCTCCTGTGGCCGGTGATCCGCCGCTTCTCGGCCGGGATCTTCGCCGAGGACCGCTGGGTCGTGGAGCGCGAGCAAGCGGCCTGGGAGCGCCAGGGCGGCGACCGCAACCAGGAGGTGTTCCCGGCGATCCTCCAGCTGCGCGAGCTGCTCCGCACCCGCGGCGTTCCCCTGTGAACGACCCCGACCCGCGGCTGCTCGAGGGCCTGCGCCTGCTCCGCGCGCGGGAATGGTTCGAGGCCCACGAGGCCCTCGAAGACCTCTGGCGCGAAGAGCCGGCCGGCGAATGGCGCGACCTGCTGCAGACCCTGATCCAGCACGCGGTGTCCCTCGAGCACCTCAAGCGGGGCAACGCCCTGGGCACGTTCAAGGTGTGGTCCCGGGCCAAGGCCAAGGCGGCGAAGCTGCCCGAGGCGCTGAACGGGATCGACCTCGCCGGCTGGGGCGCGGCGCTGGAGGCGTTCTACGGCGAGGTCGACCTCGCCAAGCGGGTCCAGGGACAGCTCGAAGGCGGGGTCGCCGCCGGCGACGAGCACATTCAGCTCGAGCCCCTCCCCGCCGACGAGCGCTGGCCGATCCCCAGCCTGGCCCCCGAATTGGACGCCTTGCTCGACGCGTAGCGCCTCGCAGGCAAGGACTTACATCCGCCGACCACGTTGCTCGCCCCGGTCGGCGGTGGTACGGTGATCACGGGGACAGGGGCGCAGGAAGCCGCCCAGAGCTGACCCCGCGAAGCGGACCGTTCGACCCGAGCCCGTCGAGGGCGCCCGGAAACAAGTCGCCAAAAGGGCGCGAGTGACCGAGAACCTGCCGTTCATCGAGATCACGGACATTCTCCAATCCCTCACGAACAAGCGTTCGACCGGGACCCTGGAGCTGAACCGTGAGGGCGAGCCGACCACCTACCTGTTCTTCCGCAACGGGATGGTCCAGCACGTCAAGGCGCCGCGCTCGCAGGTGATCCTGGGCAAGGCCCTGTATCAGCTGAACCTGATCGACGAGGCCGACTACGAGCTGACCCTCTCCGACTACGCCCAGACCGGGCGCCGCTACGGCGAGGTGCTGACCGAGCTGGGCCTCGTCTCCGCCGAGGGGATCCACAAGGCGCTCGCCTTCCAGGCCCGCGAAGACCTGCTGAACACGCTGACCTGGACCAAGGTCCAGACCCGCTTCCACGGCGGCGAGACCCCGCTCCCCGAGGTGTTCTCGAAGGACGACCTCGAGTTCGAGCTGCAAATGGGCGGCATGAGCGTGCTGATGGAGGCCGCGCGCCGCGAGGACGAGTGGAGCATCGTCCGCGAGCACATTCAGCACGAAGACGACGTGCTCAGGCTCTCCGAGCCCGGCGCGATCAAGGCCGGTGAGCTCGAGGTCCGCACGACGCTCCTGATCGACGGCTACCGCTCGGCCTACGAGATCGCCGACGCCGCCCCGCTGAACACCCTCGAGGCCCTGCACCAGCTCGCCGAGCTGGTCGGCCAGGGCAAGCTCGTGATCCTCGACCCCACGGAGCTGATCGCGGTCGGGCACGAGGCCGAGGAGGAGGGCGACCACGAGAAGGCGCTCAAGGTCTACCAGCTCGCGCGCAGCCGCGGGCAAGACGGGTTCGACCTCCGCCGGCGGATCGCCCGCGCGCACCACATGCTGGGGCACAAGGAGGAGGCCCTCGAGCGCTGGCTCGAGGTCGCCGAGCGCTGCGCCGAGGCCGAGCGCGCCGACCTCGCGATCGCGACCCTCAAGGAGGTGATCGAGCTCTACCCCAACGACATGCACCTGCGGCAGAAGCTCGTCCCGTTGCTCGTCGCGACCGCCAACAAGCAGGACGCCCAGGTCCAGCTGCGCAACGTGATCAAGCTCGCCGAGGAGAACGACGAGAGCCCCCAGCTGCGGATCGACCTGATGAACCAGCTGCTCGAGCTGGCGCCAGACGACCGCGCGACCCTCCGCGGGTTGGCCAAGCTGCACGAAGAGCAGGACGACGGCGTGCTCGCCATGCAGCGCCTCGACGAGCTCGCGAGCCTCGAGACCGCGGACGACGACCTCGAGGCGGCGGTCCACGCCTACCGCGAGATCCTGCGGATCGACCCCGAGAACCTCAACGCGCGGCTGCGGCTGGCCGAGTCCTACGCGGGCCTCGGCTCGACCGACGACGCGGTCGGCGAATACCGCGGGCTGGCCGATATCCTCTACAACTCGGGCCTGATCGCGAACTCGATCAACTGGCCGTTCTTGATCCGGGTCTACGAGTCGATCGTCGAGCTCGAGCCGAGCTCGACCCCGGCCTGGGAGTGGCTGGCCAAGGCCTACCTCGAGAACGACCAGCGCGACCTCGCGATCAGCCGCTACCTGGGCATGGCCAACAGCCTCCGCCAGCCCCCGGGCGAGACCCCCTCGCCGGCCTTGATCTCGCCCCTGGCGCGGGTGGTCGAGCTCGACCCCCAGCAGCTCGACGTGTGCTACGAGCTGGCCCACACCTACCTCGCCCTCGACATGAAGGTCGAGGCCGGGCGCAGCCTGCGCCAGCTCGCCGAGGAGGCCCTCCGCCAGGAGGACGTGCCCAAGGCGCGCTCGGCCTACTCCGAGGCGATCGAGATCGACCCCTTCGACCTGGTGAGTCGCCGCGGCATGGCCGCGCTGCACGAGCTGCAGGGCAACCTCGACCTCGCCTTCGAGTCCTGGGTCACCTGCGCCGAGCTCTGTCAGCGCGTGGGCCTGCTCGGCGACGGCCGCTCGGACGCCCGCCGCGCGCTGCAGATCAACGCCGACCCCCGCGCGTTCCGGGTCAGCGCCGAGCTCGAGGAGCTGGCCGAGGAGCCTCAGGCCGCCTCGGCGCTCTTCCTCCGCTACGCCGAGCTGATGCTCGAGCAGAAGAACGTGGGGATCGCCCGCGAGGCCTTCGTCCGCGCCCAGCGCCTGGACCCCTCGCGCACCGCGAACCACCCGCTGCAGAGCCTGCTCAGCTCGACGCGCCGGGTGAGCCGCCCGTAGGGGCGGACGCGCGTCAGACCCGTCGGCGGACGCGGGAGGCCGGGCTTCAGTGAGCCTGGTTCACGAGCGGGAGGAGGGCAGGCGCGACCCCCCCGAGGACGATCACCAGCCCGACCAGGGTCAGCCCCATTCGCTCCCTGCCCTTGAGATCGAGGGCAGCGGAGGCGAAGCGACCCGTGTTCGCTCCGTAGAACACGTGAAACTGCAGCCGGAGCGCGTTGAATCCGAGGAGGGCGAGGGTGATCACGACCAGCGCCATGCCCAGCAGCCCGGCCCCGTGCACCGTGTTGAGCAAGACGTCGTCCGCCACGAAGTCCACGGTCCCGGGAGCCCCGGCCAGGGCGACCGCGAACAGGAGGAAGGCGAGGCTGAGGGCGGGGGCGCTGCCGTGCAGACCGTGGAACGCACCCAGGTCGGGGTCCCCCACCCGGAGGGCCACGAGGTGGGCGGAGGCGCCGAGCCCGCAGGCCGTGAGGAGGGTCGCTGCCCACAGCAGGTGTCCACCTAGCTGCCCCCCCGCTGCGTCCAGGACCCCAGCGGCGATCAGCGCATGCGCCGCGGCGAAGGTGTACCCCAGGGAGCGCCCGAGCCTCTGCTGGCTGACCGCCAGCGCGCCTGCCAGCGGCGCACTCCCGAGCAACGCGACGCAGATCGCGGTTGCCAGGGCGGGCCGTTCGGCGAGCAGGGGCGAGACGCGAGCGAGCAGCAGGACCCCGCCGAAGGGCAGCGAGGGCAGCAGTGCCTTCAGGGAGAGCCCTCCCTCGAGGCTCGCGAGCGCTCCCGTCGAGAACGGGAACAGGCCCAGGCGAAGGCAGGCGGCGCCGATCAGCAGGGAGGCGAGGAGCTCTGGGTGGTCGCCGCTCCAGGCGACGGGCAAGGCCGCCGACATCAAGAGCGCAGAAGCGCCGAGATAGACCAGGTGAGCCCGCTGTCCCTGAGCGCGCGCATGCAGGACCAACACGACGCACGCCGCCAGCTCTGCACCGATCAAGAGCACGTCTGTGGCAGCCAGGAGCGCGAACGACTCGCACGCCAAGACGCCGAGCAACCACGCCAGCTCCGTATCGCCGGCGTCCCGCCTCCCGACCACGAGAACCAGCCCGATCGCAGCCAAGATCATTGCCGGCCCAACCGTCACCGTGACCGCGCGCACGCTGATCACTCCGGCCTCCAGCGGGGCGGCGCCCCACCCCGTGGCCGCGCTCAGCCCGATCGAAACCCCGAAGGCGATCGCGAGGCTCCCCACCGCGCTCCAGCGCCGCTCTTCGGTCCGCGTGAGCAACACGGCCAGCGCGCCCCCCACCAGGGCCCCCAGCCAGATTCCAACCCAGAGCGCGGCGCTCATTGAGACCTCACCTCGAGGGGCTCGACCGTTGATTGTTCGTCGGCGGCGTCGGCGCCCCCGCCACCTAGGACCCGCGCCCAGCGCCGGTCCGCTGCGTCCACCGCGTTCAAGCCCTGCCTCGCCAGCGTGGTGATCCCTCCGAGGAGGTCGTCGAGATACCAGCGCTCGAGCGCGAAGCGGTAGAGCTTGCGTCGAACGCGCGAGAGGAGCCCCGACCCGTCGGAGTACCGGGGGCGGGACACATGGGTGCCCAGGAACTGCATGAGCCGGTGCCGGTCGTGCAGGAGCGAGGGCGCCCGCAGGAGTTGCCAGGTGCGCATCACGGCGTGGCTCGCCAAGTGGAGAGTCGCGATCGTGTAGAAGCCCATGCCGATCCACATCCAGATCAGGCCCACCTGCGCGACGCTCGCATAGCCGAGGCAACACTTCACGTCGGTCTGCACCCGCCCCACCGTGGAGGCGTGCAACGCCGTCAAGCTGCCCAGCCCCAGGACCACCGCCTGGAGCACGGCGTGTTGATCGAGGATCGGCGTGATCCGGAGCAGCAGGAAAGGGGAGGCATGTATCGACAGCGCGCCGTAGAAGATCGCGCTGGACGGCGTCGGTCCCTCCATGGCGCGGGGCAGCCAGGGAGTAAAGGGGACGATCGCCCCCTTGCCCATGGCCCCGAACACGATCAGGGCGCCGACCCAGAGCGAGGCCGAGGGGTCCAACTCGCCGAGGGAGTCGAGGGAGGTGGTGCCGGCGTAGTGGTGCAGAGAGACGAGCGCCAACAGCAGACCCACGTCGGTGGTGCGGTAAATGCCGAAGGCCATGAGGCCGTGGGCCACGGGTGCGGGCCGGCGCACGAAGTAGGCGATGAGCAGCGCCGAAGACAGCCCGACGACCTCCCAGCCCGCGAACACGAGGTCCAGGCCGGCCCCCACGGCGATCAGGGAGAGGCCAAAGGTCAGGGCAACCAGCAGGAGGTAGAACCGGTGGTAGCCCTCGTCCTGGTGCAGGTATGGCGCAGAGAACGCCCCGACCAGACCGCAGAGCGCGACGGTGAGCCAGAGGTAGAGCACCCCCGTGAAGCTGCCGAACAAGGAGAGGTCGAAGTGGTAGCCGCGGACAGCGACGAGGGTGCCGAGGTCGACCCGGATCGGCTGCAAGACCTCGAGCCCGAGGCCCAACAGCACCGCCGAGGCGAAGACCAGGGAGGCGCTGTGGGTCACCGCCAACAGCTGGTGGACCCTCCGCTCCCTGGGCGGGTGACCGATCAGCATGCCCAACCCGAGGAATGTGAACGCGATCAGCGGGAGCACCACGGCCAGCACCAGCCCTTGGCTGGCGAGCGCCTGGAGGTGACTCACAGCGAGGCCCCCGCCGGGGAGATTCGTCCGCGTTCGATGCTCGCCGGGGCGAGGTGACGTCGCGTGCCTCGGTAGTAGTCCACCGAGGTCGTGAAGCTCGGGAGGCTGGGGCTCTCCGGTTGGTACTCCTCGAAGCCGCCGTCTGCGAAGAACCACATTCGGCTGGTCTCCGGATCGAACGTCGCGACGAGGATCCAGCGGTTGATCACGAGCTGCTTGAGCCCCGGCTGGCGATCGAGGACGGCCAGGAGCTGCTCGGGCTTCGCCTCGATCACGTTCAAGAGTCGCATCGGCTCGTGGATCTCGACCATTTGCCAGGGGAGGCCCGTGCGCAAGTCGCTGCTGTGCCCGTCCATGACACCGAGCAGCGCCGTAATGTTGTGAGGCAGCTTCGTGTTGCAGCCGTAGCGATCGGGGTCGACGAACGAGAAGTAGTACTCGAGGTTGATCCCCGCCCCTACGGGGCCAACGCTGGCGAGCAGGCGCTCGAGGACGGCCTGCTCGGGATCGTGATCCGGATCGTACGAGGTGAGGAACACCCGCCGGTCCAGGAACAGCCCCCTGCTCCACGAGCGTCGCCCCACGAAGCACAGCGCATTGGTGCAGTGGCCGTACTCGGGGCGAGGCTGGGCCAGGTCTTCGGCCCGGGTTTCGACGTGCTTCAGCGCCTGCGCCGGGGTCAGCTCGAGCGGGGCAGACTCGAAGCGGCGCACCCGCTCGTGGGCGTCGAGCCCCCGCGCGCGGTCCAGATCCAGGCGGACGCGATCCACGAGGGCTCGGTGTCCGGCGGGGACGCGGTCCAGGTCGTAGAGCTCGATGTCGTCGTCGCAGGTGTTGTGGTAGCCCCCCAAGAACCATGTCTCGGCGGGGATCTCGAGCCCTTCGGCGCTCAGGGCGAAGCGAACGTCGGCGCGGTTCGCCATCTCTGCGAAGGCGCGCGCGTTCGGACCGCCGCGCCCCCCCCCGCAAGCCCCGCAGTCGTGGGCGGCCTCGTGGGGGTTGTTCAGCGAGCGTGAACCGTGCCCCAGCACGACGACCAGGGGCGCGAACCCCTGAGTCAGGCCCATGTCCTCGAGGACTCGCTTCACGATCTCCGTCATTTCCTCCGACGTGAAGCCGACCTGCAGCCCATGGTCTCCAGCAGGAGGGTCCTCAGCGGCCAGTCTCAGTCGGGTGCTGGGAGCCCGCCGCGGGCCGGTCAGGCGGCCGTGCAGGCGCGGAGCCAGGACTCGGCTGACCAGGGGCAGCGCCGACCCCCACCCAGCCAGCGAGATCAGACCTCCCCGAAACAAGGTCGCCGACCCGAAGGTCAGCTGCCTCATGAGTCGTCCGAGGCCGGCGCGCGTCCTCCGGGCACGGGCCCAGCGGGTTTCGTCCAGCGGGTCCTCGGTGAGCAGGTGCTTGGGGACCACGGTGGCGGGGCAGAGGGGCCGCTGGTGAGGCTCCCCCAGCGGTCGATAGTAGGCCGCGACGCCGTAGAACCCAGCGACCCCCAGGGTCTCGTAGTCCGCGCTCAGCTCTTCGAGGTGCCTGCGCAGGGACTCCTCGCGGTCGTCGATACACGTCACGACCTGCACGTCTGGCTTCAGGTGCGCGTCGTTCGCAATCCGCCGCCAATGGTGAAGCACGGAGTCGAGGATCTGAGTCCGATACCGGCGTTCGTAGGCCAGGTGCCACAACCAGCGCCGGCGGACTTCGCCGAAGCGCTGCAGGAGCGCAGAGACCACCGGCTCCTGGGCCTCGAGCTCGTGCGGCAGGACGCCGAGCGAGCGGGCCGCGGCGAACAGAGCCCAGGCGGCGCTCGGCGCCCGCGACCGCGGGCTCGTGCGCGGCTGCTTCCCCGCGGCTCGCCTCAGCAGCCTGCGGGAGGCGGCCTCGTCCAGGATCAGTCGAATCGCGAGGAAGTCCACCAGCTCGGTCGGAGGCGGAGGCGCGGGCGCCAGGTCTGGACGCTCCGCCAGCTGGACGAACATGCCTGGCCAACCGGGCAGGGCGAGGAGCGTCTGCTCGAGCACCTCTCGAGCCGCGTCGAGAGGAGCGGCGACGCCGAGGCGAGTCAACGTGTCGACCACGCATTGCCCCGGCGAGGTCTCCGCGGCGAGGAGCTCCCGTGCCCGTCCGCGCAGAGGCCGCAGCCAGGGCCGCAGCAGCGCGCCCGCCTCGCTGAGATGCAGGAGCATGGTGCGATAGAACCCTCGCGAACGCCCGGGGAGCGAGACGTGGGCGTACCCCCCGTCGAGGAACGCCGCGCACCAGCGCACGAGGAACGGGTTCACCAGCTGGTCCGGGTCCTGGCCCGTCCGCTGCAGCGTCTGATCGCGTGGCCGCCTCCGCGTGTCTGCTGCGGGGGGTGGAGGTGGGCACGCGCAAGCGGCCTTCCAGAGAGCCAGCTGGACGCGATGCGGAGGGCCGTATCCGGCGAGTCGTTCGAAGGCGAAACGCGGCAGGCCGATCGGCCACTCGGCGAGCTCGTCGGTCTCCTCCAGGCGCCAGCGCAGGGTCGCGCTGTCCTCCTCCGGGGGAAGGTGGAGCATCCACCCGCGGACGACGCGTCGCAGCGGCAAGCTCCGCCCCCCCAGCGCGACCGCCTCGTCCGGGACCTCGCTCCGGAGGACGTCCGCCAGATCGGGCTCGGTGATTCGCCCTGACCTCCAGGCGTCGCGAAACGCGGCTTCTGCCATGTACGGCTCGGCGCCGAACAGGGACGCCGCGGTCTCGACGCCTTGCTCGAAGGGCATGTGCTCGAAGCTGTGCAACGTGTTGTGGTGCACGAAGGCCTCGAGGGGCTTCTGGCTGGGCAAGACGTGCGCCAGCTCCCGGACCCAGCCCAGCACCGTCCGTTCGTCCAGCCCGCCGAGCTTCCGCTCGGACGGCAAGACCTCGGCGCTGGTCTCGACGTGGTGTGGCATCAGTGGACGGCTCCGCTCAACTCAGGCGCAGCTTCGGGAGCCTCTCCGGAACGCTACGACCGATCAGCTTCGTCGGAGACCCGTCGGACACCAAAGGCCTTGCGCTGGACCCCGCCCCGGTTCGCTTCGGAAACCCGCGCAGGGGCTCGAGGGGCTCACCCCTCGGCCTCCACACCCAGCGAACTGTGCCTCTGCTCGACATGACGCCGATCCGTTGCCGGCGAGCATACCGTGCACCCCGCGGGTCGCAAACACCGCCGCTTGATATCCGGGCGCGAGCTCCGCGACGTCGAGACCTTGACCAACCTCGTCGCCCCGCCTTCGACCCACGCCGAGCGTAGCCCCTGGAGCCCGCGGCTCACCTGCAGCTCGGCGCGCAGGGCTCGAGGTCGCCCCCCTCGCGCTCCCACCGGAGTAGAGGGCGGTGCTTCACGGGTCCAGGCCCTATCCGTGGCGCTACTCACCCGCCGCGGGCATGAGCATGACGAAGTCTCCGGGGCCGATCTCTCCGTGTTCGCCAAAGTGGAACCGCGGCCAGTCGTCGACCTCGTAGCGCGCCGTGCAGGTCTGGCTCTTCACGTCGTAGACGGAGAGCACCTGCTTGGAGGGGAGCAGGAAGATCGAGACGATCGTCCCCACGTCCTGCGCGTCGGCGGCGCGGACCGAGTCCGGGAGCGAGCTCCAGTCCGCCTCGATCGCGGCCGGGCGGGTGCGGACCCCCGAGCGCTCCTCGGGAACGAGCGCCCGAATGATGATCACCTTGCCGTGGCGGGTCGGGACTTGCCCGAGCTCCTCGATCGTGTCCTCGGTGCCGTTGAAGACCATGGTGCCGAACCCGATCACGTCGCCGCGCGAGAACGCCTGCTCGCGCTCGCTGCGCACGAAGGCGGAGCCCCCGATCGCCCAAATCATGAAGGCGGAGCCGAACATCAGGAACGGAACGACCTTGGCGAACAGCGGGAGCCCAAGCCAGAACTCCCGCGCCTGGTCGACCATGGCGATCAGGGTCTCCTTGCCGGCGGACTGGGCCCCCTGGCTCGATCCGCGGGGCGCGCCATAGGCCGGGGCTCCCCCGTAAGAGGAGCGCGGGCCGGGACCGCGCCCGTAGGCGGGCTCGTCCCGGTAGGCGGGCTCGTCCCGGTAGGCGGGCTCGTCCCGGTAGGCGGGCTCGTCCCGGTAGGCGGACCCGCCCCGCTGGACGCCGCGGTCTGCTCGCGGGGAGGGGTCGCGGCCGTCGAGGGCAGGCGTGGTCTCGTCGGGGCTCGGGGTCTTGTCGTCGAGCTCTGCCGCGGCCAGGGCCTCGGCGATCGCCACGGACGCGGTGCCCCCGTTGGCGACGGCGGGCCGCCCGGTCGGGGGCCGTGGCGGAGCCGGCTCGAGCGTCCCACCGCAGTGCTCGCATGGCGTCTTGCCGGGCACGTCCCCAGGGAGCATGTAGGTCAGCTCCTGGCAAGCCAGGCAGGAGCGACCGTGGCGCGCCCGCGCGCGCACGACGGACACCACCGTGTGCTCGACCAGCTCGCCCTGCTGCACGAGGAACTCGGCGAGGTCCACGCCCTGTGCGTCGGCCTCGCGCGCGAGTCGCTCCAAGCGAATCGTGGGCAAGAGGTTTCGCTTGCTGGCAATGATCAGGAAGGACCTGTTCGCGCTGCTCATGCTCGCACTCCACCGGTCGGGTGCAGGGTCTCGCGGGTGTACCCGTCGGCGGCGGACCGTCTCCACGGGCGGTTCAGCGGGGCTTCCCCGCGCTCCGCATGAGGGTGTCACCGCCCGCGGGCGCGCGCAACATAAGGTTTCCCCGCTTAGCGCTAACTCTGGCTACGCCGTGACCAGCCATGGGATTCAGGAGTTCCAGCGCTGGGCTCGAATGGCCACACAGCCCGCGCCTGCGCGGTCCCACCGGTCGGTGTACTAAGAATTGATGGCGTTCTACGAGCGGGCCGGCCCCAGCTGGCGCGCCCTCAGGAGGCTGGCAACACTGCACCCGGTGGAGGCAGGCATGAAGATCCCCTTCGACTGCCCGTGTGGCTACGACGGTGAGGAAGACGAGGCGCTCAGGGGCAAGCTCACCCCCTGCCCGCGCTGCGGTCAGCTGCAGGTCGTCGGCGGCGCGCAGCGCAAGGGTGTGCGTCGCGAGCGGCCGCCCGAGCCGGCGTTCGAGCGCCGCTCGGCCTACGAGGATCCGGATCCAGACGAGAACCCCTACGCCCCGCCGAGCTCGGACCGCCATCAGCGGCCGGTCCAGGAGGAGTGGGTCCGGCCGCAGTACGACGACTCGGCGATCCCCGTTCGGGACCCCGAGCACGAAGCCCACATTCGGGCGATCGCCGTGTGGCAGTTCATTTCCGCCGGCCTCCTCGTCGTGGGCGCGTTCCTCGTAGCGGGCCTCATGGCAACTGGGATCGGGCTCAGCCCCCCGCTGCTGGTCGCATTGGGGCTGGCCCTGGCGGCCCTCTGTTATGGGCTCGGCCGCGCCCTGTGGGACTTGAAGGGCTGGTCGCGCTGGGTCTATGGGGCGTTGACAGGGCTGGGTCTGGTCAGCAACGTGATCGGCGCGATCCACGATCCCTCGACGTTGCTCAGTGGCGGCGTTTCGAGTGGGTGGAGCTTGGCCATCCTCTGGGCGCTGTTCTGCAACCGCGCCGATCCGTTGTTTCGCCCCGAATACCAGGAGGCTCTGCGAATGCGAGCGGCCCATGTGGAGTGGGCCCGGAGCCCCTTCTTCTGGGGCCCGTTCGCCTTCTGCTGCCTGGCGGGGGTGGCCGGATTCTTCTTCGGGTTCGCGGCCTCGGCCGGGATCTAGGGCGGAGGGCCCATGAGCTTGCAGCGCGTGTTCTGCGAAGCCTGCGACCGCCACACGACGCACGCCCAGGGGCGCTGCACCGAGTGCATTCGGCGCGAAGGCAACCGCACCCAGGGCTACGCCTACCTCGGTGTGGGGGTCGTCGTGGCCCTGGTCGGGCTGATCAGCCTGCTGATGGCGTTCAACACCCACCAAGGCCTGCCCACGAACACCGCCGCCCCCCAGGAGATCGGCCAGACCCGGGTCGCGGTCCCCCACGCCGTGTTCTCCCTGGTGGTCCTGGGCCTGGGGGCCTGGCTGCTGAACCGCGGGGTAGGCGCCGTGTTCCTCGGTCGCGACCCCGAGCGCTGAGGTCCCGCCGCACAGGGGCCCTCCGCGCTCGAGGCCCCCTCAGGTCGTGGGGTTGGGCTCCTTGTAGGCGCGCCCGCGGCCGTCCTTGGTGCGCTGGCCGACGTAGTCGTAGATCGGCACGCCGTAGCCGCAGCTCGTCTGGGTCTGGCTGACGTCGACGGTCACGAGCTGGCGGGGCTTCTTGGCCAGGTGGGTGGCGGGGTCGGCGAGGAGCCGCTGCGCGAGCTCGGAGCCGTCGATCTCGGCGACCTGCGCCCGACCGTAGAGGCGCACGATCGCCGCGTCCTCGGCCCCCATGGACATGACCATGATCGTCACTGGCCCGCCGCCCTCGGCGTGGCGCGCGGTCTCGTTGCCGCTCCCGGGGTAGTCGAGGTAGGCCACGCGCCGCGGGCCGAGCACGTGCAGCCGCGTCCCGCCCTTGGGCGAGACGTTGACGGGCCCGGCCCCGCTGGGCGCGTCGCTCAGCTCCGGGTGCACGCTGGCCACGAAGAACAAGGGCGAGGACTCGATCAGCTCGCGCTGTTTGTCCGTGATCCGGTCGAAGAGGTTTCCCATAGCGCTCAGGATACGTGGCGGACGGCCGGCTGGCCGCGCTGACGGGGGTCGTGCTGACGAGCGCGCGCCGAGGTGCGACACTCGGTCCATGAACCAACGCGTCGAGTTCTCCATGTCGTCCGTGCTGCTGGTGCTGATCTCGCTGGCGACCGCGCTGTTCGCGCTGCGGATCCTGCTGCGGGGCTAGCGGCGCCCGGGCAGCTACGCAGCGTCCGCGGGCTGACCCGCGCGGGCTGAGCTCCGCCAGGACGCGACGAGCGCGACCAGCGTCAGGCACCCGGCGGCGAGCCACACTCCGCGGTGGACCGCCGAGGTGCACCCCGCGAGGCCTGCGCCGAGGTAGGCCGCCGAGGCGATCGCCGGAGTCGGCCCGCCTCCGGCCCAGCCCCCGCGAGCCAGCCCGACCCCCAGCGCGGTGGTGACGAGCAGCGCGAGCGCGAGCAGCGCCACGACGTCCGAGGGCGTGGGGGTGTGCCGCGTGAGCAGCAGCTCCTGGATCGCGGCCAGCCCCCAGCCGAGGAGCGCCGCCCGGGCGCAGGCCCAGAGCGGGGAGCCGTGCTCGGGCCCAGGCGCCCCCCGCACCGACCGCTGCCCGCGAGCGCAGCCCAGGGTCGAGCAGGCGCCGAGCTCGCGCTGGCAGCCGGCGTGCAGCCGGGTCCCGCAGTCGGGGCAGGTCTCCATGACGCCGTGTGGCTCCCCGTGGCAGTAGGCACAGCGGAGCCCGGCCTGGGCCTGTCGTCGCTGGACCCTCATGCCGGCGCTCACCAGCGGTAGTCGACGGAGTCGGCCGCGCTCCCGGGGGCCTCGACCTCGACCCCCAGGGTCTCCAGCCAGTGGGCGACGAAGAACGTCCGCTCCTGGGGGAGCACGGTCTCCGCCGGCCCCAGCAGGGGTCGCACCGCGGTGGTGGTCTGGAACAGGGTCACCACGAACACCCCGATCCAGAGCTTCACGTAGCGCGGCGCGGTCGCCTGGAAGTGGGTCAGCCCCAGGGGCAGGATCCGCAGCCCGAAGTAGAGCGCGATCCCCCAGAACAGCACGTGGATCGAGCCCATGAAACCCAGCGAGCTGACCGAGGTCGTGAACACCCAGGCCACCGGCGCGAAGCCCACCAGCAGCAGCGCCGAGAGGGCGTTGGTCAGGACCAGGAGCCCCACCGCCTGGCCCGCGCGCACGCGGCCTCCGCTGAGGGACGCGAACACGAGCAGGCTCGGGAGGCAGATCGCGGCGCAGAACACGGCGCCCCCCGTGAGCTTGAGCGGCACGAGGTAGACCTGCGCGCCCCCCGCGAACAGACCCACGAGCACGCCGTAGCCGGCGTAGATCCCGAGGGTCAGCAGCGAGAACAGGGCCAGGGCCCGGGGCGAGGCGTCGTCGCGCAGCCAGCGGAACACCGAGCCCGGGTCGCGCAGCAGCGCGTCCACCAGCTCGGAGAACCTCGGCGCGGCGCCGAGGGGGTTCAGCGCCGGGGCGGCGAGGACTTCGGCCACGGGCGCGTAGGCGGGGGCAGGGGCGGGGGCAGGGGCAGAGGCAGGCGCAGGCGCAGGCGCAGGGGCAGAGGCAGGCGCAGGCGGCGCGGCGTCCCCGCCGACGGCGCGCGAAGGAGCGTGGGCCGCCGGCGCGACGCCTTCGCTGACCCCGCTCACGAGCGGGTAGGCCGGGGCCGGCGCGGCCCCCGCTCCGGCCGGCGAGTGCGGGTCGGCAGGGCCAGGCGGCGCGGCCCCCGCCCCGGCGGGCGAGAGCGGATCGGCGGGGGTCGGCGTGGGATCAGGGTTCATGGCGGACTCTCGGACTAGCTGCCCAGCAGCAGGGCACGGAGGGAGGAGTAGACGCACTCGTAGAAGGTGCCGTCGAAGGGGTCGTCGCGGAGGAGCTGCTCCGCCAGCCCCGGTGAGCCGAAGAACGGGCGCAGGTTCCAGGAGAGCTGCGCGCCGACGAAGAGGTTCACGCCCAGCCAGCTCGCGAGGGTCTTCAGCGCCTGACCGGGGACGACCTCGAACGCCTTGAGCAGCGCGAACAGCCGCAGGTTCGCGGCGACCCCGGCCCAGGCCACCAGCCCCACGCTCACGAGCAGGACCGTGCGGTGCGCCTGGCCCGCCCCCGCCGAGTCGGAGGCGGGCAGGCTGCAGGCCAGCAGCGCCAGCGGCGGGGCAACGGACCCGAGCACGACGCCCGCGAGGGCGAAGCTCGAGAGCACGGCCAACACGCTCTGGCCGAGGGTCAGCGGGACGCCATACAGCTTGGCGAGCATGGCGTTGAGCCCGCCGGTGCAGGCCGCGGTCAGCGCGAACAGCAGCGGGAGCTTCACCGCCCCGTACGCCGCCTGGAGGGGCGAGCGCCAGGCCCCGAGCGCCGCGCCGAAGGCCGCCCCGCCGACCCCCAGCAGGGCGGCGGCGAGCAGGAAGCTGCGCCCGGTCGGCCGCGCGACCCAGGGCCGCAGCTCGGCGACGTCGCCCCGGCAGAGCGCGCCCGCCAGCCACAGCGCGCCGGACGCCGGCTGCGCCGCGACACTCACCCACCCCACGCTCGCCACGAACCAACCCCCAGCGGCCGGCCCCAGGGCTCCCCGCAGGGAGGACGCCCGCCAGCGCTCGCTGTTACCACCCGGCCGCCCGCCCGATTCGGCGCACGAACTCGAGTCGCTGTCGTCTGCGAGTGGGAGGGTCGCCGCGGGAATGGTTGCGCGAGGCGCGCGGGTCACCTGGACGCGCCCGGGGTCGTCGCGCAAGCTGACCTGCGTGACCCTGCAGTTGCGCCCAGCTCGTCCGACCGACCTCGAGGACCTGACGCGGATCTACCGTTCGGTTCGCGCCGAGATCGGCAGCCACGTCGCCGACTTCGGCCTCGACACGGCCGAGGAGACCGTGCTGGTGGCCGAGCTCGACGGCCGCGTCGTCGGCTTCGCCTCGGTCTATCCGCAGGAGAGCTTCCTGCACCACCTCTACGTCGACCCCCGCGCTCGCGGACGCGGCGTGGGGCGCGCGCTGTTGGTCGCTGCCACGCGCGACACGACGGACCGCCCCTGGCTGAAGGTCGACCCGGCCAACCGAGCCGCGCGCGCCTTCTACCAACGGCAAGGCTGGGTGGAGGACGACCCCACCGCCGACCCCGTCGTCGTCGTTCGCGCCCCCCTCGACCGCTGAGTCGTCGTCGGCCCACGGCGCTCCCGGCGCATGGCCTTGCGGCCTTCGAGGCCGACCCCGGCTACGGTGGGGCCAGGAGTATGGACCGCACCGCATGACCGATTCCCGCCTCCAACGACTCGAGCGCGCGTGGCAAGCCTCGGGGTCCTTGGAGGACGAGGCTTCGGGTGACGCTGCATGAACGTCTACCTCGACGACGAGCGGACGCCGCCGCCCGGCTGGACCCTCGTGCGCTGTCCCGAGGAGGTGATCGAGCTGCTGGAGACGGGCAGGGTGCGGGCCCTCAGCCTGGATCACGACCTCGGGGACGAGGGGGACCGCCGCACGGGCTACACGGTGCTCCAGTGGCTGGAGGAGGCCGTGGCCACCCGCGGCTTCGTGCCCCCGGAGCTGATCGAGGTCCACTCCGCCAACAGCTCGGCCCGCGAGAGAATGCTGTTGGCGATTCGCAGCATTCGGCGCCTGGCCGAGCGAAACGTGGAGTAGCGCCCTCGGGTCGCTCGGCGCCGGGCGTGCGCAGCCCCCTCCAGTTGGCGCCAAGGCGTGACCCACCCGGCCAGCATGCGCGAGGCCGGGCGACCGACTACGCTCCCGCTGTGAAGCGATCCGTCGAGTGTCCGCACTGCAAGCAGGCGACCGAGACCACGGCGAACCCTGGCAAGGAGGCGCGCTGTCGTGCGTGCGAGCAGACGTTCCGCGTGCCGCTCCGCCAGGCGGCCAAGCGCGAGTTCACCTGCCCCGAGTGCGGCGAGCTGACGGCCGCGGCGGCGGCTCCCGGGCGGCGGACGACCTGCCAGCAGTGCGGGGAGCGGGTGCGGGTTCCGCTGGGGGCGGCGGACAGCGACGCGGCCGAGGCCGACGCGCCCGAACCCGCCGACGCCGCGCGACCGGTCGTGCGCCGCACCTGTCCCGGCTGCGGAGCCAAGGCCCCCGGTGACAAGCGGAAGTGCCCGGCGTGCGGAATCGACATGCAAGACGCCCTCGAGCAGCAGCGTTACGGGGGGGTCGAGGGCCAGCCGTCGCTGCAGGGCATGGTGAACTACTACGGCGTCCTCGGCGGGGTCCTGGCCATGACCGGGGCCGTGATCTGGTTCGTGGCCGGGGTCGCGAACGGGGTGATCTACCTCTATCCGCCGATCCTGTTCGTGATCGGAGTCGGCGCGCTGCTGAAGTCGCGGTAGGGCCTCGCCCGAGCGGGGCGGAGGCGAGCTCCGCCCCCTGCGGGTGAGGCGCGCCTAGGGCGCGTAGACCGCGCCCGCGAACAGAACCGCCTCGCTCTTGGCGTCCTGGATCACGAACGCGAAGGGGCGGTCGCAGTAGAGGCTGAACTCGGGCTGCGCTCCGCCCTCGACGCCGAGCTCGACGACGGTCGCGGCCGCGGCCTCCGTCCCCTTCTCGGTGACGTCGACGCGCAGCTCCTGCAGCACCCGGTTCACGTAGAGGTCCTCGCCCTGGCCGCTGAGGCGGGAGAAGTCGGCGCGCTTGGGGTCGAAGGCGTCGGCGACCCCCAGGGCCTGGAGCACCGACTTCAGCTCGAGCTTGGATTTCAGGCTGAAGCGCGGCAGCGAGACGCCGCAGTCGCGGAGCTTCGCCTCCGCCGTCCAGCGAGAGAGCGACTCCTGATTCAGCTCACTCACGAGCTTGGGCAGCCCGCCCTTGGCCGGCAACGCGATCCACATGTGCGCGAGGCCGTCCTTGCCGTAGGGCAAGCGCACGATCTCGCTGCCACCGTCCTCGAGGCAGGCGAACTCGGCGCGCTGGCCCATGAGCTGCACCGGGTGCTGACCGCCGTCGTGCAGGCGGAACTTCGCCTCGTAGGTGCCAGACGTGAAGGGGCTCGTCCACTCGGCCTGGAACGCGAGCGCGTTGATCAGGAAGGCCGCGGTGTTGGGCTCGACCGAATCCAGGATCCGCGGAATCCGCCCCTCCGTCGCGCGCCCCACCCAGCCGTTGATCACGTCCAGGGTCGCGGGGTCGCGCAGGTCGACGGCGCGCGCCTCGGCCTTGAAGTTGCGCGCCATGGACTGGGCGAACGCGGGGAGCAGGGCTCCACTCTTCTGCGTCGTCCACACCGAGTTCGCGATCCGCAGCGAGGTCCCGGACCGCCCCTGGAGCGCGCTCAGCAGAGCGCGATTGCGCGCGCCGAGGGTCGCGCCGTCGGCGCGCAGCGCTTTCAACAGCTCCGCCAGGGTCCGTCCCTCGGCCCCCTCGGCCGCCATGGACAGCGCCACGCCGAGGCTCACGGGCGAGACGCAGGCGTTCACGCCGGGTTCATGCAGCGTGCGCAGCACGTCGAGCCCGAGCTCGTTCTGCGCCCGAGCCAACTCCACGGTCGGGGACACCTCGCTACCCCAACACGAGCCCACGGCGAGCGAGAGCCAGAATCCAATCCACGTCTTGTTCACGATCCCCTCCTCTGGGATGCAATCCACAATGGCGGGTTAGACGGCGCCCCAGCCGCTGGGTTCCTCCGTGTCAGCAGGTTTCGCCGAAGGCGGAAACCCTCGCTCGCAAGTGGCCCGCGCAGCGAGGAATCCGAGATCTGGGAATCGCATGGCGAATTCGCCGGCGAACCGATCTGCGACGCAACCCGCCCGTGAGTTCCATTGGAGACGGCCCGCGGCCCAGCATGCGGGCCTCACGTGTCCAGCCAACCTGCGAGGTCGCCGCTGCTCCGGGTCACTCCCGGGTCGGGCCTGGCTCGATCGGCGTCGGCGCGCCGGGCCAACCACGAAGGTGGGGCGGGGAGAGCGTGGCTCCCCCCGCCCCTGCGGGTGAGGCGCGGCATAGGCGAGCCTACGCTGCGCCTGCGTCCGCCCCGTCGTGGTCCGCTGCGGGCGGATCCAGCGGCTGGGCGATCGGGGGCAGGGCGGTGTCGCCCGGCTCCGTCTCCTCAGCCGTCTCGTCCTCGAGCAGCGGGTCCCCCTCCGACGCCTCGTCCTCGGGCCGCGGGCCGTCCTCCGAGGCCTCGTCGTCGAAGCCGAGCTCGTCCTCGTCCTCGACGTCGGAGGACCGCCGGCGGTGGTGGCGACGGAGCGCCTCCTGGTGGCCGAGGATCTCGCCCAGCGCCTCGTCAAGGGCCTCGACCTCCTCGGGCGAGAGGTCGTCGGCCACGCGGCGCGTGAGCAGCATGACCGTCACCCGGCTCAGCTCCTCCTGCCCCGCGTCGCGCACCTCGCGCACCTGCGCGTAGGTCGGCTTGGTGACCTGGACCACCGCGCGGTAGCGCGCGGTGATCTCGGTCAGCCGCTTCACCAGCTCCGCGTGACCCAGCTCGGCCACCGCCCGCGCCAGCTCGGGCTCGGACGCGAGCCGCTCCAGCAGGAACGAGACCAGGCCGGCCTTCTCCACGTAGCGGAGCATGCACACCTGGCCGACGCCCTCGGGGAACAGCTCCCGGCGGAGGAGGGTGGCCGACTCACCGCGCGGGGAGTCGGGACCGAACGCCTTCGCCGTGGCAGCCAGGCCCTCGTCGAACGCACCCAGCGCACGCACCAGCTCGGAGTCGACCGCCACCGCCTCGCGGCCGTGGACGGCGTTGGGGCTCGTGCTCCGGTAGACGCCCTGCAGCGCCAACCCTTCCCTGAAGACCTCGAGTGCGCGGTCGACGGCGGGCACGAGCTCGCCGAAGCCACGAGACACGAGGGTCTCGCGGACGCGCGTCAAACACATGAGTCCACGCGGCAGCGTGAACCGGTAGAGAGCAAGCAGCTTGCTCGAAATCAGGACCTTCATGGCCCTCTCCTTCCTGACCCTTCCGGGCCTGTTCGCGTTGGTGGGCGAGCACCGAACCGTTCGGTGCCTTCCCGTGAGCGAACGCGGAACCGTTCGTTGCCCGCTCATTAAGGAAAGGCTGAGAATTGGGAAAAGTGGGAGCAAGAAAATCAGAAAGATCTGCGCGAGCGGCCCAGGCGCGAGGCGCAACCTCTTGCGAACGCGTGGATTGGGCTCAGACCACGAGGGGTGGCGGTCGGGTGGCTCGTCAGGGGGTGTCCGACCCCCTGACGAGCCACCCGAACCACTCGTCAGGGGGTGTCCGACCCCCTGACGAGCCACCCGACCCACTCGTCAAGGGGTGTCCGACCCCCTGACGAGCCACCCGAACCACTCGTCAGGGGGTGTCGGACCCCCTGACGAGCCACCCGAACCACTCGTCAGGGGCTACCCGACCGCCCTCCGGAGGACCCAGGTCCCTCGTCAGGGGCTCCACCACCGCGCTCGGAGTCACCCAGGTCCCTCGTCAGGGGCTCCACCACCGCGCTCGCAGGCGTTCGAGTCCCTCGTCAGGGGCTACCCGACCGCGCTCGGAGTCACCCAGGTCCCTCGTCAGGGGCTCGCCCACCGCGCTCGGAGGGACCCTGGTCCCTCGTCAGGGGCTACCCGACCCCGCTCGGAGGGACCCTGGTCCCTCGTCAGGGGCTATACCACCGCGCTCGGAGGGACCCAGGTCCCTCGTCAGGGGCTACCCGACCGCGCTCGCGGAAATCCGAGTTCCGCGTCAGGGGGTCTCCTACCGCGCTCGCTGAAATCCGACCCTCCCGTCAGGGCGTGCCTCCCCGAACTCGCGCGAACCCACGTTCCTCGTCAGCGGTCCGCGACGGCGCTCGTCCGGGCCGGGAGTCTGCGTCAGGGCGTCTGCCGCCGGACTCGGCCGAACCCAAGCTCCACGCCAGGCGGACGCGCAGCGCACTCGGGTGGGAGCGGCCAGCGACGCGGCACCCTGGGCGATTCATCCGAGGCAGCGACTACACTCGCCTCCTCGGGGGCGCCGGCATGGGCAACAAGCGAAGCCGAAAGCAAGCCAAGCGGAAGCGCAAGCAGCAGAAGAAGGCCGCGCGCGCCGAGGACACGAGGAGGGACGCGTGGACGCCCGCCGAGGACGGGCCGAGGTGGGACGACGGACCGCGCGCGTCCCTGGAGGAGCGCCTGCTCCGCCAGGAGCAAGACCTCGAGGACGCGCGAGCAGCCCTCCGCGAGGACCCCTGGAACGTGGGCGCCCTGGTGGTCCTCTCCCAGGTGGGGGCCTCGGGTCCCACCGAAGCGCTGGCCCTGCTGGAGCAGGCCGTCGAGGCGGCCGAGCGGAACCTGAAGGCCGAGCTGGGCGCGGACGTGTGCGAGCGCGAGAAGGGCTACTTCTGGGGGCTGCACGAGACGCGGCCCTACATGCGCACGCGCTTCACGTTGGCGGTGGCGCTGCAGCGCCACGGGCAGAGCGACGAGGCCTTCGCACACCTCCAGGCGTTGCTCGAGCTCTGCCCGAGCGACAACCCGTTCGCCCGCCCCTACCTGGTGGCCACCGCGATCGAGCTCGGACGCCACGACGTCGCCGAGGCGGTGTGCCGCCAGTTCGCGGAGGACACCCTCTGCTGGCTGCCCTGGACCCAGGCGCTGCTCGCGTTCGCGCGCGCCGGAGGCGACGACCCGGGGGCGCGCGAGGCGCTGGCGCGCGCCTGCGCGGCGAACCCCCACGTGGTCGGCTGCCTCAGCGGGCCGCTGCCGCTGGAGGAAGGCCCCTACTTCGCGCCCGGCGGCCACGACGAGGCCGTCTTCTACGCCAACGGCGCGTTCCGGGCCTGGGCGAGCACCCCAGGCGCCCTCCCCTGGCTCCACGCGCGACGCGAGATCACGGGCGCCCCCGCCCCCTCCACCCTGCTCCCTCGACGCGAGGCCGAGCGGCTCCGGCGCCTCCCCCAGACCGAGGAGGTGTGGCGGGTGGCGTGGCGCCGCATGCCCGGCTGGATCGAGGAGGAGCAAGCCCAGCCCTGGGCGATCCTGATCGCGAGCGAGTGCGGCCAGATCCTGGCCTGGGAGGTGGAGGTGCGCGCGCCGTCTGCCCCCGAGGTGTGGACGCTGGTCAAGCGAGCCATGCTGCACCCCAAGGCGGACGTGCCGACCCGCCCGCGCGCGCTCGGGCTGAGCCCGGACCTGTTGCCCGCCCTCGCCGGCGCCTGCCAGGCGGTCGGCGTGGACGCCGCCGTGCTCCCGGAGGAGGTGTGGCTGGAGGCCTGCTTCGAGGCCCTCGAGCAGAGCCTGCACGACGGCGGGGAGACCGCGTTCCCCGCCTGGACCCGCCGCCCGGGGATCAAGGACGCCCGGGTGCAAGGGCTCTGCGCCGCGGCCGCGACCTACTTCCGGCGCACGCCCTGGCACCGCGCGGACGACGGGACGGGGTTCGTGCTCGCGCCGGCCGAGGGCGACGCGGCGGCGCGCGAGCTGTTCGGCGCGGCGCGACCCTGCGCCGTGGTCATGGGCGCAGCGCGCGAGACCTATGGCCTCGCGCTCTACGACTCCGAGGAGGGCGCCCGCCAGGCGCAGGACTGGAACCGTGGGGGAAGCGTCCCCTCCGGAACGACCGTGACCTACGACCCCCCTGGCCTGCACCCGCCCCAGGACCTCGAGCGCTTCCGCGCCCTCGGCTGCCTCCCGCCGGGGCCCGAGGTGCTCCCGCTCGTGTTCCGGCTCGAGTCCGAGGACCCGAAGCAGCCGGTCGCGCCCACGCCGCGGCAACTCGCGCTGCTGGAGGCGGCCCTGCGGGTGATCCCCCGCGCGGCCCTGGCTGACGGCGAGCGAGGCACGCTCACGGTCGAGCTGCAGGTCGAGGGCGCGGTGCGGATCGCCTTCGAGCGGCTGCTCCTCTACGCCGACGACGAGGACCGGTCCTCGCTCCCCGACGGGGTCCTCGGGCTCCCGCCGGAGCACGATGCGCTCTACGCGGAGATCGGCCAGAGGCTGGAGACGTTCTTCGCCGTGCGCCCCGAGCTCGGCTCGCCCGAGCCGTGCTATGTGACGGCGGCGCTCCTCTGCTCGCTGCCCGACTCGCCGGTCGGCTCCGGGTATCCCCGCTCGTGGGCGGCCGGGATCGCCCACGCCTACCTGCGCCAGAGGGGCGCCCTGGGCCACGCGATCCTCGCCGCCGAGGTGGCGGAGGCCTTCGGCGTCAGCCGGAACACCGCGACCAGCAAGGCGCGGCAGGTCGACGAGGTGTTCGCAGGGCTCGTGGATCGGTTCCCCAGCCCCCTCCGCTGATCGCGGCGCGTCGCCACGCCTACGCTTCCGCTGCTTCGGCCGCAGTCGCCGCGTCGAAGCGGATCGGGAGCGCCCCGCGAACGCATTGCGCCAGCAGCTGCGGAGGCTCCCCGGGAAGGGGGGTGCCATTCCAAGCTTCAAGGGCTCGGCGCGCGGCTACTGCCCCGGGAGCGACCCACTCAGCCCCGGCTGCGGGGGCTGCGGTGCCTTGGGCTGGGGCTGGGCGGCGAGGATCCGCAGGGTGCCGTTGAGCTGGTCGGCGGGGGCGCGGAGGTAGCGGCTGGCCCGGTAGTGCTGGTAGCGCAGGGTCCCGGTCCCCCGCTGCGGGTCGAGCTCGATCTGCATGCCGTGCCCGTCGGCGCCGAAGATCGCGACCAGCGGCGCGCGAATCCGCAGGCGCAAGGTGCCGTCCTTGCAGCGCACCTGCAGGCCCCCCGCGAAGTGCCGCCGCGCCCGACGCAGCTCGCGGGTCGCCGGGCTGCCGTCCCGCGGCGCGTGCTCGATCAGGCTGAAGAGGATCGCCGCGTAGCGGCCGGTCGCCGGGTCGAAGCTCACGCTCAGCCGCGCAGCGACGACGGTGTTGATCCCGGCCTTGGTGTCGGAGTGCCACTGCGGCACCTCGACGACCTCGCACAGGTAGCGCGGCTCGAAACCCGAAGGGAACAGCCGCGCCCCCTCCCAGGTGGCGTCGGGGTCGAGTTGGGCTTGGGCGGCAAGCGCACACAGCGTGGTGAGCAGGAGCAGGTAGCGCATGAGACGACTCCTCGCCGGGTAGCCGAGCAAGGGGGGTGCCAGCGCCGCGAGCCCGCGCGCGAAGGGCTTGCCTCGCGAGACCCCGCGTCGCAATGCGAGTGTGAAAAGAGGAGCGCGGGTTTGGGGACGCAATCGAACCGAGGGCGCCTACTCCGGGAGGTTGGCGTAGATCCAGGCCGAGTGGGAGGGGCCGCTGACGATCCGGTAGGCGTGGAAGCTGTCGGGCTCGATCGTGTGCACGAAGCCGTCGCGGAGGGTGCCCTGGCTGACGCCGTCCACGAACAGCTCGGCGGCGCCGCGCCAGCGGAGCTCGACCTCGCGCTCGGCGGTGAGCGCGGCGCCGACGTAGCGCCAGGCGGGCTCGCGGTCCGTGCGCGCGCGGAACCAGCGCGCCTCCTCGCCGCCGACGCACACGCGTCCCAGGCGCAGGGCCTCGAACACGGCGCGGGTGCTGCGCTCGCGGGCGAAGACCCAGAGGGTGGGGAGGATCAGGTCGCGGTGGTTGTCCGAGCCGGCGGTCACGGTGTAGCGCCGGCGGTCGCGCTGGATCCGCGCGTCGAGGGTCGCGAAGACCTGCTCCTGCGCGCGCTCCGCGTCGCCGCGGCCGACGGCGGCCTCGGCCAGGTGCAGGATCCCGCTGATCGCCTCCAGGCCGTCCAGGGGCGCGTCGAAGATCCCGCGGAAGGGCTGGTCCTCCGGGCGCTCCTCGAGGGCGTCGTCGGGGAGCCAGCCGATCCGGTGCGCGCGGTTTCCGGCGGCGTCGGCCACCACGTCCCCCGGGCGATAGGTCTGGACCCAGCCGTCGTGGCTGCCGACCCCGACCCACCGCTGCCCCGGGGTCGCGCTCCCGATCGCGGCGGCGTCCGCGGCGGGGGCCGCGCGCAGGGGGGCGTCGGCGCGGGCCCGCAGCAGGCGCGGCATGGGCGGCGAGGCAACGCCCGGCCAGTCGGCGGCCCAGTCGGGGAAGAAGGGCACGGCCAGCCGCTCGTGCAGCGGGTGGGTCGGGATCCACAGCCGCCGGTCCCGAGGGAGCGCCAGCCACTGCGCGATCGCCTGCTCGCGCTCGAGGCCCTCGGCTTCACGCATGTGCAATGCGAGCTCGTCGAGGGTCGGGAACAGGATCAGCGCGTGGCCCTTGGGCAGCGAGAGCAGGTGCGGGTCGACGTCGCCGGGCTCGACGGCGTGCTCGGGCCCCCAGTGCACGACCCCGCGGCGGAAGGTGGCCTCGAAGCCCGGGATCAAGAGCGGGAGGTCGTCGCGCTCGGCGAGCCGTTGCAGCTCGGCGACGAACTCGGCGTGCTCGCCGTCGGCGAGCAAGCGCCCGCTGTTCCAGAGGTGCGGGTTGATCCCCACGAAGTCGAGGCCGTTGGTCGCCGCGAGCTCGGCGCTCTCCTCGGGGCTGCTGGTCGCGTGGCGCGCGCGGTCGGGGGGCCGGCAGTGGTCGTGGAGGTCGCCCACCAGCCACTGGCCCCCCTCCTCGGGGAGCTCCGCCGGGGGCGGCTCGAGGCCGCGGTCGTCGGCGAGGGGATCGAAGCCGACGAGGCCCGCCAGCAGGTCCGCGAGCTCGATCAGCGAGACGCCGACGCGGACCCCGAGCACGCCGAGGAACACCCCGGCCTCGACCTCGCCCCAGCGCGCCGGTCGCAGGTGCCAGAGCTCGTCCACGTTGGCGTGCAGGTGCCCGAGGCGGCTGACCCGTCCGTCGCGCAGCGCGCCGACCCACAGCAGGAGCGAGACCGGGAACCCGACCTCGCGGTCGCGGAGCCACACCCCCGCGCGCCCGCTGAAGCCGGCCTTGCGCACGTCGGCGTAGCCCAGGCCCAGGTGCAGCGCGTCGCCGAGCTTGGCGTCCGCCGCCAGCCCCAGGCCCACGCTGCCCTGCAGCTTGAGCACGTCGGCGGCGTCGGCGCCGCGGTCGCGCAGGTAGCCGCCGACGGCGCTGCAGCCGAGGCCCAGCAGGGGCAGGGCGAGCAGGAGGGCTCGGCTCACGTCAGGCCTGGAACACGAACTGCTGGGTCAGGTTCACGATCCAGTTCAGCAGCAAACCCACGATCAGCGCCGGGAACACCCAGCGCGCGACGCGGCCGGCGCGCTGGCCCGTTGGCGGGAGGTCCGCCGGGGTGCGCACGCGCCACAGGCGCCAGGCGCGATATGGGATCTGAGCCACGACCAGGAGCAGGAACAGCGGGCCCAGGCGGTGCAGGCGAAACGCGGCCGGGTCGAGGCGCACGCCGAGCACGAAGCTGCGGGTCAGCCCGCAGCCGGGGCAGGGGATCCCGGCCTTCTTGGCGTTGCACACCTCGGGGAGCTGGTGGCCGAAGAACACCACCCCGTCGGCGGCGGCGTTGACCCGCAGCAGCGCCGCGGCGAGCACGACCGCGAGGCAGATCCCGAGGATCCACACGTCGGTCTGACGGTTCGCGCGCAGCCGCTGCGCCGGGTCGCCGAAGCGCATGCGCCCCGGCTGCCTCGGCTCCTCCAGGGGCTCCGCGGTCGGGATCACGCGCTACTCGGTCAGCTTGGCGCGCACGGCCTCGGCCCGGGGGTGGCCCGGGAGCAGCTCCAGAGCGCGCCTCCAGTCCTCGGTCGCCGCGGCGGTGTCGCCCTGGGCGGCGCGGGCGTCGCCGCGCAGGAGCAGCAGGTCCACGTCGAGGGGGTCGAGGGCCAGCCCGCGGGTGGCGTGCTCCACGGCCGCTGCCACGTCCTGGGTCTCGAGCCCGACGCGGGCGCGGACGCGGGCCGCCTCGGCCGACTTCGGCGCGAGCTCGACCGCGTGCTGGGCGTGCTCGAGGGCCAGCTCCGGCTCGTTGAGCGCGAGGTAGGTCTCGGCCAGCAGCGCGAAGGCGCGCACGTGCGTGGCGTCCTTGGCCACGATCTGCTCCAGGCGCGCGCGGGCGACGTCGGGCTTGCCCAGGCGCAGGCTAGCCTCGCCGTCGAGGAACTGGGCCGCCGCGTAGTCGGGGGAGA
>Ga0070726_10000907_pt1 | contig 32504 bp, 33 predicted proteins | sample tdAd471_FD_67275 | JGI IMG/M metagenome (GOLD analysis project Ga0070726, IMG submission 67275) | Marine sediment microbial communities from the Atlantic coast under amendment with organic carbon and nitrate - tdAd47.1 | ecosystem: Environmental > Aquatic > Marine > Coastal > Sediment | place...
TGACTACACCTTAGAAAATGCTGAAACGCAATTGGAAAGGTATAAATATGTGATTGATGCTGTAGGCAATTCGAAATCATCGAAACTAAAAGAAAAGAGCAAAAAAGCATTAACTTCGAATGGCAAATACATATCCATAGATCATGGGACTCCATTAACTCCAAAAGAAGCCTTTTTTAATTTAAAAACTTTAGCAGAACAAGAGAAGATTACCCCTGTTATTGATAGGATTTATCCTTTAGAAAAAATAGCCGAAGCTCATAAATATGTGGAGATGGGGCATAAAAGAGGAAATGTGGTTATCACTATTTAGCTGGGCTATAGATTATCTCAATTTACAAATCATTAATAAAAAACGAACGGTATATGTTTTTCAAATAAAAAGTAGGAAAATGAAAAATAAAATAATCACTTATTTCTAACTGATATCATACGTTGTGTGCCATTTGAGCAAAACACTAACAATTACCCTATTACATCGTCAGAATTAGTACAAAATATTAAAATCAAATAAATTATGATTGTAAATACAGAACAAAAACAATTGATTAAAACTGCAAGAATAACTGGCGTATGGTATTTAATGATGGCTATTTCAGGGATTTTGGGTTTTATGGTCTTTCATTCTCAAATATTTGTGTCTGGTAACCCTGAACAAACGCTAACGAATTTAATAGAATTAGAATCTACTGCAAGAATTAGGTTGCTTTTAGAGTTTGCTATCGTAATATCTCAAGCACTTACCGCAGTTTGGTTTTACAAATTATTCAAAGATGATTATGAATGGGAAGCTTGGACTCTAGGTATTTGGGGTATGGTGAATGCTTTAGCCATTATGATAAGTGCAATTTCAATCGCCTCTGCTATAGGTGTTGTCAATTCTGATATAAGTGCTACGGAAGATAAAGTTATACTCATTCAGGTTTTTCAAAGTATAATTTCAAATGCTTGGGGTATTGGTGGTCTTTTCTTTGGGCTTTGGCTGTTTCCTATGGGATATATAGTCATCAAATCTAAAAGAATGCCCCTCTGGTTGGGAAGAGTTATTGTTTTAGGTGGTATTGGCTATCTAATTAGCACGTTTATCCGCTACGCAGGAATTGATTTTAGCTTCAATAGATTTCTTACTCTACTTGCAACCATTGGTGAATTTTGGATGATAGGTTATTTACTCATTTTTGGAATAAGACCTCGTAAATGAGTAAAAGTAAATTAAAACGGCGAAAAAAAATGACTATAAGTAATGGCGCTGTTCTCGGCTACTTCTGTAACTTCTAAGGGTTTTCCTCTAGTTCGTTCCATTTCTAGTAAGTTGGTTCCTTAAACACGTAACTATCCTTGCACATAAACGTAATTAAAAATTGGACAAATGAAAATAGTAAAACGAATTTTAAAAATTGTCCTCGCTCTCATTGGCTTGCTTGTGCTAATAGGAATCATTACACTTTGGATTGATTCATCAGGAACTAATTATCTCGAGATTGATAAGAATGAATCAGTATCCAATAACTCTTATCTCATTAAGAACGTCAATGTTGTCCCAATGAACCAAGACACTGTTTTAGTTGATAAAATGGTGTATATAAAAGAGGGGATTATTGAAAAGATTGCTGATACTATTGAGGTCGATGGAATTCAAATTTTTGACGGGGAGGATAAGTATCTAATACCTGGACTTATCGATATGCACGTACATGTGTGGGATAGATATGAACTCGGACTATACCTATCCAATGGTGTAACAGCAGTTAGAAATCTTTGGGGCATGCCCATGCATTTAAGAATTAAAGAAGATGTAATGGAAGAAAACATTTTTTCACCATCGTTTTTTACGACAGGCCCAAAACTAACGGGCTCAGAATTCATTGGTGATGACAATTTAAATCTGACTAATCCGAGTGAAGCTAAAGACAAGGTAATTTCATATAAAGACAGAGGTTACGATTTCATTAAAACGTATTATGGATTGGATAAAGAAGTTTTTGATGCTGTGATTGAACAAGCCATAATTTCTGAAATGGATATCGTGGCTCATCCTTCTCAAAAAGTCCTATTTTCATATCATTTGAATTCACAAATCAAATCCATTGAACATGCTGAAGAAATTGTACAGCAACCTTTACAGTTTGATTTGGATACCATTAAGCTGCAACCGATAATTGATTCCATTTCGCAATCCAAACACACAAGTTATTGTCCTACAATTACGGTATTCAATAATATTTATCAGATGATGATGGATGATTCAATTCTAGATTCAGAATCATTGAAGTATATGAATCCACTCATTAAAATGGATGACAGCAAAAGACAATTTGACCGTTGGTTTAATACCAAGCAAGAAGATCCATCTACAGTTGAGCGGATAAAAAAACAGCATGACTTTCACATGACCATTGTTAAAAAGCTACATGAAGCGGGAGTACCTATAATTTGTGGTACTGATGGCGGTATTGGAGTTACCCTTCCAGGGTTTTCAATTCACAAAGAACTGGACTTTTACAAAGAAGCTGGCCTTTCCAATTACGAAGTGTTGAAAACAGCTACTGTAAATGCTTCTCAAACACATGCAATGATGAATCAGCTTGGAACTATTGAAAAAGGTAAGATTGCTAATTTGTTGTTGGTGGATGAAAACCCACTTGTTAAGTTGTCTACCCTTAAAAATCCCACCAATGTTTTTGTGAAGGGCAGAAAATTGAACAGAGCGACTTTGGACTCTTTTAATGCAAAGGCCAAAAACCGAAAGAATCTAGTAGCTACTGCGCTTAGGTATTTGGAAAACTTAATCATTGAAAAATAAACTATTGCTAAAAACATAAATAAAGTCGTAGCTCTTATTTGGTCGCCACCCTTTATATTTTCGACTTTACCTAACACTAGAAAAAAAATTAAACAATTAGAAACTACAATCCATTATTAATAATAGTTGTATTTGTGATGTTTTTAAATGCTTGAGATTATTTTTTTAGTAACTATAATTCAGCATCATTCGTCTTAGTATTCTAAATACATCAATTCCAATCATCAATCAAAAAACGAACAGCAAATGTTTTTTAAATCAAATGAAGGTAAATCAAAAATTTTAAGTCTCTACAATCGAAAACTTAAAGAACTTAACATTGATTACTCCGAAAAATTAGTGGATACCAAGTATGGTAAAACCAACGTTCTATGTGTTGGTGATACTACCTTACCACCACTTGTATTAATACATGGTACGGGAGGCTGTGCACCTCAGATCCTTGAGTCCTTTCCCCATTTAGCATTACAATATAGTGTGTATACAGTAGATGTACTGGCGCAACCCAATAAAAGTGCTGAGAACAGATTGGACATGAAATCTTTGGATTATGGAAAATGGCTTTTAGAGGTCATTATAAAACTAAGATTGAAAGAAGTGACCTTGGTCGGCTTTTCCTTTGGAGGTTTAATCAGTTTAAAAGCATTGGAGTATAACGAAACGCCTATTAAACAAGTGTTCTTAATTGCACCCGTTTATATTGTAAATGGCAACCCGATTCTGAACCTATGGAAAATGTTTATTCCATTGAAAAAATTCATCAAAACAAATAATCAGGCTTACATTAAAAAGGTAATGGATGTTCTTTTTTCTGAATATGATGGTTTTGCATTGGTCTTCATGTCAACGGTATTTCAAAACTGCAATATGGATTTTTCACCGCTACCAATAATGTCTAAAAATTCAGGGAAAAACATAAAAACACCAATCACAATTTTCGCTGCAGAACAAGACATCATGTTTCCGGGCAAAAAGATGATAAAACGTGCTAAGCAACTGTTCCCTTCTTTAGAAGAGGCTGTTTTATTGGAAGATTCTAAACACGTACCAGATGCAAAAGATTTTAAAAAAATTGAAGAATTAATTCTAGCAAAAAGCGAATAGTATTATGAAATCAATAAAAGAAACCGTAAGCTTTCCTAAGTCAACTCTAATTCCAATAAATGGTATTGAATTAGAAGTTTTTGAAGCAGGTATTGAAAATAGGGGAAACCCAATTGTATTGTGCCATGGTTTTCCTGAACACGCATTCTCTTGGCGCCATCAAATTCCAGCTTTAGTAAAAGCAGGTTATCATGTGATTATTCCTAACCAGAGAGGTTATGGTAATTCATCCAGACCGAAAGAGGTATCTGCATATGATATTATAAACCTGACAGATGATTTAGTAGCCTTATTACAGCATTATAATTATAACAAAGCAATTTTCACGGGGCATGATTGGGGAGCCAATGTAGTATGGCATCTAGCTCTATTGCACCCAGAACGTGTACATAAAGTGATAAATCTTGCTTTACCCTATCAAGATCGTGGGGATAGACCTTGGTTAGAGGTGATGGAAGCGTTTTTAGGTGAAGATTTCTATTTTGTACATTTCAACAAACAACCAGGAGTCGCAGATGAGATTTTGGAAAAAAACACAGAAAACTTCCTACGAAATTTATTTCGTAAGAATGTACCACTTGCACCACCAGAACCAGGGATGTTAATAATAAATCTTGCCAAAGCAAAAAAACCGCTTGGTGAAGCTTTAATGAGTGATGCTGAATTAGAAGTTTTTATAGAGTCATTTAAAAAGTCGGGATTTACCGGATGTATAAATTGGTACAGAAATCTGGATCGTAATTGGCATTTATTGACAGATTTGAAGCCAAGGATTGAGCATCCAACATTAATGATTTACGGAAAACAAGATGTGATTCCAAAATCTAAAACCTTAAAAGACTTTGCACCTAATCTGGAGGTGGTTAGTTTAGATTGCGGTCATCATATTCAACAAGAATTGCCAGAAGAAACAAATCAAGAGATTTTACAATGGTTAGCAGCTATAAAACGAGATTAATGAATCTAAGAAACGTTAACTTGTTATTACTACTGGCATTTTTATTGTCCTCTACAGTTTTTGCCCAAAAGAGCGATGTGTATAATGATTCTCTTACATCTAAAAAGACAGATTTGGCATTGTCCAAGATTCAAGTAATTCCTATAAATGATTCAAAGACAAAAAGAGCATCCGAAATATCAAAGTGGCGAGGCATTGAATCATTTAAATTTCATTCAAAATGATGTGATCAAATACGTTGAAGAAAAGTATAGAACTAAACCTAATAGCCGAACGTATTTTGGATATTCACTTGGAGGAACATTTGGGGCCTACATATTGTTAACACAACCTTCAACCTTCAAAAACTACATACTCGGTAGCCCAGAAACGTTATTGGACGATTCTTTTATTTATAACTATGATTTTAATACTGTTCCAGAAATACATGATGTAGAGATCAATATTTTTATATCCACTGGAGAATTGGAAAGAGAAGATTTAATTGAACAAGCTAAAGGCCTTGTTACCATGATAAATAAATCTAAACACAAAAATACATCGTTGGAATACGAGGTTATAAAGTCCGCCGATCACGGAAAGGCTTTCCCAATAGCTGCTGTTAAAAGCATATATTGGCTAGCTGAATGTAATAAAGAGAACTAAATAAGATGTTTCCATTAATATCAATACGCAATGCGGGCGTATGTAAAGTAATTATGTTTTATAAAAAGCAACCCACCAGTGCTCAATAATTCGGTTAGTCACAAAAAATAGGCAGGGCAAAAGCTTACAAATTTAAGGGGTGGCGAATGGAGTTCGAACCCTATCGCAATCACTAGTATTATTAAGGGTTGAGACGTTATTATATGGTCTTGGCCCTTTTTTTATTGCGCAGAAACTAATAGGGAATAGTATATCCTAGTTGCAATAAACATCGACCATTTGCTCTTGAACCATCAGATTTTTAATGGAAAAACACCAACTGTAACAAAACGGAATACGTATCCTCTTTGTACAAAATCAATCAAAAATGAAGAAAATAATTTTTACTGCCTTTTTGGTATTCCCGTTCATTCTTTTTTCCCAAAACTGTGATTGTGAATCAAATTTTAATTGGGTAAAAAAAACTTTTGAGGAAAACGATGCTGGATTTGCTTACGCTATATCGAACAAGGGAGAACAAGCCTATCAATCCCATAACGAAGATTTTATCCAAAGAATTAAGGAAGCCGAAAACTCCAAGGAATGTTTGCAATCCATTAAGGAATGGCTTACTTTTTTTCGATCAGGCCATATTTCATTGCGAATGCTGGGCCAAAACTCTGAAGCAAAAATAGATGATAAAAAAATTATTCAACAATACAAGGATACAGAGAGTGTAGCTGTAGACATAGAGAAATTTACGCAATATCTTAATTCCAAAAAAGAAGTGGATTATGAAGGTATTTGGGTTTCCAAACCCTATCGAATAGGCGTTAAGAAGATTAAGGACGAATATGTGGGATTCATTATTGAAGCTGATGGCGTATATTGGACCAAAGGTCAGGTTAAATTCAAAATAAAACCAGATAATTCCTGTGTTTATTATATGCAGGATCACACTAAAAAGGATTTTCCCACTACGACCCTTTTGGGGAACAATTATCTACAAGCAGGCTTTGTTACACTCCAAAGAGCGGCTCCCAGATATGATAGCAAGCCTGAAATTGACCGTTATTTTGAAGTAATCTCTACCAATAAACCCTATTTTGACATTATTGATGACCACACGGGTTATTTAAGAATCCCAACATTCAGTGGTTCTAAAAAAACTATTATTGACAGTGTTATTGCTGCAAACAAGGAAACCATTTTAAATAGTCCCAACCTCATTATTGATATAAGGGATAATGGAGGTGGAAGTGATAGAAGTTTTAAGGAACTTTTGCCCCTGTTATATACAAATCCCATACGAACTGTTGGTGTTGAATTGCTATCAACACCCTTGAACAATCAGCGAATGTTGGACTTTATCAACAACCCTATTTACGACCTGGATAACGAGGAGAAAGAATGGGCGAGAGCAGCTTTTGACAAATTGGAAACACAACTGGGTAGTTTTGTTGATTTGGATTCAAATGTTGTGAATATAACTACCTACGATACCATTTATCCTTTTCCAAAAAAAATTGGAATTATAATTAATGAAAACAACGGTAGTACGGCCGAACAATTCTTATTGGCGGCGAAACAAAGCAAAAAAGTTAAATTATTTGGTAGGACAACAGCAGGGGTACTGGATATTTCCAATATGTATTTTGTGAACTCGCCTTGTGGGGAACTAGAGTTGGGTTATTGTTTGTCAAGAAGTATGAGAATACCCGAAATGACTATTGATGATAAGGGAATTCAACCAGATTTTTATATGGATAAAACCATTCCCGTATATCAATGGATTGATTTTGTGGCGGAATCATTGAAGGAATAGGCATTGCGTTAAGGATGAATCATTAGGGTTTGTGTAGATCCGCAACCAACCAAAGGTGGATGGCGTGGTTTTCACTCATTGTTCAACCTATTTCAGATATAACCTCTATCAATCCAGTGTAAACTCTAAAATAGTGGGGTCTATCATGGGTTCCTTTTGTCCATTAAACACTTTATGGTTATTCGTAAATTTTTGAAAATTCATGGTGTTAAATGTCATAAAACAGGTTTATAATTGATTTAAGGGCAGGAAACGGTGTGTGAAATATTTCATTCGGAGAAATCGGTTTCATGGTAAAAGGTATTGATTTCAATGAAAAATTGCTAATTGAACTTAAAGAGAGAATTAACGGATTACCAGTTGAGTTTATAAAAGATAACATTGAAATTGATAAGACTTTTATAAAAATACATCGGGAGATGTAATGGTTTGTTGTGGAGATACAATATCTCATTGTAGCCTTCCTAAACAAGGGTAAGGCTGCGCTAGCATTGAATGCGGATAAGGTTATTTTTTAAAAAGCAGTTCTATATAATTTTGATATTGTTTTAGCTGATTTGCTGTCACCTTGGCATCATTCAAAGCTTTGGACATAATAAAAGCCCCTTCAAAAACTGTTGTAAAGTGAAGGGCCAAGGCTTTTTTGTCTATCGGCATAACAGAACTGTACTGTTCTTGGATTTCGGTAATCATTGCCTCGATGGTATGTTGCCACCTATAAAATGCATCGGTAATGCCCTTCATGATCCCTTGGTCGAACAATACGGGTTCATAACTGTAAGAGGCATACAGACAACCGGGGAAAGGCTCATTCAACTTTTCGAAGGCATCGATAAAAACTTGGATGAATGCAAGCAGACGTTTCAAAGGGTCTTTGATACCCTCTACATGCTTTAAGGCCTCAATTCTTTCTCTTTCATCTTGTTGGATGTATTCTTCCATCAGGCCCATGGCCAGATCATTCTTGGTTTTAAAATGATAGAGGAATGTTCCTTTGGAGATACTGCTCCTTTGAATGATCATATCTATGCTCATTCCACTAAAGCCTCTTTCAAGAACCAAATCTTTGCTGTGCTTTAAAATTTTGTCGCGTGTAGGTTTTCCGTCTCTTGGCATTTCTCAGGGGGATTTACATACAAAAATAAAAAAAAATACTTAAACAGTATGGATGGTATAAATAAAATTATATATTTGCACCGTATAGACGGTTTAAAAATTATACAGTGCATTCAGATGAGATAAAAGATAATATAAAGAAATAGCTCAGCAAGCCCAGTCATATATCTCGTTTAATCAACGATAATGGTAAAGCTGAAACCTTCTCAATTGGATGTCACGGTATATAGAAAAATAGTTTAATCAAAATTCAATAACAATGAAAAATCATCAATCAAGAAGAATGTTCGTTGGAGCTTTGGCTCTAGGGGCCACGGCCAGTGCAATGGCTTCGGTTCCAGCTCCATTGAAGTCATGGTACTTAAGGGACCCGTCGTTGGGAGACCCACCGTTAATCGAAGGGGATGCAGAACAATGGTTCAAAAAAATCAAAGGCACACATAGGATGGTATTTGATGGATCCATGCCGCATGGTGGCTTTCCCGTAATTTGGAACTGGGCCTATTATCTATCCAACAATGAAACAGGTTCGGCAGATAGTGACATTACCGCGATGACCGTGCTGAGGCACGATGCGATTCCTTTTGGTCTGCATTCGGACCTCTGGGAAAAGTACGAACTTGGGAAGGTGTTTAAAATAAAGGACAATGCCACCCAGAGACCTGCTTTGCGAAACCCATATTACGAACCAAAGGAAGGGGATATGCCCTTGCCAGGTATAGATGGTATCAAGCAATTGCAGGAACGTGGGGCCATGTTTTGTGTATGCAATCTTGCACTGACCGTTTGCTCCAGTGTTGCAGCACAGAAAAAAGGGTTGGACCCCAAAAAGGTTTATGGGGAGTGGGTGGATGCACTACTGCCTGGCATTCAATTGGTTCCTTCCGGGGTATGGGCCTTGGGCCGTGCACAGCAACACGGTTGCTCCTACATCTATGCCGGAGGATAGATAATTTCTTCAATTTTTAATTTCTAAATCCCAAGAGGATGTCTTAAAAGCTAGTTGGCTGTCAGTTCGAGCGCAGTCGCGAACCTAAAGTAGGTTGATAATCAATGGGTTTCGACTTTAGTTTATCCTGAACGTAGCCGAAGGGATCGACCTGACAAATTCAAACTTTTGTTGTTTTCTAGACACCCTCTTGGGTTAATATGTCCATTTCTTAAAACTGTTTAACAATGGAAACTTTTCAATTGATAGGTTATGCGGGAGCATTTATCATTGGACTGGTCATGGGAATTACCGGCAGTGGAGGGTCGGCCATGGCAGTTCCCATATTCAATTATATATTCCTAATGGATGTGCACTCCACCACCTCACATTCTTTGTTTGTTGTTGGGATGTCCGCTGCGACAGGAGTGTTGCTCAATTATAAGAGACGAACAATTGATTGGCGATTGGCATTGTACCTGTCCATACCTATGGTCGTTTCGGTATTTCTGGTACGCAAATATATATTACCGATGATACCGACAGTTCTTTTTGAGATCAATATTATGGAACTGCAAATAACGCGTGATTTGGTAATCATGGTGTTCTTTGGCCTGTTGATGGCGGTAGGGGCCATACTTTCAATTAAAAGGGGAAAGGCTTCTTATTCCAGTACATCGGAGATTAAAAAAGGTCCAATCTTTATTTTATTGATGGGTGTGGGTATAGGGGCCATTACCGGAATAACCGGAACTGGAGGTGGGTTTTTAATTGTTCCCGTGCTCGTGGTGTTTTTGCAATGTTCCATGAAGAAGGCCATTGTGACATCGCTTATGATCATTGCCTTAAAATCTTTTGTAGGTTTTATCGGTGATTTGGGGAGTGTGGACATCGATTGGATCCTATTGTTGGGTTTTACCGCCATTTCTATTACCGGGCTTGCTATAGGTATATACAGCTCTCAACGAATAGGGGAATCTAATTTGAAAAAAGGGTATGCATATGTAATCTTAAGCATTTCTATTCTGGTCTTGGGCAGGGAATTGATTCATTTGATTTGATCGGTTCCAGTACCTGTGGAAAACATATATTATTAGAATTAATCAAAAAACGAACAAATATTTTTAACAATGGAAAAAATAGTATTGAAATTTATAGCACTTACATTTAGCTTAATGGCCTTAATATCCTGCAATAATGATGATTATAATGGGGATATAGCCGATGAAGGACCAAGTGCCCCGTTGATGTTCAGCATTAATGCAAAAGGAACGGCAATAGGCGAATTGGTTGAAAATTATGCGCTCCCCGGAACAGAACTCAAGGTATCTGGTAATGCATTTACCATGCCTATGTTCAATCCAGTGACAGGTGAGACCATGGGAACTGTTATTGATATCAATGTGAATGCCGAAACTTTTGGGGATGGTAGCATGTTTGCCGAAAATTATACATTGTTCTTCTTTGAAGATGAACAAGAAAGTATATTGGTGCTCCATAACTGGATAGACATGGTGCCTGCACCACCAACCTTCATGGATGCCTTTATCAAAAAAGAGCACACATTGGATAATGTAGTGTCAGGGTCAGGGTTATTTTCCGATTTTACAGGGGGAGCCACCCTTAATGCTTCTTTGGATATGAAGGATTTTGATAAGAATACCGTTGGCTTTGATTGCTTGTACGGGTTTACACAAAAGGTATTTTAGTAAATGGTATGCTTGGGGTGTTGGGAGCTGTTTAATTATAGTTTTATATCACTCGTGCTTGGATTCCCTTCAAATATTTTGAACGCTGGCCAGAAATGGAATTCGGTTTCTGGCTTTTGAAAGACTAAAATCATGGATGGGATTATCAAGGCAATAAATAAAGATCGAAAGCTTTGGGGACCTGTACACAAGATTTATTGTTTGCGCTCCCATATATGGGAGAGCCTTGGGATGAAATACTAGAGAGGACAATCTATGGCTTATCAGTGACTTGTTGCACGACCTGATTCACTAGCTTGGACGAAAGCGATTTAAACAATAGCTACCGAATCTCTTGGTACCGGAATCAAAGAGAATAGATTACCGTCATACAGGTTATGAAAAGGTTATTTCTTCGGTATTGATATCAAAGCTTTCCTGTTCCAAGGTAGCGCCTACATAGGCTATAATGTCTCTTTTGGACAATGTGGATCGATATTCTAACCTGGTGTGGATGTTTTCGGCGTAGCAAAGGTTGCTTTCCACAGTACTACCTTCCATATAGGGTATGTCCAAATGCAGGGACAAACGCTGGATAAACTTCTTTTTGATTTTAAGGGTCAACAATTGATTTCTGGTATACACCGATTGATTCGACTTTTTGACAAAAATATCTGAAAGCTTAACCTTCATGGAACCTTTTTCGTTTGTTGTGTTGAAAATAATCAATTTTTAATTGAAACATTTCAGCCATTTTTTCTGCTCTAAACTTAGCTTCTAGGGCTTTATCGCCATAAAAATTTTCATCAATGGTCTCAAAAAACAAAAGCTTCCAACGATCAAAATGATCGCCATGGACCGGAAGTTTCGCATGAGGTGCAAAAGGACTCCCTTGATAGGTGTGCTCTTGTAATAGGACCGTTTGCCAAAAGCGATACATTTTTTCCAAATGGGCGGGCCAATTATCTTGGATTACCCTGTTGAAAACGTCGGCCAATAGGTCGTCTTTCCGGACTTTTTCATAAAAGAGGTCTACCAATTGCTTTATTTCTTCCAAGCTTTTGATTTCCTTCTGCTGTGGCATTTTTATTGGTTCTTGTATAATAAGTGGATTAAAAAATATGGGCAATAATTACCAAAGTACTGAATACGATACTTAAAATCAAAAGATTAAACGTGGTCAATGGTTTTAACTGGGCCAATACAGCTCCGTTAAATGCCATACAGAATATGGTAACAAAAAAGAGGATTGTCATTTTTAAGGCCATTTCCATATCTCCCATTAAGAGCAACATGGCTGCTGCAGAACCGAGGCAACTTTGCCCTATAATGGCAATGGTAGAATAACCCAATTGCCTTTTTTTGAATTCATTGAACGTTTGTCCGTAAATATTTTTTATTCCATTTGTTTTGGGTTCAGTTCCAGAATGGGTCATTGGAAGTGTTGTTGAATTTTCCATTATTGTGTGTTTTTGTATTATGATATTTTTTCTTAGGCACACCAAATAGTTTACTGCATGTGTCTCACCTATTAAAATCAGTTGCTTAATACGTTGTTTTCCAAAATTTCAGCCTTGGGGAAGAGGATGTTGTTCTCCAAATGGATATGACGGTGAAGGTCTTCCTCAAATTCCTGTAAAAGCGAGAAAGCTACCCGATAGGTGTTACATGCATCAGATGGAGGAGTATAGTCATTACTCAATGCAGCTATTTTTCGGAAACGCTCACCTTCATTGTCGTGTTCCTCCATCATCATTTTGATAGGACTTTTTACGGTTTCAAAATGCGGGTGTTCAAAATTTGCAGGATTATTTACCATTTTACGTATCCAAGGGAATAGCACCAGTTCTTCTTTTTTCATATGCATGGCCAGTTCACCCGCTGAGGCATTGAAATGTTCAAAAATGTCGAGCAGTTTAGGATGACGTGCTCCATGTACCTTGCAAAGTTTGCTTAGGTATTGCTTCAAGATCGGGATTTGTTGCTCCACATAACGATGGTGCTTTTTTTCGATATAGTCGATCAATAGGTCTAACGGCCAGGTTTTAAAATCGGGTTGGTCACCTTCGTCTTGATTTTGTATTGTATCAAGTTCTTGAACCAGGCTGTCCAAATCGAGCCCTTTTTTCTCTGCAACCTCTTGGAGCGTGCGGTTGCCTTTACAGCAGAAATCTATTTTGTAATTTTTGAAAATCTGGGCAGTCCGGTAATCCTCTGCTACCATTTGCCCTATTGTTTTATCCAAGGTATCGTTCATAATAAATGATTTTAAATATATTTTCATTAATCGGACAAAAATGTCCTTTATTTATTCAAATTTTTTTATCGTTTCAAATAGGTCAGCCCAACCTCCAAGCCCGTGGCGAGTTCATATAAACTGGTGCTTTTTAGCATTTTGCTCAAATCGGTACGGATATCAACGAATTTGTCGTGCAAGGGGCAGGGTTTCTGGGCATTACATTCTTTGAGTCCCAGACCACAACCTACATAAATCTTGTCACCATCAATGGCTTTGACTATCATGTTCAACTTTACCGCATCCATATCCTCCCGAGCAATTTCAAACCCACCAGTGGGCCCTTTAACGGAGTGGATGATGTTGTTCCTTGAGAGCTGTTGCAAAATTTTGGCCGTGAAAGCTATGGGCGAATCTATTTCCTCAGCAATTTCAGTAACACTGACACGTCTTCTATCCAAGGATCGCAGCGCAATATAAACCGCTGCCCGAATACCATATTCACAGGCTTTTGAAAACATCATAGGGAACTTTTATTGTACAAAGATAAGACTAAAAATTTAATTCGGACAAAATTGTCTTTTATTATTTTTAAAAAGATTGACTTAAAAGCAATTAAATATAAGCCATTGTAGGGGGCGGTCACATAGGTTCATGTAAAAAAATTTAATTAGAGGCTCGGTTTTCTATGAGCATCATTGCAATCCCCAAAGGAATTAAAAGAGAGAGCAGCGCCAAGGTTTCTAAATGTTCATTGAAGATGTTCCACTGCTGCCAAGCAGCCATACCTTTATAAAAAATGAGCGCTTCGGTGAGAAGGAACCCCAAAAAATACCATACGTAAGATTTCTTCGATATTGGAAACAAGCTAAAATAATCCATAAATAGGAACAGGCCAATACTGATGATGCCCAGAAAGGTCAAATGCAGATACCCAATGGTCAGATCAAGATAGTTGGCCGCCATGTTGGCAAAATAGGGGAGAGCGGTCAAAAGTTGCAATACTATTTTGATCATTAATAAAAACAGAACTGACTTAAACATTAAAAATTGCACCTTCGAAAAAGATAAGTTATCAATCCTATTCTTAAATATGCTCCATAACACGGAAAAGGCATAAAGCTGTGCCAAAGCTCCCAGACCTGCCAACACATAGAACCAGAACGAAGGTTTTGTCCAAAGTGTGGACAAGAAAAAGGTAAGCACAACCCCCACATTTAGACTTATAAAAAAGCGAGCGAAGGTTTTTGCGGGAATTTCAAGACCGCGCTGTTCCCAAACATAGATGAAAAGCCCTACCAAGGCCAATATCATCCAGCCATTGTATTGAAAATGGAGGTAAAAATATATCGCCAACCGGTACCAAATGGATTGAGCTCCCAAACTGTTCATGATCGCTCCCAAGGCCCAAGGTCCCAAACTGGAGATTACCATATAGATCAGGGCCGCTTTAGCACATTGTAATCCTTTGCTGTGCCTGTATTTTGGGTTGATGTTTTTCCAGAAATGGTAAACGTAGACATACGACACGATCAGGAACAGGGTAGAAAAAATAATGGAAAACAGCGCATATCCTTGAAAAGGGAAGGTCACTAACATACCCACCAAGGTGGCTTGCGTACACCAAAATATACGTTTGTACCTTCTGCTGGACGCATCCTTATCCACAAAACAATAATGCAACAAGGTAGTTAGGGCCACATAAACCCAACCCAAGAGGGCTATATGGGAATGGGCATGGACAACAAACCTGTAGTTGAAATCAAAAGCGAAAATAGGGTAGGAGCGCAACAGCACCCCCAATAGGGCCGCCACAAGAAAGTAAATCACGGCAATTAGGATATGCAATTGATACGACTGATGCTTCACTTTGTGTTGTTTGGGGACATTACGCTGGTCAAGATCAAAAATCTTTTTTTCTTGCTTTATAGTTCAAACCCAAGATAGGCAGAATGGTCCATAATAAAAGAATTGCCATGGAAATAAAGAAACCAAGATCCGTCCCAAAAAACTTTTTAAAAATGGCACCGGTATACCCCAAAAGGGCAGAGATATCCAATTTAAGGAGAATCAATATGCGGGAAAGATCTATTGGATTTAGCGCAGTGGCCACCATGGAAAAGGTATCCAAAGGGTATTCTTCAAAAATGATCAGGGACATCAAAAACAGTCCATCATACACCACGGCCAAGAAAAGCCAAAGCAATACGGCATATCCAAATCCTTTTATCTTGTTTTCGTTGGATATGGCAATCACAAAGGAAAGTCCCACAAAAATAAAGGTCAAAAAGGTCCCTGTGATCAGTAAAAGGGAAAAATCAAAAATAGCATTGCTTCGCAAAAGTCCATACAGCACAAATGGAATCCCCAGCCCTAACACCAGACTTAGCGTCAACGAACCTGCCACACCAAAATATTGTCCCATAAAAATGGAACTACGTTTTATAGGCTGCGCCAATAGGAGCTCGGTAAATTCCCGGGAATTGTAGTAGTACATCACCCCGAAAATGGTACCTATCAAAGGAATCAGGACAATGATCACGTTCATTAAGGTGATCACGGCCTTGGATACATCGTTGTTCAAGAACAACAGCACAAATCCAAGGGCAAGGTAAAACAGAAAATACACGTAGCTCCATCGGCTTCGTATCAAATCGTAAAAACTGTATTTTAATATTTTAAGCATGGCTACCCGTTGTTATGGCCGCAATGGCGTGTTCAAAATTGGTTTGTTTGGTCTGTTCCAATAGTTTTTGGATACTTCCTTTAAAATAAATTTCCCCCTCCAGTAGGTATAGGATTTCATCGGCCATTTCTTCCACAAATTGCATAATGTGCGAAGTGATCAAAATCGTCTTGCCATTGTTTTTTTCTTTTAAAATCAACTCTTTTAAGCGAATCAATGCTCTGGGATCCAAACCAGTTGTAGGTTCATCCAAAATAATCAAGGGACTATCGAACATAAAGGTCAATACAATGTTCACTTTTTGCTTGGTACCCCCAGATAGGGTGGATAGTTTTTTGTTCAAAAAAGGTTCCAATCCAAAAAGTTCGATAAGCTCTGCTTCGGTACTTGGGGCGTTTCTCAGATCCTTGATCATGTTGATCAATTCCTTGACCTTGATATTCGGAGGGAAATTGGCAATCTGGGGCAGGTAGTCGATTTTTTTGCGGTACTTCCACCCTTTTTTAATGGATTGTTCCAACACGGATATTTCTCCTTTGTCGGGAATTACCATACCCAGAATACTCTTGATCAAAGTGGTTTTTCCCGAACCGTTCGGACCAAGGATGGCATAAATGCGGCCCTTGTCAATATTTAGATCTATTCCTTTTAATACTTGATTTTTACCAAATTGCTTATGCAGATTGTCTATTTCAATGGTCATGGTCGTATTTTCATTAAGGGTTGGGCATCTTTTAAATTATCGGGCGTAAAAACTGGGGATACCCGTTCGGAAAAATCAATAATATCCATGAACAGGCTCCGTAAAAGTACAATGGTCTCTGGGGTGCGGTTCACCACATAGGAAAACAACTTGACTGGGCGGTAAGGGACATCCCCAACACCGTCTTTGTCCAGATCATAGCCCGTGTAGCTACTCCAAAAGTTACCCTCGAACACATTATCGTTTAGTTTGCTGTTGTAGGAGATATCAAAAGAGTTGTACAAAAAATTATTGCCTTTAAAACTATTGGTATAGCATGCTCCAACCACTCGTATGGCCCACCCATTGCCTATAAAGTCGTTATTGTTATATTGGATTCGGTTAGATCCCTCGATATTAATGCCGATGGTGTTTTCCTCAAAAATATTCCCAACAATTTCTGCATCAGTGATTTCTTTCAAAAGCATGCCGTAGGCTGCTGTGCCCCAATTCTTGCGAAAAGTGTTGTTTTTCATGGTGATGAACTTGGAGAACATCACGGCAACCCCGGCACCGTTGTTTTCGAAGGTGTTGCGGGTATACACATCATGGTTGGAAAACATAAAATGTAGCCCATAGCGGAGGTTGTCCATGCTCACATTATCGGAGATGGTGATTCGGTCGGAAAACTCCAGATAGATACCATCCCGAGTACCCTGGACGTGGTTTTTGGAAACTTCTACGTCCGAGGAATACCACAGTTGAATCCCATTGCCCGAGTTATATTCGTCCACAGCTTCGCCAATAATTCTATTGTGGTAGACCTTGCCGTGTGATGATTTTTCCAAATAGATACCAAAGAACAATTGCTCCAACACCATATTCTGAATGAGGAAATTTTTGCTTTGCACCACCCGTATGGCTGCGTTGTCCTTGGTGTAGCTCACCCCTACATTGATGACGAACAGCCCATCCAACGTAACATCATCCGATGTGATCCTAAAGATTTCCCCCTTTTTTTCGCCATCAACAATGGGGTAACCAATCCCTTTGATGACCAAGGGCTTGTCCACCAAAATCTCAAATTCTTTGTATGTGCCTTTCTGAATCAATAAGGTGTCATGGGCACTGGCTCGTTCAATGGTATTTTTAATGGAACTCTGCTCGCAAGTATTGCAGATGGTCCATGTTTTGGCCAAAACATGGTGCCCCAACAAGAATAGCAGCAGGTATAAAATATACTTTTGATGTGGATGGAATGAAAACATGAGGTGCTTGAGATTTAAAGAGCCCTTTCTTTTTTAATTTGTATTGGACCTATTTTGTATAAAATCATTAACTGACTTCCCTGTTATTTGGGTCACAGCAATACGATATACCACGGGCATCTCCGTTTCTTGCAACCTTCCGGAAAAATGACTTAAAAAGTGAGGGCGATCCGCATTTTTATGATCTATGGTGCGCTGTACGCCTTCCGCAAAATGTTTTAAATATTGCTTGGCGGATTCTCCCGTAAGCTCTTGAAAATTTCCATGTGCCTGTACCGATTCCCAATGGCGAAAAGACTCGATATGATCAACCTGAAAAGAGACTTTGTTATATTGTCGCAGAGCATTGATCCTATGCCCGTTGGAGGCGAAACATAAAATACTCTTTTCATCCTTATCAAAAAAATAGGTCGATGGTACCACATGGGGTTCATTGTCTGCAATATAAGCCAGACGACCCACATAATTGTCCATTAAAAGTTTTTCACATTTTAAGGGTTCCAAATTTGTCATTGTTTTCGGTTTTATGGTTTGAATTGGTCCTTAATTTCTGTCCAGGTATAAAGCTCGCCCCCGTTCATATCCAAAGTATTTTGGGCAGCTTGTTGCTCAGAGAACGCACTTAGAAAAGCCCCCATGGGGCTGGGAATGTTCTCGCTGACCAGATAGGTGGCCTTTTTGGCATCCACGAGTTCCCCTGGATGGTCAAAATCATTGACCAAGAAAAGGGCCATGGTGGATTCACCCTCATCTTTTAAATGGTTCATCATACATTCAATCGCGTCAAAATTAAAGACTTTGCCTTTCTTGGTCACCAATTGAGCGGCATGTTGTTTGTCCACTATGGTCATGCTGCAATAATGGCAACCTACATGGCCATAATCAATCGGTTTTGGGGCCACGGTGCATCCTAGACTGCCGATTAGCACAATAAATATTGCCAAGCGTTTTTTCATACCTTATGTTTTAATGGTTTTTTACTGTTTTTCCACCCCAAAAATCCCGCTGTCAATGTAAACATCATACCTACGAACATAAGCCATCCTCCGGTGGCCGGCATAGAGGTAACATCAAAGTTGAGCATCTTTACATGACCCAATAATGGGGGTTTATAAGTCATGGGTGTACCATCGGGATTGGTCAACTTCATGATTGCGTTGGGATCAAGATTGGTACCATAATCAACTAACCATTGATTGAAATCGTACATGCCCAAAATGCCAAGGATGGACATCAATAGAAACCAACCAATAAACCACTTGTAACTTATTTTGTTCAAGTACCCCAGAATACCGACCAATACGCCCAAGGCCACCATAATGCCGATAACCATGGGAAAAGTGCTGAATTCCCACATATCCTCTTGTTTGGGCAACGTCTGCATACCAATATAGTGGTTTAGGCCATCGATGTTCTGGATATCAAATTCATTGACTCCTTGCAAGCCACTGATATGGATGTTCATTCCCAATGGATCGGGGTACTGTGGAGCGCCCAATATAATGTACCAGAGCGGAAAGATGTACAAACCCAATAGAAATAAGGGGCCAACAATCATTAAAATACTAGCCTTTTTCATTTTACTTGATTTAAAAATTTACAAATTGAGCGTGGTTTTTGGAGGGTTGATACTGTTCCAATTTGTAATAAAAGCGGGCAGGTCATGGACGCAGCCCGCTTTATTCAATGGTGACTCAATCCGAATCATTCACCAAGTGACCATTTAAGCTCTACGTTGGAATTGGCAGGGGAAACCCTAACATATCCTTGCATTTCTTGGTGCAGCGCAGAACAGAAGTCCGTACAATAGAATGGCCATACTCCGACTTGTTTTGGTTCCCAAACAGAGGTTTTTGTTTGCCCGGGCATAACCAGAAGCTCCGAGGTGTTCTGTCCTATCATGGCAAAACCGTGCGGTACATCAAAATCCTGTTCATGGTTGGTGATGTGGAAATATACCTTATCACCCACTTTAATACCCTCGATGTTATCAGGGGTAAAGTGACTTCTGATTGTGGACATATACACATGTACCTCGTTTCCGTCCCGTACCACTTTAGAGTCGGTGGGGGATAATACGGCATAAGGGTGTTTGTTCTCATCCAACCTATATATTTTCTTTGATTTTGGAGCCAAAATCTCGGCTGGGATTCCTGCGGCATAGTGGGGTTCGCCATGCGTAGGGAAGTCATAAATCAACTCCATTTTTTCTCCAGAGATGTCATAAATCTGAGCGGAGTGCTCCATCTCAGGCCCGGTTGGTAAGTATCTGTCCTTGGTGATCTTGTTCATGGCCACAACATATTTGCCAAAAGGCTTTCTGGAGTTCCCTCCGGGAATCATCAAGTGGCCTACGGAATAGTAGGTCGGTTTTCTGTCAATGACCTCCCAGGTTCCCAATTTCCATTTTACAACTTCTGAAGAAATAAAGAAGGTAGTATAGGCATTTCCTTTTCCGTCAAACTCGGTATGTAGTGGGCCCAATCCGCCACTTTTTACCTGTCCGGCCAGTACATCTTCAAACTTAAGAATAGGAATTCCATACGCTTCTCCATCAAATTTTTCTCCTTCGATAGCTGCTATCATATTGTCGAATGAATGAACAGTCAGGTCAGCGGACAATTTACCGTTACCAATAATGTACTGTCCAGTAGGGTCTACATCACAGCCGTGAGGTGATTTAGGTGTTGGTAAAAAGTAAACGGCCCCCGGCACTTTTAAGGGATCTACGGTCAACACTTCCTTTTTCATGGTCGTGGTAGCCGTGTGGGTGCTTTCATCGTATAAATTGTGGGCATAGTTTGCCGGCATTTTGGTACCACCGCCATTGTTTACATATTCCTCAATTTTCTTCCAATTGACCGCAGCAATAAAGTCTTTGTCATTTTGTGAGGAATTTACTTCTTGCAAGGTGTGTGCTTCTTCGGTGTTATAGGTTGTAAAGAAGAACCAACCATGTGATTTTCCCCTACCGGGGTGGGAAAGATCATAGTTGAACCCAGGCATCAACAGTTGGAATTTTAAATCCATGTGGCCATGCTCTGGGTCTACACTGATAAAGGACAAGGATCCCTTAAAATTACTTTTGTATTCATTGATGGGCATATCCCTTTGTGGGATGGGAACAGAGAAACGGGTTCCCGCCACTACATATTCCGTGTTTTCCGTGATAAAGGAAGAACTGTGGTTACCTGCACTATTGGGTACCTCAATGATTTCTTCGGTTTCAAAAGTGCTTAGGCTGATACGTGCAATTCTTGGGGTATTGTTCCCATTGATGAAGATCCAGCGACCATCCAATTCGCCATTGGTCTGTGATATGTCCGGGTGGTGTGCATCGTCCCAAGGTACAAAACCATGCGAAGTGTTGAGCATTGGCTTGGTTTCTTCGGAATATCCATAACCGGATGTTGGGAATTGCGAGAATACAGGTATTTCCTTGAACATTCTTCCAGAAGGCAATCCATAAACGGTAAGGTTTCCGCTGTATCCGCCCGACATAAAGGCGTAAAATTCGTCCTGCTCACCTGGAGCAACGTATACCTTCTCGGCGGCACTCGATGAGAGTGCCCCGTTCGAACTTTTGTTTTGTTGGCCACAGGAAACCAGCATTAAGGCTGTTCCCAGGGACGCAATTAAATGACTATAGATTTTCATTGTATTAATTTTTGTTTTAGAATTATTATTATTGAGTAGGAGGCAAGATCACCTTGTCCACTACATGAACGATTCCATTTCCGGCCGATATGCTGCCGATTATTTTGGCACCACCCACATAAACTTCATTGTCCTTTACTTCTACAGATACATTTTGATTGTTTGCCTGCCCCAGTTTTTTGAAATTCATCAAGAAGTCTTTTGAATAGTTGCCAGGGGTTACATGGTATTTTAGAATATTGGCCAATGCATCCTTGTTTTCAGGTTTCAAGAGGTCTTCCACGGTGCCCTCTGGCAATGCATCAAAAGCTTCATTGGTAGGGGCGAACACCATTAGCGGGCCGGCGTTGACCAATACATTTTCCAATTCTGCTGCTTGAACCGCAGCGACAAGAGTGCTATGGTCTGCTGATCCAACGGCAATTTGCAGCACATTGGGAGTGGATTCGTCATCGGCTATAAAGGCTTGCCCTTTGTTGTTTTCCGAATTAATAATGGCCTCGTTTTGACTGGAGTCCGTTGTTTCGTTTTGAGGTCCGTTTTTACAGCTAATGAAGAATGTAAGCAGTAAAAACAACCCCATCATACTAATTTTGATGGTTGTTTTCATAACGTTTATTCTAAGGTTCTAAAATATTCTAGAATGGCTCTGGCCTGATCTTCCGTTAGTCCTTGATTCGACATAGGTGATCCGTTGAACTCTTGAAAAAGGTCTTTGGCCAAAGGGTCTTGCTGTACCATTTCCTGAGGATTCAAGATCATGTTCATGACCCACTCGGGAGTTCTTCTTTCCAAAATGCCATTAGGAGGTGGGCCAATGAATTTTTTCCCTATTCTGTGGCAGGCCAAACACATTTGGTCGTACACCTTTTTACCCTCCTCAACCATGGCTTGGTCAATTTCCGCTGGCAATTCGATTGCTTTGATGGGACCAACCCCTTTAGTAGTTAAATCCACTCGTTCTGAAGGCTTCACCTCATTAGTGGTAATGGTTTCGGCTGGTTGTTCTGTTTGAGCCTTTTTGCGTTGTACGCTAAATCCTTCCTCTTTTTTTTCCTCTTTCTTTCCACCACAACTAATCATAATAAGGGCGAAGAGCAGAGCTATACTTTTTACAATTGCTTTCATTTGATCATCGGTTAAAATTTCGTTTCAAAAGTATATAGTGGTTAAGAGCTATAACATGATATTAATCATAAAAAGGATAAAAATATCTTTTAATCTTTGTTTAATATTTTATATGATGTTCTCCAACTCATCCAAGTACGCTATCAAGGGAGTGCTTTATCTCGCTCTGAACTCCGATAAAGACCATAAAATCATGGTTAGGGATATTTTTGAGGTAGTGCATGTACCGGAAGCTTATTTGGCCAAATTGTTGCAAGAACTATCGCGACATGGTATTGTTTCATCTACTCGAGGACCCAAGGGAGGATTCTATTTAAGCAACGAAAACCGTAAACGCACATTAATGGACATTGTAAAGGTCATTGATGGTGAAAAGCGTGTCAATTCTTGCGTCATGGGCATTAGGAACTGTGACATGAACAATCCCTGTGTGCTTCATAAACTTGTGGGTTCCAACAAATCCAAATTTATTAAAGTACTTGAAAAAACCACTATTTTGGACTTGGTAGAGGGGAGGCAGAATATTGAGGATTTCTTTCCCATGTAATTTATTGTTCTGAATCTCTATATCCTGTCATGTCAAAATCAATTATTCAATTCATAATACTTATTGGCTTGCACTGAAACCCCTAGTCCCCAATAATTTTAGTTTGTGGAACTTATAGCACAGTTTTGAAAGGATGGGCGGCCAATGTGTATTGCCCAGAACTCAGTTTTAATAATTTTTTTGGTTCAGGAATCCGTTCCTTTGTTTATTTTCGATGATTACTATGTTACGCCTATGACCGTTTGGATTATTTTTCTTTTGGGTATTCTCTTTTTTTTGGCTTTGGACCTTGGCGTCTTCAATAAAAACCCGCATGTAATAAGTGTTCGTGAGGCCTCTTTATGGACGGGGCTTTGGGTTACGATGTCCCTTATTTTTTCTGGAGTGATTTATTGGTTATACAGCACTGGAAATATAGATAATGTGGACAATCTTGAACCCATGGATGCTGCGTTAAAGTACATCACGGGTTACCTTATTGAGTTGTCTTTGAGCATTGATAATATTTTTGTGATCGCGGTAATTTTCACGTCTTTTCAAATACCGCAGAAATATCAGCACAGGGTACTGTTCTGGGGAATTTTAGGAGCCATTGTTTTTCGGGCGCTCATGATATTTTTTGGAGTGGCTCTGATAAAAAAGTTCACGTTTACCACATACATTTTTGGTGCTTTTTTAATTTTTACTGCAATCCGTATGTTGGTTTCCAAGCAAAAACCTTTTAATCCTAAACAATCTTTTGTCTATCGAAACCTAAGAAAGATAATGCCCATTACCTCACATATGGACGGGCAAAAGTTTTTTATCAAATTACGCCATATTACAGCGGCGACACCATTGTTTATCGCCTTGGTGATCATTGAGTTTTCCGATGTGCTATTTGCTTTGGATAGCGTACCTGCGATCTTGGCCATTACGTCGGACCCATTTTTGGTATTCAGTTCTAATATTTTTGCCATTTTGGGGCTACGATCCATGTATTTTTTCCTTGCGCATATGATAAACAAGTTCCATCATATTAAATACAGTTTGGTGGCTATTTTAAGCTTTGTAGGACTAAAACTTATTCTTGCGCACCATATTAAATTTCCCGAGTGGATTTCGTTAGGGTTTATTGGATTGGCTTTGGGGGCAGGGATTTTGACTTCGTTGATTAAAAAGAAGTAGTCTAACTTCTTTCCTTCATTAGTCTGGATAGGGTTTCCGGTCTTATGGCCAAGTATGAGGCCAAATGTTTCCTTGGAATTCGGTCAATGATTTCAGGCTTTCTGTTTTTCATAAAAAAGTCCAATCGTTTACCAGCATTTGGAATTCTTGCCAAATACACCCTATGTTCAGCTAAAATATAGTATTCCTCAAGTAGTATACGATTAATGTGCCGCATTTCTGGAAAGTGGTTCAAGCAATATTTATAGTCTTTATATTCCAGATAATCACAATAGGTGGTTTCCAAGCTTTGAATGTATTCCTCGCTTTTTTGGTTTCTAAAGAAACCGGTGATTGAAGTAAAGACTTCATTCTCCGAATCAATCCATGTGGTTATTTCCGAAGTATCGCTTACAAAATATCCGCGGACCATTCCTCTTTTTATCAAATAAAGACGATCGCAAACCTCACCGGCCGTACTGATAAGTTCATTTTTTTCGAAGGAACAACTCTTTATTTTATCGGCAAGGTAATCTTTTAAGCTTGGGCTTAACGGATAAATGGAATTGAGAAAAAAAATGATGTAAAGATTTTTCTTGGGATTCTGGTTGGGGAGCATTAGGAAACTGGTTTGGTTTTCAATCTTGTTTGGCGGGTCAAAACTAGTACATCTTCTCTCGATAGATTTTTTCTTTGGGTTAAAATCACAGATACACGATAAAATGTTTTAAGATGTAAAATTTGAATAGAAAAGAGGGTATCTAAAAAGTCTTTACAACTTGATTTGTCAGGTTGGGCCTGTCGAAACCGATATTGATTACCAGTAAGTTGAAAATATTTCGACAAGCTCAATATGACATTGCCCTACTTTTTATACACCCTCCTTTAATTTTAACCTACCATATATCCTATTTATAAGCTTGCGTTCTTGAATCATTAATTACACCATTCCAATTGAGCCCGAAAGCAAAATCGTACGCATTACCATTGGAGTCCGTGTAGGGTTCCATGTCCCTTGGGACATCCTCAAATTGAGATTCAACAGTCATCATATCGTTTGGCATTTGGAATGGTAACATGGCAGAGGGTTCCACCTTGCCGGAGACAATATCCATTAATGCTTGATCTTGAACCCCCATATGTACCAAAATAGCATCGGCTGAAGGCTCAATCTCAGCGAAAACCATAGGTTTGGATACTTTAATAATTACAACAACGGGTTTATTTCCCATTTTTCTTTTGGTATCCGTAACCAAGCCCATATCCGAAATATTGACAGCGGTTGTTGTTTTGCCTTTGTAAGAGCGATTTGTTATACCATCTTCTAGAGGGCTTCCAGCAGCTAAGCTTTCATCCCGGGCATTGGTTGCCGTATAGGTGCCATACTGCAAGCTAATGGGCACATAGCCATTGCCTCCTTTTTCCGTATCGGCAACGTCGTATCCAACACCACCATTTGGACTTTGTATGCCTACGAGTGCAAAATCAGCCTCACTAGGTTCATCCACAACTTCAAAATACTTGGCCACTACTTCCATATTAAATGGATGCTCTGTGCGTTCTTGCGTAGCAACGCCAAACCAGTTAACGGTAGGGGCAACATAGCGCTGGGGTACGTAAACTTTTTTCTTGGCTTGCACGGGCAAGGTTTCTGAACTGTTCTTCAGCATCACTACGGATTTGAGCTGTGCCTTGTAGCCCGCTTCCATAAACTCGGCATTACCCACGATTTGTTCTGTTTCTGATACATCCAAATACGGATTTTCAAACAACCCTGTCCTGAATATATTTTTCAAAAGGCGCACTGCAGAAGTTTCAAAACGTTTGCGCATGTATTCCTCTCCATGTTCCTCTACGCCCATTTGATAGGCTTCGATAACAGGTCCCATATCGTTGTTGCCTCCAAATTGGTCGCAGCCCGCTTCAATAATTTTATAATGTCTTTCGGCCACGCTTAAATTCTCAACACCCCAAGGCTTGCCCCTAAATTCATATACATTCGGCGCATCCCCTGTAATGCCCCAATCTGTGCACACCACACCATCGTAACCGTATTTGCCACGTAGCAGGTCTGTAATCAAGTATTCATTGTAGGCATTGCCCACATTTTCGCCATTCTCCGTGTCCTGATTGTATGAAATGGTATAATAGGGCATTACGGCAGTGGCCATTTCGGTTGGACCTTCCAAATCAAAGGCCCCTTCGGTAAAAGGCTTTAAATGATCCTCTAGGTTTTTGCCAGGATAAACGGCATAGGATCCATATCCAAAATGACCATCACGACCACCTTCTTCGGGGCCACCTCCAGGCCAGTGCTTTACCATGGCATTTACACTTTGGTTGCCCCAATCGCCATTTTCTGAAGCTTGGAAGCCTTCAACATATGCTCGGGCCATGTCAGCGGCAAGTTTTGGGTCTTCTCCCATAGTGCCGTCAAAACGGGACCAACGCGGCTCTGTAGCCAAATCTATTTGTGGGGATAGGGCAGTGGCAATTCCTAAAGCACGGTATTCTTTGGAAGCAATTTTCCCAAATTGTTGCATTAGTGATGGGTCAAAACTAGCCGCCAATCCCAAGGTACTGGGCCACATTGAGATTTTCCCTCCTGCACCTGCATTAAACTCTGCATAAGAATCGCTTCCATGTCTAGGGTCCGAACTGGTGTTGATGGGGATGCCCAATCCAATTCCTTCTACCATAGCCTGTGCATTGTTGTTCCATTGTGCCGATATTCCCGGCGACTCCACACTGGTAATCAAAACATGGCGTAGGTTGTCCTCTAAAAGAAATTTCTTTTGTGCATCGGATAGATCACTTGGTTTGGCTCCGCTTTCATCATATGGTTTTCCATTGTAGGTGACAGCTCCGAAAAAACTATTGCCTCCTCCAGGAATGGATTGGTGTGCACTATAAAGCATTAAACCGGCAATTTGCTCCACACTCATTTTTGAGGCAAGATCATGGGCTCTTTCATCGGCAGGGAGCCTCCAATCCTCATAAGGGTCTAAAGTACCGTTTTGGTTCAGGTCCTTAAAGGCCAAACGGTCAACGGTTAGAATGGATACTTCGGAACCTGGGCTGTACCCAAGGGTTGCTCCATTTTCATGATGTACAAGGTTGAAACCATCCTTTTTTTCTTCGGTAAATTTTGGGCTACAGCCTATAAATAATGTTGCTAAGAACAGACTGCTCCATCGGAGATTTTGTTTTATTGTATGCATATCGTTAGTTAGTTTTTATTGTGCTCAATCGGATTATTTAAAGGTAATCAAGCTAATTGATATTAGAAAGAGCATGATATCTTACTTGATTTCTATTATCACACGTTGGTACCTGGTCAAAGCAGGAAAGCCAGTATCGGTACCTTCAACAATGATATGGTATTGTTCCCCATTTTTGGCTGTCTTTGGAATTTTGACCGATGCCACATCAATTTTTAATTCAACGGTTGCAGCTCCATCACCAGCTTCCGCATAGGGCCAAACGTTAAAAAAGACAGGGTGCTCGTCAATATCTTCAGCAGAAAGATTGAGAACAACCTTTTCTCCTGGTTTTGCATTAATCGAATTCCCTTGCGATACAGAAATCTGTGGAGGATGGTTGGCTTCTTCAAAAGGTTTGATGCACCAATCGGCACGGGCAGCAAAATCGAGTTGCATAGGTTTTATCCAACGGGTCTGGGGATAGCTTTTGTCCATTTCTCCGGTTTCAGGATTTAGATCGGCCGCGGCTTCACCGTCTTCAAAACGGTATGGATTTTCGGTCGATTGCTCAAAACGACCGCTCCAACCCCCTCGGGACGGGTCTTCGTAGTTGTCCAGACCCACATCCACCAAATGTAAAAACGCAGGGGAATCTCCTTCTGAGATGAAATCGTATTTGGAAAAATTGCCGCGATCGGTATGTGCAATTTTTGAAATATCTCCCTCAAAATGATTAGGATCTCCTTCTTGTTTTTGCCCATCCCCGTAGGAATAATATTTTGTAAACAACGGTCCATGATCATTTATGATGTTGGGGCCCATAAAACTCCCCTCTAAATAGGGTTGCTGGCTCTTGGGAACCACTTGTTTCCATGGGTAGGCAAAGCACCAAAATTGGTTGGCATTGTAAAAGACCCTTATATTGGGCCAATTGGGCCCTATGTATTTTTTGTAGGTGGCATCTTGGTCCATGATGGTGTAGATGATGGCCTTTTTTGATACTTTTTCTTTGATTGTTTCCCAATCTTTATGGCTGGAATAGTCTTCTTCGATTGATTTTAGGGCACGGGCAATGGTATTGGTTCCGCCCCAGGCCTGAAGAAAAATTTCGCGCGGGTCATCATCCAGCAATTTTTTTGCTATCCATTTTGAACCTTCGGTGCGTTGGTCCATTTCCCCCTCAAAATCTATGTTGCCCACTTTTACCAGCACCAAAAGCTCTTTTGGGGTAGGGTAGTTTTTATCATGAAGCAATAGGTTGGAATGTACTTTGGCATATTCGGCCAACAGTTCCTGTATCCAAGTGGTTCCTGGCCATCTCAATTCGCTGCGTTCCCCATACATATTTCGGGTCATTTCCATTTCGGAGACCATGGTGGTTCCCTTGCCATCACCCTTCCAATGCCACATGGAACTGGAATAGATCAATCCTTCGGTATCAAATTCGTTGGTGTACATCAAAAAACGAATAAAGGTGTCCACATCGTCTATTTCACCATCGGTGGTAACAATGGTTCGTTTATGGTCTTGTTGCGCCATAACGGAAAAAGACATGAATAGAAGTGGCAATAAAAGGTTGAATTTTGTCATTTTGGTTCTGATGGCTATCAATTTTTATGTTGATAGTGGGTTTTTTATGGTCATAAAATGGTTTCCGAAGGATGTTGCCAAGGTTCTCGATACTTGTGCTTAAGCAATGAGGAGGCTTCGGTATCATCAACAATAATCCTTTTTTGTGGATTATAAACCAATGGGCGTTCCAATCCCATGGCAAGGTTGGCCAGGATACAACTGGCTGTGGAAATATGGCCCTGCTCTACATCGGCCACAGGAAATCTATCACTTTCGATGGCATCCAACAAATCCAACATGTGGCCTCGTGTAGCTGGTGCTGTATGGAGCTCGATATCCTTTTCCTTTAAATCCTCTGGATATTTTTCACGCTCGTAAATCGCTTCTTTTTTTATGGTTTTACCACTATCATGGGGAATAAACTCATATTGGAACACACTTCCCTTAAAAGTTCCTTTTTCGCCATAAATAAAAAATGCCCAAGGGTAATCTGGATCCGTCGGATTGCCCCAACTACGATGCTGCCATACGCAATTGAGTTCATCAAACTCAAAAATGGCGGTTTGTGTATCCGAAGTATTGGCTATGGAATCTTTTTGCACGTAAATCCCTCCCGTGGAAGATACTTTTTTGGGCCACCCGAGGCCGAGCATCCACCGAACGGCATCCAGCATGTGAACGCACATATCGCCGACAATACCGTTTCCGTACTCCATGAATGCCCGCCACCTTCTGTGCGGAAGACCCACGTAGGGCCTTAACGGTGCGGGTCCGGACCAAAGGTCGTAATCAAAATGATCGGGGATTTGTTGTACTGGCGGATTGGCATTCCAACGCATGTGGTAGTAACAGCACATTTCCACATGGGATATTTTTCCCAGTAGTCCAGCATCTATAATGTTTTTCTTGCCTTCGATCAAGTGCGGCGTACTTCTACGTTGGGTGCCTACTTGCACTTTTTTGCCCAATCTTCGGGCAGTGGCCAAAATGGCTTCGCCTTCCAAAATATCAAGGCTAATGGGTTTTTGTAAATAAAGATGTGCACCAGATTCCATGGCTTCTATGGCTTGTAGCGCATGCCAATGGTCTGGGGAACCGATAAGAACAATATCCAAGTCTTTTTCGGCAAGCATTCTTCGATAATCGCTATACAACCTTGGTTTTTTACGTGATTTTTGTCGCTGAGACACCAAATGTGCAGCTTCTTCCAGATGTTTTTTGTCCACATCACAGAGTGAGACCACTTCGATATTGGCTACTTGAATCAGTTTGAACAAATCACTTACGCCGTACCAACCACAACCTATTAGTCCTACAGTCCACTTTTTTGATGAGTACATCAAATCCATGCCATAGGCGCCAAATGACGATAGGGCCAAAGTAGCGGCCGAGCCAGTCAGGAATTTTCTTCGGTTGATATAAAAAGACTTGTTTTGCATAGGTTAAAGGCTCCATTTATTGCCCACCTCTGCCAACGGTATACAACCGTGATATGCTCCTGGAACAGGGTCATAGTTAAGTACATTTTCACCGATTTCCTCGGAGGTAAAATAGCCCCATAAAATGGTTGATTTTAAGGACCGATAGAAGCCTACTGGTTCTGGGTTTCCTACTGTGGTTCCCCAAACCCCGCTTCCAAATTGTCCCGAGTTTTGTTCTGCCTTATCCAAGACTTTGATTTGGTCGGATTCGGAAAGGTTGACAAAGCTGTCGCCAAAATCGGATATACAATCGGAATTGAATTTTTCTATTTCTTTTCTAACATGGTTTTGACCATTGGCATCATACAATTTGGCATAGACCTTATCGATAAAAATATCGACTTTGACGTCCAAAGCTCCCGGTGTTTCGGTACGTGGTAAAATCATATCCACTATTTTGGACACGAAGGCAGCCTCATCCATCGTTAAAAATTGTGGTTGCCAATCTACACGTGCTTCATTTTTGCAAGACTGAAGCAGGGATAACAATGAAGGGCCGGCAACGGCAGCTGCGGCCATACTTCCTGTAAATTTTAAAGCTTTTCTGCGATCCATAATTTTAAAGGTTCATTTTTTTGAGTTCTTTCACGGCATGATCGGCAGCCCTTGCAGTAAGCGCCATATAGGTAAGTGATGGATTTACACAAGAGTTGGAAGTCATACAGGCACCATCTGTCACAAATACATTTTTGACAGCATGCACTTGATTGGTTCCGTTCAAAACTGAGGTTTTTGGGTCGCGGCCCATACGTGCGGTTCCCATTTCGTGAACCCCATACCCCGGTTCGTGCTCGTTATCAAACCCAAGAACATCATTTACCCCAGCTTTTTCGAGCATTTCCACCGCATCTTCTTGAATCTGTTTGTTCTGGGCCAATTCATTTTCCTTGTACTCACAATCTATGGACAAAGTAGGTTGTCCCCATTTATCCGTCACCTCCTTGTTGAGGTACACTTTATTATCATGATAGGGCAAACATTCGGCAAAACCTGTAATGAAGAATTCCCATGGCCCAGGTTTCATGATACTATCCTTGTAATCGCCACCGAATTCTTTACGATTGGCCGCTTCACTATTTCCCATGCGATAACCACCTCCCTGATAACCAAAACCACGGAGGAACTTGTCGGTTTTGGATTTTTCGTCAATATTCCAATAACGGGGTATATAAATTCCGTTGGGCCTGCGGCCACTGTAGTATTTGTCATCATAACCATCTACCTTACCCAGTGCCCCCACACGGTAGGTATGATCCATTAAGTTATGGCCCAATTCACCACTGTCGTTGCCCATTCCATCCGGGAAGCGGTTGGAGGTGGAATTCAATAGTATTTGGGTGGTACTCAAGGTAGAGGCGTTGCAGAAAACAATTTTGGCCTTGAATTCAATGTCCTCATTGGTCTCGGCATCAATAATGCGAACACCGGATGCCTTGCCTGTTCCTTCATCATACATAATGGACTGCACAATGGAGTAAGGTCTAAAAGTAAGATTCCCGGTTGCATTGGCTGCTGGCAAGGTTACGGCATTACTGCTAAAGTAGGCGCCATACGGACATCCCCGGCTACATCGGTTGCGGTATTGGCATTGTCCCCTACCATTAAGTGGTTGGGTCAAATGCGCTACCCGCCCTATGATCATGTGTCTTCCGGGGAAGTCCCGTTCTATACGTTCTTTGATATGTTTTTCCACACAGTTCAACTCCATGGGAGGTAGAAAGTGACTATCGGGAAGCTGCGGTAATCCAAGGGCTTCGCCACTGATACCTGCAAACTTTTCTACATAAGTATACCAAGGCTCCAAATCTTTATAACGGATGGGCCAATCCACTCCATGTCCATCCTTGGCATT
>Ga0070726_10000908_pt1 | contig 32465 bp, 25 predicted proteins | sample tdAd471_FD_67275 | JGI IMG/M metagenome (GOLD analysis project Ga0070726, IMG submission 67275) | Marine sediment microbial communities from the Atlantic coast under amendment with organic carbon and nitrate - tdAd47.1 | ecosystem: Environmental > Aquatic > Marine > Coastal > Sediment | place...
GGCTCCAGAATCGCTTCCACTGTTTCGGGCGTCGGATTCGACGCAACCCGCTCGAAGACCTTTCGTGCCGCTGGCACGAGCGATGGCCACCCCAGCCACCCGATCGCCAGAGGAGCGGCGGTCGCTGTTTCGACCCTCGACGCCGCGGAACGCAGCGGCAGGTGTTCCTCCAGCGGAGCCCGGGTCAGCCACGCGTTGAGTTTCGGACCGCACCGGTGTGTCGCTCGAAGGACCGCGCGGAGCACGCCGACATCCCGATGCTCATCGAATCGCCCTGCCCACTCCACGAGTTCGCGATCGACCACGGATCGCACCGCCGGACCCAGATCGTCCAGCATCGCACAGGCCCGGAAAAGGGCGTGACGCGATTCCCGACAGTGCCCGCCACCCAGGCCATCGATCGACAACGCGAGACGGACGAAGCCCGTATCCATGATCGGATCCGGCCCGACACCACGAAGGAGTTCGTGCAATTCCGGACTCGCCAGACAGGACGCGGCGACGGCGCGCGCTCGATCCGGCTGCAGGCGAAGCGATTCCGAAACGAAACGGTCGCCGAGGCCGAGGCAAAGGCTGGCCCGCGCTTCCGCGCCCATGCGACCCCACGCCCCGAACAGGGCCTCGCCCAAAGCCTCGGAATACCCATTTGCTGCAATGAATTCCAGCGCCTCGGCGACGGCGAGTGAGACTTCGTCTGCTTCTCCGACGCGCAATGCGGCGACCAGCGCGGCCTGTCGGGCGCGCTTCGGCAATCGCCGGGTTTCCTGGAGTCTCGCGAGCAACGAATGCACTTTCCTATCTTCGGCCACCGGTGTCCTCGAACCGCACCCGGAGAGAAGGCGTATAGATCCAGAATAGCGAGTCTCAATTCCTACACATTGTGGTGGGTTGCGACGCGAAGCGCAAGATCTACCGCAAGGTCCGCACCCAGATATACGGAGCAGACGGAAGAATCTCGGAAGTTTTTTGTTGAATCCGAGGGCACGCGGCTTAGACTGAGGCTCGCGTGTGACCCAGCACCGCCTCCCTCCTTCAACCAGCCAGTTTGAGTCCATCTAGCCAGGAGGTCTTATGACTTCTCCCACGAAATCTTCATGCCTGCAGGCCTACCGCCTGCTCCTCTACCGACGGGCACTCCATCCCGAACTTTTTCCTATCAAAGACCGCCGCACGGTCACCCACATGGACTATGAGTTCGAAGGCTGGATTATGCCCGGTGCCCACCTCATGCGCTTCGTGCATCAGGGTGTCTGCGCAACCGAACTGATCACCGCCGCCGACCAGAACTTCCCGAACCGGGGTCTGGTCACGGAGTTGCCCTGCGCGGGCGAGCGCGACCACGAGGAGGACTTTGGCGACAACGTCAAATATGTCTCGACGGTTCAGACCGAGCAGCTCCCCGAAGCCCTGTATCGCGACACCTACGACGAACTGACCGAGTTCGCGCGCGAGAACGAAGCGATGCTGTTCGAGTGGAAGGAGGCCGACGGCGGTCGCTGCGCGACCATCCTCGATGTCCAGCGATTCCGTCGGGAAGTCCACGCCCAGAGCTATCACATGATCTCGCAGGGCGGCGTGGTGCTTCGCACGCAGGCCATCTTCGAGCACACCGCTCCGAAGAAGTAAACCCCGCGACACAGAACCACCCCGCAACCCGGCCGTCTGAGGCCGGGTTTTTTGTTCCCGGACCGCTCCGGGTGATCCGGTGGTCTCCGAATTCCGATAGAGTCCAGACCATGACGCGACCGATCGCGACATTCCTCGCTCGCCCGACGCGAATTATCTCGCCCCGTTGAGGGCTGGAGATCCCGCCGCGCTATCAGGCCGGCTCATCGAGGCATCCTCAACCGGGGCAGACCCCACGGACCGACCGTCGATCCGACGCGTCCGACGCTCTTCCGCTGCGTTCGTCGACCGATCGGATAGGATGACCTCTCGCCATTCCCGCCGATTCCCGGCGTTTTCAGAGCACGAATCATGAACCAGACCCAGGCCAAGGCGGACAAAGCCCGCTACAAGGATTCCCTGAACCTGCCCAAGACGTCCTTCCCGATGAAGGCGAATCTGGTGCAGAACGAGCCCGCCTCCCTCAAGCGATGGGAGGCTATGGACCTGTACCAGCAGGTCACCGAGGACCAGACCCGCGCCGACCGGTTCGTCTTCCACGACGGCCCGCCCTATGCCAACGGCTCGATCCACCTCGGGCACCTGCTCAACAAGTGCCTCAAGGACTTCGTCGTCCGCTCGAAGCTCATGGCCGGCTTCGCCTGCCCCTATGTCCCCGGCTGGGACTGCCACGGCCTGCCCATCGAGCACAAAGTGATGACCGAACTCAGTTCCAGCGGCAAGCTGGAGAAGTTGGCCACCCTCGACGAGGACACCCGGCGCATGGCCATCCGGCGCGAATGCCAGAAGTACGCCGAGAAGCATGTCAAGCACCAGACCGGCCAGATGAAGGGTCTGCTGACGCTCGCCGACTACGACCACCCGTACCTCACGATGAACAACGCGTACGAGGGCGCGACGCTGGAGGTCTTTGCGGGTCTGGTCGAGCAGGGACTGGTGTACCGTCAGCTCAAAGCGGTGCACTGGTCGATCGCCAACGAGACCGCGCTCGCCGAGGCCGAACTCGAGTACGAGGAGCGTGAAGACATCTCTGTGTTCGTGGACTTCGAGGCGGTCGACGGCGACGCCATCTACGACGCGTTCGGGCTGCCGGCGCACGACGCCGACGATGAATCGGATGCCCGACCGCACCAGAAGCCGAGCTTCATGATCTGGACGACCACGCCCTGGACACTTCCGGCAAACCTGGCCATCGCGGTCAACGAGAAGTTTACCTACGCGCTCGTGAAGGTCGACGGCAGTTACACCGTGCTCGCCGAGGGCCTGGTCGAACAGGTCACGAAGGCGGCAGGCGCAGATGAGGTCGAGGTCCTCGCAACGACGACGGGCGACAAGCTCGTCGGCCTGCGCTATCGCCACCCGTTCGTCGAGGGCGGTCCGGACTTTGCGACCCAGCCCGACGCCGCGATGCGCGGCTCAGACCCCGCGGGCATCTACCGCGTCGTCCAGGCCGATTATGTCACGCTCGAAGACGGCACCGGGCTGGTCCATACCGCTCCCGGACACGGCAGCGAGGACTACATGACCGGCCTGCGCGAGAGGCTGCCGGTCTACTGCCCGGTTCGCGCCAACGGCACATACGACGACTCGGTGCCCGAGAAGTACCGGGGGCTGTTGGTCTGGGACGCGAACGAGAAGATCACCACCGATCTCGGCGAAAGTGGTCACCTGTTCCACTCCAACCGATTCATGCACTCGTACCCGCACGACTGGCGCAGCAAGACGCCGGTCATCTTCCGCGCGACCGAGCAGTGGTTCATCGGCGTGGACGAGCCGGCCAAGTCGTCGGGCAAGACCCTGCGCGAGTCGGCGCTCGACGAGACCGCCGAGCGCGTGAAGTTCATCCCCGAGTGGGGACGCAACCGGATGCGCGGCATGCTGGAATCGCGCCCGGACTGGTGCATCAGTCGCCAGCGCGCGTGGGGCCTGCCCATCCCCGCCTTCTACGCCCAGGACGCCGAAGGCAACCCCGTGACGCTGCTGACCACCGCCTCCGTCCGTGCCATCGCCGAGGCGTTCCGCGAGGAAGGGTCTGATTCCTGGTTCACCAAGGACAGCGCGCACCTGCTGCGCCACTATGACTACGCCTCCGACGCCGAGGCCCCCAAGGGGCTCGATCTCGATGCGCTCGCCAAAAGCCGCGACATCTTCGATGTGTGGTTCGAGTCGGGCTCGTCGTGGAACGCGGTCATGCGCGAGCGGTCCGGTGGTGCTCACAAGGCCCTCGACAACAACGGCGGCGTGGACTATCCGATCGATCTCTACCTTGAAGGCTCCGATCAGCACCGTGGCTGGTTCCAGCTGTCGCTGCTCCCAGGACTCGGCACGACCGGCACCTCGCCGTTCAAGAGCGTGCTGACGCACGGCTTCATGGTCGACAAAGACGGCAAGAAGATGTCCAAGTCGCTGGGCAACGCCCTCGATGTGGACGAGCTCGTCAAGAACTTCGGCGCTGACGTTTGTCGCTGGTGGATCGGCTCGATCAGTTACGAGAACGACATCAAGGCCGACCTCGAATTCTTCAAGACGGCTGGCGAGACCTATCGCAAGATCCGCAACACCCTGCGTTTCATGCTCAGCAACCTCGCGGACTTCAAGCCATCGCTCAAGGAAGGCGACGGCGGGATGTGCGTGCCGTTCGCTCAGTTCCCCCCCACTTCGATCGATGCGTGGGCCCTCGCGGAGTTCAACCGCGTATCGCAGACCGTGCGCACAGCATTCGAGAACTACCAGTTCCAGAAGGCCACCAGCGCGATCTACAATTTCTGCAACGACACGATGTCCGCGACCTACCTCGGCGCCGTGAAAGACCGTCTGTACTGCGACAAGGCCGACTCGCCCCGCCGACGGCGCACACAGTCTGCGCTCTGGGACATCTGCGACGGTCTGTGTCGCCTGCTCGCGCCGATCATCCCGCACACGGCGGATGAGGCGTACCGCGAACTGCGTGGCGTGACCAACCAGGACAAGAGCGATCGCACCTGCGTGCACGCCGCCCGCTTCGTGGACCCCTTCCCGGTCGAGTGCGACGCGTCGTGGACCGACGTCATCAAGGCCCGCGACGCGGCGCTCAAGGCCATGGAGCAGGTACGCGCCCAAGGTGATCTCGAAAACCCGCTCGACTGCGCCGTCGTTCTGCCTGACCCGCAGGGCAAACTGACGAAATTCGACACCGACGATCTTTCCGACCTGCTCGGCGTAAGTCGGGCGTCGGTGGATGCCGGAGCGACCGAAGTTCGCATCGACGACCTGCGCGACCAGGCGATGTGCGAGCGTTCCCGCAAACGCGATGCGACCGTGAAGCAGCGATCTGACGGCGGGATGCTCAGCGACCGGGACGCCGAGGCCGTGGGCGTCTCCTGAACCCGACTGTTCGCATCAACTCGAAGCCGGGCCTCAGACGGGCTCGGCTTTTTTCGTGGTTTCAGCCGACGCCGGGACCTGGTACCAGCCGGACGGGTCCGAGGCCTGATCACCCGGCCCGGGCGCCGGCAGTTTCCCGTGGCTACGTTCGCGGAGGCCTGCGCGGAGTTCGAGACGCATCGCATCGATCTCGCGGGCGAGGCGGCGGAGCGCTTCGTCGGGACCGTCCTTGAGCAATTCATCGTGACCGATCGGCTCGCCGATCATCCCCGCCGAGACACCGCCGAAGAGCTGCGGACGCTTCTGTCCCTTTGGCCAGATGTCGTGAAACCCTTCGACCGCCACCGGCACGATGGGGCAGCGCGACTTCCGCAGCAGGAGCAGGGTACCGCGTTCGAACGGCTTGAGCGCACCGTCTTCGGAGCGCGTGCCCTCGGCGAAGACGACCATCGCCGCGCCCGATTCGAGCCGCTTGAGCGCCTCCTTGATCGCCACAAGATCGGCCTCGCCTCGTCGGAGCGGTATCGAGTTCAGTTTGCGGATCAGCCAGCCGAACGCGGGGCTGTTGAACAGCGTCCCGCGCGCCAGAAAGTGGACGCCCCGCCCCATCGCGAGCGACCCGACCGCCGGGGGGTCCAGGTGCGACTGGTGGTTGCAGACCAGAATGCACGCCCCGGTCCGCGGCAGGCGCGACCGCCCGTACCGGCGATAGCGGAAGCAGCAGACGTATACCAGGTGCACCAGCCGGTTGCAGAAGTTGTAAAAAGCGATATGCCACCAACTCTGCAGCGGGTAGCGCTCTCGCAGTGACCCATTCCCCGAGCCAGCCGAATCACCCACCGTCGCCAACCCCAACCGGCTCGTTCAACCGCGACGCCGGCACGCGATCACGCACGATCTCGCACAATCGCTCGACGACCTCGGCCTGGCTCAGTTCGTCGGTCATCACGACGACCGCGTCCTTGGGACAAACGAGCGGGCCGATTCTCCGAGTGGTGTCGCGCTCGTCGCGGTCTCGGATCTCGTGCTCGACTTCCTCGAAATCCGCCCGGCGCCCCATCGCGCGGAGCTGCTCGACCCGACGCTCGGCACGAATCGTGACCGACGCGTCCAGATAGAACTTCACATCGGCATCGAAAAAGACCACAGAGCCCTGGTCGCGCCCCTCACTGACGAGTCTCGGGTGTACTTCCCCGATGCGACGCTGTTTCTCCACGAGCACCGCCCGGACCTCGGGCAACTGGGAGACCGGCGAGACCGCTCCTGAAACATCGGGATCGCGCAGGCGGTCGACCATCGGCTCGCCGAAGACGTAAAGGGTCGGCGGGTCGGCCGTCCAGTCGAAACGCAAATCGGCCTGTCGGACAACGTCCGCGATCGCTTCGCCCTGATCGAGTCTGATCGATCGGTCGAGCGCGAGGGCCGCCGCGGCGCGATACATCGCGCCGGTGTCGAGGAACTCCAGACCGAGTGCCGAAGCCACTTCCCGAGCGACGCTTGATTTGCCGGTCCCGGCGGGGCCGTCGATGGCGATGATCACGCGATCCAGCGACGGATGGCTCCGCCTGCCGGGCCCGTGCTGTGCGTCCGATCCGGTCATCTTCAGGTCTCCACGCCCGCGTCCAGAATCTGCTCGATCGCCGATTTGCAGGCCGCCACCTGCTCCATGGCCTTCGGGCCGCTGTTCGATTCTACCGCAAGAGTGCCGTCATACCCGACCGCTTTGATCGCTTCGACGCATGATTCGATCTCGAACGCCGCGTGCCCGCCCTTCGCGTCGAACGCGCCGCAGGAAGCCGTCACGGCCGATGCGTACGGCACGATCGACTTCAGGTACGACGCCGGATCGCCCGACGCCGCCGCTTGCGCGAAGGAAGGAAATGACCCGATCCGGAAGCCGCCGACCTTGCGGATCAGGCCGGACAGCCTCTCAGGCGTGCCCGTGAGCCCTTCGGACAGCGACAGGAGCAGGTTCAGTTCCATGCGTTCGGCGGCGCGGACGACGTCCCTCAGGTTCTCTGCGACCAGGTCTTCCGCGTCGTCGCCCTGGGTGTCGGCCAGCGACATCGCCACGGACGAACACCCGAGCCGGTGGGCCACCTGCATGACCTTGCTCATGCGATCGATCACCTGCTCGGTGGTGTCCCCTTCGAGATCGCCGAGCTGGTGCGGCTGCTCCTCCACGAGCACGAGGCACGGGCACGCCGCCTTGTCGGCTCGGTCCCGCAACTTGTCGATCTTCTTCGCGTTCCACCCCTTCAGGAGGGAGGTCGTGATCTGGAGACCGGCGAAATCGAACTCGTCTTTGGCTACGCCCGGCAGGTCGAGCAGGTCCAGCTCAGGGCTCGAACCGGTGAGCTGGGCTCGTAACGCGTTGGACGAAAGCGTGATCAGCATGTGGCGGCCCATATCCCCGAACTGAGGTTCTCGATCCGATGCCCTCCGGTCATCCCGCGTCCCGGGCGGTGCCACTGTACCGGGTTCGACTGGTTCGGCAAGCGAACCCCCTGCTCCGGTTGGAACCGCCCGAGCCGTTGCGTGTAGCATGCTCGGATCGACCGGAGCGACGGTCCTGCCCCGGCATTCCCCTACTGACGACCCACGGAGCACGCCTGTGTCTTCTACGCCCGCCGATTGCAAGTACACCGAATCCCACGAATGGCACAAGCTCGAAGGCGACACGGTCACCATCGGCATTACCCAGTTCGCAGTCGATGAATTGACGGACATCACCTACGTCGAACTCAAGAGCCCCGGCGACGCGATCGATGCAGGCGAAACCATCGGCGAGGTCGAGTCGGTCAAAGCCACCAGCGACATCTACTCCGCCGTCGGCGGAGAGATCATCGAGGTGAACGAGGCCCTTAACGACGACCCGTCCCTGATCAACTCCGACCCGTACACCGAGGGCTGGCTGGTCAAGATCAAGGTCTCGGACGCCTCGCCGCTTGAGGGCCTCATGGACAAGGCGTCCTACGACGAGAAACACAGCGGCTGACCGCGCGAATCGTCGGGTCCACCGCGAGCGAAAAGGATCCGGACTGAGTCCCAATCACGCTCTGCGAGCCCGCCGCTTCCCATGTCCATCATCCAGTGCGAAAACCTGCGCAAGACCTATCGCATCGGGACCCGATCGGTCGAGGCTCTGCGCGGCGCGACGCTGGAGATCGATGAGCCCGGCTTCTACGCGATCATGGGCCAGTCCGGCTCGGGAAAGAGCACACTGCTGCACCTGCTCGCGGGCCTCGACGACAGCGACGGCGGCACCGTCTCCGTCGCCGGCAAACGCCTGGACGAGATGGACGACCGGGCCCTGACCGAGTTCCGGCGGACCGAGATCGGTGTGGTCTTCCAGCAGTTCAACCTGATCCCGACCATGACCGCTCGGGAGAACATCGAACTGCCCGGCATGCTCGCCGGTCGACCCGCGGACGAACTCAAGGCCCGCTCAAGCGAGCTCCTGAAGCAGCTTGGCATCGCCGAGCGAGCCGATCACCGGCCCGAGGCGCTGTCGGGCGGCGAGCAGCAACGCGTCGCCATCGCAAGATCACTGCTTTTCTCACCGGCGGTGATCTTCGCCGATGAGCCGACGGGCAACCTCGACTCGGCCAGTGCCGAGCAGTTGTGGTCGCTGCTGGCCTCCCTCGCCGAGCAGCAGCAGATCACCGTGATCATGGTGACGCACGAGCCGTCGGCGGCCTCTCACTGCAAACGAACCTATCTGCTGCGCGACGGCGTGGTCAGCGGCACGATCGAAACCGGAGCGATGGATGCCACCGACATTGCGGCTGAGTATCAACGCCTTAGCCGGTCGGCGTAGCCGTACCGCGCTGCTGGTCGCCGCGGTCGCGCTCTCCACGACGCTGATCGCCGCGGTGTCCTGTGCGCTGGCCTCCATCAACGCCGGCACCATGCTCCAGATCGAGCGCGAACTCGGCTCGGCCGACATCCGCGTGCGCGACATCTCCGAGCGGCTCATGGATCCGGATGTGCTGTCGATCGTGAAGGGCGTGGACGGGATCGCGCTCGCCGTGCCACGCGGGCGTGGGCCGATCGAACTCGTCTCCGATGTCCTCGGCGACGACGGCGAGCCGTTAAAGGCGGATGCTATCGGCACCGGCATCGACCCGCAGCTCGAGTACCGGCTGCGCCGCCCGCTCATCGACCGGGGCAACGTCATCCGCGCCGACGATGAGATCGTGCTGGCCGAGAGCGTCGCGGAGGAACTCGGGGTCCGCATCGGCGACACGATCACGATCACCCCAAAGCCGGGTCAAAATCCCGTCCGCGTGCGTGTGGTCGGCCTGCAGGCCAAGCAGACCATCCAGATCGTTGACAAGCCGACCGCCGAGCTCACATTGCGCACTCTCGCCAGCGCTCGACTCGGAACACCGCGACTCCATCAGGTCCTCGCGAAGGCCGCGGCCGACCAGGACCCGGTCGATGTCGCCGATCAGATCGGGCAGAACCTTCCCGATGGCTTGCAAGCCGAGCCGACGGAGCTCATCACGACGGGCATCGAGAGCAACCTGAAAGCGAATCGCCTCTCGTACTCGATCGCGTCGATCCTCGCCTTCGTTGCCGCGGCGTTCATCGTGCTCACCGGCATGACCACCAGCGTTCTCGAGCGCCGACGCGAACTCGCGATTATGCGCTGCATCGGCGCGAAGCGGATGCAACTCGCCGGGGCCCAGATCGGAGTCGGCGCGTTCCTCGGCGCAGCCGGCGCCACGCTCGGCATCCCCTTCGGCGTTCTGCTCGCTTACTTCCTCACGCTCATCTTCCCCGATCGATTACCCGCCGGTCTGCACATCTCGGCGTGGGGCCTGATCTTCGCCGCTTTCGGGTCGATCGCCTCGGGCGTCGTCGGAGCGCTGTACCCCGCGATCTCTGCCTCCAGGGCGCGTCCCCTCGCCGCCATCGCCGCCCACTCCCGCCCCGTCTCCATGGGCGTCGTCGCCCTCTGCGGCGGGATCGGCCTCGCGCTGATCGCCATCCAACTGGTGATGATCAATATCAGCGATGACAGCACGTTCGTGTTCTATTCCTATGCGTACGCCGGCCTGCCGCTGATGTTCCTCGGGTACTTCCTGCTCGGCGTGCCGCTGGTGCTGGCGGTGTCGCTTCTGCTCACGCCCACGCTGCGAGCCGTGTTCCGCCTGCCGAAGGGCCTGCTCGAAGGCACCGTGCGGGGCACACCGGTCCGCCACGGCTTCACCGCCGGCGCACTGATGATCGGCGTCGCGATGCTGGTCAGCATCTGGACCAACGGCAACGCTCTGCTCCGCGACTACCTGGGATCGATCGAGTTCCCCGAGGCCTTCGTGCTCTCCCGCTTCGGCCTGCCACCGGACGTGACCGAACGCCTGGAGTCTCTCGAGTTCGTGACCGAGACCTGCATCATCACCGAGCAGAAAATCGAGACGAACGCCTTCGGCATCTCCGGTTTCCGCGAGCCGAAGACCACATTCATCGGATTCGAGGTCGACAAGTTCTTCGAGCTCAACAAGCTCAACTGGGTCGCCGGCGATCCGGAGTACGCCCGCCGTCGGCTGAGCGAGGGCGGCGCGGTCATCGTCGCCAAGGAGTTCCTGACCAACCGCCCGGAGTACGGCATCGGCAACTCCTTCCCGGTCGAGTGGCAGGAGACCGTGCACGAGTTCGAGATCGTCGGCGCGGTCACCTCGCCCGGCCTCGATCTGGTCAGCAAGTACTTCGACGTCGGCAAAGAGCGTCAGGACTTCTCGATCCACTCCGTGTTCGGATCGCTCGAAGACCTGCGCAGCCTCTTCGAGACCGACGCGATCGAGTTTGTCCAGATCAAAATGGACGGCTCGGTCACCGACGAAGAGGCCACCCGCCTCATCCGCGAGGCCGTGGACCTTCCGCTGATCATCGTGGGCTCCGGCCAGGAGATCAAAGCCGGCATCATGGAGATCGGTCGCGGCTCCATGCGCATCATGGCGTCGGTAGCAATCGCCTCGATGCTCATCGGCATCTTCGGCGTCAGCAACATCGTGATCGCCGGCATCGACGCTCGACGCTTCGAATTCGGAGTACTCCGCGCCGTCGGCGGACAGGCCGGCCTCCTGCGCCGCCTGATCATCGCCGAGGTCCTGCTTCTGACGGTGACCGGCTCAGTCCTCGGCACGCTGCTCGGCCTGCAGGGCGCCTTCGCCGGCCAGCGGATGTGGACGGTGCTCGCGAGCATCACGACCGAGTTCCGCCCGCCGATTCTCCCGATCGCGGTTTCCTGGCTGGTTCTGATTGGACTGACGACGGCGCTGGTGCTCCCGATCGCCCAGCGCCTCGCGCGAACCCCTGTTCGCCAACTGATCTTCGCTACGCGGGGCTGACCGGAAGGCCTACCATCGCTTATGCGCGAGATCGAGCATCTTTTTCAGATCAAGAGCGAGTTCGAGCCGACCGGCGACCAGCCGCAGGCCATCGATGCCATCGCGCGTCAGATCGAGAGCGGCAGGCCCGCGACCACGCTCCTCGGCGCGACCGGCACCGGCAAGACCTTCACGATGGCCCATGTCATCGAAAAGGTCCAGCGCCCGGCACTGATCCTCAGCCACAACAAGACCCTCGCCGCACAGCTCTATGAGGAGTTCAAGGAGCTCTTCCCCGAGAACGCGGTCAGCTATTTCGTTTCCTACTACGACTACTACCAGCCCGAGGCGTACATCCCCCAGCGGGACATCTACATCGAGAAGGACTCGTCGCGCAACGACGACCTCGACCGCCTGCGCCTCGCCGCCACGAGCAACCTGCTCTCCCGGCGCGACACCATCGTCGTCGCGTCGGTTTCGTGCATCTTCGGGCTCGGATCGCCCGGCGCGTACTCCGAAAAGGTCTTCACCATCACGACCGGCCAGGAGATCGACCGGCGCGAGTTTCTTCTGGCGCTCGCCGACATGCAGTACCAGCGGGCCGAGATGGACTTCAAGCGTGGCACGTTCCGCGTCTCCGGCGACGTGATCGACCTCTACCCCGCCTACGAGCAGTACGCGGTCCGCATCGAGCTCTTCGGCGACGAGATCGAGTCGATCTCGCTCATCAACCCGACCTCGGGCGAACTCCTCGCCGACGAGCAGCTCTTCCACATCTTCCCGGCCGTGCACTACGTCATGCCCGACGACACCAAGCAGCAGGCCATCGAGCAGATCAAGACCGACCTCGACGCCCGCGTCATGGAACTGCGCAGCGAGGGAAAACTGCTCGAAGCCCAGCGCCTGCTCGCACGCACGAAGTACGACCTCGAGATGATCGAGGAAGTCGGCTACTGCTCGGGCATCGAGAACTACTCCCGCTATTTCGACGGTCGCCAGCCCGGCGACAAACCCTCCACACTGCTCGACTACTTCTACGCCGGCCCCGCCGGTCGCGACTGGGTCATGATGATCGACGAGTCGCACGTGACCATGCCGCAGGTCCGCGCGATGTACAACGGCGACCGCCAGCGCAAGATGGTCCTCGTTGAACACGGCTTCCGACTGCCCTCAGCCCTCGACAACCGACCGCTCACCTTCGAGGAATTCGAGCGGATGGTGCCGCAAACACTGTATGTCTCGGCAACGCCCGGGCCCTACGAACTCACGCGAACCGAGGGCGAGGTCATCGAGCAGATCATCCGCCCGACCGGCCTCGTGGACCCGATCGTTGAGGTTCGTGCCGCGGGCAATCAGGTCCCCGACCTGCTCGAAGAGTGCCGCAAGCGCGTCGAGCGCAACGAACGCGTCCTCATCACCGCGCTCACCAAGCGCCTCTGCGAAGACTTGACGAACTACCTCGACAAGGCGGGCCTGAAGGTCCGCTACCTGCACTCCGAAATCGACACGCTCGATCGCATCGAGATCCTGCGCGACCTGCGCATGGGCGAGTTCGACATCCTCGTCGGCGTCAACCTGCTCCGCGAAGGGCTCGACCTGCCCGAGGTCTCGCTCGTCTGCATCCTCGACGCCGACAAGACCGGCTTCCTCCGAGGCGAAACCTCGCTCATCCAGACCATCGGCAGGGCTGCCCGCAACGTCGAAGGCATGGTCATCATGTACGCCGACGAGGTCACCGAGCCCATGCAGGCCGCCATCGACGAGACCGAACGCCGGCGCGCCAAGCAGCTCGCCTACAACGCCGAGCACGGCATCACGCCGCAGACCATCCGCAAGCAGATCCGCCGCGGCATCGAGTCCGAACTCCGCGCCACCCGCACCGCGCGCGAGGCCGTCCAGACCTCCGAGGAGTCCTATGGCGTCCACGAACTGCTCTCCATGCTCGAAGAGGAGATGACCCGCGCCGCGCAGGAACTCGAGTTCGAGAAGGCCGCCGAGATGCGCGACACCATCAACAAGATCAAGGACTCGCCCGCCCTGATGAGCGGCGAAGAGAAAGTCCGCCTCAGCGACTTCAAGAAGGGCTCCAAACGGTCCGGCGCGCGTGGGAAACCCGGTGCCGCCGGCACCAAGTCCGGCCGGAAGCGCAAGTCGTCCGGGCGCCGCGGCGACCCGGTCTGATTCCGCTTACACGGTTGCGAGCACCCAGATCCAGCTCATGCCCCGACCGGGGTACGTGTGCTCCAGGCACTCGCGGTCCACACGCTGCACCGTCAGGCCGGCCGCTTCCACAACGGCGCAGATGCCGGCCACGCTCCAGCGAGTCGCCTGCTCTTTCGGAAGGTCCGCGCAGATGTCACGCCCGTAATGCTCGGGCGTTCCGTCGTCGGCCACCTGAAAGCACACCCGCCCCCCGGGCGTCAGGATCCGGCGCAGGTCTTCCAGGTACCGCCCCACCGCAACCTTCGGCATGTGCTGGAACACCGTGAACGCCACCGCCGCCGAGGCGCAGCCGCCCTCCAGCGCATCAAGCGAGATCCCATCGCCCAGCACGAGCGAGACACGCTGCTCGTCCCGCTTGCGGGTCGTCAGCAACTCTTCGGCCTTCGTGAGCGGTTCCGGCGCCAGATCGATCCCGACCACGCCTGAGACTTCGGGAAGCAGGTGGTACAGCAGACGCCCGTACCCGCAGCCGATTTCCAGCACCGTGTCAGCCTCGGTTGGCCTGAGCATGTCTCTCACGCGTGCCACGCCGAGGTCATGCAGGGGGTCCTGATAGCGGGCGTGGTTGTCAAAGTACCCATGCCCGTCGTGCAAACGGCGCCAGTTCTCAACGACGCGCCGGGCCTCGGTGATCGGATCGGACGGCGCTTCGGTTCGGGCGGCAAGCATGCCCTTCTATCGGCTCCAGACGGCCCGACCGCTCAAAACCACCCGCGGCGCTTCATCCAGAAAAGGACCCCGATCGCCAGCAGCAGCATCATCGCGCTGACGAACAGGAAACCCGCCGCGTTCTCCTGAAACGGAACCGCGACATTCATGCCGAACACACCAGCCACGAAGCCCAGCGGCATGAACACCGCCGAGACGATCGCCAACACGTACATCCGCTGGTTCAATCGCTCGTTGAACCCCGCGGTCAACTCGTCCTGGCTCACCTGCATCTCCTCGCGTAGCGTCTCCAGATCTTCGACCCGGCGGGTGAACCGATCTCCGGCCTCCCGGATTCGCACGCGTTCATCGTCGGGCATCCAGTCCAGCTTCTCCGACGCAAGCAGAACGACCGCGTCGCGCTGCGGACGCAGGTAGCGCTTCAGCCCCATCATTCGGCGTCGAAGATCCGCCAGCCGGTCGGCGATCTCTCGCCCGCGCCCGTTCTCGTCGATCTCGGTCTCGATCCGCTCGGACTGCTCTTCCAGATCGTCGATCACGTCGCCTGCGCGCGTCGCGAGGTCGTGCAGCAGGAAACTGAGCATCGACGCGGTCCCCGTCGGACCGTCGCCTCGCTGCAGCGCCTCGCGCATCGCCACGACCGCCCGCAGTTTGCGCGATCGCAGCGTAATCAACCATCCCCCCTCCGCCCACATCCGGAGGGAGATCATGTCCTCCGGCTCCGCGCCCTCGTTCAGGTTCACACCCCGGACGATCACCAGCACGCCCCCGGCGTACGGCACCACGCGTGGACGCGTTCCCGGCCGGACCAGCGCATCCGCGATCCAGCCGTCGAAGCCAGCATCCTCGCGGATCCAGTCGATCGCACCCTCGATGTTCAGGTCGAGGTGGACCCAGATCGGCGCATCGGGGCGGCCTTCGGAGACCTTCACCTCGTCCCAATCGAGTTGCTTGGCTCCGCCCTTCCCGTCGAGGCGCCAGGCGTAGATCAAACCGTTGGGGAGCGTGGGGAATTCGTCGGTCATGGGTTCAGATCGTACACGCTGAGCCCCCAGACCGAGCCCCGTGCGTCCTATGATCACCGACCACCTCCAGAACAAGGACCGCCGTGCCCTCAGCCGCGAAATCGAAGAAATCGCCGGGTCGAAAGACCACCCGCAAGAAGTCCCCCCGCCGCAAGGCGCCCGACCCGACGCTCTCCGCCGGCGAGGTCGACGGCGCGCTCGACGCCGCGCGACCTGACAACAACATCGCGCCCGCTGCCCGCAAGCAGGGCGACGACCGCTTCGATCCCATCCGGGCGATCCGCGTGCGCGGCGCCCGCGAGCACAACCTCAAGAACATCGACATCGACATCCCGCGCGACCGGCTGGTCGTCATCACCGGGCTCTCCGGCTCGGGCAAGTCCTCGCTCGCCTTCGACACCATCTTCGCCGAGGGTCAGCGCAAGTACATGGAGTCGCTGTCGGCGTACGCCCGCCAGTTCCTCGACCAGCTCAAGAAGCCCGATGTCGACGACATCGAAGGCCTCCCGCCGACGATCGCGATCGAGCAGCGCTCAGCCTCCAGCAACCCGCGCTCGACCGTCGCCACGTCCACCGAGATCTACGACTACCTCCGCCTGCTCTTCGCCCGCGTCGGCTCGCCCACCTGCTGGCACCCGACGAAGACGAAGAAGGACGGCACCGTCGTCGAGCGCTGCGGAAAACCGATCTCCTCCTCCAACCCCTCCCAGATCACCGACGCCGTGCAGTCCCTCGCCGAGGGCACCCGCCTCATGGTGCTCGCCCCGGTCGTCCGCTCCAAAAAGGGCTTTCACAAGGAAGTCGCCGACGGCCTCGTCGCCAACGGCTTCATCCGCGCCCGCGTCAACGGCCAGATCGTCGACCTGCGCGAAGCCCTCAAGGACGAATCCGAGAACCCCCTCAACCTCGGGCGCTACGAGAAGCACACCATCGAAGCGGTCATCGACCGCGTCGTCGTCAAACCCGAAGCCCGCCAGCGCCTCAGCGAGTCCGTCGAGACGGCCCTGCGTGTCGGCGAGGGAGTGGTCGTCGTCACCGTCGATCAGGGCGACGGCACATGGTCAGACACCGTCTACTCCGAAAAGTACGCCTGCGCCGACCACCCAGAGTGCTCCCTCACCGAACTCGAACCCCGCCTGTTCTCCTTCAACAGCCCCCACGGCGCCTGCCCCGACTGCCACGGCCTCGGCGCCATCCTCGAATTCGACGAGGAACTCGTTCTCCCCGACGAAGATAAAACCATCCTGCGAGGCGGCATCGCCCCGTGGAAGAAGACCGGCCCCGGCGGCATGTTTTCCGGGCGCTACATCCGGCGCTTCTGCCGCTGGTTCGACGTCTCACCCTCCACACGCATCGCCGACCTCGGCGACGAACTCCGCCAGATCCTCCTCTACGGCACCACCGAGGCCGACTCGAAGAAGTTTGGCGCCGAGTGGGACGGGGTCGTCCCCATGCTCCACGGCTGGTTCGAACGCACCGAGAGCCAGTGGGCCAAGGACTTCCTCCACCAGTTCATGACCGAGCGCACCTGCCCGAACTGCCTCGGCGACCGCCTGCGCATCGAATCGCTGTCGGTCTTCATCAACGCGACCGAGTCTCTCCCCAAAGAAGTCCTCGACCACCGCGAAACCCGCGGCCTCAACACCGACCCCAAACGCCTCAACCTCGCCGACTTCACCAAACTCAACATCGCGACCGCGCTGCGCATCACCGATGCGCTCAAACTCACCGCCGAACAGTCGCAGATCGCCGACCCGATCGTGCGCGAGGTCAAAGCCCGCCTCGGCTTCCTCGCTTCCGTCGGCCTCGAATACCTATCACTCGATCGCAAAACCGCTACGCTCTCCGGCGGCGAGGCCCAGCGCATCCGCCTCGCCACGCAGGTCGGCTCCGGCCTCGTCGGCGCCGCCTATGTCCTCGATGAGCCCACCATCGGCCTCCACGCGCGCGACAACACCCGGCTCATTCGTACCCTCCGGCATCTCGCCGACATCGGCAACACGGTGCTCGTCGTCGAGCACGATGAGGAGATGATCCGCTGCGCCGACCACGTCCTCGACATCGGCCCCGGCCCCGGCGTCCACGGCGGGCGCGTCATCGCGCAGGGTTCCGTCGAAGAGATCGAGGCCTCAGAGGAATCACTCACCGGCAAGTATCTGTCCGGACGCATGGAAGTCGCCGTACCCGATGAGCGCCGCGTGCTCAGTACCAAGGACGCCGTCACCATCAAGGGCGCGAAAGAGAACAACCTCAAGAACGTCGACGCAGCCTTCCCCCTCGGCGGCATGGTCTGCGTCACCGGCGTTTCCGGCTCGGGTAAATCTACCCTCGTCAACGACATCCTCCTCAAGGCCGCCCGCAAGCACCTGACCTCTTCCCGCGACAAGCCCGGACAGCACACCCGCATCAACGGCCTGCACCGCATCGACCGCATCATCGAGGTCGACCAGTCCCCCATCGGGCGCACCCCCCGCTCCAACCCCGCCACCTACACCGGCATGTTCGACGAGATCCGCAAGACCTTCGCCCAGACCCGCGAAGCCAAGATCCGCGGCTACAAGGTCGGACGCTTCAGCTTCAACGTGAAGGGCGGACGCTGCGAAGCCTGCCAGGGCCAGGGGGTGAAGAAGATCGAGATGCACTTCCTCCCCGACATCTTCGTCGAGTGCGAGGTCTGCAAGGGCTCGCGCTACAACCGCGAAACCCTCGATGTGACTTATCGCGGCAAGAACATCGCCGATGTCCTGGAGCTCACCATCGAGGAGGCCTGCTCGTTCTTCGAAAACCACCCCAAGATCCTGCGCTTCAGCCAGTGCCTGCTCGATGTCGGCCTCGGCTACATCAAGCTCGGGCAGCCCTCCACCACCCTCTCCGGTGGCGAGGCCCAGCGCGTGAAACTCGCCACCGAACTCGGCAAGGGCACCACCCACCACGGCCTGCCCACCAGCGAGCACACGCTCTACGTGCTCGACGAACCCACCACCGGCCTGCACTTCGAGGATGTCCGCAAACTCATCGAGGTCCTCAACCGCCTCGCCGACCAGGACAACACCCTCGTCGTCATCGAGCACAACCTCGATGTCATCAAATGCGCCGACTGGATCATCGACCTCGGCCCCGAAGGCGGCGACGGCGGCGGCCAGATCATCGCCGCCGGGACCCCCGAAGAGGTGGCCGAAACCAAAGGCAGTCACACCGGCGAATACCTCCGGCCGCTGCTGTTCTGAAGCGCCGAGGCGTAGTTTTTGCGCGTCTCGATCCCCCCCGTTTCGGATGTAGCTCGCGAAATCCCGAAAACTTGCATCCGGAGCACCGGATCTTCCGGATACGCTTCCTACAGGAAACCATGGGTCTTAGCCGATCCATGCAATAGCAGACGCCGCCCGCGTGTTCTGCTTGCACAATCTGCTCTCTCTGCCCTTCACAGGAGGGCATTCCGCGTCGGCGAGTGCTCCCGAGTTCTCTCCGTACGCGGCAGAAACGCGGCCCAGCACAGGGGGCCGCGTTTTTTCTTTCGGCCCGCTACCCTTTGCCCAACCGCCAGCCAAGGGAGCCGCCCGTGCCCGCGATCAACCCGGTCATCTTCATCATCTTCGGAGTCATCGTCGGCGGCATCCTCGCGCTCTCGTTCATCATGAACGCGGCCGGCGCGGTCTTCGGCCCGTGGTCTAAACTCGCCCAGCAGTGGCCCGCGACCGAGGTCCCCAACGATCGCAAGCCGCAGACCGCCACATTCGCGGTTACCAGCGAACCATTCACGATCGTCTCGGAGGCCCGGCGAGGCCGCTTCGGCTGCGTCTTCGCCATCGCAGGTGTGCTCGCGATCGGCGTGATCGTGGTCCTTGTCGGAATGCTCGCCGGCTGGATCCAGTCGCCGACCTACCTCCGCTGGATCGCCACGGCCGTGTTCGCGCTGTTCTTCTTCGGCATCTGCTACTGGGGCCTGCGATTCCTGAAGACCAAGGCTTTCCCGCAGATCGTCCAGTTCCACGCCGACGCGGACCACCTGCACTTCCGTAAGGATTCGGACGTCCTCGCGAAGTACCCGTGGATCAGCATCCCGTGGGTCGGCATCGAGGATATCAGCCCGGACCCCGCCGACCCCGGACGCGTTCGCTTCCACATGGGCCCCTACTGGGCCTACGCCGACCGCGTCATGGTCGAGCAGGAAATGAGCCTGCGAGCAGAACTCGGCGGCGAGGACCTCCCACCGTCGGACGGTGAGCCCCGAGATCCGCTTCTCCCGCGACCGACGGACATCTTCTAGACGCCGTGCCCAACTCCGTCCTCATCCCGATCGTCGTCGTCGTCGGCCTCGCCTTCATCTGGCTGCCGATCATGATGATCGCGGTGATTTTCAGTGGCTGGTGGGACCTCGCGAAACGCTATCGCGCCAGGAAACCCGCTCTCGGTGCGCGCCGCGGCGTCGGAAGCGTGTTCTTCTCACCGCTGTTCCGCTACAAAAAATTTGTGACCTACGCCATCGACGACGACCATCTGCACCTGCGCCTGCCGCCGGTCATCGGGGCGCTGCACGCGCCGATGTCGATCCCGTGGCACGCGATCGACCTGCCGACCGACCTGCCGACCCTGCGCGGTATGGTCCCGGCCGTCATCGACGGCAAGCGGATTTTCATCAGCAAGGCGATGGCCTCGCGCGAGCTCGAGGTCCGCGACCTGATCGAAGGCGAGTCGGCTCCGGACCAGGCCGAGCCGATCAACTGACGATCGAGCCGGGCGCGATCTCGCTCATCGGCATCATCAGCACGACGTTCCGCTCCTCTTCGCCCTTCGAGGCGTCGCTGGCGGCGAGCAGCATGCCGCGCGATTCCTCGCCACGGATCTTCCGCGCCGCGAGGTTCGCGACGATCACGATGTGCTTGCCGACCAGATCCTCTGGCTTGTAATAGGCCTTTACGCCGGCGCAGATCTGTCGGGGCTCACCCGAGCCGTCGTCGACCTGGAGCTTGAGCAGGCGATCCGCGTTGGGATGGTCCTCGGCCTTGATGACCTTGGCCACGCGCAGGTCCACCTTGGCGAATTCGTCGAACGCGATCTCCGGCTTGGCCTCGGCCATGTTGTCTCTCCCGGCGGTTGTGGGCATATCGTGACTGGTCGTGAAAACGGACCCGCCAGTGTAATCGCTGCGATGCCCGATCGCCGAAACCACGGCCCGATTCACCGGTTGCATCCCCGTTGAAGCCCCATCGCCGGACCGGTCGATGACAACGCAATCCGCCCGGTTTCTGACCCGATGGGCGACCCGAACGCACGCCCGGAGAGACGCCACCATGACGCGAACCCGATCGATCCTGCTCCTCGCCCTGACCGTCTTCCTCGCGCTCCCCGCGAGCGCGATCGGCCAGGAACTGCAGAGCGAACTCGACCGGCTCATCAACGAGTCCCGCCTTCGCGGCGCCACCGTCGGCGTCGTCATCGCCGACCCCGAAACAGGGCGCACGCTTGGCTCCGAGAAAGCGAGCAACCGGTTCATCCCGGCCTCGAACATGAAGCTGCTGACGACCGGAGCCGCGCTGCACATCCTCGGACCGGACTTCTCCTTCGAGACCACCCTCGCGACGCTGCCCCCCAAGCAGGGCTCCGCCAACCCGCGCCTGCTCGTTCTCGCAAGCGGAGACCCCGCCTTCGCCGACCCCGAACTGCTCAGTGAAATGGGCCTGTCCATCGAGCAGTTCATCGGCATCTGGGTCGACGCGATCGTCGCCACCGGCGTCACCGAATTCGACGAGCTCGTCCTCGACACCCGGATCTTCGATGACGAATACGTGCACCCGACCTGGCCGGTCGAGCAACTCAACAAGTGGTACTGCGCCGAGGTCAGCGGGCTTAACTTCTACACCAACGTCGTCGAGGTCTTCACCCGGCCGACCCGCGAGCGCGAGCCTCCAACGTTCACCGTCGAGCCAGACTCGCCGGACATCCGCGTCCGCAACCAGGCCCGGTCGGTCGGCAAGGGACAGCAGACGGTCTGGGCCGCCCGTGCCCACGGCACGAACAACCTCGTCCTGCGTGGCGATGTCCGCTGGGTCGGCAGCCCCATCAAAGTGACCATCCACGACAACGCGATTCACTTCGGCACGATCCTCAAGGACCGTCTGGCCAACGTCGGCGTCTCCGTCGGCACCGTCCGTCGGGCCGGCACCGGCGATGATGTCGAGGCCCGCACCGACCTCCATGTGGTGCGGACGCCAATCGAAATCGTCCTCCGGCGCACCAACGAGGACTCGCACAACCTCTACGCCGAGGCCCTCCTCAAGCGCATCGGGCACGAAGTCACACGCCAGCCCGGCTCGTGGGCCAACGGCGGCACGGTCGTCCGCATGCTCGTGCAGGAACGCCTCGAACGCAGCCCGGCCAGCGCAATCGTCGTCGCCGACGGCTCGGGCATGTCCCGCTCCAACGCGGTCACGCCCCAGGCACTCGCCGAATGGCTCATCTCTTTCGCCAACGACGCCGAACTCGGCGACGCCTTCATCGCCTCGCTCGCCCGTCCCGGTCGAGGCACGCTGGAGCGGCGTATGCAGGACGCCGAACTCGACCACCGCGTCCACGCCAAGAGCGGATACCTCAACGGCGTCCACGCCCTCTCCGGGTATGTCATCGACCCCGAATCCGGCAAGCAGGTCGTCTTCAGCATCCTGATCAACAACCGCCCCAACAACGTGCCGTCGCGCTTCGTCCACGAGTTCAACGAAAAGGTGGTCGAACTCGCCGACGACTGGCTCGCCGAGCAGGTTGCGCGGCTGCCTAAAGGCGACGACACCGATCAGTTCGGCGGCTGACGCCTGCGATCGGTCCTGTGTAGTACCACTTCTCGTCGTTCTGGCCCACCCGAGGGCTCCCCAGCGCGTTCAGTCGACCAGCGTCCCGAATAGCGTCAGCGCGCTCGCATCGTGGACGCGCGCACGAACGATCTTCCCGATCAGGTCGTCGGGTGATCGCCCTTCAGGGCAATCGAAGACCACGATGAGATCGCCGTCGGTCCGGGCGCTCATCTGGACCGGACCGGTTGGGGCCGATTTGTCCGTCACGACGCTCGACCCGTCCACGGCGCACGCGTTCGCGGGGCCGCCCACGGACCTGCCCGACACCGTCAGCCCGATCGCGCCGTTCTTCGCGGGCTCCTGGCGCTTCTTGCGTTCGCGCACGCTCACGCCCTGCACGAACACATCGAACTCACGCCCGATCTGCTCCCTGCTGATCTCCGCCGAGATCCGGTTCTGAACCGCCAGCAGGTCATTGCAGCGGTCCCGCTTGACCTGCTCGGGCACATCGTCGGGGATGCGTCCGTAGGCCGCGGTGCCGGGACGGGGTGAGTACTTGAAGATGAAGTTGTTCTTGAAGCGCACGCGCTCCAACAGTTCGACGGTCTTGGCGTAATCCTCGTCCGTCTCGCCGCAGAAGCCGACGATGATGTCGCCGGCGATCGTCAGCGGGCGCCCCTTCTCGGGCTGGTCGAGGATCGCGCGGGCCCGCTCGACAAAGTCCATGTACTCCGCGACCGTGTAGCCGCGGTTCATCCGCTTGAGCACCTCGTCGGAGCCGGACTGCACCGGGCAGTGCAGGTACCGGCAGATCCGGGGCGAGTCGCGCATCACCTCCAGCACGTCGTCGCCGAAATCCTTCGGGTAACTGGTCACGAACCGCAGGCGCTGAATCGCCGGCACCTCGTCGTGAATCCGCCTCAGCAGATCCGCGAATGTCGTCGTGTGCTCGCCGGCGTACAGGTCGCGGTTGTGCGAGCCCTTGTAGGTTCGCCCCTTCTGGGGCTGGAGCACGCCGTCAACCGTCACGGCCGCGCCGTGCTCGAAGCGGTAGTGGTTCACGGTCTGGCCCAGCAGGGTGATCTCAATCACGCCGGCATCGGCGAGGCGCTTGCACTCGTCGACGATGTGGTCCGGCGGGCGATGGATCTCCGCGCCGCGCGTGTGCGGCACGACGCAGTAGGTGCAGAACTTGTTGCAGCCGCGCGTGATCCGCACGTACGCCGAGCCGTTGTGCTGGTCGTCCGTCGGCGAGACCGTGCGCGACAGGTCGAGCATCTCCAGCGAATCACCGGCCGCGGCGAGCGTGCCGCTGCGGCGCGACGCGCTGCCCTGCAGCGCGATCGCGTTCACCGATCGCAACGCCAGCGGGTGGCTCCAGTCGCCCGATGCCTCGTCGTGCAGCGGCTCACGCTCGTCCTCGGGCAGCTCGGACAACATCGAGCGCCGCGTCCGCACGGCGTTGTCGAGCAGCGACGGCAGCTTGTCGAGCTCGGCCGGGCCGCAGAGCAGATCCACCACCGGGAAACGCCGAATCATGTCCGCGCCGTCGCGCTCGGCCATGCAGCCCAGCACCCCCACCACCAGGTCCGGCTGGCGGCGCTTGCGCATCGCCATCTCGCCGAGTCGCGACCGCACCTTCTGTTCGGCGAGGTCGCGGACCGAGCAGGTGTTGTAGAGGACGACCGACGCGTCGTCCGGCTCGCCGGAGAAGCGGTATCCCAGCGAACGCAATTGCCCCGTGATGAGCTCGGAGTCGAGCTCATTCATCTGGCAGCCGAAGGTCTCCAGATAGACCGTCGGGGAGGTTGTCGCGGGATCTTGCGGCATAGGACGGGGCATTGTACCGGTGGGCTCGGGAATGGAAACCGGCCTCCGCGATGGGAGGCCGATTGACACCATCCGAACTCCGAGGCCAATCAGTCGAAGTAGACGTACGCGCTGCTCGGCAGGGTGGTCGCCGTACCGTTGGCGTTGTTCCACGGAATGAGACCGAACGCGAGGTTGTGGTTCCCCCCGACGGACGGGATGCCGCGAGCCCAGACTCGGAGGTAGGCGTTCTTGCGGTGCGCCGGCGCGACACCCGTGTTCTCGAAGACAAACACGTTGTCGTTGAAGATCGGCTGAGGAACGCCGATCGACGGCGGAGCGGTGTCACGCAGGCCACGGAGAGATCCGGGGTTCGGCTCGCTCTCGAACCGGACCGAGCCGTCGTTGAAGCCGAGGTTGCCGGCCCACGAACTGCGCGAGCCGTGGATAAGCAGCGTCTGCGAGTGCTCTCCGACGCCGCCGACCTGGCTGCCGCTCGCGAGACGCCATTCCTCCGACGGCGGCGTGTTCACGGCGTTGCCCCCCTGCGCCGGCACGTAGACCGGACCGCGGTTGCCGACGACGGCGGTGTTGCCGAGGGCGGTCACGGTGGACCAGTTCTCCATCGCAGCGCACGCGATCGGGAGGTGCGCGTAGCTGTTGTGCCCGTAGACCTGACCGACGACTCCGGAGTTGTTCGCCTGCGGGTCGAGCTTCGAACCGCGAAACTGCGGGTCGTACAGCGCCTTCGACGGATTGACGGCCGTCTCCGGGAACGAGTAGTTGAACTCGCTGTTCTCACGCCGGTCGAGCAGCAGCGGCTGGCGGATGTCCGGGTCGATCTCGGCCGGTGAGATGAACATCTCGGGCGTCACCGCTCCGGAGTAGATCAGCAGCGACCAGATGTTGCCGGTGCGGTTCTTGCCGGGCTGATTCGGGAGCGGTTTGGCTTCGGTGAAATTCGCCCGGTCAACGATCGAGGGAATGGGGTAGCTTCCGTTGTCGCCCTGGGCCCAGTCCGTGAGGCCCTGATGGATGCCGCGAACATTGGTTGCGCACCGCAGTTGCAGCGCGTTGCCGCGAACCTTGCTCAGGGCCGGGAGCAGCAGGCCGATGAGCAGTGCGATGATCGAGATCACCACCAGCAGTTCGACGAGGGTAAATCCACGCGTGGTCTTCATGCGTCCGCTCCTCTTTCGTTGTCGAGATGAACGCCGCGCCATCAGCGAGCCATTCGCTGCGGCGCGGGTTCGGAAGTCCCGCCCGTCGATACGGCGGGTCGTTCACGGCGGTTCCGGATTTCGTGATCGCGCTCAACGGTTTCGAGAGGCGAACTCGTTCGGCACAACGAAAACCGGCCCCCCGCGAAGGGAGGCCGGCTGATGCGGTTCACGATGTTCGGCGCGGTTCAGTCGAAGTAGACGAACGCGTTGCTCGGCAGCGAGGTCGCCGTGCCGTTCTGGTTGTTCCACGGGGCGATGCCGTACGCGAAGTTGGCGTTGCCACCGACGGTCGGGATGCCGCGAGCCCAGATACGCAGGTACGCGTTCTTGCGGAGACCCGGAGCGACCGAGGTGTTCTCGAAGACGAACACGTTGTCGTTGAAGATCGGCTGCGGCTCGCCGATGGCGGCCGGGGCGGTGTCACGCAGGCCACGGAGCGAGCTGGGGTTCGGCTCGTTCTCGAAACTGACCGAACCGTCGTTGTAGCCGATGTTCCCGGCCCACGAGCTGCGCGAGCCGTGGATCAGGAGGGTCTGCGAGTTCTCACCGACGCCGCCGGCCTGGTTGCCGGTCGCCAGACGCCACTCTTCCGAGGGACCGGCGGTGATCGGGCTGCCGCCCTGAGCGGGCACGTAGACCGGACCACGGTTGCCGACGACGGCGACGTTGCCGAGCGCGGTCACGGTGGACCAGTTCTCGAGCGAGGCACCGGCGACGGGGATGTGGGCGTAACTGTTGTGACCGTAGATGTCACCGGTCACGCCGGAGTTGTTGTCCTGCACGTCGAGCTTCGAGCCGCGGTACTGCGGGTCGTAGAGCGCCTTCGCGGGGTTCTCGGCGGTCTCGGGGAACGCGTAGTTGAACTCGCTGTCCTCGCGCGAATCGAGGAGCACGGGCTGACGGATATCCGGATCGATCTCGGCCGGCGAGATGAAGATCTCGGGGCTGAGCGTTTCGGAGAAGATCAGCAGCGACCAGATGTTGCCGGTGCGGTCCTTGCTGGCCTGACCGGGGTTGGCCGCGGCCTCGGTGAAGTTCGCGCGGTCGAGGACCGAGGGGATCGGGTAGCTCTCGTTGTCGCCCTGAGCCCAGTTCACCAGGCCCTGGTGAATGCCGCGGACGTTGGTGCCGCACTTGAGCTGCTGGGCGTTCTTGCGAACCTTGCTCAGCGCCGGCAGCAGCAGGCCGATGAGCAGGGCGATGATCGAGATCACCACCAGCAGCTCGACGAGGGTAAATCCACGCTTCTTGTTCATGCGTCTACTCCACTTTCGTTCTAGCGACCGGTCCGCTGGGGTTCAGACGAGGGAAGCGCCTGGAGGGGGCAGGTCGTATGTCTGTCGAATGTCTGTACGGCCGAATATGGCCTCTGGTTCCGAGAAACCCGGCATCGCGTCGAAACGCGATGCCGGGGGCTGATTTCACACACGAGACGCGGGGAGTGCCCGCGCCGTCATGGTTTCGAACGGCTCAGACGCCGTCCGCCCAGGCGAAGCCGCTGCCGGGATCCAGAACCGTACCGATGTTCTGGATATCGCTGGACGAAGCGCCCTGGGAGTACAGACGGAGGTAGGCGTTGCGACGGGCCTGATCCTGCAGGTTGTTGCCCTCGTTCGTTTCGTCGACGAACAGGTTGTCGCGCTGCGCGATCGGATCGCTGCCGGTCGTGTCGTTGAAGGTCACCGAAGCGGGGTCCGGGTCGTTCTCGAAGCCGCCGGAGTTGTCGGCGTAGACCACGTTGCCGCGCCACTCGCCGAAGCTGCCGTGGACGAGGTTCGCCGTCGAGGCCTCACCCTGCTGGCTGTTGAGTTCCTGCTGCCAGCCCTGCTGCGGGTCAGGCGTCTGGGTGTCCTGGTAGACCGGGCCGCGGTTGGCGACGATCGGAACCGAGGTGCTGAAGGTGTTCTTCCACTGGGCGCGACGGGCACCGTAGGGAGTGGCGTGCGCGTACGAGGTGTGGCCGACCGTCGGGTCGATGCCCTGGATGCCGGAGCCCTCAGCGACGGGCGTGCCCTTGAACTTCGGATCCCACGAGGCGCGGCGGGGGTTCTGAGCACCCTCGGGCGTGGTGAACTCGTATTCCTCGTTGGCGCGGATGCTGCCGTTGGCCTCGGCCGGGCTCACCATCGACTCGGGGACGAGGATGTCCTGGAAGATGAGGATCGAGTAGATCGCGCCGGTACGGTCGCGACGATCGTTGCCGGTGTTGATGGTCTCGGTGTCACCGACGCGGTCGATGAGCGTGGGCAGCGGGTAGTTGTCGCGGTTGTCGCTGCCGAACTGCGTGAAGCCCTGGCCGATCGCGCGAGCGTTGGTCAGGCACTTGACCTGGTTGGCGTTCTTGCGGGCCTTGGACAGCGCGGGCAGCAGGATGCCGACGAGCAGCGCGATGATCGCGATGACCACCAGAAGCTCGACGAGCGTGAAGCCCGACCGCTTGTTGCGAGTGTTCTGCATAGAAACAGTCTCCTGACTACGACGGCAGGCACACGGCCTGCCAGATTCACTGACGCCACCCGGTGAGAGAAACCGATTCACATCGATTGCCCTCAGCCACACGGAACACCCGAGGGGGGAACCGGATGGGGTTCGAGTGGGAGGTCGCAGTCTGGAGATCGTTTGAATGAAGCCTCGGTCGAACGACCGAAAATCAGGGCAGTCAAGGAGATACGATCTTTACAGGGTCTGCGCAATGCTCCCAAGTCGATACCATACACCAGACCATTCGCCCGTCAAGGACCGACGGTTCCGGGTGTCTCCAAGACGCCCGAAAAAAATTCAAGTTCGGCGAAACCGAACATATACCTACTATATGCCCCGGACGGGACCCGACGATGGCCGATCTCCTCACTGAACTCAAGAATCAGGGCCTCACGCTCCCCAAGGCCCCGCCCCCGGTCGCATCCTACGTCCCGGCGGTCTCGATCCACAGCGGGAGCATGGTCTTTATCAGCGGACAACTCCCATTTCGTGATGGGCAACTGATGGCCGCCGGGCTCGTGGGCGAACACGTCTCGATCGAAGACGCCCAGCGCTGTGCCGCCCAGTGCACCCTCAACGGGCTGGCCGCGCTCGAGCAGGAGATCGGCGACCTGCGGCGCGTGCGCCGGGTCGTCCGCCTCGGCGGCTTCGTGGCCTGCCCGCCCGGCTTCGGCGACCAGCCCAAGGTCATCAACGGCGCGTCCGACCTACTCGCGAAACTCATGCACGACGACGGCAAACACGCCCGGGCGGCGGTCGGCGTGTCGTCGCTGCCGCTGAACGCGCCGGTCGAGATCGAGTTCACCTTCCTCGTCGACTGATCGGACCGGCGTGGCGGATCACCCCCCTGCCATCACGGGCATCCACGAGACGGTGCTGTACGCGCAGGATCTCGACCACACGGTCGAGTTCTACGAACGGGTGTTCGGGTTCCCGCGGATCACGCTGTCGGACCGCGGCGCATCGTTCCGCGTGGACGACACGAGCGTGCTGCTGCTTTTCCAGCCCGAGCTCGCCGCCAGCGAGACCGATGGCAAGGTGCCGGCCCACGGCGCAACCGGGCCGGGGCATATCTGCTTTTCCTGCGAGCCGGACGGCCTGGGCGCGTGGCGAGCCCGACTGAAGAACCTCGGCATCGCGATCGAGATGGAGCGCGACTGGCCGACCGGGGCGCGGTCGATCTATTTCCGCGATCCGGCGGGCAACTCGGTGGAGATCGCCGACGGCGACATCTGGCGATCGCCGGGCGAAGCCTGATCAGACGCCGAACGCCTTCTTGTAGTCGGCGAGAAATTTCTCGAGACCGCTGTCGGTGAGCGGGTGGTTCATCAGCCCTTTGATGACGCCGAACGGCACGGTCGCGACATCCGCGCCGGCGAGGGCGCAGTCGAGCATGTGCTTGGTGTGCCGGATGGAGGCGGCGAGGATCTTGGTCGTGAATCCGTAGTTGTCGTAGATCTGGCGGATGTTCTCGATGAGGAGCATGCCGTCCTCTCCGATATCGTCGACGCGCCCGATGAACGGGCTCACGAGGAACGCGCCGGCTTTGGCGACCATCAGCGCCTGGAGCGGCTGGAAGCAGAGCGTCAGGTTGGTGCGTACGCCCTCGTCGCTGAACGCCTTGCAGGCCTTGAGGCCCTCGACCGTGCTGGGCAGTTTGATGACGATGTTGTCGGCGATCTTCGCGCGCTCGCGACCCTCTTTCATCATGCCGTCGAAGTCGAGGGCGATCACCTCGGCGGAGACCGGCCCTTCGACGACCGCGCAGATCTCTTCGAGGCGCTTGCCGTAGTCGACGCCCTCTTTGGCGATGAGCGACGGGTTGGTGGTCACGCCGTCGAGCACGCCCATGTCGTGGGCCTGCTTGATCTCGTCGATGTTGGCTGTGTCGATATACAGTTCCATGCGCGCTCCGGATCGGTTGGGGTGGGGTTCGAGAAGGCGCAATGGTACCGCAGCGACAGCGCGGCGTGCCTGGCGTCCGGACGCTTCGGCTCCCGGAAATATCAGGGCTTCAGAGGTTCGCGGCGACCAGCGCCACGAGGCCGATCACGATCACCACGAGAATGATCACGACGGACACGAGGCCCTTGACGATCGGTTCGCCCCAGATGCCCTTCGGGCGGCTCTGGTCGACCGGGATCATGCCCGAACCGGCGACGTCAACGGACTTCTGCAGGTTCGCGACCTCGAGCAGCGCGTCTGGAGTGGTTTCCTTGTGCGCGATCGGCGGGTCCTCGCCGCGCTTGACGGCGCGGAGGTCGATGAGCAGGTCTTTGGCGTTCTTGTAGCGCTCGCGCCGGCTCTTGGCCATCATCATCTCGATGACCTCGGAGATGCCCGCCGAGAGCTTGGGGTTCACATGGTCCGGTGGCACGAGCGGCTGCTTGAGGTGCTTTTCCATCACCTCTTTGGGGTTCTTGCCGTTGAACGGCACATTGCCCGTGACCATGTGATAGATGGTCGCGCCCAGCGAGTAGATATCCGCCTGCGGGCCGACATTGACCTCGCCCCGGATCTGCTCCGGGCTGATGTAGTACGGCGTGCCGTAGGCCTTACCCTTCTCGGCGAGGGCGGCGTCCTTGTCATCGATGGCTCGGGCCAGACCGAGGTCGGCGAGTTTCACGACGCCGCCCTTGGTGATCATCACGTTCTTGGGTTTGACGTCGCGGTGGATGAGACCGCGCTCGTGGGCGTGCTCGAGCGCCTCGGCGACGTTGATCGCGATGTTGATCGCCTCGGTCTCGTCGAACCGCTTGTTCTGAACGATGGTGTCGTGCACGGTCCCGCCGTCCACGTACTCCATCACGAAGTAGTGGAACTCGCCGGCCTTTCCCACATCAAAGGCCTGCACGATGTTGGGGTGGTTGAGCTGGGCCGCGGCGCGTCCCTCGGCGTAGAAGCGCTCGATGAACTGGCGGTTGCCGTTGAACTTGCGGGGCAGGACCTTGATGGCGACGAGCCGGTCGAGCGAGATCTGGCGGGCTTTGAAGACCGCGGCCATCGCTCCGGCGCCGAGTTTGCCGAGGACGCGGTAACCGGGGATCTGCTGTCCGGACCGCTCGGCCTCGACCTGCTTGCGAAGGCGCTCGAGCTGGGCCTGGGTGATGACGCCCTTGTTGACGAGGATCTCGGCGAACGACTTGTCGCTCGGGTCGGAACCGCCGGCGACCTTGGCGATCGCGGCTTTCACTTCGTCGTCGGTCGCCAGCCCCTGCTCGATGACGAGTCGGCCGACGATGGTGTCCATCGAACCGACGGCCGAGCCGCCGGCGGCGCTGGAGCCGGACTTGGAATCGTCTCCCGAGTCACCGTTCGACTTCCGACCGGTCAGGATCTCGACCGTGTCCTCGGGCATGGGGAGGCGGCTGTCGTCGTTGGGGTCGGTGCCGGCGTTACCGGAAGAACGGGGCGCAGCAGAATCCTCGGGCATGGGCAGTTTCGTGCCGTCGCTGTGATCGACCCGCCTGGATGACTGGCTCTTGTTCACGCGTCTCGCCTGCGCCCCCAAATACGGGCTACTCCCGTGGCAAACTAGATCGGCCCCCTCCGGGTGTCAACGCTCCCACCGGCCCGCAAGGACCGAGAACCGACGATTCTGCGTCGGACCCCGGGGTTATGAATCGGCCCGATCCTCAGCCGCCTTCGCGGCTACCCAGTCATTCGCACGCCGAAAGCCCGAAGTTCCCTGTTCAAACGAAAACCCTCCCAGAAACAGACAGGCCGCCCGAGAGCCGGACGGCCTGTCGCAGAGCTTCAGCGGGGGACTGGCCGGCTCACAGAAGGCCGTCTTTCTGGGCCATCATGCGGAGCATGTCGACACAGCGCGACGCGTAGCCGAACTCGTTGTCGTACCACGAGACGACCTTGAAGAACCGGTCGTTGAGTTCGATGCCGGCCTTGGCGTCGAAGATCGACGAGCCGGGGTGCGAGACGAAGTCCGACGATACGACCTCCTCCTCGGTGTAGTACAGCACGCCGGACATGGCGTCGGAGGCCGCGGACTTCATCGCGGCGTTGATCTCGTCGAGACTGGTCGCCTTCGACGTGCGGAAGGTCAGGTCGACGCAGGACACGTCGGCGGTCGGCACGCGGAAGGCCATGCCGGTGAGTTTGCCCTTCACCGCGGGGATGCACAGCGCGACCGCCTTCGCGGCGCCGGTGCTGGCCGGGATGATGTTCATGTAGGCGTTGCGCCCGCCTCGGTAATCCTTCTTCGAGGGGCCGTCCTGCGTGGGCTGGGTCGCCGTCGCGGCGTGGACGGTGGTCATCAGCCCCTCCTCGAGGCCGAAGGCGTCGTTGATGACCTTGGTGATCGGCGCGAGGCAATTGGTGGTGCAGCTCGCGTTGGAGATGACCTGATCCTTCGCCGGGTCGTACTGGTCGTGGTTGACCTTGTAGCACATGGTCTTCACGGCGTCGGGGGTCTTGGTCGGCGCGGAAATCAGCACGCGCTTCGCGCCGGCGCTGAGGTGCTTCTTCGCATCGTCGCCGGCGGTAAACAGGCCAGTCGATTCGAGGACATAGTCGCAGCCCAAATCCTTCCAGGGCAGCGACGCCGGATCGCGCTCGGCGGTGGTGCGTGTGGCCTTGCCGTTCACCGAAAACGAGCCGTCGGCGACCTGCACATCGGCTTCGTTGCCGCCGATGCGGAACCGGCCGTGCATGGTGTCGTACTTGAGCAGGTAGGCGAGATTGTCGGCATCGACAAGGTCGTTGACGCCGACGATCTCGATTTCGGGCGTCTGCGACGCGATGCGGTACACGAGACGTCCGATGCGACCAAAGCCGTTGATGCCCACTTTGAGAGCCATGGGGGCTGCCTTTCTGGAAGCGTCGCTCGACAAACACGAGCGGTGAGATGTGGAAATGGAGGTCGGGGCGCAGGCCGGACAGGGCCCGGCTGCCACAGAATCGAAAAGGGTA
>Ga0070726_10000909_pt1 | contig 32399 bp, 33 predicted proteins | sample tdAd471_FD_67275 | JGI IMG/M metagenome (GOLD analysis project Ga0070726, IMG submission 67275) | Marine sediment microbial communities from the Atlantic coast under amendment with organic carbon and nitrate - tdAd47.1 | ecosystem: Environmental > Aquatic > Marine > Coastal > Sediment | place...
GGATTTGCGCGCCAGGTGAAGGATGCGTTCGAACATGACGAGCGTGTCGGGATGATCGAAATGCTGTGGGAGGTTGTTTATGCCGACGGCGAAATTCACGACCATGAGGCAAACTTGTTGCGACGCGTTGCGGGCCTCATCTACGTTAGCGACAGGGAGAGTGGGGACGCTCGCAAACGGGTGCTTGACCGAAGGCGCACAGCTTCGTAAGTCCTCCCTCAAGATTGGCCAAAAGGAATTCTGAAGATGCCGTACGTCGTCACCGAAGCCTGCATCAAGTGCAAGTACACGGACTGTGTGGAAGTCTGCCCCGTCGATTGTTTCTATGAGGGTGAGAACATGCTGGTGATTCACCCCGATGAGTGCATCGATTGTGGCGTGTGCGAGCCGGAGTGCCCGGCCGAGGCGATCATCCCCGATGTCGAACCCGAGGCGGAGAAGTGGCTTGAGTTGAATCGCGAATATTCGGAAGGCAAGTGGCCGAATATCACCGCCAAGAAGGACGAGGCGCCGGACGCGGACAATTTCAAATCCGAAGAGGGCAAGTTCGACAAGTATTTCACCGCCAATCCGGGAAGTGGCGACTGAGCGCCATCGCCTAATTGGCGCGGCTACCTACCAAAACCGCGCAATTTCTGTTATAATCCACGTTATTCGAGGGACGGCCGTCGCCGTCCCTTGTTCTTTGATTCTACGCTGGAATACGGCTAACCCCATCGAATCGCACTGATTTCGCGGTCCCCATGCGGTTTGACTGCGTTTCGGCAGGCAGGTAACGGAACTGAACATGGCGAAAACGACGAAACCCACCAAGGCGACAAAAAAACCAGCGGCGAAGGCCAAATCGGCAACAAAAACGGCGGCGAAGAAACCCGCTGTGCGATCGGCGGCCGCGAAGAAGCCGACCCCGAAGGCAAAACCGGCGGCCAAGAAGCCGGCGGCGAAAAAATCCGCCCCGGCGGCAAAGGCGGCTGCGGCGAAGCCGGCCGCCAAGAAGGCCGCGGCACCCAAGGCCGTCGCCAGCAAGACGGCTGCACCAGCAAAACCGGCGGCCAAACGCACACCGGCAAAGAAGGAAAAGCTTGAATTCGCGGCGGGTGACTTCGTGGTCTATCCAACCCATGGGGTTGGTCAGGTGACCGCGATAGAGACCCACGAAATCGCGGAACAGAAGCTCAAGCTCTTCATCATCAGCTTCGAACGTGAGCGGATGACCCTCAAGGTTCCGATCAACAAAGTGAAAGACTCGGGCCTGCGCAAGCTTTCGAATCGCAAGGTCATCGACACCGCCTTGAAGACGTTGAAGGGCCGCGTGCGGATCAAGCGCACCATGTGGAGCCGTCGCGCCCAGGAGTATGAGGCCAAGATCAATTCCGGCGATCCCATATTCATCGCCGAAGTCGTTCGCGACCTGCACCGCAAGGAAGATCAGCCCGATCAATCCTATTCCGAACGGCAGATGTATCAGGCCGCTCTGGACCGTTTGGCGCGCGAACTCGCGGCGGTCGAAAGCTCCGAGCATGATGATGCTGTCGAGAAGCTGGAGCGCATCCTCGCGACCTAGATGATCGGGCGCGCGCACACGCGTCGTGTCATTCAAGAGCCGGGCGCTACTGCGTCCGGCTCTTTCGTTTTCGGGCGCGAGTCAATCTCTCCTTGCCGCGACGCGTCGCGCTGATTCATCGTGCCGGCCGAGGAGTTCTGAATGTCACAGATGGTCGTCAACCAAGACAAGATTGCCGTCCTGCGCGGTGGACGCAGAGTTTGGGCGGTTGGCGCGGTGCATGGCGAGGCCGATCGATTGCGACGCCTGCATCGCATGATCGCAGACCGTTTTGAGCCGGGTGACCGGCTGGTCTATCTCGGTAATTTTCTTGGTCATGGCGAGGCCGTCGCCGAAACCGTGGATGAAATTATCTCGTTCCGGTCCGCCGTGATTGCCGCACATGGAATGTTCGCGGCCGACGTGTCCGTATTGCGAGGTGCGCAGGAAGAAATGTGGCACAAGCTCTTGCAGCTGCAGCTGGCGCTGAACCCGGCGGACGTACTGACCTGGATGCTGGACCAGGGTGTGGGTCCCACCATAGTGGCCTATGGCGGTAGTGCTGACGAAGGCCTGATTGCCGCGCGCGCCGGTGCGGCGTCATGCGCGCGCTGGACGTCGGAAATGCGTGATCGCGTGAATGCATCGGCCGGCCATACCCAAATCATGTCTGCGCTGCGCCGCGCCGCGGTGAGCATTGGCGACGATGGACAGTCCCGGATGCTGTTTGTGAATGCAGGCATTGATCCCGCGCGACCGCTCGAGACCCAGAAGGACAGTTTCTGGTGGCCGCCAGCCGATCTGGATGATTTCACGGAACCATACGAATCCTTTGCACGCGTCGTCTGCGGCTATGACCGTCTCAACCGCGGCCTGCGCGAGTCGCCGTTCATGGTCTCGCTCGACGGCGGCGCGGCCCGGGGCGGGGTTCTGGTCGCCGGCTGTTTCGCCGCCGGGGGTGCGCTGGTCGAGACCCTCGAAATCTAATTTTGGTTCGGCAGGTTTTCTATTCCACGACGACTTTAACGACCTGACCGGGGACCGGCTCTTGGCCGGGCTCCATGCCGTTGAGCACCCGAAACCATTCATCCTTGGGGCCCTGCATGGGCATGTTGCGCGCGAGATGCGCAACCGTGTCGTTGCGGCGCACCACGCGCATTTCAATTCGCCACGGGCCGTAGCGGGCCCTGTCGGCCGAGGTCAGTTGCCGGAAGCTGAAGGTCGTACGCCGCAGCTCCTCATTGAGCGCTGCCGTTTGGGCGGGCCGGGTGAGGAACATGAACCTGTAAATATTCTCCGGGTCATGGCGGATCGCGACCAATCGCGCATCGAAGCTGCCAGTGCGGTTGCGAATGCGCGTGCGCCCCGTCGCGCCCTGCATGCCGTTGACGTCGATGGTTTCCACGTCGGCCAGGGATGTGTTTTTGGCCCAAACGCCCGTGAGATAGGATTCCATGCCGCCGCGATGGGGGATTTTGCCGCCGCTGAACAGGATCAGGGAATCGTTCGGCCCTCGCGCGGCGACCTGCTGGGCGCCGTTGAACAGGTTGAAACCCTGCGGCACCTCGAAGATGAAGTTCGCGGGTTCATGGACGAAGCGCTGGCCACGCACATAGCCTTCCTGCTCGGAGTCGCCAAAAACGATCCCGTCTATCGCACTCAGATATTCGCGTGTCCCGGTTTTGGGGTTGGCGACCGGTTGGACGTTGGCGGCCCGGGTGGCCGCGGTCACCCGGTCGCCGGTGCGCGGATGCGTGGACATGATGTTGTAGCGCGAGGCGGGGTCCGGCAGGCCGCTGACCTTGGCTTCGAGTGCGCTGAACGCCTCAAGTGAAGACAGGAAGGATGCCATCGCACCGGTTTCGTAGCCGGTGTTCGAGAGATAGCGGACGCCGAGTGTGTCCGCTTCAAACTCATGCTCGCGTGAGAATCCCTGCAGGTACACGCCGGCGCCCTGGCCGACCGCGTCACCCACCGCCGAGGTGCCGAGGAACACCGAGCTGAGGATGCTCACGCCTGCCGTTCCGATTCCGGCGAGGACCGACTGGCTGTAGCGCTGCGCGGAATGGCGCCCTGTAACATGGCCGATCTCGTGGCCCAGGACGCCCGCCAATTCTGCTTCGGTATTGGCCAGTCCCAGCAGGCCGCGGGAGATATAGACAAAACCACCAGGCAGGGCGAAGGCGTTCACGATATCGTCGTCGAGGACCGTGAATGTGAAATCAAGATCGGGAAGCTCGGAGACCTGGGCGAGACTCTGTCCGACGCGATCCACATAGGCGGTGACCTTGGGGTCGCCGTAAACACCACCGAATTGCGCGATGATCTTGGGGTGTTCTTCGCGCCCGATCTTCAGCTCATCTTCAGGCGACATGAAGGCGGTAAAATTTCGTTCGCCGGTTGCCGGATTGACTGAGCAGGCGGCAAGAAACAGTGTCGCTGCCGCAAGGATCAGACGCGTCGCGCGCGCATTTCGGCGGGGGGATTTTGTCATTTCGGCAGAACCTCGATTTGCTCCGGATGGGTGACGTCGATCATCGGGCCATTCCTTGACTTTAACCAACCCCGCACGCGGATTCGACGCCCACGATAGTCATCGGCGGAAATTCCGGCCTCGTCGAAGCGGCGCCAGTCGCGCGCGGCGATCGAGACCGTGAAGTCGCTTCGCCAGTCAGACCCGAAGTTGAGGAATGTCCGTCCCCGGACCACTGCGACATCCGAAACCCGTCCCACCACCAACGCATACTGGTCGAGATGGCGCGCGCTGGCCTCGGGGTCGAGCACGGCATAGTAGGGATGAGACCAGATTCCCATCCCCGCATCCCGCGAACCGCGTTCGCGCACCAGCATGTCGTGCACCAGGGCGCGGTTGTCGGGAAAGCTGTAGACCCGCGCAAATCCGGCGGCCAGCAGCGCTCCTTGGACCCAGATCCCGTCGTCGGTGAACAGATGCGCCAGCAACCGGTCGTGGCGGTCGATGCTTCGGCCGCCATATCCCAGCGACACGCGCTTTCCAAGCACCAGCTCCTCGAGTGCGGTTTTGGCCTCATCGGCAAGCGGCCATTTCACAAAACCGGTCCGGCCCAGCGGAAGTTTCGGTGCCTGAATCCCCACCAGACGCACCTCGCGCGCGTCATCGAGAATGACCGTATCGCCGTCGATGACCGCGACCACCTGCGCCGTACCGCCGCGTTGCAACCCATCGGGCATCTGCGCGCCGGCATTCCCCGGACCGGTCATGACGCCGGACAGGATCAAAACGAACAGGAGGAGGCTACGGGTGGTTGCCATTGGTGGAGTATAGCGTTTGATTGCGCGCAGCATGCCCCGGCATTGCGGCGGCAAGATGGCCGCCGATCCGGTTGACATCTCAATGGGGCCGCGCCCTCATGCTGTGGTTCCGCGACAGGAGAGAGTGTTTTGCGTACGGATTTGTTTCCCATAATCGAGGCCCGTGAAAGCGGCATGCTCGACCTGGACGGAACCCATGTCATGTATTGGGAGGAGTGTGGGAATCCGGACGGGGTGCCGATCCTGTTTCTGCATGGGGGGCCCGGAGCCGGAACGATGGCCGTGCACCGCCGGTTCTACGACCCGGAGTGTTTCAGAATCATTTTGTGCGATCAGCGTGGTGCGGGCCGATCGACACCCCATGCCAGCATCGACGACAACACGACCGATCATCTGCTATCCGACCTTGAGGCCCTGCGCGTTCATCGCGACGTCGAGCAGTGGCATCTGTTTGGTGGCTCATGGGGCTCCACGCTGGCGCTCGCCTATGGACAGGCATTTCCGCAACGATGCCTCGGCATGGTCTTGCGCGGGGTGTTCACCTGCTCGCCGCGGGAGGTCGACTGGTTTCTCGCCGGCATGGGGCGAATTTTCCCGGAGGCATGGCATGGGTTTTCCACACACATTCCCGAGGCGGAACGCGACGATCTGTTGTCGGCATATGTATCGCGATTGAATGACCCGGAGCCCGCCACACATCTTCCGGCGGCGCGCGCTTGGGCGACCTACGAAGCCCGGTGTTCGACCCTGCGACCAAACCCTGACGCGGTGGCGGCGATGTCGGACGCCCAGGGCATGCTCGCGCTCGCCCGGATCGAGGCACATTATCTCGCGCATGGTGCCTTTTTGGCGCCGGGACAGCTTTTTGAGGGCGTTGACCGCATCCGCCATCTGCCGGCCACGATCGTGCAGGGCCGTTACGATATGGTGTGTCCGATCGAGACGGCGGACCGGCTTGCCCGCGCCTGGCCCGAGGCCGAGTACACGATTGTACCCGATGCCGGGCATTCGGCGCTTGAGCCGGGAACCCGTGCGGCGCTGTTGCGCGCGGTAGAAGGGCTCAAGGAACTCACATGAGCCTGTGGATCGGGAGTTTTCGTCGCGGCTTCAATCTCGTATGGTAGTCGGCACGCAGGAAGGTTCTTGCGGTCGATACAGGGGGATGAATTGCGCAAAGTAACAATCATGCTGGCGGTGGCGGTTTTGGCCTTCGCGATCAAGACCCCTGCGGCAATTGCCGACGATCCCGATTTCCTGGTGATCGGCGGTGGCTGGTACGACTGGAACGACGACAAGGATGCGTTCGATTTCCGTGCCGAGTATCGGTCGGATTACAAGCTGCTCGGTTTTGCGAAACCCTGGGTCGGTATCGAGGCAACGAGCGATCAGGCGGTCTACGCGCTCGGCGGTATTCTCGTTGATCTGTATTTCGGGCGGCGTTGGGTCTTAACGCCCAGCTTCGGGGCCGGTGCCTATGCAGATGGCAGCGGCAAGGACCTCGGCCACACGATCGAGTTCCGTTCACAGTTGGAATTCGGCTACCGGTTCGACGATCGTTCGCGCGTATCCCTGGCGGTAAGCCATATCTCGAATGCGGGTCTGGGTGACAGCAATCCGGGCACCGAGATTGCGACCTTCTACTATCACATCCCTTTCTCAGACATTATCGATTAGCCGCCACGGGCGCATGAACCATGGGTGAGATGGGCGGCGCGTTGATCACGGGAGCGGCGCTACGGATCGGCCGTTGCCTGGCAGAAACACTTGCGGCAGCGGGTTGGTATGTTGTCGTCCATCACAATCAGTCGGCAAGTGACGCCGAGGATACGGTGCGCGCGATCACCGAGGCCGGCGGTCGGGCCGGCGCCCTGGCTGCGGACCTGTCGGACGCGACGGCCTGCGCTCGGCTGATCGACGAGGCGCGCACGCTGACGGGTGGGCTCGGTTGCCTGATCAACAATGCGTCTGTGTTTGTCGAAGACACGGCGCAGGATGTCGATGCCGAGACATTCGATCATGTCATGGCGGTCAACTTGCGCGCGCCGGCGATCCTGTCGCGCGCCTTTGCGGCTCAACTACCCGAGGGTGAGGACGGCGTGATCGTCAATGTCCTGGACCAGAAGCTGGCCAATCCCAATCCGGATTTTCTGTCCTACACATTGTCCAAACATGGGCTCGCCGCGCTCACCGAAATGACGGCCATGTCGTTTGGACCGTCTGTCCGCGTGTGTGCCGTCGCGCCCGGTCTGACCCTGCCGAGCGGCGATCAGCCCCGGTCGCAGTTTGACGCGGTGCACGGTCGCACGCCGCTCGCACGGGGTTCGCAGCCCGAGGATATCGCGGGCGCGGTCATGTATCTGCTGGGTGCCCGGGCGGTGACCGGAGAGACGATCCTGGTCGATGGCGGGCAGCATTTGGTGCCGAGTGCGCGGGACGTTATGTTCCTCGATCCGACCCAAGCAAAGGATTTTGGTGAATGAGTTTGCCCGTGAGCGATATGGCGGTGACCGATCCGGTGGAGCAGCGCCTGCTCGACCGCTGGCCCGAGGTGCGCAAGATCTTCTTTCGCAATCTCCAGGTAAATATGCATATGGGCGTGCATGAACATGAGAAGGGGCGCACCCAGCCGGTCCGGATCAACATCGTTCTCTACATGAATGCGGGGTTGGTGCCCGTGAACGATTCGATTGCCGAGGTGTTCAACTATGACCGCATCCACGGTGGCGTGCAGACGTTGATCGAGGGGCGACATATCAATCTTCAGGAAACCCTCGTCGGCGAGATCGCGGCCATGTGCCTGGAGTTTGACGAGGTGCTGGCGGTGCGTGTGTCTACCGAGAAGACGGATATCTATCCCGATGTGGACGGGGTGGGTTACGAGCTGGTGCGCGTCCGGCCAAACTGACCGGACGCGTTGAACGACAGGTGCGCGCCTGCGGCGCCCACGACAGGGAGAGTGATATGAGCCTCGATTGGCCAACCGACCGGATCGATTTTGTTCCCATCAATGACCGCCCGCCGCTGCCCCTGCCGGAGGGACGCAAGGTCGTGGTGTGGCCCTGCATCAATGTCGAGAATTGGGTGATTGAGAACCCGATGCCGCGCACGGTCGTGAACCCGCCGGGCGGGGTCGAGAAATCGGTGCCGGACATTCCCAACTGGGCCTGGCACGAATATGGCCAGCGGGTCGGATTCTGGCGGCTGAAACGGATTTTCGACGAGTTTGGCGCGAAGAGCACGTTGGTGCTCAACGGGACGGTCTGCGACGTGTATCCGCAGATTGTCGATGCCGCGCTGGAATCCGGCTGGGATCTGTGCGGACATGGCTGGATCCAGCGCGCCCTGCCGGCCGTCGAGGACCAGGAGGACATGATCCACCGGGTGTTCAAGAAGCTGCGCGACTATTCGGGCCGTGATCCGAAGGGCTGGCTTGGTCCGGCCCTGGCCGAGACCCATGACACGGTCGATTGGCTGCACGAAGCCGGCTTCGAGTATGTGGCCGACTGGGTGCTCGATGATCAACCGGTCGATTTGCGCACCACCTCCGGCACGATGGTTGGCCTGCCCTATACCCAGGAGCTCAACGACCTTGCAATGCAGCTGATCCAGGGCCACCGCGCCCAGGAATATGGCGACCGGGCGATCCGTGAATTCGATCAGCTGATCGAGGATGCGACGGCTGAGCCGGGTTCGACCCGGATCATGTGCTTCACCTTGCACCCCTACATCATGGGCGTGCCCCACCGGGCACGGGAAATCCGGCGGATTCTCGAACATGTGTGCAACCGCGACGACACGTTCGTGTGGACGGGTGAAGAAATTCTCGATTGGTACAAGTCGGTGCGGCCCGCCCAATAGAGCGCGGCCGACAAGGGTGGGCCGGATCAGGATTGTGGGGAACGCGCCCGACCCGGCCCTTTTGTGACGATCAGGCCCGGAGGGAGACAAGGTCTCAGCCGGGCCCAACGCGTCATACGAAACGTTGCCAATCATCGGCGTACATGCTGGTTGCCGTAGATGAGGGACCGGCGGAACGCGTTCGTATATCCCGCATACGCGTATCCACGATCTTTGGATCACGGCATATGCGCGCGCGCCGGTTATGGGCGATCTGCGTGCCTGATCCGGCGGTGCGTGGATTTCGTAGAACCATGCAGAACATTTGACCGGGAAAGGCCCTTCGATGCCGGATGAGAATCCTTCGATTGCATGGGTGACGGGCGCGAGTCGGGGGATCGGTTACGCGGTCGCGCGGGCGCTGGCAGACGATGGCTGGATCGTGGCCGCAAGTGCGCGCAATGCCGCAGAATTGCGCGAGCTTGCGGCGGCATGCCTGGAATGCCCGGGGTCCGTCCGGTCGTTCCCTCTCGACATCACTGACGATAAGGGCGTAGCGGACACCGTGGCCGAAATTGAAACACAACTCGGTCCGATCGCGCTCGCGATACTCAATGCCGGGACCCATGAGCCGGTAGACGGGCGGGCACCCACGGTCGGGCCGTTCCGACGGCTCATGGAGATCAATTATATGGGGACGGTGAACTGCCTTGTGCCGGTCACCGAGCGGTTCGTGGCGCGCCGCGCCGGGCGAATCGCGGTGGTGGCGTCGCTCGCCGGCTACCGGGGTCTGCCGACCGCGGGCGCGTACGGCGCCTCCAAGGCTGCGCTGATCAATATGTGCGAATCGTTGCGCCCCGACCTGAGTGCGGCCGGGGTCATCTTGTCCGTGGTCACGCCGGGCTTTGTAAGGACGCCGTTGACGGATCAGAACCCGTTCCCGATGCCGTTCCTGATCGATGCGGATACGGCGGCGCGACGTATTGTTCGCGGCATGGCGACGGATCGGTTTGAGATCACATTCCCGCGGCGATTTTCCTATCTGATGAAGTGTCTCCGGATCGTGCCTTATTGGCTTTTTTTCGCGATTGCACGCACGATCCGGCCGAAAAAAGACACCTGACTATCCGGGTTGGCGGATCCGGTACTGGGCGACCGAGATGTTCCCGGCACGAAACCCCGCCTCGCAATAGCAAAGATAATAGCGCCACAGCCGGCGGAATTTTTCATCGAAACCCTGGGCGGTGATGTGCGGCCAGGCCGCCTCGAAGGCGACGCGCCAGCGTTTCAGGGTTTCGGCATAGTCCCGACCGAAAATGCGGCTGTCGGAGATTTCCAGGCCCGCACCGGTCACCTCTTCGGCAAACCGTGTCGGCGACGGCAGCATGCCGCCGGGAAACACCCGAAGCTGGATGAAGTCCGGATTCCGCCGATAGGCTTCGAACCGCGCTTCGTCGATTGTGATCACCTGGATTCCGGCGGTCCCGCCGGGTCGCAGCCGCGTTTCGAGAACGCGGAAGAATGTTGGCCAATAGGCTTCGCCGACCGCCTCGAACATCTCGATCGACGCGATCTTGTCGAAGCTGCCCGTCACGTCGCGATAATCCTGCAGCCGGATCTCGACCTGGTCGCTCAGGTCGGCCTCGGCGACTTTCTGCCGGGCCCAGGCCGCCTGAGCCGGTGACACCGTGAGCGCCGTCACCCGGCAGCCGTAATGGCGCGCTGCGTGGATCGCGAAGGCGCCCCATCCACAGCCGATCTCCAGCATATGATCGCCAGGCTTTAGGTTGAGCATATCGGCCAGCTGGTCGAATTTTCGAATTTGCGATGCCGTCAGAGGTTCATCGGCGGCATGTTGATCGGGACCGAAGCAGGCAGACGAATAGGTCATGCTCGGATCGAGCCAGGCGGCATAGAAATCATTGCCCAGGTCGTAATGGGCGGCGATGTTTCGCCGGCTCCCGCGGCGGGTGTTGGCGCGCAGCCGTTGATGCAGCCGGCCAAGGGTTTGCGCGGCGCGCAGGGGCGTGAACCGTGCGCCGAGTGAATCGAGATTCTTGGCTCCCAATTCGATGACGGCGGTGAGATCGTCGCTCTCCCAATCGCCGGCGACATAGGAGTCCGCAAGGCCCAATGCGCCGTCGAACAGGAGTCGACGGGACAGGCGGTATCGGTTGATCTTTATGGTCGCTTCCGGCCCTGTATCCGCGCCCTCGGCATGGACACGGTGCCCATCGGGCAATTCGATCGTCAGTTGTCCGGCAGACAGGCCGTCATGAAGCCGGTTGAGAACACGTGTCAGGAGACGGGGGCCGATCGCGAGGCCGTGCGGACGGGGTTGAGGTGGAAAATCAGTCTGCGCGAGCTGCGACATGGGAAACGATCCTCGGGTCGACGATGATCGACACCGGGTTTGCAGGTGGTTCTGTACGGCGGACGAGCGGCGTGCGTTTTAGCCACAGGCGGAGCGCGTCCAAATGGATGCCTGCGATTACTTTGAGGGTCAGCAGCGGGTAGCGCAAGATGGTCGCGGCGAGGAATTTATCGGTCAGTTGCGCCCGTTCGGCGTGCAGTGTTGCGGCCAGCAAGGGCCCGTCCCGATCGCTCTCGCGGATGATGATGCTGACATGCGCGCCAGGTGGTCGCAGCGTGATGTCGTAGCGGCATTCCATCGGGATGAAGGGCGAGACATGGAACACCTTGTCGAAGCCGTGATGGAGAACCGCGCCGGCTTTTCCCGATGGCTCGCTGTCGTGACGGACCAGATAGGTGTGTGTCTCCCCGAACGTATTTGCCACCTGATACAGCACCGCTGTCAGCCGGCCGTCACGGTCGTGGCAGAAGTAGACGCTGAGGGGATTGAAGGCATAGCCGAGGATGCGCGGCAGGCACAGGATCGCGACCCGGCCGCCCGTCGGGTCGACCCCGGCAGCCCGGAGCTGATCATCGACCCAGGCGCGCAGGTCGCTGCCGTCGCGCGGCCCGTGGTCGCGATCGTGGAACGAGAACATGCCGGCTCGATTGTGTTTGAACAGCCGCGATGTGCGGTCGAGCGTGTCGATCTCGTCCAGGTCGAGGAGCAGATAGAAGACCCCGTAGCGCAGCCGGTGCGCGCGCGGCCGTTGGCGGGCATGGACCACGCGGCCGGTATATGCGGCGGAGCGCCTGTCGGGCTGGCGGGTCATTCGGCAGCCACCGCGAACTCGAGACCCCTGTCAGCCATAACGTGAATTCGGCTCGACGGGTCGGGCAACGACCAGGGCCGCATATGGCCGCCCAATGCTTCGGCGACGGCCAGCCCGGACTGGAGCGCGTCTTCGTGGAAGCCGTAGCCGAAATAGCTGCCGCAGAACCAGGTGTTGCGTGCGCCCTGCAGCGACCAGAGCTCCGGTTGCGCCGCCAGCGCGCCGGTGTCGAACATCGGATGGTCATAGGCAAACGTCGCGAGGGTTTTGGATGTCGCGGGCGCGCGCGCGGGATTTAGCGTGATGAACGCGTCTTCGCGCGTGTCGAGGCCCTGCAGGCGGTTCAGCCAGTAGCTCACCTGCGGCGGCCCGTTCCCGGACAAGCCGTTCGCGTCGGCCGGTGTCACATAGTTCCAGCTCGCCCAGACAGAGCGTCGCCGGGGCATCTGCGACGCATCCTTGTGCAGGTAGGTGTGGTTGCGGGTGTAGGGGATGGCGCCGAGCAGCGCGCGCTCGTCGGCCGACGGGTCACCCAGAAGCCGCAATGCCTGATCGGCGTGGGTCGCGATCACCGCATGGTCGAAATCGTGATCTCGGCCCTTGCTGTCCGTAACGAAAACACCGCTATCGTGCCGCGAGATGCGCGACACACCCAGGTTTCGGTGAATGCGGTCGGCAAACGGTGCGGTCAGACGGTCGATATACGATCGGCTTCCATTCGAGACGGTTCGCCAGGCGGGCCGGGTCTGTAGTTCCAAAAGACCGTGGCTTTCAAAGAACCGGACAAACGCTTCGGCCGGATAGGCGCGCATATCGTTTGCGCTCGACGACCAGATCGCCGCGCCCATGGGCAGCAGATGGTCTTCGATGAATGCGCGGCGATAGCCGCCCTGCGATAGGTATTGCCCGAGCGACAATCCGGTGAGCGCGCCGGCGGCAAGATCCGCGGGGGCCGCGGCATAGAAACGTCGCAGGTCGGCGAGCATGGACCAGAAGCGCGGCCGTGCGATGTTGCGGCGCTGTCCGAACAGGCCGTTCGGAAAATCGCTCGAATACTCCAGTTGGCCACCATTGAGTGAAACGGCGAAGGACATGTTGCTGGCCCGGGTCGGTACATCCAGATGCCGGAACAGCGCGACCAGGTTCGGGTAATTGCGTTCGTTGTAGACGATGAAACCCGTATCGACCGGCGTGTCGCGGCCATCGAGTGTCACGCAACGCGTGTTGGCGTGACCGCCGGTCCAGTTCGCCTGCTCGAATACGGTCACCCGGTGGTGCCGTGACAATTGCCAGGCCGCGGAAAGCCCGGCGATGCCGGTGCCGATGATGGCGATGTCGAGTGTCTGACGGTGAGGAGGGCGGCGCATGGGGGGTCCGGACGTTTCGTCGTTTGCCTTGATCCAATTACTACGCTGATTCCGAGCCAGTGGATCAGGCCGGAGACGTGATCGGGAAAATCCGGTGATCCGGGTTCGAAACGGCTCCGTATGAGAATCAGAAGGGAACTCCAGATGCACGCCGAAGCCCTGTATGCTGACGAGACAAAGCCCGCGCGCGCGGTTCGGACGGAACCGTTACCGCGCATTCGCAGGGATGCCGCGGGGTTGCGGCTGGTAATGAAACACAGGCAAGAGAAGGCGAACGCCAGAATGCAGAGCGAAGCCCCGGATTGGAGCGATGTGCTGTGTGCCGTGGCCGATCAGGACAAGGCGTCCTTCTCCAGCCTGTTTCGGCATTTTGCACCCCGTGTGAAGTCCTACATGCTGCGCCTCGGTTCCGACGATTCCCAGGCCGAGGAGTTGGCCCAGGAAACGATGGCGACCGTCTGGCGCAAGGCGGCTCAGTATGACCCCGCGCGTGCCGCCGCCTCGACCTGGATTTTCACCATCGCGCGAAATCTGCGCATCGATGCCTTCCGCCGCACCAAACGCCCGGAACTCGACCCCGAGGATCCGGCCCTCGTGCCCGATGCGCCCCCCCAGGGCGACGCGGTCGTCGAGCACAAACAGAATGCCGCGCGCATCCAGGTGGCGCTGGCCGAATTGCCCGATGAGCAGCGGCAGGTGCTGCACATGTCCTTCTTTGACGAAAAGACCCACAGCGAGATTGCCGAGAGCCTCGACCTGCCGCTCGGCACCGTGAAATCCCGAATCCGATTGGCCTTTGGGCGCGTGAAAGCGTCCCTCGGCGATACATATGAGTGATTGCCCATGACCATCCATCATCATCCCGACGACGAACTTCTCGTGGCCTATGCCGCCGGCGAACTCGACGAGGCATGGTCGCTCCTGATCGCAACCCACACGGCCCTGTGCCCGGCCTGCCGGTCCCAGGTCCGGGCCGCGGAGGCGCTTGGCGCGGCGCTGCTCGAGGATGTGGCACCCGCCGAAATGGCCGAGGATGCGTTGGAGCGGTCGCTGGCGTTGGCCATGCGACCAGCCGTCGCCCCGGTCTCTGCGCCTGCGGCAGCCCATGGTGAGGCGCCGACCCTGCCCCAGCCCCTGCGTGACTACGCCGGCGGCGATGTCGGGTCGCTCAAATGGCGCCGTCTCGGGTCGAGCGCGTTTCATATTCCCCTGGTCGCGAAGCGGGGCGCGCCGACGGCGCGGCTGCTCCGGATTCCCGCCGGAACGGCGGTGCCCGAGCATGGCCACAACGGGCTGGAGCTGACGATGGTTCTGGCGGGCAGCTTCATGGACGACGGTGCGCGGTTCGCCCGTGGAGATGTGGAGACGGCCGACACCGATCTCGAGCATCAGCCCGTGGCCGAGGCGGGTGTGGACTGCATCTGCCTCGCGGTCACCGACGCGCCGTTGCGCTTCCGCGGACCCATCGCGCGCCTGGTACAGCCGTTTATCGGCATCTGACGCCCAGGCGCGAATTCCGCACCTGTCCCGAACGGGCTGGCGCGTATCTCTCATGGGCGCTAATTAGGGGCGCACGTCGCGTGACGGGCGCTCGTAGCTCAGTCGGATAGAGCGCGGGATTCCTAATCCCGAGGTCGCAGGTTCGATTCCTGCCGGGCGCACCACGCGACATCTGTTTTCATGGAAGGATGCGTCGCATTGGTCCTGCGATTTCAGACAGACCGAGAGGAATATCCATGATCCGAAAAATTATGCCCAACGTTGTGTCCGGTCAAAACCTGCTTTCGCTTCAAGCAGACGCGACGGTTCAGGAGGCGGCCGCCGCCATGACAGAGCGCAATATCCATGCCGCCCTGGTCGTCGAGGGAGACCAGCTCGTCGGATTGTTCACCGGCACTGACCTGATCCAGAAAGTCGTGGCCGAGGGCCTCCTGCCCGATCAAACGGTCCTTCGGCGGGTGATGACGTTGGACCCGCAAACGGTGACCCCGGAGACAGATGCCCTGGAAGCCCTGCATATGATGCAGGATGGAAATTTTCGCCACTTGCCGGTTCTCGAAGACGGAAAGCCCATTGGAATCGTCTCTCGGCAGGACTTTCTCAAATTCGAAATTGACGAACTCGAGCGCCAGGAAAAACTCTGGGAAGAAATGTAGTCTTCGTCGATTGAGACTTCTGTCTGGCTGCTGCCCGAGAGTACCATCACCAAAGAAAAAGCCCCGGCGACCGGCCGGGGCTTTCCTTTTAAGCTTGTGTGGCGCGATCAGTCGAAACCGGCACCTTCCTGCGGGATATCGTCCGCCAGATCTGCCGGCAGGACGAGGTTCAGGATGATGGCGATGAACGCCGCCGGCAGCAGGCCCGAAGCCAGCAGCACGCGGAGCGTGTCCGGGACATGCTGGAGCGCGCCCGGTTCGAGATACAATCCCAAACCGAATGCCATGGAAACGGCGAAGATCACCATGTTGCGCCGGTTCCAGGTCACCTCCGCGAGCATCGAAAGACCCGCCGAGGCCACCATGCCGAACATCACAATGACACCGCCGCCGAGCACCTCGATGGGGATCGTCGTGACCAGCGCGCCGACCTTGGGAATCAACCCGGCGAGGACCAGGAAGATGGCGCCTATGGTCACCACATGACGGCTCATGACGCCGGTCATGGCGACCAGGCCGACATTCTGGCTGAACGACGTGTTCGGCAGGGCGCCGAATAGGCCCGCGACGGCGGAGCCCAGACCATCGGCATAGGTCGCGCCGACGATCTCCTTGTCGGTCGCCTCGCGGCCCGCGCCGCCCTTGGCGATGCCCGACACGTCGCCGACGGTTTCAACCGCCGAGACGAAGGCCATCAGACAGAAGCCGACGATCGCGGCGGTCGTGAACTCGACCCCGAACGGGAAGAGTTCCGGCACCTCGAAGACGGCGGCCCGTCCGACATTGGTGAAGCTCACCATGCCGAGCGCGTAGGCGAAGATGTAGCCGACGATCAGGCCGACCAGCACGGCTGCAACGGACCACATGCCGCGGGCGAAGAATTTCAGCCCCAGGGTCACGACAATGACGCTGCCGGCGACGGCCCAGTTCTGCAGGCTGCCATATTCCGGCTTGCCGATAGCGGGCACACCGCCTGCCGCATACTGGATGCCGACCTTCACGAGGATCAATCCGATCAACAGCACGACAATGCCGGTGATTAGCGGCGGTAGGGCGAACCTGATCTTGCCGATGAATGTGCCGAGCAGCGCGTGGAACAGGCCACCGACCAGCACGCCGCCGAACAGTGCGGGCAGCGCCTCGACGCCCTGGCCTGCGACCAGCGGAATCATGATCGGCAGAAACGCGAAGCTTGTACCCTGAACGACCGGCATCTTGGCGCCGACGGGGCCGAGACCGATGGTCTGGATCAGGGTGGCGACACCGGCAAACAGCATCGACATCTGGATCATGTAGAGCAGAACCGGGAAATCCGGCGAGTTCGAACCAAAACCGAAGCCGGCGGCGCCGGCGACGATGATTGCAGGTGTGACGTTCGAAATGAACATTGCCAGCACATGCTGGATGCCGAGCGGAATCGCTTTCGCGATCGGCGGCATATAATTCGGATCGCGGAGTTGCTCCGGCGTTCCGAGGTTGGACATGTTAGCCATCTTTAAGCGTGCCTCCAGTGGTTGGGGAGAAGCCTGCCGACGACTGACCGGGGTCAGCGTTCGGTTCTTCTTATTTCGTAGGGTTCGTCGAACCAGTGCTCCTCCAGATTTTCGCCGGGACCGACTCTGTCGACCACGGCGAACAGCCCGGGTTCGTGGAGCGGCGTCAGGACGCCGTGCCAAGTCCCCCGGTGATAATTGACGCCCTGACCGGCCTCGGTCAGGAACGCCTTCGGTTCGTGCGGGCGGCCATTTAGGTCGCGCGCGACGATCACAAGAAACGGATCGGCCGACATGGGCACAAAGGCCTGGCTGCCCAGCGGATGCCGTTCCATCATTTCGAGCGCATACGGTAATGCACGCGCCGTGGCCTTGAACACGCTGATTCCGGCGCGGCCGTCTTCATTCTTTAGGTCGAGATTGGCGCGGTCATGATATCGCCCGCACATGCCTTGATTGATCATCATATCGGGCGCGCCCGACGCCTCGATCACGTCGCCATAGGGCGTGAACGCGTCAGGTGTGAGCGGTTCGATGTCGATCACCCGGCTCATGTCACCCGGCCGAACAGGCGCAGCCGGCTGACGCCGCCATCGGGGAAGATGTTGAGGCGGACATGGGTTGCCGGGCCCAGATCGGCGACCTGGTCGTCGACGAACTCGTGTACCGCGTCGGCGGACAGTTTCTGCTGGCTCAGCAAGGCCGGCCAGTCGCCCGAAGCCGCGATTGCGTCCTTGCCGATGTCCACGCCGATCATGCCCAGATCGGCCGCCTGGACCGAACAGCTGTCCGGGTAATTGCCCTTGAAATAGGCGGTGTCCACGACGGCGCGGGAGATCGTGCCACGCACGCCGAGCGCGATGACAATCCAGTCATGGCCCGGCCCGCGCCGGCGTCGTGTCTCCCAGCCATCGCCCATATTCTGGCCCCGGCCGGGGGACAGCAGGCGATGATAGGTGCCGTAATGGGCATCGGAATAGGCGACGATCCGTCCCCCGGTGAGGGTCGCGGCCAGGTCGATGTCGCGCCCCTGGAGGTTTGCCGGGTCGAGATAGGGTGTGCCGAACACCCGCAGGCGGGCGACACCGCCATCGGGGTGGATGTGGAAACGCAGATGGCTCCAGACGTTTTCGTCGGCGCAGGGCAGGAAATGGTGAGAATCCGGCTCCAGATGCTGCATCGGCAGCAGCTCGGTCCATTGCGTTGCGTCGTCGGGGTCCCCGTCGGACCGGCAGGCTTCGATCCGGCATTCGGGCGGGTGGTTTCCCGTGAAGAAGGACGTGTCGACGTCGAAGCCGTCGATCGTGCCCGGCACGGCCAATGCGATGATCGCGTGATCATGGCCGCCGCCGCGCCGCCGACGGGATTCCCAACCGTCCATCCACTTGCCGTGATCGTCATACTTGTCGGTGATGAAGATCGGGCTGCTGTCCTGCAGCATGCGTACCAGCGGGGCGAAGAATTCGTCCGTGGCGTACACCCCGCGCGCGCCGAGCCCGGCGGAGGCGAGGTTAATCGCGTTGCGCGCGAACGCGGGCAGTTCGTCGGCCTGCAGCAGCGGTTTGCGTTCCTGGCTCAGGGCAGCATCAGTCATCGAGTAAGTCCTTGAGGCGCAGCAGCGCGATGCGTTCGACCTGGCGGCAGGCCTCGGTGAACTCCGTCTCGCGATTATGGCTGACCCGGCGTTCGAATGTCGTGAGGATGTCGGTCTTGGTGAGGCCCTTCACCGCGATAATGAAGGGGAAGCCGAATTTTTCGCTGTAGCTGGCGTTCAATCGTTCGAAGGTCGCGCGCTCGTCGTCGGTCAGCGCATCGAGCCCGGCCGACGCCTGTTCGGCGGTGGATTCGGCCGTCAGGCGCTTGGCCTGGGCGATCTTGCCGGCGAGGTCCGGATGGGCCGTGAGCACGCCGAGGCGTTCATCCGGGCTGGCGGCCCGGAACGCCCGCGCCATCGCGTTCAGCAGCCCGTTTGCGGTGTCATGGGCGGGGCCGAGTTCGAGCGCGTGGGCGCGTTCTGCGACCCATGGGGAATGCTCGAAGATGCCCCCGTAACGGGCGACGAAGTCGGCCTGCGAAAGCGTCGAGGGCCGCCCGGTCAGGTCGGGGGCGGGGTGTGTGGCATGCCAGTGGCGCGCGATGTCCATGCGCCGTGCAAACCAGACCGCGTCATGGGATTGGGCGTACTCGACGAAACGCTTGAGCGCCTGGATACGGCCGGGACGGCCGACGACCCGGCAGTGCAGGCCGACCGACAGCATCTTCGGAGATCCCGCTTCGCCCTCTTCATAAAGCGCGTCGAAGCTGTCCTTGAGATAGGTGAAGAACTGGTCGCCGGAGTTGAACCCTTGCGTGGTCGCAAAACGCATGTCGTTGTTCTCGAGGGTGTAGGGCACCACGAGCAGTGGCTTGGTACCCGACATGTGCCAGTAGGGCAGGTCGTCGGCATAGCTGTCGGCGATGTAATCGAAGCCGCCGATATCGGCGATCAGGTCGAGCGTGTTGGCCGTGCCCCGACCGGTGTACCAGCCGAAGGGTCGCTCGCCGGTCGCCTCGGTGTGGATCCGGATGCCCTCCTCGATCAGGCGGCGTTCCTCGTCGGGGGGGAAGTCTTTCCACTCGATCCATTTGTGGCCGTGGCTGGCGATCTCCCAGCCGGCGTCCTGCATCGCCGCGGTCTGGCCGGGGGACCGTTCCAGCGCGGTGCCGACCGCGTAGACGGTGACCGGGATCTCCGCACCGGTGAACAAGCGGTGCAGGCGCCAGAAGCCGGCGCGTGCGCCATACTCATACATGGTCTCGATGTTCCAGTGCCGCTGGCCGGGCCAGGGCTGGGCGCCGACCACCTCGGACAGGAAGGCCTCGGACGCATCGTCGCCATGCAGGATATTGTTCTCGCCGCCTTCTTCGTAATTGATGACGAACTGCACCGCGATGCGGGCGCCGCCCGGCCATTGTGGGTCCGGCGGCGTGGCACCATAGCCGTGTAGATCACGTGGATAACGGTTCAAGTTTGTCCCCCTCGGCAAACCGACATTTACGTATAATCGAAAAGAATGTGTTCGATTTTCAAAATAAACACGAAAGACATATATCGAAACACGGGTTTCGATTCGCTGTATTAGGCGTTTGGATTGATTTGCGCGGATCGCACATGCGGTCGGCTTTATCGGGGGAACCTTCTCATGGCCGCTGACGGCGGATATTTAACCACCCATGTACTCGACACCGCGCGCGGACTGCCGGCGGCGGGGCTGCGCATTGAGTTGTTTCGCCTCGACGGTTCCGACCGCGTGGAGATCGGCCGCTTCGAGACCAACGCGGATGGGCGGACCGACAGCCCGGTACTGCCCGCCGAGGCGTTTGAGACCGGCGCGTACGAACTGCTGTTTCACGCGGGTGAATACATTGCCCGGTCAGGCAGCGCGCTGCCGGAGGGGGTCTTTCTCGACCTGGTGCCGATTCGGTTCACGATCACCGACGCGGGCGCGCACTATCATGTGCCGCTGCTGCTTTCGCCCTACAGCTACGCGACCTATCGCGGCAGCTGAAACAGGGCCTCCCGTTCCTTGAGCTGCGACTTGCATCGTTTGACCATGAAATCGATGAAGAGTTGGATCTTCGGGTCGAGGAAACGCTTGTGCGGATAGAGGCAGGTCAGCTGCGCGGAGGTCGGCGGCGTCTTGGACGCCACCGGCACGAGGGCGCCCGATTGCAGATGCTCGGCGATCTCGAAGATCGGCTTGATCGCGATCCCGCGCCCGTCCAGCGCCCAGTCGGTCAACACGTCTCCGTCGTCGGATTCGAACGGCCCGGCGACCTCGAAGCGTTGCGGTCCGTCTTCGGTCATGAGCGTCCACTGCATCTCGTCGGCGCCGGGAAACCGCAGCAGCAGGCAGTCATGCCCGTCATCGACCAGGTCGCGTCCGCTCTGCGGCGTGCCCCGGCGCGCGAGATAGCCCGGCGCCGCGCACAGCACGCGGGGACATTTCGCGATATTGGTCAGGCGCAGGGCGGAGTCTGCAAGCGTTCCCAGATGGAACGCGATGTCCACACCCTCGCGGGTCAGGTCCACGTTCCGGTCGGACATGCGCAGACGGACGCTGATGTCGGGATACTCGTCCTTGAAGGCCGGCACGTGGGGTGCGATCAACCGCTTGCCCACCCCCAGTGGCGCGGCGACATAGATCGATCCACGCGGATGTTGCGCGATATTGGCGACCGCCGCCTCCGCCTCGTCGATCGCCTGCAGGATGTTGATCGCACCGTCGTAATAGGTGATGCCGTGTTCGGTGGGGTGCAGGCGCCGGGTCGTGCGGTTGAACAGGCGCACGCCGAGATGTTTCTCCAGCTTGGAAATCCGGCTGGACGCGACGGCGGGCGAGACCTGTTGGTCACGCGCGGCCTCGGACATGCTGCCCAGCTCATAGACCCGGACGAACATGCGAATGTTTTCGACATGCGGCATCGTGCGGGCAATCTATCGGAAAAGGCCGCGAATTCTGTAAGCTTTTGTGCCCGGAAGGGCGGATACTCGAAACTGCGGTGCACGTGCACCATAAGGGGGAAGTGATGGAAACAGCGTTGGTAATGGAGTGGCTGTCCTTCGCTGCGCGATGGTTTCATGTCATCGCGGGCATCGCATGGATCGGCTCGTCATTTTACTTCATCGCGCTGGACCTGGGGCTGCGCAAGGCCCCGGACCTGCCCGAGGGTGCCTATGGCGAGGAATGGCAGGTCCATGGCGGCGGCTTCTATCACATCCAGAAATATCTCGTGGCGCCGGCCGCGCTGCCCGAACATCTGACCTGGTTCAAATGGGAATCCTACTGGGCATGGATGTCGGGCTTCATCCTTTTGGTGCTTGTCTACTATGCCGGCGCAGAACTTTTCCTGGTCGACCCCGACGTCCTCGACATCTCGCCCGCAGTGGGCATCGCGATCTCGTTCGGCTCCCTGGTATTCGGCTGGATCGCCTATGATTTCATCTGCAAGAGCCCGCTGGGCCGCAACACCACCACGCTGATGTTGCTGCTCTATGTGCTGCTGGTCATCATGGCCTGGGGTTACACTCAGGTCTTCACCCCGCGCGCGGCCTTCCTGCATCTGGGCGCGTTCACCGCGACGATCATGTCGGCGAATGTCTTCCTGACCATCATCCCGAGCCAGCGCATCGTGGTCGCGGATCTGAAGGCCGGACGCACGCCGGAGGCGAAGCACGGTATCCTCGCCAAGCAGCGCTCGACCCACAACAACTACCTGACCCTGCCGGTCGTGTTCCTGATGCTGTCGAACCATTATCCGCAGGCCTTCGCGACCGAATTTAGCTGGGTGATTGCCAGCCTGATCTTCCTGATGGGCGTGACCATCCGGCACTATTTCAACTCGGTCCATGCCCGCAAGGGCAGCCCGATCTGGACCTGGGGCGTCACGGTGATGATCTTCATCGTCATCATGTGGCTGTCGGCATTCTCGACCCTGTTCGATTCGGAGATCGAGGAAAGCACCCAGCTCACCCCGTCGCAGCAGCGGTTCGCCGAAGCACCGGCCTTCCAGGAGGTGCGCAATGTGGTGCAGGGGCGTTGTGCCATGTGCCACGCCTCGGTCACGGCGTGGGACGGCATCATCAAGGCCCCGAAAGGTGTGAAGCTCGAAACCGACCGGCAGATCGCCTCTTATGCGCGCCAGATATATCTGCAGTCAGGCCACACCCGTGCGATGCCGCCGGCGAATGTCTCCTTCATGGAGGACGACGAGCGGCGTTTGATCGTCGAATGGTACCAGTCGGTTGCCGGGCAGGGGTTCGCGTCCGTTCTAAATTGAGCCGATTGCCCGACAAATGCGCCGCGATATTGCACCCGTTTTCGGCCGGTTTCGCGATACTTCGTCCCCATGGCGGCGCACAATTCAGATTCCGATTATGACCCCCATGCCTGGCATGACGACACGGTCTACGGGATGCGGTTTCACACGCCCGACCTGATCTCGCCGCACGAACTTGCGGACGACTGGTCCAGCCTTTTCATTCTCGACATCGACCATATCGTCGCCTGGGTTCGGGACGGCGACGAGATGCGGTTCCGGGTCGCGCCGGCGGACCTGATCTTCCACGATGCCTGTGATCTCGAGATGGCGATCGACTGGGGTGATTCGGGCGGACAGATCGGCGTGCACGAACCCTCGATCGACCATATTGCCCGCGAATCCGTGTCCGTGCCGGCGCAGGCCCCTCCGCTATACCGCTGGCGGATCGCGCTGAACCATCCGGCGGGCGGCGAGATCGCGTTTCATGCGCGTGGGTTCGAGATGAATCTGCGTTGTCCCCCTGTGCTGCGGGACCAACAACGACTCCCGGTTTCGAGTCGTGCCTAGGCCCCGTGCTTAAGCGGGGGCACCCGTCCAGCGTTTCAGCAGCTCATGTTCGATGCCGAACAAATCGAGCGCGCGGCCGACCGTGTGATCGACCATATCGTCGATGGTTTCGGGCCGGGGATAGAAGGCCGGCATCGGCGGCATGATAATCGCACCGATCTCGGACGCTTCCGTCAGGGTCCGCAGATGACCGGTGTGCAGGGGGCTTTCGCGGACCATGAGAACCAGCCGCCGGCGTTCCTTGAGGGTCACGTCGGCGGCACGGGTCAGCAATGTCTGGGTCGCGCCGGACGCGATCTCGGCGGCGGACTTCACGGCGCAGGGGGCGACGATCATGCCCAGGGTGATCATGGAGCCGGACGAGATCGCCGCGCCGACATCACTGGCCGCATAGACCACATCGGCGAGGTCATACAATTCGTCGCGCGTCAGCTCGGTCTCGTAGCCGAGGGTCATCAACCCCGGCCGGCTCACCACCAGATGGCTTTCCACATCCGTTTCGCGCAAGGCCTGCAGCAGGCGGATGCCATAGACAATGCCGGTGGCGCCGGAGATGCCGACGATCAGGCGGCGCGGCTCGCCGGGTGGAAAATAGGGATCTTGTGCCATGGGGTTGGGGTTCTAGCCGGTTCGCGGGTCAGGCGCCATCCACCAGTGCGCGGACCTCGTCGTCATCCGGGAAGCGGGCGGTCGCCAGTTTCGAAAACAGCAGTGCGCCGTCTCGCGAGATTTCGAACGCGCCGGTGCGTCCGGGCGCGATCTCGACGGTCGCACCAAGTTGTTCAAGCAGGTCCCTCGCACGGAGCGCACGCGGCTCGTAGTTTCATATCTTGCAGAATTCGATCCGGATGGTCATTCGCGTCTCCTGTGTGGTTCGGAAGATTGATATGGTTTGTGATTGACCTAACGCAACCCGATGGATGAATCGAGCGCTAGAGTTGGGCCCATGCGTATGATCGCGTCAGTGTCTCTCGCAATGCTGGTCGGCACAATATTGTTGCCGGACAATGCGGCCGTCGCCCAGGAGGCCCGCGAGCGCCGGGCGGGCGAACGTCTGTCCCATGATCTGTGCGCGGAATGTCATATTGTATCCGACACCCAACGGGGGCCGGCGCTGGATGGCGTCCCGCCGTTCGGCGAGCTTGCACGGTCGAAGCGGACCAACGCGCAGTTGCGCGCCTGGCTCACGGACCCCCATCCGCCGATGCCGCAATTGCCGTTGTCCGAGCGGGAAATCGCCAGCGTCATCGCCTACATCCGCTCGTTTTCGGACTGACGGGCATTCCGGCATCGTCTGACAACACGGATGCCCGTTTGGCAGATACCCAGGGGGCCGTTGTTGCCTTCTTGTCGAATCCGGCAACCTACGGAGCATCCGTCTCGCGGGTCGAACGGATCGACACGCATATTTCGCTGCTTTTTCTGGCCGGTGAGCGGGTGTTCAAACTGAAACGCGCGGTCGTTCTGGATTTTCTCGACTACGGGACCCCGGACAAGCGGCGTTTCTATTGTGAGCGAGAGGTTGCGTTGAACCGGCGCACCGCGCCCGAAATGTATCTGGGGGTTCGCGCGATCAACCGTGACGCCGATGGACGCCTGACCATCGACGGCCCCGGGGTGGCGATCGACTGGGTCGTCGAAATGGTTCGGTTTGACACCGCGGGCCTGTTTGGAAAACAGGCTGACATGGGAACACTCACATTGGATTTGGTGCGCCGTGCCGCCGACGAGGTCGCCGCGCTGCACCGGGCCGCGGAGATCGTGACAGAGGACCGTGGCGGTGACGAAATGGGCGTCGCCCCGACGATCGACCAGCTGCGCGACGGACTGCACCGCGATCGCCATGTCTTCGGTGCGGATCGGGTCGCGGAATATATGCAGAGCCTCGATACCGCGCACCGGGCACAGCAAGGCCAGCTGGCCCGGCGGTTCGGGGCGGGCTGGGTCCGGGTCTGTCACGGCGATCTGCATCTCAACAATATCTGCATGTTCAACGGGCGTCCGACCCTGTTCGATGCCGCGGAGGCCAATAAACGCTTCGTGCGCATCGATGTGCTCTATGACCTCGCGTTCCTTCTCATGGACCTGGAGGTGCGGGGCCTGCGGGGACATGCGAATGCGGCGCTGAACCGGTATGCGGCATGGGGTGAGAATCCCCACGCGACGCTCTCGGGCTTGTGCGCGATGCCTTTGTTCCAGTCTCTGCGCGCCGCGATCCGGGCGGAGGTGTCGGTGATGACGGCGGGCCGGGTCGCGACCGCGGACGCTGCGGACCATCACATCGCCGGCGCGCGCCGCTATTTCGATCTGGCGAGAAAACTGCTGGTACCCCGGCCCGCGGCGCTGGTGGCGATCGGTGGTGCGTCAGGCAGCGGCAAGACGTCGGTCGCCCGTGCAATTGCGCCTGCTCTTGGCGTTGTCCCCGGGGCGGTGGTTGTGCGCAGCGACGAAATCCGCAAGGCGTTGTTTGGCGTGTCGGATATGGCGCGCCTGCCCGATGCTGCGTATGGAGAAGCATGGAACCGACGGACATATGCGGAAATGACGGCGCGGGTGGAACACACGCTGGCGGCGGGCCATGCATGTGTCGTCGATGCCGTGCACGGGGTGGCGGATGAACGCGCGGAGATGGAGGCGCTTGCCGGTCGCGCCGGGGTTCCGTTTCACGGGATTTGGCTCGAAGCGCCGGAAGAAATCCTGCGGCTGCGAACGGAGCGGCGTGTCGGCGATGCATCCGATGCCGGGCCGGCGGTTGTCACGCGCCAGTTGCGACGGGGCTTCGGAGCGGTGGGCTGGACGCGCGTGGACGCTGCGGCAAACATTGCTGTTGTTTCGAAGACCGTCCAGGAGATCCTCTCGGCCGGGCCGGTACGAGATTGTTTGTCGCTCTAGAGTGCGACACCTGGCGTATCGAGCCCGTGGGCGGTCAGTTCCCGGGTGATGTGTTCGTACGCGTCATCGACCGAATCGGTTCGATGGAACAGGTCGATATCGTCGGGGCTGATGGTGCCGAACTCGATGAGCGCATCCATATCGATCACCCGGTCCCAGAATTCATGCCCGAACAGGACGACCGGCAGGCGTTTCTTGATCTTTTGGGTCTGCACGAGGGTCAGGATCTCGAACAGCTCGTCGAGGGTCCCGAACCCGCCGGGGAACAGCACCACGGCCTTGGCGGGATAGGTGAACCAGAACTTCCGCATGAAAAAGTAATGGAACATCACGTTCAGCTCGCGGCTGACATACGGGTTCTTAAATTCTTCGAAGGGAAGCGAGATCGTCAGGCCTATATTCATGCCCTTGGCCTCGGATGCGCCCCGGTTCGCCGCCTCCATGATGCCGGGCCCGCCGCCGGTGCACACGACGAAGCGGCGCTTGTCCTCGCCCAGCCCCTTCGACCATTCGGTCAGCTGAAAGGCCAGTGTCCGCGCCGCCTCGTAGTAAACCGACATCCGCTCCGCACGGGCCGCCGCCGCGACGTCACCCTCGCCACGCGCGGCCGCCGCCACCATAGCCGCCGCGTCCTCGGCCGATTTGATCCGTGCGGACCCCATGAAGACGATGGTGTCGTCAATGTCATAATGCTCGAAGCGGCTGAGCGGTTCCTGATACTCCGCCAGAATGCGGATCGCGCGCGCGTCGCGGCTGTGGAGAAAGTCGGGATTCTCATAGGCCTTCGGCGGATTGGTGGAGGGATCCCCCTCGCGGTCGTCACTCATGGGGCGGCGTCCTTGTTGGCGTGAATGATCAACGGCGCGATGCGCGGTCAGCTGTCGGAGAATTCCGGGATGTTCGGGCGTGACCCCCACATGCAGAAGGATTCATCCTTGAACGGAAGCTGACGTGGCCGCCAGGTCTCGTCCACGGTCCGGACACCCGACGAATATTCATAGGTCATGCCGTCCGGGCCCTCGTAATAGAGGAACATCGCGCCCGAGGTCGGATGTCGGCCCGGCCCGAATCTGATCTGCACCTGGCGTTCGCTCAGGAAATAATGCGACCGCATGATGTCGTCGATCGTCTCGACCTGAAAGTTGATGTGCTGGATGCCGGCATGATCGGTGGGAAACAATGCGATGCGATGGTGCACGGCATCGAACGACATCAACGCCGCTGCGCCAATCCGGTCGTTCGCCCTGATATTGAACAATTCGGACCAGAATCCTTCATCCCGTGCCGGATCGGTGGTCTTGAGTCCGATATGGCTGAAATCCGTGATGCCCGCATCGCGGGACGGGAAGTAGCGCCGGCCCGAATGAAACGGCCGCACCACCAGGTCCACGGAATTTCCTGTCGGGTCTGCGAAGTTGATAAAGCCCATTACCCGGCGGGCTGTCGCCTCGGCCTCGCTGCCGCGGCGGACATCAATCCCGGCGGCCTGCAGCGCGCGCGCCGCCGCGTCGAGATCCGCGAAGGAGCGAAGCTCCAGGCCGAAGCTCTGGTCGTTGGGGTCGCCTTCGAAGTAGCAGATGTTGTGATCGCGATGATCGCCGCGGAAATAGACCTGGCCGTCGGCGCGATCAACCTCCTCTAGCCCGATCATCTCCTTGGCAAACGCGACGGTCGAATCCAGATCGGCCGTACCCAGGCGGCAGTAGCGGATATCGACGATTTCAATCATGCGCGAATTTCCCGATCTCTATTCCGCCGCTTCGGGGCCTTCGAGCACGCTCAGATCGGGCTTCGAGCCCCAGGCGCAGAAGGACGCGTCATTGACCGGGAACTGGCGCGCACGCCAGCTGTCGTCGATCATCCGCACGCCGCATGAATATTCGTAGATCATGTCGTCGGGCCCGTAGAAATACAGGAAGCGCGCGCCCGAGAGCGAATGGCGCCCCGGCCCGGCCTGGATGCGCACCTGGTGGTCGCGCAGGAAATAGTTCGACTTCATGACGTCGTCGGTCTCGGCGACCTGGAAGTTGATGTGCTGGATGCCCGGGCGGTCCGACGGGAACAGCGCAAAGCGGTGATGCACTTCATCGAAGGTCATCAGCGCCGACCAGCCGATCCAGTCGCTGGTCCGGAAGTTGAACATCTGGGACCAGAATGTCTCCGCCTCGCGCGGGTCGGTAACCCGCAGGCCGATATGGCTGAACTCATCGATTCCGGCGTCGCGGCCCGGGAAATAGCGGCGCCCGGCCGCGAACGGCCGCACGGTGAGGTCGATTGAATTGCCGCTCGGATCCTTGAAGTTGATGTAACCCATGCAGCGCCGCGCTGCCGCCTCCTCGTCGGTGCCGCGATAGACGGTCAGACCGGCTGCGGACAGGGCACTTTCGGCGGCATCGAGCTCGTCGAAGCCTGCGAGTTCGAGGCCCAGCGTGTGATCGTCGGGGTCGCCTTCGAAGTAGCAGATATTGTGGTCGCGATCGTCGCCGCGTGCGTACACGAAGCCGTTCTCACGGCCGACAATTTCCAGGCCGATCATCTCGGTGGCGAATTTGACGGTTTCCTCGAGATTGGCCGTTCCCAGCCGGCAGTAGCGAAAGCCCACAACTTCGATCATGGCGATTCTCCTGTGTTGACCGACAGTCTATCGGATTTCTGCGCGGCAGACGACTTTGCAGCCGCTTCTTAAACATATGTTAACCAACGCGAGAATAGGTTTTGAAGATAAGAACTCCACGCGGATTGCGCGTTGGTTGGGCCTCGTCCTCTACAGAGAGAAACGCATTTTGGCATCGATCGTGGACATGAATGCGCTCGACGAGAATGGCGATCTATCCGCAGCGCCGGGTGAAATGTTTGCGCCCCTCGCGGCGGCGTTTTCGCATATCCATGATTCCGCGATTGTCTATTCTGCCGATGGTGAGATCGTTGTCTGGAATGCGGGCGCCGAAGAACTTTTCGGATACACATTCGACGAGGCGCGTGCCCGCGATGTGTGCTTCCTGTGTCCGCCCGAGCAATCTGCCGACACGCTGAAACTTTTCGCACGCGCGCTGTCGGGCCAGCCGGTCGAACCGCGCCAGGTTGAGCGTGTACACAAGAGCGGCGCGCATATACGGGTTTCTGCGCGGGTGGACCCGCTCGAGAATGCGGATGGCGAAATATTCGGTGTCTTGTTTGTGTCGCGCGATGTGACGCCGGAGCTGGAACGCGAACAGCGGCTGACGGAACTGATGCTGCGCGAGCGGGATATTGCTGCACTCGTACCCGACGCCATCTATGTGCACCGCGACGGCAAGATACTCTGGGCCAACACGGCCGCGATCGAGATGTTCGGTGCGCAATCCCAGACCGATTTCATTGGACGTTCCGCTTGGGACTTCATTGCTCCCGAGGACCTGTCGCAGGTACTTGAAAGCCATGCCCGGCTCGGTGATGCGACCGGCTCGAAGCCCATTTTTGTGCATCGGCGACGGCTCGACGGCGAGGTGTTTCCCACGGAAGGGCGCGGCGCCGAGATCATGTGGGAAGACGAACCGGCGACGCTGATGGTCGTTCGTGATCTGACCGATCACGAACGGACCGCTTCGGCGCTCGTTGAAAGCGAGACCCGCCAGCGTGACTTTGCGGATATCAGCCCCGATGCCGTGATCGTACATGTCGAGGGCGAGATCGTCTTTGCGAACGCGGCCGCCGCGGAAATGTTCGCAGCGGACACACCGGAGCGCCTGATCGGACTCCAGAATTCAGACCTCGTCACGCCGGACGACTGGGCGCGCGTAGTGCAGAGCTGGAAGGATGATCCGGCGACCCGGAAATCGGACTTCCTGCAGGTGGAACAGGTTCGTCTCGACGATTCGACTTTCCTCGGCCAGGGCCGCGCCAAGCAGATCGTCTGGGGCGGCCGTGACGCGCTTCTTGTCGTCATCCGTGATGTGACTGAACAAATCGAAACCGAACGTGCGCTGCTCGAAGCTGAGGCCCGCCAGCGGGATTTTGCGGCGATCAGCCCCGATGCCATGCTGGTTCATGTTGATGGTGAGATTGTGTTTGCGAACGACGCAGCGCAGCGGATGTTCCGCGCGGCGGCTGAATCCGATCTCATTGGACGCCCGGTGATGGAAACCATCCATCCCGATGATCGAGGTGTTCTACAGACGAATATCAATTCGGCGCTGAATGAGAGCAGCGCAGATTTCTTCGAGGTGCGCCGCCTTCGTCTGGACGGAACGAGTTTCCTGGGTGAGGGGCGATTCCGCACGGTGGACTGGAAGGGCGCGCCGGGAGTCCTGGTCGTCATCCGCGATGTCACGGAAAAGGTCGCGGCGCAGAACGCATTGCTGGAAAGCGAAGAGCGATATCGCCAGATCGTCGATGTAAATCCCGACGCGGTGCTTGTGCATGTGGACGATCGGATCGTCTTTGCCAACCGGGCCGCCACAAAGATGTTCGGCGCGCAGGACGTAAAGGACCTTATCGGGTATCGCATAAACGATCTGGTGCCCGTGAACGAGCGTGACCGCGCCATCGAGCGGCGACAACGCGTTCGCAAGGACGGCATTGTGCCGTTGGAATCCCTGCCGCGGCTCCGCCTCGACGGCACCGAGTTCATGGCCGACGTGATCGGCAGTCAGTATGTCTGGGACGGGTCCCCTGCGATCCTGACAATCATGCGCGACATTACCGAGCGCATCGACGCAGAGCAGGTTCGGATCGCGCTTGAGGAGCGCAACCGCAACATTCTCGAGCTCTCGCCTCAGGCAATCTTCGTGCATTGCGGCGGCTCCATCCAATACGCCAACCGGGCGGCGGCGAGAATGTTTGGCGCAGATGGCGCGGACGATTTGCTCGGGCGCCCGATCATGGACCTCGTGCATCCCGACGAACATCAGGACATTCTCGCCTCGCGGCAAAAAATGAACGATGGCGAATTCTTTCCAGAATCCGATGTGCGCCGTCTGCGTCTCGATGGGAGCGATTTCTACACGCACTCGGCGGGTGCTCTGATCGATTGGGACGGGGAGGACGGCTTCATCGTGATCGCGCGCGACATCACGGACGAACGCGCGGTGCGGGAAGAAGTTCGAAAGCGGACCGAAGATCTCGAGGATGCAAATGCGGAGCTGGAGCGGTTTGCCTATGTGGCTTCTCACGATCTGAAAGAGCCGCTGCGTATGGTGTCGAGCTTCTGTGGGCTCCTGCAGGAACGCTATGCGGATCAGCTCGATGACCAGGCCGGCGAGTTCATCGGGTTTGCCGTGGATGGCGCCAAGCGCATGCAGGGACTGATTGACGACCTGATGCGGCTGTCTCGAACCGGCACGTCTGGCCTTGCGACGGAACCTGTGGACATGAACATGATCGTCGATGAGGTGACGCTCAACTTGGGCGCCCAGATCGAAGATGCGGGCGCCGAAATTCGGAGCGGGGAACTGCCCGTCGTTATGGGCGATCGCACGCTTTTGATGCAGTTGCTGCAGAACCTGATCTCGAACGGGATCAAGTTTCGATCGGATGCGCCGCCGGTGATTGAGGTGCATGCCGAGCAGCGTGGGGACTTCTGTGCCATCGCCGTATCGGACAATGGGATCGGGATGGATCCCAAACATCATGCGCGTGTGTTTGAAGTCTTCAAGACGCTGCACCCCCGTGGCCAATTCGACGGCAATGGTGTTGGTCTGTCGATCTGCAAGAAGGTTGTCGACCGCCATGGCGGCAAGATTTGGGTCGATTCTGTGCCGGGGCAGGGAACGTGTTTTTGGTTCACATTGCCGGTTGATTCCGGGAGTGACAGTTAAATGGGTATGGCCGGTGCAGCGCATGACATCCTCCTCGTCGAGGACAGCCCCGGCGATGTGATGCTGGTGCGCGAGGCGTTGTCCGGGCTCGAGGCACCGGGTGAGCTCCATGTGGTGAATGACGGCGGTGAAGCGCTCAACTTTTTGAGGCGCAGCGGCAACTTCGCCGACGCGCCCGTGCCCGATTTGATCCTGCTTGATCTGAACCTTCCGGTTATGGACGGCCGCGAAGTGCTGCGTGAGCTCAAGGCCCATTCGGAGTGGCGGCGTATCCCCGTCGCCATTCTCAGCACCTCCGACGACGAAGAAGATGTGCGCACGAGTTATGAGCTCCAGGCCAATTGCTACATTGTGAAGCCGCTCGATATGGCCAGTTTTCGCCGCGCCATGAGCGCGCTGCACGACTTCTGGCTGTCGGTTGTGAAATTTCCACCAAAGCACTAGGTGCTCGTTTTACCCGTTGTGCCGGTT
>Ga0070726_10000914_pt1 | contig 32358 bp, 27 predicted proteins | sample tdAd471_FD_67275 | JGI IMG/M metagenome (GOLD analysis project Ga0070726, IMG submission 67275) | Marine sediment microbial communities from the Atlantic coast under amendment with organic carbon and nitrate - tdAd47.1 | ecosystem: Environmental > Aquatic > Marine > Coastal > Sediment | place...
GGCCGACATAGTCCGGGGCGACCTCTTCGATCATCTGCGGCTTCACGGCGACCACAACGACATCGAAGACCTGATCGCGCAGATCTGCCGGATCGCAGGCATGGGCAACACCGCGCGGCAGGGTTTTCGGGCTCGGCGTCACGACGGTGAAACGGGCATCGATGCGCTGACACCACCGCGCCAGCAAGGCCGAACCCATTTTCCCGCACCCCACGATCAACACACGCATGCAATTCACTCCAAGCCTCAAGTTCGGGGCGGTACCTACGACATGTTTATTTTGAAGCCAAATTATTTTTGCAACCGGACTTACAGTCGAAAATATCAACCGGAACGTATCATAAATAGGATAAATCCGAATTCACAGCCGCACCGGCCCCTTTGATTTTCGATTGATATTATTTGTTGACATACTTTTTCTATTCAATAGGTATCGGCACGAAATCGAAAGGAAGCCCATTCATGTCAGAGCGTAAAACCCCCAAAGGCCGGATCGTCGTGAAGATCGGATCGAGTCTGCTGGCCAATGCGGACAATCTGACCCTGCGCTATGCCTTCCTGAACGGCCTTATGAGCGATGTTGCCCGCCTGCGGCGCGACGGGTACGAGGTCGTCGTGACCTACTCGGGCGCCGTCGCGCTCGGGCTCAACGTCATCGGCGCCAAACCGGAGACAGCAGGTGTTCTGGACAAGCAGGCCGCTGCCGCCTGTGGCCAGCCAATCCTGCTGCATGCCTACAAGCAGGTCGCGCACGAATACGGGTTCGACATCGCCCAGGCCCTGGTCACCCTCGACGACCTCGAGGACCGTCGTCGCTTCCTGAATACCAAGAACACGATCATCCGCCTGTTCGAACGGGGCATCATGCCGATCGTGAATGAGAACGATACGGTCACAACCGCAGAAATTCGCGTGGGGGATAATGACCGTCTGGCTGCCAAGGTGGCACAGATGATCCAGGCCGAACACCTTGTTATCCTGACCAGTATCGATGGCCTCTATGATCGCGACCCCGACGATCCACGGGCGCAATTCGTCCCGCAGGTCGATGATGTGAATGGCTATCTGGAATGCACGACCGGTACGAGTGCGCTTGGAAGTGGCGGTATGCTGACCAAGATGCACGCGGCCAACATGGCGCAGAATGCCGGTTGTACCACGCTGATCGGCAAAGGGCTGATCGAAAACCCTGTTTCCAGCCTGCTCTTCAATGACCGTCGCCATACGCGTTGCGTCGCCAAAGGCACGCCGCAATCCTCCTGGGCGGTCTGGCTGACCAACCGGCTGCACCAGGCTGGCAGTATCGTCGTCAACGCCAAAACCGCCCGCGCGCTTGCAGACGGTCCCGCCGACATCAGTCGCGACGCCATTATTTCGATCTACGGTGACTTCCAGAAGGGCGATGTGGTCCACGTCTATGACGAGCATGACGAGGAGCTGGCTCGCGGCCAGTCCAACTTCTCCTCGCAGGAAGCCCTGCTTCTGGCGCGTCAGCCGGATCGCCCCACCGTGGAATTGCTGGGCTATGACACCGAGGCCGAACTGATCGACCGCGAAGACATGGTGACGCTGGAGAAGCACCAGCTGACCTGGGCCGTCCCGGAAATCGTCGAAACACTCGTTGCGGAATAAGACCTAGCTGACCGGGCCGTTCTCGGGCGAGATCTCGCCGAGCTCCATGATCGGTGCAACGTCCAGGTCTTCTGCATTCATCATCGCAGCGACACGCTGAAACGCTGTGAGCAACTGGCTGCGCTCCCAGTCTTCAAGCTTGCGGAACTCCCGCAGGAAACCGGCTTGCAGCATTTCTGGGGCACCCGCCAGACGGTCCCGGCCAATATCCGTCAGCACGATCTCGACGGCACGACGATCCTGGACGCTGCGCTCGCGCAGGATCAGGCCCGCCTTTTCAAGGCGGTCGAGAATGGAGGTGATCGTGGCCGGCGACAGGACAACCTCCCGAGCGATTTCAGAGGGCTTGGCGTGGCCGAGCCGATCAATCGAATGCATGACGAGCAATTGCGGGGCCGTCAGCCCCGTTTGCTTCAGCAGCTTCTTGGACTGCAGGTCAATGGCACGCGTAATTTGCCGCAAAGTAACGAGAAAATCGTCTTCGACCGACACGGAAGCCTCTACTCATTCGTATTCTAATGAATAGGTTTCCCGGCCGGGACTGGCAAGCCTGCGCTGCCGCAAAGCGGATTAACGCCGCCGTCCCCGCAAGGCCGCCACCACACGTTTCGCCGTCGCCGACACCAGCGGGTAGAGTCCCGTCGCCGCAAAGAGAATGCGGCGCAGCTCGAACAGGGAAAGCAGCCCGGCGCGCAGCGCTGATGGGACTGATCGCGCCAGCATGCCCGCATGCCAGACCCCGCGACCGAAAAAAGCTTCCGGCATGGCGAGGAAAGGAAGCACCGATACCGGCCGCAGGGCCGACGCCAGCTCGGCACCGGTCGCATGCTGCTGGTCGCTGAATTCCGGATAGGCCCCGTAAGCGTCCGCCTCGTCCCGATCCGGGTGCGCAGCAAAGCGCTCGAAGGCCTGTAGCGCCGCCTGCTTGAAACCGTCCGCCTCGCCATCGAGTTCCAGTCCGCCCAACTTTGCCGCGTCGCAGAGCTCACGCGCATAGGCGACGATGGCATCCTGCTGGACCATTGCCCCCCATTCCAGCGGCTCCTGGAAACCGCTTTCGATCAGAACCGGCCGGACATGACCGTCGGGCGCGCGCTCGAACCGGCGCAGTGAACCATGGTCCGCTGTCGTGAAGACCTCGACCAGCGCCCACACGCCGGCAGATCCCGCTGCCAACAACTCCGTCCGGCGGGGTGCGCTAAAGGCCTTGAACCGTCCGCCCTCCTCGAAGGCGGCGTGGCGGCGCAGGCCGAGATAGTAACCATGCAACCGCGTGTGAAACTCCGGCGCCTCGGTCTGCATCATACGGCAGAGCGACCGCTGCAGGCGCCCCTGCCAACCGATATCCACCAAGCCCGGACGCACGGCTTCAAACAGGCCCTCGGTCCGGAAATAGTCGAGGGCAAGCGCCCGGTGACGCGCCGCGGAGTCGAGAATGGCGGCCTCGGCCTCCGGATCTTCGAGCAGCCGGTTCAGCGCCTCACCATCTGCGAGGGTGAGCTTCTGATCCCATCGACCCGGTGCGATGCCGACACGCGTCAGCGCGTCCGATATCCCTTCCGGTTCAATATCGACGCGCTTCAGCAGGGCGCGCAGCGGGTGGCGGGAGAACTGCTCCAGCATCCAGCCGCGCTCGAATTCACCGATTTCAGTGACACCGGGCAGGTGCCATCCCTGCCGGGAGCCGTAGAGATAGGAACAGCGGATATCGAGGCCGAGACAGGCGCAGAGCAGTTCCGCGACGCGCAGGAGAACCTGGCCATCGCGCGCCACGAAATAGAGCTGATCGACACCGTCCTCGCTGGCGCGCTGCAACAGCCAGACGACGAAACTGGTGATCATCGGCCCGGCCACTGTGGTGCCAATTCTCCAGAGCGCCGCCTCGTGCGGATTCTGGAAGGATCGCGACAGACGCGCCGCTCGTGCGGCACCAGCCACGGCAGAGCGCAGCAAGGGGTCGCCGATGGACCGACTGTCGAGTCGTTTCTCGAAGCGTGTCAGACGCGCTGGTGCGTAATGGTGCGCCACAATCCCCGTCGCCCGGGCCTGGGCCACGTCCGCACGGTGGTTATCGCCGACATGAAGCGCGATCGGCGGCGCCCCGCGTCTTTGTTCGAGCACGTAGCGGAACAGGGCACCGGTGTGCTTGCGGTGGCCCGTCTCGGACGAGACGTGCAGCGTACAGCGCGACAGTGCGGGCGCGCGCTGCGCCAGGATGCGGGCGATCAGAGACGGTTCCAGATACATGTCGGAGAGCAGGAGGGCCTCACCGCCTGCTGCGAGGTGGGCCGCGAGCGCGTCGACGCTCTCTGCGATGGGTCGCATGCTGGCGAGTTCCCGCTCGACCTCGATCTGCCGGGCCGTCTCCGCCTCGCTCGTCGACCAGCCGCACAGGCCTGTCAGATGATGATAGATCGCGTCGTGCCGGATCTCGGCCCCGTCACCCTGCGCCGCATGGGCCAGCCGTTCCGCCTCGACCCGCCGGGCCACCCAGACCTCGGGCGTACTGGCGATCAGCCCGGCATCGCGCAGGGCCCGGCCAACGGCCAGAAACACGTCGCGCGGCCTCAGCCACACGCGCGTGATCAGCGTGTCGAAGATGTCGAAACTGACTGTCTGCCCGGCGGAGCTGCCGAGGAGATGATGGATCATCGTGCCGCCCTACCCCGCTCGCACGCTAGCGAGCGCGGCAGAGGGCATCAAGATATAGTTTTTTCGAGAATGCGAATGATTCTTGAACGTTAGGCGGAGTTTACGCCTCTTCCTCGAGCTCTCGCACCGGTCGGCCTTCTGACAGGGTTTCTGCACCGGAGACAACCACCCGATCACCCGCTGACAGCTCCCCGTCGATCGCAATGAAACCGCCCTCGCGCACACCGGTGGTGACCGGAACCCGGTGGGCGACATTCTCGGCATCCACCGTGAAGACGGCCGCACCATCGGCCCGCAGGATCACCGCGTCATAGGGCGCTGCCATCTGGGAGCGCGGCGTCTCGGCCGGGAAAGCCGCCCGAACCGCCGTGCCAACCAGCCAGGGAGATCCGGCCAGATCGATCCGCACCTCGAAGGTCCGCGAAACGGCATCCCCGACAGGAATGATCGCGCGGATCGGGGCGCGCAGCGTGTCCTCCTCGGAGGTCGACAGGACAACCATCTGCCCGACCTCAAGGAAGGGCGCGATGGAAACCGGCGCCTGGGCGACCGCTTCCTTGCTGTCGATGTCGACGAAACGGGCGATGTCGCGACCGGGAGAGGAATGCTCGCCCACCTGGATCAGACGCTCGGCGACACGGCCATCGAACGGCGCACGGATCTGGGTGCGCTCCAGCTCGAGCTCGGCCCGTGCCACGGCTGCCCGGGCTTCGCGCTGGTCCATCAGGGCGAGATCGCGGGCCAGGCCGGTTTCCCGGACGCGGGTATCCGCGACCGTTCCGTTCGCGGACAAACGGGTCATCCGGTCAGCCTCGGCGGTCTGGTATTCGGCATTGGTCGTCGCCCGCGCCAGACGCGCCCGCGCCTCGTCGAGGCGGATGCGGGCCTCGCGGTCATTCAGCTGGGCGATCAGCTCGCCTGCCTCGACCAGATCGCCCGGCTCGGCAATGAAGGTGACCGTGCCGGACGCCTCCGCCGCAATCCGCGCGTCATTGCGGGAAATCACCGAGGCCGGTGTCGTGATGGTGCGCGCCATATCGCGTTCGATGACGTCGGCCATACGAACGACGGCGGGCGGCGGACCGCCCTGGGCGAGACTGGTCGGCGCCAGCATGGCGGTCAGCGCAAGGACGGTGGCGAAGAGGGAAGGAAGGCGGTTCATCTTGTTATCCTTGGCTGTCTTTATTCAGCCGGCTGAAGCGCAGCGCTATGGGTCCGGGTCTCGCGGGACTCGCCAAGACGCAGAAGGCTGGGAATGAGGATGAGGGTGAAGACCAGGCTGACGCTCATCCCGCCGACAATCGCGGCGGCGAGACCACGATAGATCACGCTGCCTGGCCCCGGATTGAGCAGGAGCGGCAGCATGCCCAGCAGGCTGGTCAGCGTACTCATGAAGATCGGGCGCAAACGCATACGCAGGGCCTGGTTCACGGCCTCGCGACGAGGCAGGCCCTCCCGTTCGGCCTGGCGGGTCTGGTCGACCAGCAGGATGGCGTTGTTGATCACCAGTCCGAGCAGGATGATGAAACCCATCTTGGTCAGCAGGTCCGCGGACTGGTTGACGAACAGATTGAGTATCTGAAGCAGCAGGACACCACCCACCGCAGCCAGCGGGATAGAGATCAGGACCATGCCGGCGTCCCGCAGCGACCGGAAAAGACCGGCGAGGATCAGGAAAAGGATGACCAGCGCCATGCCGAGATTCATCATCATCGTCTGATTGGCCCGCTCCAGACTGTCCGCACTGCCGCCATAGCTCACCGAGCCGTCCTCCGGCAGGGCCGCGAGAATGGCCGGTTCGACCTCCTCGCGCACCACGTTGAGGATTTCCTCCAGCGTGATGTCTTCCGGCTGGGAGATGTTGATGGTCACCGTCCGACGACGATCGAGACGCTGGATCGACCCTTCGCCCACTTCCTCGCGCACATCCACCAGATCGCCGAGCGGGACAACGGCACCGGTCGGGGTGGCGATGGGCAGGCCTGCCAGCTCGTCTGGCGTCGTCCAGGGCTCGGTTCGCAGGATGATATTCATCCGGCTGTCGCCGTCGAAATACTCGCCGATGAACTGGCCATCCCCGAGCACGGCGGTCATGCCGGCGACATTGCGACGGGTCCAGCCGGCTTCCTGGATGCGACGGTCATCCGGCACCATGGTGAGGCGCGGCTGTGTCGCCTGGGGCGGCGGATTGGCATTGATATTCACGCCCGGGAAACGCTCCCGCAGCATTTGAAGCCCGATCCCCACCGCCCGGGCGCGGGCATCGCCATCGGCACTCTGGACGTTCACCTGGACATTGCCGCCCTGCTGGAAACCGCCGAAGAGATTACCCTGCTGGGCGTTGGAGAAGACGACGTCCGGGATGTCGACAATGATCTCCTCGCGGACGATCTGCTCAAGTTCCTGGACCCGGCTCTGGTCCTGTACGCGGATACCGGCGGTCGCACCGCCACCACCCGGGAAAGTCCCGAAATAATAGTTCCGCAGCGCCGGCTCGCGCTCACCCGTCATGAAGGGCTCGAGGCGCTCGACAACGCGGGAGGCGACCTCCTCCTCGACCCAGTCAATGTTGGAGCCGGGCGGGAAGATCCAGAACGCATCCACGGCATCCCGCTTCACTTCCGGCAGATAGTCATCCGACGGCATGCAGAAATAGCTGACCGTCAGCGGCAGCACGACCAACCCCGCGATCAGCCCGATCCGGCGCAGCGGCGAGTCCGTCAGCTGCATGATCTTGTCACCGATCCCGTTGAGGATCGGCTGGGCCGACTCCCTGGAGCGGTCCCGAACAAACTGGCGCACCACTACGGGCAGAATGGTCACGGCGACGATCATCGAAACGGCCACGCCGACCGCAATCGTGATGGCAAGGTCGGCAAAGAGCTGTCCCTCGACATCGCGGATGAAGACGATGGGCAGGAAGATCGCCACGGTCGTAATGGTCGAGGCGAGCAGCGCCCCCCAGACCTGGGTCGCACCCTTCTCCGAGGCGGTCGAGGCATCCTCGCCGTCCTCGCGTCGCCGGATAATGTTCTCCAGAACGATAATCGCAGCATCCATCACCATGCCCGTCGCAAAGGCGAGGCCCGCCAGCGAGATCACGTTCAGCGTCCGCCCGAAGGCGTAGAGCACGATCAGGGTCGAGAGCAGGCAGATCGGAATGGCGAGCGAGATGATGATCGTCGCCCGGAAGCGGCGCAGGAAAAGCCAGAGACCGAAAATGGCCAGCCCGACACCGATGAAGAGATTCACCACCACCAGGTCGATGGCGCGGTTGATGAAAACGGAGGCGTCAAAGCTCGGCGCCATGACCAGCTGACGCTCGGCGAGCAATTCCTCGTTGATGACGGCCACCTCGGCCTTCACGGCCTCCAGAGCGGCAAGAACATTCGCACCCTGCTGACGACGCACCTCGATACCCATCGCCGGATTGCCGTTCTGATAGGTGAAGTCCGTGCGCTCGCCCCAGCCGACTTCAACCGTCGCGACATCCCCGAGGCGTACCGGGCTACCCTCGCGCCAGACAATGACCAGATCCTCCATCTCGGACGGCTCGAACTCGCCCTCGAACCGCATCTGGTAGGAACGGCGACCGATCTCGGCATTGCCGCCGGAAACATCCTGATTGCCCGCGATGGCAGCCGAGATTTGCGGGATCGTCACTCCCAGCGCCGCGGCGCGATAGGGGTCGATCGTGATCTGGAGCTCTTCCGGGCGACGCCCCCAGCCGACCTGCACGCTCGCCACACCCGGAATGCTTTCCAGACGCGGAATGATCGTGTCGTCAACGAAGGCCGAATATTCGTGGATGTCCTGCGGATTGCCGGGCAGGGCCTGGAGGAAGAACCAGATCAGGGATTGCTGCGCATCACCGCCGAAATTGCCGATATTCGGTCCGATCGCATCGCGGGGGAGCGGCGGCACCTGGGACAGGCGATTGGAAATATCGATCGCCGTCTGCGTCATGTCGGTTTCCATGGCGAAGGTCAGGTTGATGAAGGCCGTGCCCTCACCCACGAAAACGCGCATCTCCTCCAGCCCGGCCAGCCCCTGGAGCGCCTGTTCCTGCGGCTCGACGATCTCCGACTCCATCTCCAGCGGAGAGGCCGAGCGCCAGTTGGTGAAGATGTTCACCTGCGGTCGTTCGGTATCCGGGAAGAGCTGGATCGGCAGACGTGTGAAGGCGACAACACCCAGCAACACGATCAAGGCAATGCCGACAAATACGGCAGCAGGATTGTTCAATGACAGGCGTGTCAGTGGCATGTGCGTCTCCCTCGCATGCCGCAATCTATCATTTTGACCGCCGTGCAGAATTAAACCTTGCTAAGACAACACCCAGCACACGGTAAGGAAGCGGGCGCGCGGTCCGCGATCGTGTTTCAGCGGGATTTGCCTGCTCCGGCTAGGTTTTCGGCGTCGTCGCATGCGCCCGGACGGAGGGAATCCGTATGTCTTCGACCAGATCCTGGACCGCCTTGGGCGGCGTCGGCGTGACAAGCGCGGTGCCTACGGCCACGATGAAACTCAACACCATGCCGACCGTCCCGAAGCCCTCCGGCGAGATGCCCAGGAACCATTGCGCTGACGTGCCCTGCGCAATCCCCGGCAGCACGCCGCCGAGCCCCAGCACCCCAACCAGCGCCAGGCCAATCCCGGCGTAGAGCAACGGTTTGGCACCCGCCCCACCGTGCCGTGTTCCGAAGAAGAGGATCACGGCTGCGATAGCGAGAATCATCGCCAGCACACCCAGGACCGGCGAAGACAGGCCGATCTTGAAATGGATGATGTAGAGCGCCGTCACCAGCAGCCCCGTACTCATCCCGGCGATCGCCCCTTCCCGGTTCATCCGCTTCCAGAAAATGCCAAGGAAAATGACCGGGAAGAAGCTCGCGGCGGCCAGTCCGAAGGCGAAGGCAACGACCGCGGCCACGAAGCCGGGCGGATAGATCCCGGCCAGGATGGCGATCAGCACCGCCGCCACCGCCGCGCTCCGGGCGACCAGCAATTCCTGCGTCTCGCTCATATCGGGCATCAGGACTTTCTTGCAGAGGTCATGGGAGACCGCCGAGGAGATCACCATCAGCAGCCCGGCCGCTGTCGAGAGCGCAGCCGCCAGCCCGCCGGCCACAACCAGGCCGATGACCCAGCTGGGCAGCCCACCGATTTCCGGATTGGCCAGCACGAAAATGTCCCGGTCGAGCGTGGTCACTTCGTTGACGGCCGGGTCGGCGCGATACTGGATACGGCCATCGCCATTATGGTCGGTAAAGCCGAGCAGGCCGGTCTGTTCCCAGTTGTAGAACCAGGCTGGCGTCGCATCCCCGGGCAGATCGGTGACCTCGCCGCGCGCCGCCTCGACCGAATACGTGCTCTCATTCACCGTCTCGATGAAATTCGACCGGGCGAAGATCGCGACGGCGGGCGCCGTCGTGTAGAGCACGGCGATGAAGACCAGCGCCCAACCAGCGGATTTGCGGGCGTCCGAAGCCTTGGGCACGGTGAAGAAGCGGATGATCACGTGCGGCAGACCGGCGGTCCCGACCATCAGCGCAAGCGTGATGGCGAAGACGTCCAGCTTCGACTTGAGGCCTTCCGTATAGGGCTGGAAACCCAGATCCACGAGCGTCCGGTCGAGATTCAGCAGAAGCGGTGTCCCGTCCTGGGCATTGCCGATGAAGCCAAGCTGCGGGATCGGCGTCCCGGTGATCTGCAGCGACAGGAAGATTGCCGGCACCATGAAGGCGAAGATCAGGACGCAATACTGGGCGACCTGCGTATAGGTGATCCCTTTCATCCCGCCCAGCGCCGCATAGAAGAGCACGATGATCGCGCCGACGATCACCCCGATCTCGACCGGCACATGGAGGAAGTTGGAGAAGGCGATGCCGACCCCGCGCATCTGCCCGGCAATGTAGGTGAAGGAGATGAACAGCGCGCAGATGACCGCAACGATCCGCGCCGCCTGGCTGTAATACCGGTCGCCAACGAAATCGGGCACGGTGAACTTGCCGAACTTGCGCAGATAGGGCGCGAGCAGAAGGGCCAGCAGGACATAACCGCCCGTCCAGCCCATCAGATAGACCGAGCCGTCATAGCCGGAGAAGGCGATAATCCCCGCCATGGACAGGAAGGAGGCCGCGCTCATCCAGTCCGCAGCCGTGGCCATGCCGTTGAAGACCGGCGGGACGTGATGTCCCGCGACATAGAACTCGTCGGTCGAACCCGCCCGGGCCCAGATGGCGATGCCGATATACAGGCCAAAGGTCGCAATGACGAAAACGGCCGTCCAGATCAGTGTGGAATCCATCACCGCCTCCTAGTCGTTATCGTCGCTGACACCGTACTTGCGCTCGATCTGGCGCATGCGGACGGCGTAGACGAAGATCAGGATGACGAAGACATAGATCGCGCCCTGCTGGGCGAACCAGAATCCCAGCGGCGCGCCGCCCAGGGAGACCTGGTCGAGCACGTCACGGAAGAGAATCCCCGCCCCGAAGGACACGGCGAACCAGATCGCCAGCAGGATCGCCATCAGGCCGAGATTTTCCCGCCAATAGGCGCGCATCGCCGCCTGTGTGACATCATGATCCGGCGTGTGCCCGTCGCGGACGCCGTCTTCGTGTTCCGACATCAGCCCCTCCCTTGATCCGCCGACCTTCCAGCGTTCCGCGAGATTTGGCAATTCGGGGGTCGCTCATCCATCGCCACAGGCCAGCAAATCAGCTAGACCGGCAGAATGACCGCGACGCCCTGTACGGTATGGGCTGGCGGGGTGATGGCGGGATCGTGGCGTGCGCCTGACGCAAGGCTGGCGTGGCGGTCTGGCCGGTGATGTGGTCTGGGAAGGCCATCGACGGACACCACCCAGGAGACAGACATGTCCTTCAAGGCAGACGCATCCAAGATCAAACGCTGGCGCGAGGAACGGCAGTGGTCGCAGGAACATCTCGCAGAGCTCGCCGGGCTCGGCCTGCGAACAGTCCAGCGCATCGAGAACGGCGAGAAGGCCTCCCGCGAGTCACTCATGGCGCTGGCGGCGGCTTTCAATGTCGAGGTCATGGCGCTCTGCATCGACCCTGAGGAAGAAGCCGCCGCCATCATCCAGGCGAAAAACGCCAAGGCGGTATCCGGCTTGCGCCTCTCCTTCTGGATCCACCTGGCCAGCTACGTGCCGGGCATGGCCGTGTTTATCGGTATCAGCTTCGGCATGGGCTATTTCGCGATGAAATGGCCGCTGATCTGGTGGACGATTGGGCTCGTCGCCCATGGCGCAACGGTCGCGATGGTCGAAATCGTCTCCCGATTCCAGGCGCAGAAGGCCTGAAGCATTTTCAGCAAAAGTGGGAACCGGTTTTGCGGTTCGAAAATGCGACCCCTGAAGCCGAGCATTTTCAGCAAAAGTGGGTACCGGTTTTGCGGTTCAAAAATGCGACCACTCAAAACCGCTCTAGCGACGCGGTCCGGCGTGGGGGTCGGACCCGATCATCCGCTCCACTTCCCGCCGCGCCCGGTTCGCCATCACCCACACCCCCAGCGCAATAAAGGGCACGCTGATTGCCGTCAGCACGCTGTCGGACAGATACCAGTCCGGCAGGCCCTTGAGGGCCGTTGAGACGAGACCGCTGCCATAATAGGTGATTGCGGCGACCGACATGCCTTCAACGGCCTGCCCCAGATGAACCTGTTGCCGGGCCCGCCCCTCCATGGAGATAAGAAGATCATGGTTCTGGTCCGCGACCTGCCGTTCAACACAGGTCCGCGCCAGTTCCAGCGCCTTGGACACGGCATCGTCCAGATCATCCAGCCGACGATCAAAGGCCTCGACCGTGTTGATGGCGGGAGACAGCCGGTGCTCGATGAAGCCGGTCAGGGTCTGACGCTCGCCAACCGGCTGTTCCTGGATCACCCCGAGGCGGCGGCGGACGATATCGTGATAGGCCAGACTCGCTCCAATACGGAACCGGGTCCGGTCACGCAGGCAGTGCACATCGGTGAGCAGCCCGGCCAGGTCCTGGATCACGCTCGACAGGCCTGCCTCCTCGCGGGAGCGGGACATTTCGACAATGATCTGCGACGCGGTTTGCTCCAGACGCGCAAGATCCGGCTCCGCGCGACGGACCTCGGCCAGTCCCAGCAGCGCGCCCATGCGATAGGTTTCCAGCTCCATCAACCGCTTGGCGACGCGGCCACGCGAATAGGGATCCTCGAAAGGTCCGGCCACGAGCACGGTGACCATCCGGTCCTCGCCGACCTGGAAATCGGTGGCCACCTCGACCTTGCCGTCATTCACCCGCCCGCCAAACAGACGTATCGCTCCGAAGTGTTCCGTCAGCGTCGTCGCATCGAGGGTGTCGCGAAAACCGACCCGCAGGCCTGCCAGCTGCCGACCGGGACAGGCTTCGATCAGCGCCGTGGTTTCCGGCCCCGGCGCCCGGGCACCGCGATAGGTCAGGGAGGTAAACTCGGTGTGGCGCTCGACCCGCAGATATCCGTCATCGAGACGCAGGCGCTGATGCCGCTCGCCCGGTTTGATCGGCGAGGGCCAGGCCGCGTCGCCGGATTCAAAGATCACCCAGTGCCAGATCTCCCGATCCTCGGGATCGATCGGCATGGGAGGTCGGGCGTGCGCCTCGGCCTGCAGCCCCGCGCGTTCGGGGTGCTGCGGCAAGCTCGGATATCCGGTCATCCGCCTCTCCATCCTCTTCATGAGCAAGGACAATCCGGCGATAGTCCGGTCTCGGCGCCCGGCTGGCAAAGGGTATATTGACGCAGGCGTCAAAGACAAACGCGGCGCCCCGTCGGAGCGCCGCGTTGCAGGTTCCGAACCGGATGGGCTTCGCTACCCGCTCTTTTTCAGTCGAAGCCGCAGGAGTGCGAACGCGCCGATGACCGAGCCCGCAGCCATGACGATCGCCACGACCTGCAGGCTGGCGCCGGAGTTGAACAGGAAGCCGGCGATGATCGGTCCGAGTGCCGCACCGCCGCGCCCGATGCCGATGGCAAATCCGGTTCCGCTGGCGCGCATTTCCGTCGGGAACCCCTGGGCGAACATGGCGTAGAGGCCAACAACACCCGCATTGGTGAAGAAGCCGACGCAAGCCGCCACAATGGACAGCTCGACCAGATCCACCTGACCCCGTCCGAACACGACCACGGCCACCGCCCCGATCAGCATCGTTCCCACCACGAGGGAGCGGACACTCCAGCGCTGGGTCAGCAGTCCCAGGAGCACCGCACCGGTCGCGCCCCCGACATTCGCCCAGACCAGGACGCCGCCGGCCAGCGGCGCGGCAAAGCCCATGTCGACCACGATTTTCGGGATCCATTTGAGGATGAAGTAATAGGTCATGATGTGGGCGAAATACGCCGCAGTCAGGAGGATGGTCGTCTGCGCCATGGCCGGCGTGAAGAGATGACGCAAGCCCACTTTCGGCTTTTCCTTGCGCTCGGGCAGCGCCTCGATGGCGGCATGCTTCATCCGTGCGAGTGTGGCATTGATCTTTTTCAGCGCTCCCTTGGGACGACGCTGGACCAGGAAGTCAATGGACTCCGGGAGCAGCATCATGGTGATGGGAATGACCAGCCCGGTCACGATCCCGCCGAAGATGAAGATGGAGCGCCAGTCGAACTGGATCAGCAGGAGCGAGGCGACTGTGCCCCCGAGGATGATCCCGACCGGGAAGCCGGCCGCCATCACGGTGACGGCGAGACTGCGGTGTTTGAGGTTGGCGTATTCCGCGGCCATCGCATTCGTGGCGGCGAGCATGCCACCAATGCCGAACCCGGTGATGAAACGGAAAATGAGCAGCGTGTTGATGGTCTCGGCGGTCGATGCGGCAAACATCCCGCCCGACATGATGACCAGCGCCGCCAGTATGACCGGTCGTCGACCGACCACGTCAGCGATATTGCCGATGACAAAGGCCCCGACCGCCATGCCGACAAGTTCCATGGCGAGCACGACGCCCAGCGCCGCACGGTCAATGCCCCACTCCTCCGCAATGCCGGGGGAGGCGAAACTGATCGACAATACGTCGAACCCGTCGAGCGCATTGAGAAACACACACATTGCCACAGCGACAATCTGCATCGGCGTCATCGGCGATTGCTCGATAAGCGCTTTGGGATCCTGGCTCATACCGATTCCTTCATAACGAGCCTCGGCCCGTACGGGTGAGGCTGCAGCGTACATTGAAAATCAAAAGTGCGCAGGGGCGCCCGGATTCTCGATCCGGACGCCCCGCACTTGTGCCCGTCGCGGGCGTTGACAGCGAAGCGACCTAGAAGTCGCGCTCGATGCCGACGAACCACGTGCTTCCGCGGCTGTACGCGATTTCCGCGTAGCCACTACCGGTACCGAGCGAAGAGTTACCCGCGATCGGGTAGATCTCGTCGCTGGCATTGTTGAGACCAGCAAAGAAGCTGGTCTCGCCATCCGGCGTAACGAACTCGACGGAAGCGTTCCACAGGGTCACGCCATCGAGCTGAGCGATCTCAGGCGTGTTGTTGGCGTCGAAATAGGTCTCGGACTGGTAGGAGAAACCCACCCGGCCGCTACCAGACCAGCCGTTCGAATAGGACCAGTCGTGTGCCAGGCTCATATTACCGACCCACTCCGGTGCGTACGGCAGGACATTGCCGACCTGCACACCCGTCGCGAGACCGGCAATCGGATCGAGCTGGGTAATGGTCGCATCAAGATGGCCAACACCACCCGTCAGCTCCCAGCCGTCGGAGATGACCCAGGTGCCTTCCAGTTCGAAGCCATTGGCTTCGGCTTCACCGGCATTCGTGATGTAGGGCGCAACGCCTGCACGATAGGTGATCTGAAGGTCCTGATAGTCCGTCATGAAGACGGCACCATTCAGTCGAACCGTATTGTTCGCGAGATCGAGCTTGAAGCCAAGTTCAATCGTGGTCGCCGTTTCCTGGTCAAAGGCATGGAAGTCATCAAGCTCAGCCTGGGACTGCGGACGGTTGAAGTGGCTGTTCCAGCCGCCGCCCTTGAAGCCTTGGGAATAGGACAGATAGGTCATCACCTGCTCGTTCCAGCGATGGCTCAGCGTCACCGACGGAGAGAAGTCCGTGAAGGTCGCTTCGTAGAGCTGGACCGGCAGATATTTCGCCGTCGGATTGGCATAGCTGAACTGATCCGGGATCGAGCCCTTCGTGTCTTCGGTATAGCGACCGCCAACGGTCAGCGAGGTCTGGTCGCTGATGTCATAGGTCCACTGCGTGAAGATCGCCCAGGTCGAGTCGTCAACGATGACGTTGTCACTGTCGAGCTGAATGCCCGGCGGCGGCGGGTTGAGCTGGACCGTCACGATATCGGTCGTTTCATCCGCCCCGTAGTAGAAACCCGCGACACCATTCAGGCGATCGCCGGAATAGAGCATCTGGAATTCCTGACTGAAATCCTCGCCATCACTGTCATAAGCCGTGTGCAGGATCGTCAGCGGGGTGTTGTCCGCATCGCGAACACCCTGCCAGCTCAGCTCGCGGCGAGAGGTGACAGACTTCAGGGTGATGGAGTCGGAGACATCGTATTCCATCACCAGAGCCGCACCCCAGTTCAGCAGGTCGGACTGAAGGTCATTGGTGCCGTTATTCCGGTGCGGACCCGCCGCCTGGAAATCGTTGGCACAGCGCGCATCATCGATCAGCGGAACGGACGGCAAGGCGGTCCAGACGCCACCAAAGCCCGGGCAACCCGCATCCGCGGACGCCACGCGCTGGAAGGTCGCGCTTTCGTTGGACGCTGCGAACACCAACGGAGACCCGTTTTCGTCGGCACGGCTGTAGTCGAAGGACAGACGCGCCCGGAAATTCGGGGTCGGGTTCCAGTGGAACTTCGCCGTGGCGAGCCAGTTATTGGTGTCGCCCAGGTCTTCGCCCGTATAGACGCGCGTGACATAGCCGTCCTGACGGCGCGTACCGTAGGTGAAGCGCGAGGTCAGTGTGTCGCTGATCGGCACGTCGACCGCGGCAAACACGTCCAGCAGGTTGTCGGTACCGGTACGGGCACGGATGGTGCCACCGAATTCATCACCGGGCTCGACCGTGTTGAGGACAATCGCGCCACCGATCGTGTTGCGACCGAAGAGCGTACCCTGCGGGCCGCGGAGCACCTGGACACCGGCGATATCGCGGAAATCCATCGTACCGCCAACCGACTGGCCCATATAGACATCGTCGATATAGATACCGACACCCGGATCCACCGTTGCGGTCGGATCGGTCTGGCCGACACCGCGGATGAAGACCTGCGAGGACGCGTTGTTACCGGCCAGCGGCGCGTTGTTCGCGAACTGGAGGTTCGGCGTCACCTGGTCGATATCCGCCGTGTTGAAGATTTGACGGTCATCCAGCATGTCGCCGGTAAAGGCGGCGACGGATACGGGCGTATCCTGCAGGTTTTCCTCACGGCGACGCGCGGTGACGGTGATGACATCCGTCGACACGGCCTGGCCGCCTTCCTGAGCCATTGCGACCGGCGCAACAGACAGGCTTGTTAAAACAATAGCCCCGCTCAGCAGCAGGCCCTTCTTGAGTCTAGACATGTTCACTCCCCTAGAATTGGCGCCGGGGGCGACGCCCTCAGCAATACATTTCAGTGTTTTTTCATCACCATCTCTGTGGATGGCTTCGTTCGAAATCCGTCAGTGATTTCAGTCTGCAACGACCTCCCCAGCGTTGATGCGTTGCGAAATGCTTTCCTCCGGCCAGTACAGCCGCATCGGATTGTCGATCAGGAGCTTGCGCAGGAGCTCTGGGCTCGGCGCGAGGCGCGGCAGCAGGTCGACCAGGCTCCCGTCATCGGGAATGTCGTGCTGCATGTTCGGGTGCGGCCAATCGGTGCCCCAGAGGACCCGGTCTGAATAGCGCGCCACGATCGGCGCAACGGCCGCCGCGAAATCATCAAAAGGGACGCCCTGTTTGGACAGGCGTTCAGCCCCGGACACCTTGGTCCAGAAATTCTCGTTGGCGTCCATCAGCCCGCGGAAGGCACGCATGTCCGCGCCATCCGGTCCCTGGCTGACATCGGGACGCCCCATATGGTCGATCACGACTGTGGTGGGGAGGCTTTCCAGCCATCCCCGCAGATCATCCAGGAGGTCCGCTTCGAAATAGACAACCACGTGCCAGCCCAGCGGAGCAATCCGGTGCGCGATATCGAGGAATTTGTCCCGCGGCGCATGGTCGACCAGACGTTTGAGGAAGTTGAACCGGACGCCGCGCATGCCGCCATCATGCAGCGTCTGAAGTTCGGCATCGGAAATCTCTGGATCCACGACCGCCACACCGCGCGCCGTCGGCCCAAGCGCGGCGATCGCCGCAAGGGTCGCGCTGTTGTCAGTGCCATGGCAGCTCGCCTGGACGACCACGCTCCGGCTCAGACCGAGATGTTGGCGCAATTTGACGAGCTCCGACGCGTCAGCGTCTTCGGGAATGTATTTGGCTTTCGGGCTGAAGGGGAACTGGTCCTGCGGCCCGAAGACGTGGCAATGGGAGTCCACCGCCCCGTCCGGAAGCACGAAGTGTGGCTTTGAAGGCGTGTCGCTCCAGCTCTTGATCCGGGTCATGCGAACACCTCCCCGTCCATCAGCTTGCGGGCCGTGCGGACCACGGCGGCGCTGGCAACCGAGCCGCCCTGGCCCAGTTCCATCTCGCACCGGATCGTACCGGTCGGATGCTCGAGATCGATATTCTTGCGGCGCCCCGGCTCCACCTTCGCCATCGACGCCGCGACCGAACCCTCGAGGAGCGCCGCCGTGGCCACAGTCACCGCCCCCAGCACGCCGAGAGAGGCGTGGGCCCGGTGTGGAATAAAGCTGCGCACCGACAGGGCGCCACCCTGGGCAGGCGGTGCGACCAGCATCATTTTGGGAACCGATTTTTCGCGCACATCGCCCAAATTCATTGCCGGGCCGGCCTTCAATCGGATCGACTCCAGGCGGGACTTCAGCGCGGCATTCGAATCCAGCGCCTCCCGGTCCTCATAGCCCGTCGCGCCCACATCCTCGGCGGCGATGACCACGCAGGGCATGCCATTATCGATCAAGGTGACGTCGATTTCGTCGAACCGGTCGCGGACCCGGGTGGTCGGCAGGAGGCTGCCACAGCTGGATCCGGCAGTATCATGGAACTCGATGGCGACGGGCGCATGGCTGCCTGGAACACCGTCGATTTCGGTCTCGCCGACATAGGTCACGCCGCCATTCGGCGTTTGCACCGTGGCGACGGCCGTCTGCCCTGTGTTTTCCATGAAGATCGTGACGCGCGTCCGACCGTCGGATGCATCCACCAGCCCGCGCTCGATCACGAAAGGCGCCACAGCGGACAGCATGTTCCCGCAATTCTGGGCATCGCTGACCAGGGCCTGGTCCACGAAGACCTGCAGGAAGAGATAGTCGACATCGACACCGGGACGCTCGGAGGCACGGACGACCGCGACCTTGCTGGTCAGCGGATCGGCGCCGCCCATACCATCAATCTGTCGCGGATCCGGCGACCCCATGACTCGCAGGAGGAATGCGTCGCGCGTCGCCGGATCCGCGGGAAGATGCTCGGCGAGGAAGAAGGCACCCTTCGACGTCCCGCCGCGCATCCACATGCAAGGAGCGCTGTCAAACATAGCGTAGCCCCATTTTCTTGAGCCGCTCGCGCATATCGTAGATGTCGAGACCCAATTCGCCGGCGGCCAGTCGCTTGCGCTTGTCCTCTTCCTTCGCCTCGCGCTCCTGGGCCTTTTCCAGGACGATGCCCGCATCGTCCCGCGGCACAACGCACACGCCATCGTCGTCGGCGACGATAATGTCGCCCGCATTGATCGCGACGCCCGCGCATATGATCGGGACATTGACCGAGCCGAGCGTGTTCTTGACGGTGCCCTGGGCGCAGATCGCCTTCGACCAGACCGGAAAATTCATTGCCTTGAGATCAGCGACGTCCCGGACCCCGGCTTCGATCACAAGGCCACGGCAACCCCGTGCCATCGCCGACGTTGCCAGGAGGTCGCCGAAATAGCCGTCCTCACAGGGGGAGGTCGGGGCGAGGACGAGAATGTCGCCTTCTGCCAACTGCTCGATCGCAACGTGCAGCATCCAGTTATCGCCCGGAGGCGAGGAAATGGTCACGGCGGATCCGGCGATGCGCGTGCCGGGATAGATCGGACGCATGTGAGCGCCCATCAAACCGGTCCGCCCCATGGCCTCGTGGACGGTCGCAACACCGCAGGCCCCCAGCGCATCGATCACTGCGCCAGCTGCTCTTTCCACGTTTTGAACCACGACTCCGCTCATGCGACTCTTCCTGAAAACTGGGTCAGTCCACCGGTAGGGGTTGCGCGCGCGCCGCGAAAATTGAAACTTTGACGCTTCGATAAGTTTTGATTGACGGTTAACAATGGATGCTTGGTCACTAAACCTTCGTCATCTGCGCGCTTTCGCCAGTACATACGAACTTGGAACGGTCGCAGCCGCGGCACAGGCAATCAGTTTATCGCAGCCCGCCGCCACGCAGGCGATCCACAGACTTGAAAATCAGCTCGACCAGCTTCTCTTCGAACGGCGCTCAACCGGCATGAACCCGACAGAAGAGGCGAAGCTGATCTATCCGCGGGTTGCAACGGCACTGTCCCGCATCAAGGCCGCCAGCGTCACGAGCGCCCGGGCTCGCGCCTTCATCGCCCTGATCGCAACGGGCGGATATGCCGCCGCGGCGGCCCAGCTGAATGTGTCCAAGGCATCGCTGCACAGGGCCGTGACGGATCTGGAGCTCGCACTCGGCGTGAAGCTTGTGACGCGTCGTGGGCGGGGGCTGGAAATCACCCCTCGCGGACGGGCCCTGGCGCGCGCTTTGCGCCTTGCCCAGTCCGACCTCGAGTCCGCCCTGGTCGATCTCGCAAGCCAGCGGGGTCAACACGTGGGCCGGATCAAGGTTGGCTCCATGCCACTCTCCCGCGCCTGGCTCCTACCGGCGGCCGCGGTCGCCTTCCATGAGGTTTTTCCGGAAGTGGAGATTGCCATCACCGACGGATCGCACGCCGAACTGATTGAACCCCTTCGGGATGGAGATCTGGATATGCTGCTCGGCGCCATGCGCGACCCGGCGCCGGGCCCGGATGTCGAACAAATCCCGATCATGGTGGACCGGCCCGTCGTCCTTGCCCGGACCAGCCACCCGCTCTTCAACCTCGGTCGTCCGCCCGATTATGCCGATCTTGCCGGCTATGAATGGACGGCACCGGGAAAGGGCGTACCCCTGCGCGAGCAGCTTGATCGCATGTTCTTCGAAGCCGGGCTCGCACCGCCCCGTGTCCAGGTGGAATGCGGGTCGGTGATCACCATCCGGCAACTTCTCCTTTCGACCGACAGCCTCACACTCCTGTCACCCGACCAGGTCGGCCTTGAGCTGGAAACCGGGCTGCTGGGGATCGTTCGGCACGGGCCCGACTGGATGTATCGCACAATCGGACTGACACAGCGCCGCGACTGGCGGCCAACCGCTGTGCAAGCAAGGTTTATCGAGGCGCTCAAGGACAAGGCGGGAACCGGGGTGGAAACCGGATAGTTCGCATTTTGTTATACCCCGGACGCGTTTCCGATTAGCGACGCAAAATCAAAATCTTTAGCGAGAATGACATGGAAGAACGGGTTGCATACATAGGTTTCGGAGAAGCGGCGCAGGCCTTTGCCGGCGCTGACGGCTGGTCGGCTTCGACCACGGGCTTCGATCTGAAAACACTTTCGGAAGGCAACCGTCAGGCAAAACTGGCGGAGTTTGCTGCCTGCCGCGTCGCGCCGTCCGAGACCCTGGCCGACGCACTCGGGACAGCCGATTGCGTGATCAGCGTGGTTACGGCGGACCAGGCCCTGGCCGCGGCGGAGGCCGCCACGGCCAGCCTGCGCCCGGACAGCCTCTACCTGGATTTCAACTCCGTCGCCCCGGAGACCAAATGCGAGGCGGCCCGCCTCGTCGCCCGGGCCGGAGCCCACTATGTCGACGTCGCCGTGATGGCCCCGGTTCATCCCAAACGCCTGGCGACGCCGCTCCTCCTGTCCGGGGAGCAGGCCGAGCGCGCGGCACACTGCCTGACGCGCTGTGGCTTCACCGACCTGCGCACGGTCGGCGCGGATGTGGGCCGGGCGTCCACCATCAAGATGATCCGGTCGATCATGATCAAGGGGGCTGAAGCCCTTACTGCCTGCTGCGCTCTCGCGGCCAGCCGGGCCGGCGTGCTGGACGAGATCACCACCTCTCTCGGGAGCGAGTGGGAGTCCAAGGTCGATTACAATCTTGACCGGATGCTGACCCACGGGCAGCGCCGCGCCGCGGAAATGGACGAGGTCGTCAAAACCCTCGCCGCCCTGTCGCTCGACCCGGGTCTCGCAGCGAGCACCGCCGCCTGGCAGCGCCTTGTCGCCGCCGCCAATCCGGGCCAGGTCCCCGAGACGCTGAGCGACAAGCTTGCCCTGATAGCTGAACTGGAAAGGGCCGCTGCAGAATGAGCCTGATCATCGATTGTCACGGGCACTACACCACAGCCCCGGCGCCGCACAATGACTGGCGCGAAGCGCAGAAGGCCGCCTTCAAGGACGGAACGGTTCCGCCGCCCTATCCGGATATCCCGGACAGCCTGATCCGCGAAACGGTGGAGGCCAACCAGCTGCGTCTCGTCAAGGAGCGCGGCGCCGACATGACGATCTTCTCCCCGCGCGCCTCCGCCATGGCGCACCACATCGGGAATGAAGCGGTCTCGGTCGCCTGGTCACGCCGGTGCAATGATCTGATCAAGCGTGTCGTCGATCTTTTCCCGGAAACCTTCGTTCCGGTCGGCCAGCTTCCGCAGTCTCCTGGTGCTGATCTGTCTGCATCTGTGGAGGAGCTGGAAAGATGTGTGAATGAGCTCGGATTCATCGGCTGCAATCTGAACCCTGACCCGGGCGGCGGTCATTTCAAACACCCACCGCTGACCGACCGCTACTGGTATCCCTTCTTCGAGAAAATGTGCGAGCTGGACGTGCCGGCAATGATCCACGTCTCCGGGTCCTGCAATCCGGGGCTGCACGCGACCGGGGCCTTCTACATTGCCGCCGACACCATCGCCTTCATGCAATTCCTGCAGGGTGACCTGTTCAGGGACTTCCCGGACCTGCGCCTGATCATCCCGCATGGCGGTGGCGCTGTCCCGTATCACTGGGGGCGCTATCGCGGCCTGGCAGACATGCTCAACAAGCCCAATCTCGCCGAGCATGTGATGAAAAATGTCTATTTCGATACGTGTGTTTACCACCAGGCTGGCATCGACCTCCTGTTCGAGGTGATCGATCACAAGAACATCCTGTTCGGCTCGGAAATGGTCGGCGCCGTCCGTGGTATCGACCCGGAAACCGGGCACTATTTCGACGACACCAAGCGCTATGTCGAGGCACTCGACCTCGATGCCGAAGACCGTCGCAACATCTTCGAGGGCAATGCCCGCCGCGTCTTCCCGCGCCTGGATGCGATACTGAAAGCACGAGGCCTATGACCCAGAACATCCACGAATACCTGGCCGAGCTCGAGGACATCCCGGGCACGCGCGTCTACACGACCCGACGCGCCCGGCAGGGCTATTGGCTGAACCAGTTCGCCATGAGCCTGATGAAGGACGAAAATCGCAAGCGCTGGCTGGCGGATGAAGCCGCCTACCTGGAAGACTGGCCCATGTCGGACGACCAGAAACAGGCCGTGCTGGACCGCGACTACAACCGCCTCCTCGATCTTGGCGGCAATATCTACTTCCTCGCCAAGGTTTTCTCGACCGACGGGCTGAGCTTCCTGCAGGCCGTGTCGACCATGACCGGGATGAGCGTCGAGGATTATCAGCAAATGATGCTCGCCGGCGGTCGCTCGCCGGAAGGGCTGCGTTCGAAATCGGAGGACCGATAGTCATGGCGCGTATTACGGCAGGCGTTGCGACGAGCCACGTCCCGGCGATCGGCGCAGCGATCGATCTCGGCAAAACGGACGATCCCTACTGGAAGGCGACGCTCGACGGCTATGAGTGGACGCGCAAGTGGGAGGAGGCGGAAAAGCCGGACGTGATCATCCTGGTCTATAACGACCACGCAACCGCGTTCGACATGAACCTTATCCCGACCTTCGCGATCGGCTGCGCGGACGAATTCCAGCCCGCCGATGAAGGCTGGGGCCCGCGCAAGGTTCCGACCGTCAAGAATGACGCCGACTTCGCCTGGCACATCGCCCAGAGCTGTATTCTCGACGAGTTCGACATGACCATCATCAACAAGATGGATGTTGATCATGGTCTGACCGTCCCGCTCTCCCTGATGTTCGACCAGTCCAAACCCTGGCCGTGCAAGATCATCCCGCTGGCGGTCAATGTCGTGACTTATCCGCCGCCCACCGGCAATCGCTGCTGGATGCTGGGCGAGGCGATCGCCCGCGCGGTGGAAAGCTATGACGAGGACCTCAATGTCCAGATCTGGGGAACCGGTGGGATGAGCCACCAGCTCCAGGGACCGCGCGCCGGCCTGATCAACCAGGAATGGGATCAGAAATTCCTCGACGACCTGACCGCAGATCCCCAGCGCCTGCGCCAGATTCCGCATATCGAGTACCTGCGCGAGACCGGGTCCGAGGGCATTGAAATGGTGATGTGGCTGATCATGCGCGGCGCGCTCGGGGAGAATGTCCGTGAGCTGCATCGGCACTATCATGTCCCCGCCTCCAACACCGCCGTGGGACATATCGTTCTGGAGAAAGCTTGATGAAAATCGCACTCGCAGGGGCCGGCGCCTTTGGCCAGAAACATCTCGACGGTCTGAAGAAGATCGATGGGACCGAGGTCATCTGGGCCATCGGGCGCACGCTCGAGAACACGCAGAAGACCGCCGCCGAGTATGGCATCGCGAACGTCTCGACCGAGTTGTCGGACGCACTTGCGGACCCGGAGGTCGATGCGGTGATCCTGTGCACGCCGACCCAGCTCCACGCCGCGCAGGCCATCGCCTGCATGGAGGCGGGCAAGCATGTCCAGGTCGAGATTCCCCTCGCCGACAGCTGGGCCGATTCCGAAGCCGTGATGGCGAAGCAGAAAGAGACCGGCCTGGTCTGCATGGTCGGTCATACCCGCCGTTTCAACCCGTCTCACCAGTGGGTCCACAACAAGATCAAGGCAGGCGAACTCGCCATCCAGCAAATGGATGTGCAGACCTATTTCTTCCGCCGCAAGAATATCAACGCCAAGGGCGAACCGCGCTCATGGACGGACCATCTGCTCTGGCACCACGCCGCGCATACCGTCGACCTCTTCCAGTACCAGACGGGCGAAAAGGTGGTGACGGCGAACGCCATCGAGGGGCCGATGCATCCCGAGCTCGGCATCGCCATGGACATGTCGATCCAGCTGAAGACGGAGACCGGGAAGATCTGCACCCTCTCCCTCAGCTTCAACAATGACGGACCTCTGGGGACCTTCTTCCGCTATATCTGCGATAATGGCACCTATCTCGCCCGTTATGACGACCTCGTCACCGGCCGGGAAGAGCCGATCGACGTCTCCAAGGTCGATGTGTCGATGAACGGGATCGAGCTTCAGGATCGGGAATTTGTCGCGGCGATCCGCGAAGGCCGTGAACCCAATTCGTCGGTCGCCAAAGTCCTCCCCTGCTACGAGGTTCTGGGTCAGCTCGAAACCCAGCTTGCCGCGTCATGAAGTGCGATGTCGCCATCATCGGAGCAGGCCCGTCCGGGCTGATTCTGGCGCACCTCCTGCGCCAGGCCGGACTGGAGCCGGTCGTTCTGGAACGTCGCTCGAAGGACTATGTCCTCGGCCGTATCCGCGCCGGTGTCCTTGAGCGAACAACGACGGATCTGCTGGAGCGCCTCGACCTTGCAGACCGCATGCACGCTGAAGGTCTGGTCCATGGCGGCTTCCACCTTGCCGATGGCGAGCGTCTGATCCGGATCGATCTGGAAGAACTGACGGGCACGACCGTCATGGTCTACGGGCAGAGCGAGGTCCAACGCGATCTGATCGACGCCATCCCCCAACGCGGCCTGGACGTGGTCTGGGAAGCTGAAGATGTCGCCCTGCACGACCTTCAATCGGACACGCCCCGCGTGACCTATCGTTCCGGCGGCGAACCCCATACGCTGAACGCCCGGTTCATCGCGGGCTGTGACGGTTTCCACGGGCCGTCGCGCGCCGCCATCCCGGCCTCCGCAGGACAAGGCCATGAACGCGTGTATCCGTTTGGCTGGCTGGGAATTCTGGCCGATGTCGCACCGTGCAATGAAGAGCTGATTTACGCCAATCATGCCAACGGCTTCGCCCTGGCATCCATGCGGTCCAGTACACGCAGCCGCTACTATCTCCAGGCGCCGCTCGACACCAATCTGGACGATTGGCCGGACGAGCGGATCTGGGACGAGCTGGCTGTCCGGCTCGGCCCCGACGCCGCCGCCCACATGACGCGCGGCCCGTCGATCGAGAAGTCGATTGCACCGCTGCGCTCCTTCGTGTTCGAGCCGATGCGCTTCGGCAACCTCTTCCTCGCGGGGGATGCCGCACATATCGTACCGCCGACCGGTGCCAAGGGACTGAACCTGGCGGCCTCTGACGTCATCTATCTCTCGGACGCGTTGATCGCCTTCTTCAAGGACGGGAGTGAGACCGGAATTGACGGCTATTCCAACCGGGCGCTCGCGCGGATCTGGAAGTCCGAGCGCTTCAGCTGGTATCTCACGAGCCTGATGCACCACTTCCCGGAAAACAGTACATTCGAGCGAGAGATGCAGCGGGCCGAGCTCGACTATATCGCCAGCTCGCGGGCTGCCCAGACGACGATCGCCGAGAACTATATCGGACTGCCCCTATGACGACACGACAGCTTGCCGGACGTACGCTGAACCCGATCGGACTGGGGTGCATGAGCCTGTCTCACGGCTACGGACATCCGCCGAGCCCGGAAGACGGTGCCCGACTTCTCAACGCAGCGCTGGACCTGGGCTATGTGCATCTCGACAGCGCCCGGCTCTACGGTCTCGGCAAGAACGAAACCCTGATCCGTGAGGCCATCAGCCACCGGCGGGACGAATATTTCCTGGTCTCCAAGTGCGGCATCATTATCGAGGGCGAGAGCCGCCGCATCGACTGTCGGCCTGAGACAATCCGGCGCGAGGTCGACAAGAGTCTGGCGCTTTTGAAGACCGACCATATCGATCTCTACTATCTGCACCGCCGGGACTTCGATACGCCGATCGAAGAGTCGATCGGAGCACTCGCTGAGCTGAAGCAGGCGGGCAAGATCGGCGCGATTGGCCTGTCGGAAATGTCTGCGACGACGTTGCGCAAGGCGCATGCCGTCCACCCGATCGCAGCCATGCAGACGGAATACTCGCCCTGGTCCCGCAATCCGGAAATCGCGGTCCTCGAGGCCTGCAAGGAACTGGGGACCGCCTTCGTGGCCTTCTCGCCGGTGGCGCGCGGCGTACTCGCCGGCGCGCTGCGCGATCCGGCCACGCTGAGTGATGGCGATCTGCGCAAGGGGCAACCGCGTTTCAACGCGGAAAACTGGCCCGCCAATCTGGCCCTGGTCGACCAGTATAACACCCTCGCCGCTCAGGCCGGGGTGACGCCGGCCCAGCTGTCTCTCGCCTGGGTCCTCTCCCGCGGCGATCATGTGCATGCCATTCCCGGCACGACGAATATCGCCCATCTCGAGGAAAACTTCGCCACGACCACGCTCGACATCGATACGAGTGTGTTCGCGAACGTGGATGCGCTGATCAATCAGTCATCCGTCTCGGGCCCGCGATACGCTCCGGGCATGCAGCGCACGATCGACACCGAGGAATTCGAACCGGCCTGATCGCAAAGCGTCTTCCACGCTTCCGATTGTATACAACGCGCGGATTTCGATCTAACTTCGAAAACAATATGTTGTGCCTGTCGTCTGGATGTTCAGGCGTCAGAAGGAGACGCCCAGATGAGCCCCGCCCCTCGCTCCAAACAACTCGTTTCGGCCCTGGAACGATTGCGCGAGCTCATCCTGTCCGGGACGTTTGCCCCCGGCGAACGTGTCTCTGAACTCGCCGTCGTCGAACGCCTGGGCATCTCCCGGACCCCCGTCCGGCTGGCACTCACCATTCTGCAGCATGAAGGCTTTCTGCGCGCCCTGCCTGGTGGCGGTTATCGCGTGCGCGAATTCAGCCTTGAGGATGTCCTCGACGCGATTGAAATCCGGGGCGTGCTGGAGGGTACCGCCGCGCGACTGGCTGCGGAACGTCGTCCGTCCGACGCCGAAATCGCCGACCTTCGCGCCGTCTGCACGGACCTGGACAAGCTGCTGGCCGGGGAGATGACCGAGGACACCAAGCGCCAGTATGCCGAGCTCAATGGACGTTTTCACGCGCTGCTCCTCGAGCTGTGTCACAGCCCGATGCTGCTGCGCTCCCTGGCACATGTCGAGGCCCTGCCCTTCGCCTCGCCGAACGCCTTCGTGTTTGTCGGATTTGCCGCCGAGGAGCAGTTCGACATCCTGAAATTCGGTCAGCATCAGCACGCTGACCTGGTCGATGCCATCGAACGCGGGGAAGGGGCACGGGCCGAGGGCATCGCCCGGGAACATGCCCGGCTCGCGCGCCGCAACCTCTCGACCGCCCGCCAGCGCCTCGATCTCTACGACAAGGTTCCCGGCGTCTCGTTGCTGGAGAAGGACTTGGCGCCCCTGGTCCGCAAATCCGAAGACTAGCGGGTCTGCGCGTCCACCCAGGACACGGTGGCCGGCAGCGATCCAAATGTGAAGAAGTGGGCACCGCTGAGCTTGAGCTCCGGACGCGCCTCGGCCACCCGGGCGATCTCCGCGAGGAGGGCCTGGGGCGTATCACCGCCCATCGCGTGACGGGTGAGATCACCCCGTTCCTTCAGCGCCCGCATGGACGGTCCAACGCCGCACAGAATGGCATACCGCAGCAACGTTTTCCGACTGGCCGGACCCGCGACACCCACACGCAGCGGCGCGACCACGCCCGCGGCACGGAGGTCTTCTGCATAGGCAAGAATAGGGGCCGGGTCGAAGCAGAACTGGCTGACCAGCTCCACCGCCAGTCCTGCCGATTCTGCCGCTGCGAGCTTGTCGGCCCGGGCCTTCAGCAACCTGTCATCGGCGATGCGCGGATGTCCTTCCGGATAGGCTGACAGGCGGACATGGCGAATGCCGTGCTCCTGAAGCAAGCCGGACTGCAGGAGCGACAAGGCGTCGGGATAATCGCCTTCGGGCTTGTCCCGGTCGCCGGCCAGGATCAGGGCCCGGTCGACCCCGGCATCTTTTGACAACGCGCCAAGCAACCAGTCCAGTTCCGCTCGGTCGATGACATTGCGCGCGACGATATGCGGGATGGGTTGCATTCCACCCGCCCGAAGCTGACGTGCCGCTTCGATCTGACGCTCCAGCGGCTCCTTCGGCAGGGAGGCTATGAAGACCTCCGAGCCAGCCGGGAGATAGTCCGCAATCGCCTGGATGACGGCCTCATCGCGCGTTGTCACCTCGGAGGTATAGCCCGAGAGAAAGGCCTTCAGGGGTGACATCGTCCGTGCGGTCTCGATGGAAGTGCTCATCATAACGCTCTGACCCCGTGCCGCTTATGCCAGGACGGTTTCCTTGCGCCAGCCATCGGCATACTGCTCGCGGGCGACTTTCGAGTAGGGAACCGGGCTGACCACAGCGCGCACTTCGAACTGCTTGTGGCGCTCGACCGTCGTCTTGCCGGTACCGCCGTTCGGCTCACCCCACACGACCTTGACCTCCTGGCCGATCTCGACGCGCGGGTCGATTGTGGCCAGCGACAGGGCACAACGCTCATTGAAGCTGTAGCCCGTGAACATGGAGAAGCCGACCGTCTCGCCGTCATAGAGGACGGCGTCGTAATTCGATGAGGCATAGTTGGCGAGCGGGAGGTCGAAGAATTTGTAATTCTCCTCACCCTGGAAATAGGAGGCGAAGAGTTTGGCCATGTCATCGCCATTCCAGGCCAGCGTCACCTTGCGGCGCTGGGTGGTCGGATCCATCGTCTCAAGGGCCTCGCGACCGATGAATTCGTGGTCGAACTTCACGAAGGGACCATAACCCAGCTCGTAGGGCGTGACGTAATAGTCCTCGATATTGCGGGAGACGAAACTGCCGCCGATGGAGCCCGTGGCTTCATAGCCATTCGCCGGCAGCCACTCGCGGTAAGCCTTCATGCGGTTACCGGTGTAGACCGCAGGAAGCGGGGACGGAATCCAGCCGGATTCGAGCGTGTTGGTCGCGTAGGTGCGCGAACCGACCGGGACGATGCCGAAATCCTTGCCCGCCTCGAGAATGGCCTCACGGATCTCCGGGCCTTCCTCATAGGGACCCCAGATTTCCAGTCCCGGCGCACCGGCCATGCCGTGGCGCAGGGCGCGGACCTGACGGCCCTTCACATTGATGTAGCCCATGCGGAAGAACTTGATGTCCGGCATCGGCTCGCCCGTCAGCTTCTCGATGACCTGCTGGGCGTTCGGTCCCTGGATCTGGAAACGATAGTGATCACGGCGAACCGCACGGCCCATCGGCGCCCCCGGGGAGCGGTCATCCTTGCGGACCTCGACATCATAGCCGCCGGTCTCTGCGTGGAACATCAGCCAGTTTGCCGACGGGGCCCGGCCCACGAAGACGAACTTGTTTTCCGCCAGGTAGAACAGGATGCCGTCACCGATGACATGACCGTCATAGGAGCACGGGACGTATTGCTTGGCGGTGTCGATCTGGAAGTTCTTGAAGCTGTTGATCGCCGTGTCGGAGAGGAGTTTCAGCGCGTCCGGCCCCTCGATGAAAAGGTCGACCATGTGGTGGGACTGGTCGAACAGGACCGCCGTTTCGCGCCAGGCGCGTTGCTCATCCCGCCAGTTGGAGAACTCCGTCGGGACGATCGGATAGACATAGGCTCCGATCTGGGAGTTGCGCAGCATGTCGACCGCATTGCCTGCGCCCGCCAGGACTTGTTCCAAATTCGATGCCGTCATCTTTTCCTCCGCCAGGATTGTATGCATTTCACGCCCGTTGAGCGCTTTCTGGTTTGATTTCTGCCACTTTTGTATGCAATAGTCCCGTTTGTCAATCGAAATGGCGAAGCAACAGGCCCTTTTGCATACAATTCAGTCGGAGCGGACGGACATGACCCAATCAGCCCAAATCCTGACCCTGGCCTGCGCCGACCGTCCGGGTATTGTCGCCACGGTCTCGGGACAGCTGCACCGCTCCGGTGCCAACATCCTCTCGGCGGCCCAATTCAATGACGCAGAGACAGACGCCTTTTTCATGCGCGTGGAGTTCGAGGCGGACGACGGCGCCGTCGGGGAAGACGCCCTGCGCGACGCGCTTGGCGAGCTGGGCATCGCCCGCCCGGAAACGCTGAGCCTGCAACCCCGCGACGCCCGGCGCCGCGTCCTTCTCATGGTCTCGAAATTCGACCATTGTCTGGGCGATCTGCTTTACCGCAACCGCATCGGCGAACTCCCGATGGACGTCGTAGCGATCGTCTCAAATCACCCCAAGGAAGCCCTCAACCTGACCCTGCTGGAGGACATCCCCTATCACCACCTGCCCGTGACACGGGACACCAAGCCCGAGCAGGAAGCGCGTCTGCGGGATATCATCGAGGAGACCGGTGCGGAGCTTGTCGTCCTCGCGCGCTACATGCAGATCCTCTCCGACGAGATGTCCGCCTATCTGTCCGGACGCTGCATCAACATCCACCACAGCTTTCTGCCCGGCTTCAAGGGCGCCAAACCCTACCATCAGGCTCACACGCGCGGCGTGAAAATGATCGGTGCGACGGCGCATTACGTGACGGCCGACCTCGATGAAGGACCGATCATCGTGCAGGACGTCGAACCCATCAGCCATGCTGACCGTCCCGATGACCTTGTGCGCAAGGGCCGCGATATCGAACGCCGGGTCCTGGCCCGGGCGGTGCGCTATCACCTCGCCGGACGTGTCCTTGTCAACGGTCGCAAGACGGTGGTCTTCGAAGACTAGCCCGGGTCTTCGAAGATTGGCGCGGCACGCACCGCCTCTCGAACTGGTTCCTCCCCGAACCATGAAAAACGCCTCCGGACCCAACATCCGGAGGCGTTTTCTGTGTGTGATGGAGCGGACGATCAGTTGATGCGCGGCCACTCCTCCGACCGGCAGATCAGACCGCCGACGATACAGCCCGACATGCGAACCTCGTCCGGAGAGAGAATGGTTACCTTCCCCATATAGGTGCGGCCATCCTCCGGATTATACATGCGCCCCTGCCACTCCGTATCGCTGTGACGCTCGAGGTCGAACAGCATCTGGATGCCGACCACGCTTTCACCGGTCTCGGAGTCGACGCCGTCACCGGAAACGATCTCGCCGCACAGATAGTCGCCACACATCGCAAACTCGACAACCCAGTCGAGATTGGTGCGGTGCCACTGTCCGAGCGCCTGATCGGTAACGTCCTCTGCGCTGGCCGGCCCCGCTACCGAAGCCGCCATGAGGCATGATCCGGCCAGAGCGGCCAGCTTGAGTGATGTTTTGAAATTCATTGGTATCCTCCCAATTTCTGTCTTGTCCGACCTTATGATTTTTCCCCGCAGCCAGCCGGAAGGCGGCAGGGTTTTCGACGCGGCCGGAGAGGGCCGCGCCGGATCACACGCCGTGTTCGCCGTAATAGAGCGTGACCACGTGGCGGGCTTCCGCGAAGAAGAGCCAGCGCTCACCCACAATTCCGACGGCACAGGACAGAACCCCCAGCCCGGCCCAGAGGGCGGGAAACGGTAATGAGAACATCAGCAGAGCTCCGAACAGGAGCAGCGGCAGGACGAAGCCGAAAACCAACGCGATGCGGCGCAGCTTGTCGGCGTGTTTGCGAGCGACCCGGAACCCCATCTCATCGAGCAGGTAATTGCTTTCCGAATGCGGCGACTCGATCAGACGGACGGTGCCGAACTTGCCAAGCGCGGTTGCGCTCTCGGCGGTCGACACCGGTGCTGCAGAGCGACGCGAA
>Ga0070726_10000915_pt1 | contig 32350 bp, 27 predicted proteins | sample tdAd471_FD_67275 | JGI IMG/M metagenome (GOLD analysis project Ga0070726, IMG submission 67275) | Marine sediment microbial communities from the Atlantic coast under amendment with organic carbon and nitrate - tdAd47.1 | ecosystem: Environmental > Aquatic > Marine > Coastal > Sediment | place...
TCGATCGCCTGCTCGACAGCAAACGGCATCGCTCCCAGGTGAACCGGCATATGGTCGCCCATGGCGACCGTGCGCGCCTGCGAATCGTAGAGCGCGCACGAGTAGTCTTGGCGCTCCTTGATGTTGGGAGAGAACGCCGACCGGCGCAGCGTGAGTCCCATCTGCTCCGCAATCGAAACGAAAAGGTTGCGAAAGATTTCGAGTTCGAGGTCCATCAACGGAGGCCGGGCCGTTCAGCGGCGTCTTGCTAGTATGGCTCGCAACGAAGATGCAAGTGATCCCGGCAGCTGAAATCGAGACATGGGTCGGCCGCGAAGTGGGCCTCAGCGATTGGATTAGAGTGGACCAGGAGCGCATCGCCGCCTTCGCGGACGTCACCGAAGATCGCCAGTGGATCCATCTGGATTCCGAGCGCGCCCAGACCGAATCTCCCTACGGGACGACCATCGCCCACGGGTTCTTGTCCCTCGCCTTGCTGTCGTCGATGGCGCACAGCGCGTTTCGGATCGAGGGCGAGCGGCGGATGACGATCAACTACGGGTTGAACAGAGTCCGGTTTCCGGCCGCGGTACCCTCCGGCGCCAAGATCCGAGGACGATTCATGTTGAGCGAAGTGAAGGAGTTCGAAGGCGGGACGCAGTTGACGTGGGAGGTCGTGGTTACGGCGGAGGGCGGGGAGAAACCATGCGTGGCGGCGGAATGGGTGACGCGAATCTACGAGTAGGGCGCGTACCAGAGGCACAGATCGCGCGACTGGCCGCCGTCGTGGAGACCAACGTGTGGTTCATGGCCGTACTGGATACGGTTCATCGCGTTCTACCGGGTGGCTACGTTGGCGCCGGCGTTCTGAGGGACGTCGTTTGGGATCACCTGGAAGGTCGCCGAGAGTTCCTGGGATGCTCGGACATCGACGTGGCGCACTTCGATCCCTCCGACTTGAGCCCCGAACGGGATCATGAGATCGAACGGGCGCTCCGGGGGATTATTCCCGATGCGCCATGGGAGGTCACTAACCAAGCAGGCGTCCACTTGTGGTTCGAGCGGTACTTCGGATACGCAGTGGAGCCCTTGACATCGATGGAGGATGCGGTGGCTACTTGGCCGGAGTTCGCAACCGCGACTGCCGTGCGCCGCGCCCGAGAACGGAAACTAGACGTGCTTGCTTCATTCGGATTGGACGATCTGTTCGGCATGGTTGTCCGGCGAAATCCTCGACGGGTCAGTCGCGACGTCTATCGCAGACGACTCAGAACGAAACGCTATGCGGAGCGATGGCCGAGCGTCACGATCGTCGACGACTAACGGTCCGCCGAACGCTGTGGCGTCGGGTCCTTGGAGCGCAAAGCGTACATCACCGTCCCGGCAAGAAACGACATGCCGCTGTAGAAGTGATAGAGCAAGTGGAACGGGATTGCAGCCACCGCAAACAGCCGATTCTTCTTCGCCGCTAGGAAGAGATAGAACTGGTTGTTGAGTACGATCAGCACCACGGCGCCCAGCATCGCCGTGAAGATGAACATGTGATACGGCAGGTAGAAGATCGTCAGGAAGCCGACCAGCAGGAACAGCAAGATGATTGCGCCCTTGACGTAGCTTCTGCGCCGGTCGTCCTTGTACTCGTAGCGGTGGTGCATCAGCAGCAACGTGTAGGCCATGATCAGCGGCGGGATCATTCCCACCATGTCGTAGGCCCAGAGGAGTCCACAAATCGAGAGGGCGATCCCTCCCGTCCATGCGATCCCTTTGCGCGAATCGCGACTCGATACGGCCTCGCCCCAGAAGCGCGCCAGCACGAGGAACATCAGCGCAAATAACGGCGTCAGGAACGCTCCGCCCCAGTAAATGGTGCCGAACAGAGCCATCCCCGTCAGCAGGAACGCCAGCGCCACGCTGACTCGTTGACTCAACTGCAAGTTGAGGTCGTTGGGCATCTGCCGGTCGCGCAGGATCAGCTCCGTCCAGGGGATGCCTCGGTCGAAGATGTCGGCCTTCAGTAGGCCGAAGAACGTCCACTTCTTCAGATGGGTGACCTGGATCTCTCGATCGAGGATCATCTTGTGCCCGGCGCGATTCAGTCGCGCTCCCAGCTCGATGTCTTCAATCGCCGGCCGCTCGTAGGATTCGTCAAAGCCGCCGTGCTGGAGAAACACTTCGCGGCGCATGGCCCCGCATCCGCTCCAGAACGTGCAGGCCTCTCTGCGCGCATTTTGGTGCACAAAATGGTGCATCAAGTTGCGGTACTGAGAGAGAAAATCGGGGTCCCCGGGAGCGTCGTCGTAGGATCCCATCAGCGCGGCCAACTCGGGGTCCGCGGCGAAATCGGCTGCGATCCGGCCGATCGCATCGCGGGCCACCACTACGTCCGCATCAATAAAGTAGACGACGTCTCCGGTCGCCTCCGTGGCGCCTAGATTGCGCGCCTTGGCGGGCCCGCACCGTCCGCCGGTCTCCAATACGCGCGCTCCGAAATTCTCCGCGACTCCGCGTGAACCGTCCGTTGAGCCGTCGTCGACGACGATGATCTCGTGCGGTTGAACTTCGGACTTGGCCACGCCGTCCAGGCATTGGCGCAGGTAGTCCTCTGAATTGTAGACGGGGATGACGATGGAGATCGTGGGCCGCACCGAGTCACCCAATTATATAGGAGCTACACCTCAGAACCCAAGGGCTTTGAAGTCGTAAACCCTAATGATTTCTATCGACTACCGTTCTCTCGTGGGCCCGACTAGTGTATTCACCCGACGGTCTTTGCCCCCTCTCCGATGATAATCTCGCCTTCGGACCCAAACCCTTGGAACTAGGTCTCATTGTTGCGACGACGGCGTTTCGGATCGCCGCTGCGTTGCTGGCGTACCGACTCTACCGGCGCTACCGCGAAACACGTTTTGCGGCGGTCACGTTCGTATTGGGCGTGACGGCGGTCTTCCCCTACGTCGAATTCATGGAGCCGCCGGAGACGTTCATGCGCGAGTGGCTGCCGAGCGCAGCCAGCGGCTTGGCTATGTTGCTGACCGCTCTCGTCCTCGTTCGCACGTTGACCGAGCTGAGTTTAGCCCTCGACGAAGTCACCAAGTCCCGCGATCGTCTGGAGCAGCGAGTTCAGGAACGTACCAGCGCCCTGCAGGATTCCAACGTCGCCCTGGAGGGACAGATCCAAGAGCGCAAGCGAGTGGAAGAGGCTCTACTTGCCAGCCAGAGCGACTTGCGTTCCTCCCAGCGGGATCTGCGCGTTCTGGCGGCGCGCCTCATCGCGGCACAAGAAGAAGAGCGCAAGAGGCTGGCCCGGGAGTTGCACGACGACACTTCCCAAACGCTGGCGGCCTTGGCCCTGGAAATCGCCAACCTCCAGCGTTCGGGCCGTCTGGACGCGGAGACCCTTCCTGAACGCCTGAGCGGAATCGAGCTGAAGGTGCACCGTTTGGCGGACGACATCCACGACATGTCGCGCCTCCTCCATCCTTCGATCCTCGACGACCTCGGCATTGAAGCTGCGATCCGCACCGAGTGCGAGCGTTTCTCCCAACGGGAGGGAATCGAAGTGCGCTTCGAAGCACGCCGAATCCCGTCGGAGATCCCGGACGACTGCAAGTTGACCTTCTATCGAATCGCCCAAGAAGGATTGCGGAATATCGCCAAGCACGCCGGCGCGACCCAAGCCCTCGTCCAACTCGCCGGCGTCGACGGCGAACTGCGCCTACTCGTTGAGGACTCCGGCAAGGGGTTTGACGTGGACGAGGCGCGTGAACGAATTGGATTGGGTCTCGTGAGCATGAGCGAGCGAGTCCGACTGTTGGACGGCGTCCTGAAAGTCGAATCGGAACTTGGGCAGGGTGCACAGATTGAAGTGCGCGTTCCCTTGGCTAGGAGCAGAGATGAACAAACCGCGAGTGTTGCTGGCTGACGACCACAAGATTCTCATTGAAGGGCTGCGAGGACTTCTCGGTCCGGACTACGAGTTCCTCGGCGCGGTCGAGGACGGACGGGAGTTGGTCTCGGCCGCCGAAGAGTTGGACCCCGACGTGATCATCGCCGACGTCTCCATGCCCTTGCTCAACGGCATCGAGGCGGCGCGCCAGATCCTCAAGGCGCGCCCCAAGTCCCGCATCATCTTCCTCACGATGCACTCCGACATCGCCTACGCGGCCGAGGCCTTCCGCGCCGGCGCCGCCGGGTACCTGCTCAAGAAGTCCGCTGCGGCTGAACTCGTAACGGCGATCGAAGAAGTGCTCAAGGGCGGCGTCTACGTCACCCCTCCCATCGCTAAGGCGCTCATGCGGGACTCCTTCTTTGGACGGCCGCCCAGCTCCGAAACCCCCTCCAATCAGCTCACCTCTCGCCAACGAGAGGTCCTTCAGCTGGTGGCCGAGGGCCACTCCATTAAGGAGATCGCCGCCATTCTCCACCTGTCTCCCAAGACGGTGGAATTTCACAAGTACCGTTTGGCCGAGCAGCTCGCCCTGCGCACCACGGCCGAGTTGACGCAGTACGCCATCAAGCACGGCATCGTCTCACCCAACTAACCTCTGAGGAGTGAGCCGGCGACTCATCGTCAATGCGGACGACTTCGGGTGGACGCGCGACGTCAACCAGGGAATCCTCCGCGCACGCCGCGACGGCATTCTGCGCTCGACGACGCTCATGGCGAACGGGGACGCTTTTGACGACGCCGTTGAGCGTGCTCTCGGGCATCCGGAACTCGACGTCGGCGTCCACCTGACCCTCGTGGGCGGCCCGGCCGTCTCCGGTCCTCCCGGCACGCGCCTGCCGGTCGGTATCCCCCAGCTGACGGCTCAACTGTTCGGACGTTGGAATCGGACAGCCATCGAAGAAGAGTTCGCCGCTCAGATTGAGAAGATCCAGGCTGCCGGGATACGCCCCACGCATCTCGACACCCACAAACACACCCATCTGATTCCGACCGTCTTCGACGCCGCGGCGGCCGTCGGACGTCGTTACTCCATTCGATGGATCCGCCGCCCGTTTGATCTCGCTCTCCCTGCCGCCCGCGCCGCCGCGCCGTTGGGACGACGGCTGACCTCACGGGCTCTGCGCCTCTGGGCCCCCTTAACCCATTGGCGGTTCCGCGGCTCCGACCTCCGTGCCGTGGACCATTTCGCCGGATTCCAGATGACCGGCTTCTACGATGCCGCTGACCTGGCGTCGTTGATCGAGGCGCTGCCCGAGGGCACGACCGAGTTCATGTGCCATCCAGGGATCTTCGGTGATGAACTAGCGGCCTCCCATACGCGACTGAAGCAGAGTCGGGAGCGGGAGTTGAATGCGCTGACCTCGCAGGTGGCCCTCGCTTCCGTGAGCCGTTCCGGGGTCGAACTATGCGGGTTCGGCGACCTGGCCTGAGGCGCTTCGCCGGACGATCTCGAGATAGCGATCCAGGTGCGCCTCGGGCGTCCATTTCTCCTGATACGACGCATAGCCTTCGGCGGCCAGCCTCTCGCGGAGTTCGGGATCGGCGTGCAGCTTGTCCAATGCGTTGCGCAGTTCCTGATCCGACCCGAAGATCAGCCCGCCGCCGCTCTCACTGACCACTTCCGGCAGCGGGCCGAGGTCGCGAACGATGACCGGCGTCCGCCGAGCGTAGGACTCAATCACGACGATGCCGAACGTTTCGTACGTCTCGGACGGGACCAGCGACGCCACCGCGTGCCGATACAAGTTGCCCAAATGGTCTGGGTTGACCCAGCCCAGGAAGCGGACGCGCGGATTGTCCTTCGCTTTGCTCACCAGATCGTGCCGCGCTCCGCCGTCTCCCGCGATCAAGAGGTCGTAGGGACCGTCACCCTCGAAGGACGGCAGCAAGTCGCCCACCCCTTTGTAGGCCTCCAGTCTTCCGACAAACAGGTAGTAAGGACGGGCGTGAGGACGCGGGGATTTCTCCGCCTCCCTCGCGTCCGGCGCGACGAAGTAATTGAGGATCTCAAACGGAGGCGCGAAACCTCGCTCCGCATGCATCGCGGCCGAGAATCGACTGGGCGAAAGGAACTGATCGACCTGCGCCGTCGCCTCGCCCAGCAGTCCGCCCGATCGCCACAACTGCGGCGGCCTCCCCGAGCGTACGGTACAACTCCAGCAGGAGGGACGATCGCAGACGCGACTCCGATTCTTCCACAGTACGCTCGTCGGGCACACCAACCAATGGTCGTGCGCGGTGTAGAGCTTGACGGCCGGATGAGGCGGCTCGATCCGCAATACGCCGGGACCGAACAGCGAGATGTTGTGGTAATGGATGACGTCGAAGCGCTTGGACGCCATGATCTTTTCGATCGGTCCCGCCGTTAGAATCGGGCGTCCCGTCTGGTGGGAGAGCAAGGGCGCCAGCGTCCCGAAACCGCTCTCCAGCTTGTGCACCGTGATCGCTGGGTCCGACGGAAACGCCTTGGGGTCGACGCGAGACCGGAAGACGTGAAACGAGTCCGCACAGTGGATGACGTCCACCTCGTGGCCTTGGCGGACCAGCTCCTGGGCCAACCGATAAACGTAGATCGCATCCCCGCCGAACGAGTACGGCGGGTAATAGATCGTGATCATCAAAAACTTCAGCGTGGGGCCTCGAAAATGCTCGTTCCGACTCGCATGCTAACGTACCGCATATGTGTCCGCGACTGTTTGAGATCGGCGGCTTCGGCCTCCCGACCTACGGAATTTTGGTGGCCGCGGCATTCCTATTGGGGCTGCACCTGGCGGGCAAACTCGCCAAGCGAGCGGGTCTCGATGCGACGCTTGTAACAAACCTCGGCGTCTACATTGCGCTAGCGGCCATCGTCGGCGCCAAACTGTTCTACTTCGCCACTCGCTGGGACTACTATTCCGCCGACTGGGACCGGCTGTTCTCTCTCTCGGCGTTGCAGACCGGCGGCGTCTTCTACGGCGGGCTCTTGGCCGCTCTCGCGACCGCGTACTTCTATACGAAAGCCAACGGGCTGCCGTGGTTGACGACGGCGGACGTCTTCGCCCCGGCACTGGCGGCTGGACACGCCGTCGGCCGCTTGGGTTGTTTCGCGGCCGGCTGTTGCTGGGGCAAGCCGACGGATGCTCCCTGGGGCGTGATGTTTACCGATCCCCTAGCGCGCGACTTGGTGGGAACGCCGCTCGGCGTTCACCTGCATCCGACGCAGCTCTACGAGTCGTTCGGCACGGCCTTGATCGGGTTGTTTCTCTACCGGCGGTTCGGGAGAACGCATGCGCCGGGCACAATCCTAGGCTGGTATCTGCTGCTCTATTCGTCCTTCCGGTTTTGCGTGGAGTTCTACCGCGATCACGCCGCCCGACCCTGGATCTTCGGCGACACCCTCAGCGCCACGCAGATGGTAGCGATCCTGCTGGCCGTTGGAGGAGCGGCACTGCTGATCCGGAATCGCGGGCAAGCCCCGCGCGTCGCCGAGCAAGCGGGCTAGGCCGCTAGAATGGGGGCTCGCTCATGGCCTCCGACTCCGCACCCCGCCTATTCCTCATCGATACTTTCGGCCTGATTTTTCGGGCCTACTACGGGCGCGCTCGAGCTGCCGTCCCCTCCATGCGGACCTCCAAGGGATTGCCCACGGAAGCCGTCTACGTCTTCACCAACATGCTTCGGCGCCTCGTCCGCGACCACAAGCCGGACTATGTGGCCGCCGTTTGGGAAGGCGAGGGGCCGACCTTCCGCGATGAAGAGTTCCCCGAGTACAAAGCCAACCGCGACGAGACTCCCGACGATCTGCTCACGCAGCTTCCCTACATTGAGAAGCTGCTCCAAGCCACCAATACGCCGATCCTCAAGCAAGACGGATTCGAGGCCGACGACTCCATTGGGTCGCTGGCCAGGCAAGCCGCGGAGCACGACGTGGACGTGTTCGTCATCAGCTCCGACAAGGACCTGATGCAACTCGTCGGCGACCGGGTTTGGCTGATGAACCCGATGAAGAACGACCAGCTCTACGACCCGGCCGGCGTCAAAGAGTACATGGGCGTCGAGCCTCTCCAGGTCATCGATCTCCTCGCGCTCAAGGGGGATTCCGTCGACAACATCCCCGGCGCCCCGGGCATCGGCGACAAGGGCGCCAAGATGCTCATCGAGGAGTACGGTTCCGTGGAAGGGGCGATGGAACACGCCGAGGAGGTCAAACGCAAAGCCTATCGCGAGAGTCTCCAGAACAACCGCGAGCAGATCCTGCTCAGCAAGCGGCTCGCGACGATCGCTACCGAAGCGCCCGTCAAGCTGGAACTCGAGAAGCTAGCCGTCGCCGAGCCCGACGTCGACGCGTTGCAGGACCTCTACACCGAACTCGAGTTCCACAGCATGCTGAGCGAACTCGACGTGCCGGTCGAGCAGCAGGAGACCGCATCCCGAACTGTCTCCGGCGATGAGTTCACCGCTTGGCTGAGCGACCATTCCAACCGTCCCCTCACCGTAACCGTGGAGTTTGAACCCGCGGAAGAAATCTATGCCGGAGGCCTAGCCTTCTGCGCCGATCCGGCGGAAGCGATCTTGCTCCCGACCGCCGAAGTGGAGGCCGCTAGGTCGTTCCTGGAAGATCCCGAGCAGACCAAGCGCGTTCACGACTCGAAGGCGGCGCTGCACGCCCTGAGGGAGCAGGGAATTGAACTGCGCGGCGTGGTCGAAGACACGATGCTTGCGGCCTTCCTGGCCGATTCAAGCCGCACCGAGTATTCGTTCGCAAAGACCATTGCGCGCCGCATGTCCATCCAGGCCGATTCCGACCCTTGTCGCGCCGCCGATCTCACGCGCGCGCTCGGCGAAGCGTTGGCCGAGGATGTCGAAGCTCTGGAGTTGGAGCGCGTCTATCGCGAAATCGAATTGCCCCTGATGCGGATCCTGGCGGACATGGAGCACGCCGGCATCGAGGTCGACCGCGAACAATTGAAGCTGCTCTCGATCGAGCTTGGAAGTGAGATCGAGGGACTCCAGCAGGACGTTCATCAGTTGGCCGGGCGCGAGTTCAATCTCGGATCGCCCAAACAGATCGGCGAGGTGCTCTACGACGAACTCGGATTGCCTGCCCCGCCGAGGCGCGGAAAGACGAAGTCCCGGTCGACAGCCGCCGACGTCCTAGAAGGCCTCGCCGCCGAGTTCCCGATTGCCCGTAAGATCTTGGACTATCGCGAACTGACCAAGCTCAAGAACACTTACATCGACAAGTTGCCCGAACTGGCCCGCGAGTCCACCAGTCGCATTCACACGACGTTCAACCCCACCGGTTCGGCCACCGGCCGCCTCTCGTCCCTCGACCCCAACTTGCAGAACATCCCCGTCCGCACCGAGCTTGGCCGAAGAATTCGCGCGGCCTTCGTGGCCCCTGAAGGCAAGACGCTCCTGGCCGCCGACTACTCGCAAATTGAGCTTCGCGTGCTGGCCCACGTGGCGGGCGACAAGACTCTCCAGGAAGCGTTCCGGCAGGGCGAGGACATCCACACGCGTACGGCGGCCGAGGTCTTCGGCGTGCCGCCGATGATGGTGGACGCTGAGCAGCGCCGCCGCGCCAAGGCCGTGAATTTTGGGATCGTCTACGGGCTCAGCCCGTTCGGCTTGGCCAATCAATTGGGCATCCCCCAGAAGGAAGCCAAGGCTTATATCGAAGCCTATTTCGAGCTCTACCCCGGCGTCGAAAAGTACATGAGACGCGCCGTGACCGAGGCGAAGAAGACCGGCTTCGCGCAGACGATCTTCGGACGCAAGCGCCCTATTACGGACTTGAGCAGCAAGAATCCCGCCGCGCGCGGATTCGCAGAGCGGACCGCGATCAATTCGCCGATTCAGGGCGCGGCCGCCGACCTCATCAAGGTCGCCATGATTCGCGTCGACGAGCGTCTGCGAGAAGGAAAGCTCGATGCCCTGATGCTGCTGCAAGTTCACGATGAACTGCTGTTTGAGGTCCCGGCCGGGACCGAAGAAAAAGCCGGCGCGATGGTCAAGGCGGAGATGGAGCAAGCCGAACAGCTGGATGTTCCGCTCGTGGTCGACGTGAAGGCCGGCCCCAACTGGCGCGACATGCAGGCCGTCTAGCTGACCGGCCTGCAAGCGCGACTGCCACAATAGTCGCTCATGGATTTACGACTGAAAGGGCGCGTCGCCGTCGTCACCGGAGGCGCGAGTGGAATCGGTCTCGCGTGTGCCCGAGAGTTCGCCCGCGAGGGCTGCAGCGTCGCTCTGTGGGACATCTCTCCACAGGGCGGGGAGGCGGCGACTGCCATTGCGGAGGACTTCGGCATCCAAGCTCTCGCGCTCCGCGTCGACGTGAGCGACGCCGCGTCCGTGACTGAGGCCGTCGACCAAACAGAGAAGAAGTTGGGTCCAATCGCACACCTCGTCCACGCCGCCGCCGTCGGTTCCGGCAAGTTCGGTTTCCCCTTCACGAACCTGGAGCCCGCAGACTGGGCGCGCGTCCTGGAAGTCAACGTCTCCGGCATGGTGAATGTCGCCCACGCCGTCTCCGACGGGATGACGCAGCGCAACGACGGAACCATGGTGTTCATCGGCTCCATCGCCGGGCAGATCGGCTCCCAGACCGACCCGCCTTACAGCGCAAGCAAGGCTGCCGGAATCAACTTCGCCCAGTGTCTGGCGAAGGACCTGGCCCCCCACAACGTGCGCGTCAACACCGTGAATCCCGGCATGGTGCGGACCCCGCTCAACCGGGGCGTCTGGCAATCGTGGAACGAGCAGCAGCCGCCGGAGTCACGACTCACCTATGAAGAGTGGGGCGACCAGAAGGTCCGCGCCGTCGCGCCGCTGGCTCGCTGGCAGGAAACCCAAGACATCGCCGACATGGTGGTCTTCCTGTCGTCAGCCCGCGCCAGACAAGTCACCGGCCAGTCCGTCAACGTGGACGGCGGCCAGGTCATGCACTCCTAACTTAGAGACTCTCGCGCAGCACCGGCCTGCGATCCAGATAATCGGTGGCTTGCTCGTAGGCCATCGCGAACTCCAGCAACTCGACGTCCTTGCCCATCCGGCCGATGAACTGCATGCCCATCGGAAGCCCCACGTCGTTAAAGCCCGCCGGCAAAGCGGCCACGGGCAGCCCGGACAACGTGCCGCCGATGACGACCTCCATCCAACGGTGATAGGTGTCCATCTCCCTGCTGTCGATGGACTTCGGCCAGTGGACCTCGGCGGTGAACGGGAAGACTTGTGCGGAGGGCAGCGCCAGCACGTCGTACTTCTCAAACAACGCTAGCAGCGCCGCGTACCACTCGGACCGCGCGATACCCGCATCAAAGAGCTGCGTGCCGGTCACCTCCAGTCCGCCCTCGTGCTCCCAAACCACCTCGGGCTTGAGCTGCCGTCGCGTGGCGGGATCCTCGTAGTGCTCGCGTACCCACAGAGCCGACCAGTGCCGGAAGGTCAGCCAGGTCTGCCACAGCCGCCCCATGTCGAACTCGGGCGCGCAAGGCTCTACCTCAACGCCTTGGTCGGCCAACCCCTTCAGGCTGCGCTCGCAAACCTCCAGGACGCCCACCTCCATCGCGAGATAGCCGTCGTAGTTGCCTAGCCAGCCGATCTTGAGACCCTCGAGGCTCTTTGGCTGGAACGCCTCGTAGTCGGGGATCTCATCGGTTCTCGTCAGCGGATCGCGTTGGTCGGGTCCCGCCATAATGTGCAGCAAACGGATCGTGTCTTCCACGTTGCGCCCCATCGGCCCGCCCGTCGCTAACTGTTGAGTGAACGAGTCAGCGGTCGGATGCCGGGGGATTCGTTCCTGGCTCGGCCGAAACCCAATCACGTTGTTGAACGCAGCCGGATTGCGCAGCGAGCCCATCATGTCGCTGCCGTCGGCCGAAGGCAGCATCTGCGTGGCGAGACCGACTGCCGCGCCGCCGCTGCTTCCGCCCGAGGTCTTTCGCGGATCATACGCGTTGCGGACAGGCCCGAACACCGGATTGTAGGATTGCGAACCGTACCCAAACTCAGGTGTGTTCGTCTTCCCGATGAAGATCGCTCCCGCCTCCCGAATGCGCGAGATGAACAGGTCGTCCTCTTCAGCAACCGAACCGACCAAGAGGGGCGAGCCTTTCACCGTCGGAAACCCCTTCGCGTTGGCGAGATCCTTCACCGCGTGAGGCATGCCGTGCATCCAGCCCCGGTATCGACCTTTCGCGAGTTCTTCGTCGGCCTCATCAGCCGCTCGCACGGCTTGGTCGTCGTCAACCATGCTCACAATCGCGTTGTAAGCGCCGTTGTAGCAGTGGATGCGGGCCAGGTACGCCTGCATGACCTCCCTACAGCTCACTGTCCGGGATCGGATCGCGGAAGAAAGCGCTGAGGCGCTGAGTTCGGTGATGTCGTTAGGCATGGATTGAGCGGCGAGAGGAATGGAAGGCAGAGACAACGCGCAGGAGACGCCGGCCGCCTGGAGTAGCGATCGACGCGTGACCGGCCGCGTGCGATCAGCCGTCTCTTCCGGAGAAGTGGGTTTCTGCATGGGCTACCGCGGCGATGGTACTCCATTTCGGCAGTGATTGTTCAGCCCGACGGCGAGCCCTGATACCGTTTGGAGATGTCCCATCGCGAGAGACTCCATCGGCTCGTTGACGAGTTGGAAGAGCAGCAAGTGCCCGGCGTCCTCCGCATACTCGAATCGCTGGTCGACCCGGAGCTGAGCCTCGTGACCGAAACCGATGAAGACGATGCCCCTCTCACGGATGAAGAGCGCGCGATGATTCGCGACGCCGACTAGCGACGGTCCTTGCCGCGACTTTAGGGCCGCCACCAAGCGTCCAAATCCTTCCGCAAGAACTCCACGATCTCGCCGTTCTCAGCCAGCGACTCCTCGCGCTCGTGCGGATCCTCTTGGACGTTGAACAACTCCGGCTCCAAGTGCTCCCACGTCACGTCCCAGTCTCGGATCTGCAATTGCACCTCGGCGTTGGGCCGATAAGGCTCGATCAATTTCCAGCCGTCTTCGCGCACAATCCAGCGGTACTTCACATTCGCGGCGGGTTTCTCCACGTCGATCGCCGTGTGCGCAAACAGCGCACCGAAAATCTCCTTTCGCTCGGCCAGCCGGGCGCGGTTCCGCAAGTCGATACCCGGCATCGCCGACGGCGGCTCTAGTCCGGCCGCTCTCAGAATCGTCGGTGCAAGGTCGATGCTGGAAACCAGCGTCTTGTCGTCGCGCCCTGGCTCGATCTTGCCCGGCCACTTCGCGATGATCGGCGTCCGCAGTCCGGCGTCGTAGGGCGAGACCTTCGACTTGCTCTCGTACCAGAGCTTCGGATCGTCCGTCTGGACCCAGCCGTTGTCGGAGACATAGAGCACGATCGTGTTCTCCGTCTGGCCCATCTCATCCACAAAGCCCAGCAAGTCGCCCACGGTCTCGTCGAACCATTCGACCATCGCGTAGTACTTGGCGACCGCCTCCGAACGCCCCTCCGCGCGGTACTTGGCCAACAGCCGCTCAGGCGGATTGTGCGGTGTGTGCGGCATGAAGGGGGCGTACCAAAGGAAGTACGGTTGGTCGCCCGCCTCGCGGATGAAGTCGTAGACCGGCTCCATCGTTTCCCGGCCGATCTTCAGGCCGTCGTCGCCGTGTCGGCCGCCGCGTTCCACTACGCCGTGCGTCATGCACTTGGTGAAGCCGCCGCACTGGCACTGTCCTTCCCACCACTTGCCGGATTGATGGCTCACATACCCGAGCTGTTCGCCCAGCAGCCCGGCCAGCGTGGGCGATTTCGTAAAGACGTCGACCATGCGCTGGCGATTGTCCGGATCGCGCATCTCGCCGTCCGGGTCGTTGCCGGTGATGCCGTGCTGGTGCGGATAAAGACCCGTCATCATCGTGGCCAGGCTCGGACGGCAGAGCGACGTTGGTACGTAGCCGCGCGTAAACGTCATTCCTTCGCCAGCCAACTTGTCGATGTGCGGCGTCTGGATCGCCGCGTGCCCCATGAAGGAATAGTCCGTCCAGGCATGATCATCGGAGATGATCAGAATCACATTGGGCGGCGCTTCCTCGTCGGCTGCCGGAGGAACCGAAGGCAGGAAGAAAAACACCGCCGCGACGGCGGCGAGCAGGACCAACTTCAGCAGGTGCGAAGGACGCATGGCGACTCGGATTGTAGCCGAGTCAGCTCGATCGGCGTCCGGTCAGGTGCAGCGAATAGAGCAGAAGCGCCGCCGCCAGCGCAGCGTAGAGCCCCAACCGCAATAGACGAGGCAGGCGGCTCTCGCGCTGAACCGGAAGTGACCGCTCCGCCGGAAGGAAACTCCACTCCGCCTCCGGCGAGCGCCAAGTACGGTCCGCCAGACGCACTCGAGCCGCCGGAGCGTCGGCCGGCGTCGCCAAGATCCACGGACCTCGATATTGGATGCCGTCGATCGTACGGTCGAGCGGCGAGTAGTGAATCGTCAACGTCTCGCCGGCTTCCAAAGGAGGGTCTAGATTGAGCGGATCGCCAATCGCCTCGCCGCCGCGCGTGAGCGTCAGAGGTCCGCTCCATTCCGGCTGCCGTACATCGAGCGCTACGAGTTCGCCCCGAACGACCGTGACGGAGGCAGTCTCGTCTTCCTCCAGCGTTGAATCCGCGCGCAGCTCCAAGTCCTGGTTGGAGTACGGGCCGTCGACAGGGAGCTGATACCGCGGCCCGCCGTCGACCGTAGAAAACGCAGCCGCCCGGATCTCGCTGAACGCACGCAATCCATGCAGCGTGCAGCACCACCAGGCCTCTTCGTGTCCGCCCTCCACGCCGCGCTGCGAGAACCGCAAATGACCGAACCCGCCCTGCGCCGACTGGTTGGGGTAGAAGCCGTTGAACAGCGCGGCCTCGGCGGATTCCAAGTAGGCGTCGTCGCCCGTCACCGAGGCCAGTTGCAGGTTGAGGCGCACCCAATCCGCGTGCGAGCAACCCTCGTCGCGAGACAGGCCCGGAAGAAAGTACTCTGCGACGCTGCCCGTCGGAAGCAAGTCAGGCGTCGCCGTGAATGTGCCTACGGCGGCCATCGCGCTTGGGCGCAGAGAAGGATCGAGCACCATGCCGCGCAGCGTCGACAGCCAGCCGTGCACGTGCTGCCCCGGTCTGCGGTCGAGCGTCGCCGTGATCTCTCGGGCGGCGGCGACGTAGCGCGAACCGTCCTCAGCGACTGTGCCCAGTGCGACCAGCGCCTCCACGTTCTGCGTCCAGCAGATGTAGCCGGTAGCCATGCGCCCCGAAAGAAATTCCGCGCGCACGGCGTCCGCGTTGAATCGCGGCGTCTGCGTCAGCAGCCAATCCCCGAGCTTGGCCGCGGCCTCAAGCGCGCGCTGATCTTCGGTCGCTTGATGGAGTTCAACCAGGCCCACAAGCATCCGGCCCGCTCCCCACAAGCGCGCCATGTCGTCGTCGGTGGCGCCGCTCGGCGAGAGCGGATTCCCGAAGCTGCCGTCCGGGCGCTGGTGTTCCAGCAACTCCGGAAGGATACCCAGCGCTTTGTCTCCATGTCCGGCGGAAGCGAGGGCTCCCAAGTACCGCCCCGATAGGTCGCCGCTGAAGTTCGTGAAAACCCGCGAGTCGTCCGGAATCACGTCCGCCGCCAGCAAATCGACCGTGTAGCGCGGCTCGCCTCCCGCGAGCACTCGCTCCAGAGTGAGGTCATAGCGCTTGCTGAGTTCTCCGCCGTGCAACGCGCATGCACACGCCAGCGAGGCGACCAGGAGCCTCATGATCCCTTCGCCTGCAAAGGAAAGAACTCGCGGTACTGCTCCGGTAGCCGAATCATGCGTCCCTCTCGGTTCGTCACCGCGTGCAGCGTTTCGCCCGTCGCGAGAACTTCGTCGTCCGACGCCCGCCGCATCTCATAGGCGAATCGAATAGAGCGCGAGCGCGTCTCCGACACCCAGGCTTCAATGTCCACTTCATCGTTGAATTTGGCTGACGCCCGATAGCGGCAGTGCGCCTCGGTCACCGCCAGGAACGCTCCCGAGTCCTCCTCCATCGAGCGGTACTCGAACCCCAACATGCGGCAATGGTCGACCCGCGCCACCTCCATCCAGACCAAATAGTTGGCGTAATAGACCACTCCCATCTGGTCCGTCTCGGCGTATCGAACGCGGACACGGCTCTTGCTACGACGCATTGTTGCTACCTTAACGTCAATCGCCTATGGAAGAACATTTCCTGCTTGAGCTGTCGCTCATATTCGTACTGGGTTTCGCCGCCCGCTGGGTCGCTTGGCAGCTGCATTTGCCGTCGATTCTCCTGTTGCTCATCGCCGGTCTGGTCGCCGGGCCATGGCAGGGATGGCTCAATCCAGACGAACTTCTCGGCAACTCCCTGCTGCCCTTCGTCTCCATCTCCGTCGCTCTGATCCTATTCGAGGGCGGGCTGAGTCTCAGCGTGCGCGAACTCAAGGGAATTGGGGGCGTCGTCCGGAATCTGGTGACGATCGGCGCACTCGTGACCTGGGTCTTCGCCTCCTTCGGCGCCTGGCTGATCCTAGAACTCAGCTACGAACTGGCCATTTTGATGGGAGCGATCTTCGTAGTCACCGGGCCGACCGTCGTACTGCCCCTCCTACGCCACGTCCGGCCCACCAAGCAGATTCGCAACACCATCAAGTGGGAAGGAATCCTCAACGATCCCGTCGGCGCCATCCTGGCCGTCCTCGTCTTTGAGGCGATCGTCACCGGCGGAGCGGACAACCCCGGCGGCGAGTTCCTCTACGCCCTGCTGACCGGAACCGGCGTGGGCCTTGTAGGCGGCGCGCTCATCGTGATCGCTCTGCGCTTCCACTGGATCCCGGAGCTGCTCGACAACGCGTTCTCGTTGGCGATGGTCGTCGCCGCCTTCACCGTCTCCAATCACTACTACGCCGAGTCCGGCCTCATCGCGACCACCGTTATGGGCATCGCTCTCGCCAATCAGCGCTTCACCGCCGTCAGGCACATCGTCGAATTCAAAGAGAACCTGCGCGTCCTCATCATCTCTACGCTCTTTATCCTGCTGGCCGCCCGGCTCGACGCCGATTCTCTCGCGGCTGTTTGGGCGCCCAGCTTGGGCTACCTGGTTTTTCTCATCGTCATCGCCCGTCCGGCCACGGTTTGGGTCTCGTGCTTGGGGTCGCAGCTCACCGGGCCTGAGCGGATTTTTCTCGGGTGGATGGCTCCGCGCGGCATCGTGGCCGCCGCCGTGTCGTCCATCTTCGCCACTCGCTTGGTCGAGCTAGGTTACGCTGAGGCCGAAAAGTTGGTCCCGATCTCGTTCTTGCTGATCATCGGCTCCGTCACGGTCTACGGACTGACCGCCTCTCCGGTAGCGCGCAAGCTGGGGCTTTCCGAGCCCAAGCCGGAAGGCATACTGCTCGTCGGCGCGCACGGTTGGGCGCGTCAGATCGCTCAGGTGCTCAACGACCTGGGCGTCGCCGCGGTATTGGCCGACAGCCGCTGGAAGAACGTCTCCGCAGCGCGCCTCGAGGGGCTCTCAGCCTATTACGGCGCGGTGCTCTCCAAAGACGTACTTGATAGCGTCAATCTGCACGGGATCGGCCGGCTCGCCGCGGTCACTTCCAACGAAGAAGCGAACGCGTTGGCCGCGGTCCACTTTGCCGAAGTGTTCGGCCGCAAGAACGTCTATCAACTCCACTCGGCTGCCGGAGACGCCCGCAAGAGCATTCACGTCGAGCACCTTTCGGGCCGAAATCTCTTTGGCGAAGAAGTGACCTACGACGAGTTGGAAGAGAAACACGAGCACGGCTGGCTCGTGAAGGCGACGACGCTGTCCGACAAGTTCACCTACGCGGACTTCCAGGAACTCTACGGCGAAAATGCCATTCCGCTGTTCGTCGTGACCGCCGGCGATCCCACCAGGCTCACCGTTGTGGAAGCGGCCGGCGTCAAGCCCCGCGCCGGGCAGACCGTCGTCGCCATGTGCCCGCCGGAATGACGCGCCCGCCGGAATGATGTGCCCGCTGGAATGACGTGCCCGCCGGAATACGGTCCTTAGCCTTCCTCGACAATGCGCACGTCCGGCAGATGCCGGTACCGTTCGGCGTGATCCATGCCGTAGCCCACGACGAACTTGTCCGGAATCTCAAACCCGAGGTAGTCGACGGGGACTTCAATTTCTCGCCGATCCGGTTTGCTCAACAGGGCGGCCAGACGCACGGATCGGACTCCCTTAGCGGCGAAATGGTCGAGCAGCGCCCGCGCCGTGTATCCGGAATCCACAATGTCTTCGACCAGCAAGACGTCGGCCCCCGCCAAGGGATGTTCGACGTCCTGAAGAAAGCGGACCTCGCCCGAGCTCTTGGTACCCGCGCCGTAGCTGGACGTTCGCACAAAGTCGAGCGCCACCGGTCGCGTCGAAACCGCGGACAAGGCGCGCGAGAGATCGGTCAGGAAGAAGATGGCTCCTTTGAGCGCGCCGACCAGCCACAACGGCTCCGAGTCCGGGGCGCGATGATCCGCGGCCACCGCCTCAGCGATCTCGGCCACGCGTCGCTGAATCTGGTCGGCGGTCAAGAAGGGTACGGGCGCCGCCATCGAGGCCATTGTAGCTATACTCGGAGAGTCGACTGCTCGTAGCGTCGACGACTCCTCTGTACGGATTTGGGACGGTAGCTCAGTTGGTAGAGCAACGGCCTTTTAAGCCGTGGGTCGCGGGTTCGAGCCCCGCCCGTCTCACCACCCCAACTCCTTTAGCGCCCGTGCCTATTTCCCTCTGAGTCCGAGGTCCGCAGGGCGCTCGGGAATTCCTGGCCGCTTACAGGATCGACACGGTTACGGTGTTTGCAGGCAACCCGTCTACTGTGATCACAATCTCGACCTCGCCTCGCCCTACCAATGAACGTGGCAAGGGGCCGATATTGATCTGATCCAGGCCGACGAACTGCCCCTGCGCCCCAGCGCCGAGAACGGAAACAGCCTCGTCGCCGACGGATGCCGCGACTTCGGACTGGAAGCCTCGTACTCCGCTTCCGAAAAGCAGCAAGAAGACCTGTTCGCCCTCTGGTCCTAAATCGAGCGGTGATGGCGATAGATCCGCGGAGTCGAACAGAGCCTCGACGGTTCGTCCGCCGTCCGCCCCAATGCGCAAGGCTTGTGCGGCAGCGACTCCAGCCCCTCTCGCGTTGGCCGAATAGAGCCCAGGGGCGACGCGCTCGATCGTGATCTCGGCCGAGAGGAAATCGTCGCCGCCGCGGCGTACCGTCAAGATCGCCGAGCCGGGAGTCAAACCCGGAGGAAGCTGGAGATTGATTTGCGCGGGTGAGACGAAGAACAGCGGGCAGGGCCGGGTCGTGCCCGCCGTGTCGGTGACCTCGACCGTCGTGCCGGCGAGCGTGGTCGGAAGCGGGAGTTGGTCGACGATCTGCAATGAATCCGCCAGACCTTCTCCAAACAAAGAAACGATCTGTTCGGCAGCCGCCGGGCCGCCTGCGAAACTTGCTGAGTGAACAAGGCCCGCGCCCGTGAACCGCACGGATACAGGGGTTAGCCTATGCACAACCTCGTTCTCGACGTCGCTCACGTACAGGACGCCGTCAGCCCCCAGTGCCAACCCAGTTGGAGAGCCCATGGCAGTATCTGTCGCGAGTCCGCCCAACACCCGGGATTCTCCTCCGCCTCCGATGGTCTCGATCGTCGGCGGAGCGGATTGAGCCGTGTTGGGAGGCGATAGGCCTCGAACCACGCGAACGCGGCCGTTCAGTTGGTCCGCGATAAACAGATCGCCGTTCGGGGCGAAAGCCAAGTCCACCGGCCGATTCAATCGGGCCTCTGCGGCCCGTGCGCCGTCGCCTCGGAAACCCGCCTCACCGTCGCCGGCCACGGTGGAGATGACTCCTTGGGAATCAATCCTGCGAATCGCATGGTTGCCGCTGTCGGAGATGAATATCTCACCGTTGGGGGCGAAGCGCGCTTGCAAAGGATTGTCGAGCTTCGCGTCCGTCGCCGGGCCGCCGTCGCCGGCGTAGTCCCGTCCGCCGCCGCCGGTCAAACGCCGCATGACGCCGCCCGCGTCAATGATTCGGATGATGCTGAAGGCCTGCGGAATCAATGCCCGGCCGTCCTCGCCGACGTCGATGCTCACCGGAGCCGGGATGCCTAGACTGGAGGCTGGACCCACGGTGTTGGGGTCCCGGTCCTCCCCTCCGCCGGCGAACGTTGATAGTGTTCCGTCGGCGTTGAGCACTCGGACTCGGTCGTTGCCTTGGTCGGCAAAGAGCAAGCGCCCGGAAGGATCACGCGTGACGCCTTGAGGACCTGCAATTCGATTCCCTTCCACCGCCTCGCCGTCCGGCGTAAAACCGGCTAGACCGTCGCCGGCGATGGTGCGAACTGTATCGAATCTACCCGCTGGGCGAAGGACGATGCGGTCGAGCGCGTTCTTGAGGGGCGAGGCAATCACCAAATCGCCGTTGGCGTCCAACGCGATGCCGGCCGGCGCGAATAGTTCGGCGTCCTGAACCGAGCGAGGATCAATCCGACGACCGCGGCCCGCAATCGTGTCGATGATCCCATCCGCTATGCGCCGCAAGCGGTGGTTCCCGACGTCGGCAACAATCACAGAACCATCTGGGCCCACATCGATTCCAGTGGGACTGTTTAGCTGGGCCGATGAAGCAGGGCCGCCGTCGCCTGAGAACCCGGAGGGCAACGACATGCGTTCTGTCGCTGGACCGGAAGCGATGCGAGTGAGCGAGCCTTCGGGAGAACGGCGATAGACGCTGTTGCCAAAGTCCGTGAAGTAGACATCTCCCCCGGGACCTGCGGCGACGCGAAAGGGAATTCCGTCAACGACTGCTCCTCCGGGCAGGGAGACAGGATCGAGGAGTCCGTCCTCCCCGACGGCGAACACTCGCGGCAGGAATTGAACGAAATAGACGGTTCCGTCGGGGCCGACATCAAGTGAGCGCAGCCCGCTGATCGGAGTGCTCTCGGCAGGTTCGCCCCCTTCCGCTCCGGGGGAGAACTCGCCATTCCCAAAGGCGGTTTCTATCATCCCAGCGTTGTCCACTTTGCGGATGCGTAGATTCTGGCTGTCGGCGATATAGAGGTCTCCGTTGGGCGCGACGCCGATATCTACGGGCTCGTCGAGGCGGGCCTGCGTCGCAAGTCCTCTGTCCCCGGAGAACCCGGCCTGTCCGGTGCCGGCGACTGTCCGGATGGTCCCGTCGCTCTCGACGCAGCGGATGCGATGGTTGTCCTTGTCGGCGATGTACAGGCGGCCTTGCGGCCCGAATGCGACTGCATTCGCTGAAACGAAGGTCGCCTCCGTTGCCGGTCCCCCGTCCCCGCCGTAGCCGCTCTCGCCGGTACCCGCCAGAAGAGAAACTCGCCCCTCGGGGCTCACGACCAGGACTCGATTACCCTCCAGGAAAGCGATTCTGCCGTTGTTGTCGACCGTGACGTCGAAAGGAAAACGAAGTAACGCGTCCGTCGCCTCCTCGCCTATGGGATTCGGTGGAGGGGGCGCAACGGCGTCAATGCGGTACCCAACGGGTTGTGCGACAACCAGCCCCGTGCTGGTTAACGAGGAAAGTAGAAAGAAAAAGGCGCAGATAATCGATCGCATAACAATTAAATTCAGGCACAATGTAGCACGGTCAAGTGCGGTCTATTTGGACTCTGGCGAATCCTGTTTCCGCTGCGAACCGCCGTCGATACGGAGTTCGAGCCCCCAGTTGTAGACTGGAGATCCCGTCGAGGGTAGCCGAGCGAAAACGATGCCCGCTTTAGCTTGGGACGAATCGAACCGACATTGACCGCCATAGCCCACAGTTCCTCACTTCACACGGCCGTGATCGGCGGCGGCCCAGGGGGAAGCATTGCGGCGCTCTGCCTCCGCAAGCTCGGGCGGAAAGTAGAGATTTTTGAAAAGGCGCGATTCCCGCGCTACCGTGTCGGCGAATCGCTGCTACCGGGGACGCTCTCGATTCTTAAACGCCTAGGGGTCCTGGAGCGCGTCGAGGCGGCCGGTTTCGTCAAGAAACGGGCAGCCACGTTTCTTTGGGGCGCCGATCGCGAACCGTGGACCTTCTCTTTCGCCACGCCAAAGACGGCCCCTTGGGTCTTCGACTACGGCCTCCAAGTCAACCGCGATCAGTTTGATCAAATCCTCCTGGATGCGGCGCGCGACGCCGGCGCCGTCGTCCATCAAGAATGCGAAGTCACCAGCGTCGATGTGGGCGAGCGCGACGGCCGTCCCGCCGAGATCAGCTACTCACAGTCAGGCGGACTCAAGCGAGAGAGCTACGGCGCGGTCATCGACGCGACCGGCACGCGCGGCATCGTGGCCCAGCAGCACAAGCTGCGTCGCTGGGACCCCTATTTCCGAAACATTGCGCTGTGGTCCTACTTCCGCGGCGGTAAGCGCTTCACCGGCGACCTCGAGGGCAACATCTTCTCGGTCACCTTCGACGAGGGCTGGATCTGGATCATCCCGCTCAAAGACGATCTCTACAGCGTCGGCGTCGTCACCGGCGTGGAGTCTTCAGAAGAGATCCAACGCCTCGGCAAGGAAGCTTTCTACCAACAGAGCCTCGCTCAATGCTCGACGGCCGCCGACATCCTCCGCGGCGCCGGCCGGACCGCGGACGTCCGCGCGACCAAGGAGTGGTCCTACGACGCCGAGGCGCTGAGCGTCGGCCGGGCCTTTCTTTGTGGCGACTCCGCCTGCTTCGTCGATCCTCTCTTCTCCCAAGGCGTGCACCTTGCCGCGTATTCCGGCATGCTGGCCGCGGCCGCCATCGACCGCATCGCCGCCAAGCCCGACGAGCCCGACGAAACGGAGTCCGTGCACGGTTGGTATGACCGTTCCTACCGCGCCGCCTATAGCCGCTATCACAAGTTCCTGTGCGCCTTCTATTCGCACAACGATCAGCCCGATTCGCGGTTCTGGTCGAGCCGCAAGCTGGCGGGCCGGGACGACGAGCGCATCCAGGGAGCCGAGTGGCTCGCCGCGCTGACCGGGCAGGGAAGCCCGAGCGGCGGCGGCCCGCTGGAAGGCGGAGCCGAACTGCTTGCGAGCCTCTGGCGGCACTCGGCGTCGGACCTGGACGAGGGGCTCGATGAACAGGAATTGGCTCTTCGTCGTCTGCGTTGGGCCAACGGCATCCTCAAGGACCTCAAGCGGGCGCGCTCCATCGCGTGGACTCGCGAGACCGTCGACGTCGTGGAGTCCTTCGCCGTAGGCCGCGAGTCCTTCAAGCTCGAGCGCAAGTCCTACCTCGCCGACGCCCGCGGCCGCGCCATGACCGGCTACCCGATCACCGCTTTGCAGCAAGAAGTCTTGACGCGGCTGATCGCCGAGCCTCTCCGCTACAACGATCTCGTCGCCCGACTCGGCGACGCCGAGGGATACGCCTCGCCGCTGCACATGGTCATGCGCATGGTCGAGGACGGCCTGCTCGAGGCGACGCTGAAGAGCGGCGAGCCTTACCGCATGCCCCAGGTGTTGCGTTTCGCGGGCGTCGGCGGCGACGATGAGTTCTCTTAGGACCGAATCAGTGGATAGAGCCCAGTGCACCACCCAGTTGGTGGAACTCCTGCAACAAGCCGTCAGTCGTGAGGCTGAAGGCGGCGGCGCGACCATCGCCGCGACCTCGGATCTGATCGGACCGAACGCGACCATTTCGTCCCTCGGGTTGGTCTCTTTCATCGCGGATGCCGAGATCCTGCTCGAGGAGGAGCACGGACTTGAAGTCACGCTCGTGAGCGAATCCGCACTGTCTCGATCGCGGAGTCCTTTCCAGTCGATCAGCACCCTGGTCGATTACATCGTCGAGCTGGAGTCGAACGGCGGCGGCAATGCCGACTGAGGAACTCGATCCGGGCGACGGAGTCCGTCCGCTGGACGTGGACTGTTCCGCCGACGTCCGGGCCGTCGTTTCCATGCACGAGGCCCATTTCCCTGAAGCGACCGAGGTCCGCTGCGGACCGCGCTTCATGACCCGCTTCTACTTCCCTTTCCTCATTCGCCGAGGGTGGATGGGGTGTCTAGTCGCCCGCCGGGACGGGCGGATCGTGGCCTATCTCACCTACACGAAATTCCCCCGACGAATCCTTAAGGCGGCTGCGCGGGCACGGCCGCTCTACGTCCTGTGGAACGTCGCGCTGGCCTGCCTGACGCGGTTCGACGCAATCCGGGCGATTACGAAACATGCCCGCGCTGCGTTTCAGCCTTCGGCCGCCTCGGGCGCGCCGACGATCCCGCCGGACGCGGGGGAAGTGCTGTTCCTAGCGGCCATGCCCGAGCATCAAACTTGGACGCCGCCAGGGGGCGATGCGCGAGTAACCGCGCGGCTCTTCGCCGAGGCGCAGAACCGCTTCCGCGCGGAGGGCGTCAGTCGGGTCTTGCTGGTGGTGCGCAAGACCAACACGGCCTCCATGCTGTTCTGTCACTCCATGGGTTGCAGCATCGACAAGACCGCATCGCATCCCGTCTATCACCACTTCTGGCACGATATACCGGAAGTCGACGAAGCATGAGCGAGCGCAAGCCGATCGTATTAGTCACTGGAACGAGCCGAGGCATCGGCCGTCATCTCGCCGAGCACTACCTCTCGGCCGGATGCCGCGTGATTGGTTGCAGTCGAGGCGAGTCCGACCTCGCCGCGGAAGGCTATGAGCATCACCGTTTAGACATAGCCGACGAGACCGCCGCCTGCGCCCTGCTGCGCGAAGTGCGCCGCGGCCACGGCGGCCTGGACGTGCTGATCAACAACGCCGCCCTCGCCTCCATGAGCCACTCTCTGATGACCGCGGCATCGGCTGCGCGAGACATGCTGGAGGTGAACGTGCTCGGCACGTTCGTACTCAGTCGCGAGGCGGCCAAGCTAATGCGAACCTCCGGCGGCGGCCGCATCATCAATTTCACCAGCGTCGCCGTTCCGCTCAAGCTGGAAGGGGAAGCCGTCTACGCCGCCTCCAAGGCCGCCGTCGAGAGCCTCACCCAGATCCTGGCTCGCGAGTTCGCCCCGTTCGAGGTCACCGTCAACGCCGTCGGGCCTTGTCCCGTGGATACGGCCATGACCCGCGGCGTGCCGGACGCCAAACTCCAGGCGCTGCTCGAGCGCCAAGCTCTGCCGCGACCGGCGACGATGCAGGATGTCGCCAACGTCATCGATTTCCTCATCCAACCCGAGAGCCGAATGGTCACCGGCCAGACGATCTATCTCGGCGGCCCGTGATGTTCGACGCCCGTGCATTACGCCGCCGCTTCATCCACCACGGCGCATCCGACGCCGTCGTCTGCAACGGAGCAACCTACAGCTACGCCGGGCTCGACGCGCGCATCGACCACTGGAGCCGTCGGCTCGGCGAACATGGCGTCTCGCCCGGCGACGTCGTCGCCCTCGTCGCCGATTTCTCCGTGGATGCCGTCGCCTTGCTCTTCGCTCTGGCCGAGCGAGAGGCGGTCATCGTCCCGCTGGCTTCCCATGCGTCCGACAACATCGATAGGTTCATCAAGATCGCTCAAGCCGGAATTCGTATTGATGCGAGCCATGACTTCGCCGTCCACAAGACGGAACTCACGGGCGACCATCCGCACTACCGCGCCCTACGCGAAGCCGCTCATCCAGGCGTACTGTTGTTCTCCTCCGGTTCCACCGGCAGCCGCAAGGCGGTGGTCCACGACCTCACGCGCCTGCTCGCCAAATTTGAGAAGCCCCGCAAGGCCCTGCGCACCATCGCCTTCCTGCAACTGGACCACATCGGCGGCCTCAACACGCTTCTGCATGTTTTGGCGACCGGCGGCTGCTCGATCTTCGTTTCCGATCGCTCTCCCGACTCCGTCCTGCAATCGGTCGAGCGCTACCGAGCGGAGCTTCTTCCAACCACCCCCACGTTTCTCAACCTGCTGCTCGTCAGCGGAGCCTGCGCGCGTCATGACTGTAGCTCGCTCAACCTCATCAGCTACGGGACCGAGGCCATGCAATCGAGTACCTTGGCGCGACTCGCCGACACGTTCCCAGGCGTCGAGTTGAAGCAGACCTACGGCTTGTCCGAGCTCGGAATTCTCCGCTCGAAATCGCGCGGACCGCGCTCGCTCTGGATGAAGATCGGCGGTGAGGAGTTCCAGACGCGCGTCGTCGACGGACTCCTTGAGATCAAGGCTCAAAGCGCCATGCTCGGCTATCTCAACGCGCCTTCACCGTTCACCCACGACGGTTGGTATCGCACAGGCGACGCCGTCGAGGTGGACGGCGAGTACCTGAGGGTCGTAGCGCGACAAAGCGACGTGATCGCCGTCGGCGGCGAGAATGTCTATCCCACGGAGATTGAAAGCGTAATCCAGGAGATGCCCCAAGTGATTGAGGCGATCGTATTCGGCCAGGATCATCCCATCACCGGGCAAATCGTTTGCGCTCGGGTGCGCTGGGCGGGCGACGAGGCGCCGCGAATCCGCAGAGCCCAAATCAAGGATCACTGCAGCGCCAAGCTCACACGCTACGAGGCGCCCGCCAAGATCGAGTTTCTCGACGACGACGATTCTCCTACAGGCTTCAAGAAGAAGCGAGCCGCTACGGGCTAGGCTGGACGCGGGACGTCGCGCTGGAAGGAACTGAACATTTCCTCCCGCTCAACGCCCCGTGGTCTCGGCGCTCCGGGCCCGATCCGAACCCTCTTCTTGCGATACATCGCCCCGTCGGCGGCTTCTAGGAGTTCGTCGGGGTTGGCGTATCCGTGGCCCGACCACACGACTCCTACGCTCGAGTGCGCCGTCAGTTGGACTCCGCCGACGTCGAACTCTTCAGCAAGCGCCTTGTAGATTCGATCGCCGACAGCCACGGCGGTCTCATAGTCCTCGACGACGTCGTACACAGCGACGAACTCGTCTCCCCCAAAGCGCGCCGGGAGATCGCCTGGCCGACAGTTCTCTCTGAGGATTCTTCCGACGTTCTTCAGAGTCTCGTCGCCCACGGAATGTCCGTACACGTCGTTCACCCTCTTGAAGCCGTTGAGGTCGATGAAGCACACCGCAAACCGACGATCCGGATCCCGCTCCGCACCGGCAAACCGGACCGTGAGGTTCTCCATCAGGGCGGCTCGGTTGGCCAGCCCGGTCAGCGGGTCCGTAAGCGCTCTCTCCAACAGCAGGCCTTCTTGTCGAAACAGCGTCTGATACATCCGCCGCCTCGATTCAAACGTAATGACGGCCAGCACCTCCGCGAACAGAAGGACGAAAGCGAAATGAGTCCATTCCGCCGACCATCCGGTTTGAGCGGCGATCGCCGCCCAAAGCACCGGAGCGGCGGCTAGAAGGACATAGATCTGGAGTCGGTCGACGTAGACCAGACCGACGCAGAGCGCGACGAAAGCCACCATCGTCGTATCCCGCGGCGCGCCGGTCTGCTGCAGATGAAGCAGTGGATTGGCCAGGACCACCCCCGCGACGACGAAAGCAACCACGCGGCCTCGCCCGCCTTCAGCGGCGAGCGGCTTGAACGCCCAAATCGAGACCCCGCAGGTCACGGCCGTCAGCAGCGCAATGCTCGCCATGAGCCGCGCAGTCGCGCCCTCCAGCACCACTAGATGAGCGACCGTCAGAAATGAATAGACAGCGCAGCCCCCCGGTAGCAAGATGCTCAGGTTCTCAACCAGCCGGTCATAAAGGAACGAAGAGAAACTGCGATGAACGCCGCTCGAATTATATCTGCCCTCGGTATCGGACGCGGTGTTGAATGCGTCGTCCATACGCTTGAGGCTACCCGTCGATCCTGAAAACCGTCTATAGAACGTCCGTACTGAGGTCATTCGCAAATAACTTAGGCCTACAGTTTTCCTTGGACGCGCGGGCGATAGCACGTTTCAGGGCGCCCCCCCGCCTCAAGGCTCTCCCCGGCGTCGTCCGAGGACCGGGGCTCCGCTAGACTAGGCCGTGTGAGACTTACCGTATTCTTCCTCCTCCTCGCTCTCTCGGCGCAGGCGGAATGGACTCAGTGGCGCGGCCCCAATCGCGACGGTCAAGCGTCAGCCCTCCAGGCACCCGCGGCGTGGCCGGAGCAGTTGACGCAGGTGTGGAAGATCGACGGCGTGGGCTCGGGTTACGCCGGGCCTCTGGTCCAGGGGGACTCCGTCTTTCTCCACTCGCGCGACGACGCTAAGAGCGAGGAGATCGTCGCCAAGCGTAGACTCTCCGACGGCGGCGTCGTGTGGGAGCAGCGCTACGCCGCGCCCTACAAGCCGACCAGCGCCGCCGCCCGGCACGGACTCGGCCCCAAATCCACACCGGTCCTGCACGACGGCCGCCTGTTCACCTTGGGGATCTCGGGAACGCTTTCGGCCTTCGACGCGGAGTCCGGCAAGGTGCTCTGGCGTAAGGATTTCAAGTCGGCTTTTGAGCGAACCTGGCCGAAGTTCGGCGTTGCCATGTCGCCGGTCGTGGTTCACGGCAAGTTGATCGCGCATGTGGGGACCGACAAGGACGGCGCATTAATCGCATTCGATCCCCAAACCGGCGAAGAGGCCTGGCGTTGGGATGAGGAAGGACCCAGCTACGTATCGCCCGTGGTTTTCACCATCGCCGGACGCGAGCAGATCGTCACGCAGTCCGCCGAGCACACGCTCAGCGTCGACGCGGAAACCGGCGAAAAACTGTGGTCGCTTCCCTTCACGACGCCCTACACGCAGAACATCATGACTCCGGTGATGGTCGACGACCTGATTCTCTTTTCAGGCACGCGCGCCAAAACCTCCGCCGTTCGCGCATCTTCCTCCAGCGGCAAGTGGAGCGCTGAGGAAGTCTGGACCACAAACGACGCCACCATGTACATGAGCTCCCCGGTACTCCACCAGGGCGTGCTCTACGGCTACACCGAAAAGCAAGCCGGCAACCTCTTCGCCATGGACCCCAAGAGCGGGGAAGTGCATTGGCGTGGCCCCGGCCGCCTCGGCCACAACGCGACCCTGATCGCGGCCGACGGCTACCTGCTGACGTTGACCTCCGACGCGGAGCTGATCGTCACCCGCCTCGGCGCCGACGCCTACCAACCGCTGCGCACCTACTCCGTCGCCGACGCGGAAACCTACGGGCACCCCGCCGTCGCGGGGCCCCGGCGTTTGCTCATCAAGGACGACCGAGCGCTCACTCTGTGGACTTGGTAGCCTGACGGGCGCAATGACGGCCTCACCTCCAGTGCAGCCCATCGAGACGGCCGAGCAGTACCTGGAGAGTCTGCGGGGCCGCAAGCTGGACGTGCGACTCTTCGGCGAGCGCATCGCCGAAACCGTCGACCATCCCATGATGCGGCCCTCGGCCAACGCCGTCGCCGAAACCTACGATCTAGCCCTGCGCGAACCGAAACTTGCTCGGGCGCAGTCGCCGTTGACGGGGAAGCCGATCAGTCGCTTCCTGCACATTGCCCAATCGGCGCAGGATCTCGTCCTGCAGAACAAGATGCAGCGTCGCCTCGGGCAATTGACCGGCACTTGTTTCCAACGCTGCGTCGGTATGGACGCCCTCAATTCGCTCCATTCGGTCACTTTCGACATCGACCAAGAGCACGGAACCGAGTACCACCAGCGCTTCCTCGATTTCCTGCGCCTACTGCACCAAGGCAACCTCGTACTCGGCGGCGCCATGACCGACGTCAAGGGCGACCGCTCCAAGCCGCCGCACCAACAAACCGATCCCGATCTCTACCTGCGGATCGTCAAGCGCAATGAAGACGGCGTCTGGGTGCGCGGCGCCAAGGCTCACCAGACGGGTTGTCTGAACTCACACTGGCTCGTCGTGATGCCCACGCTCCGCCTCGGCCCGGAGGACCGCAATTGGGCCGTCGTCGGCGCCGTGCCGGTGGATGCTCCGGGTCTCACGTACATCTATGGTCGCCAGGCCTCGGACACGCGCAGCATGGAGCCCGGCTCGATCGATCAAGGCAACCTGCGGTTCGCCGGGCAAGAAGCGATGGTCGTCTTCGACGACGTCTTCATCCCGACCGAACGCCTGTTCATGGACGGCGAGCACGAGTTCGCCGCCACCCTCGTCGAGCGCTTCACTTGCTATCACCGGCGTAGCTATGTCTGTAAGTCCGGCGTCGGCGACGTACTCATCGGGGCCGCCTCGCTGATCGCGGATTACAACGGCGTCGAGCGCGCCTCGCATGTCCGCGACAAGTTGGTTGAGATGACCCACCTCAACGAGACCATCTACTCCACCGGAATCGCTGCGTCCTATCAGGCTCACGCCCTCCCCTCAGGAGTCTGGATCTCTGACGACATGCTCGCGAACGTCTGTAAGCATCACGTGACCAAGATGCCCTATGAGATGGGCCGATTGGCGCAGGACCTCTCCGGCGGACTCGTCGTCACCATGCCTTCCGAGCAAGACTTTCGCGACGAAGACACCGGCCCGTTGCTGGCCAAGTATCTCCAAGGACGCACCGAGATTCCCACGGAGGACCGAGTGCGCGTCTTACGGCTGATCGAGAACATGACGCTCGGCCGCAACGCCGTCGGCTATCTCACCGAGTCGATGCACGGCGCCGGGTCGCCGCAAGCGCAGCGCATTCAGATCGGGCGTCACTCGGCGCTGGACTACAAGAAAGAATTGGCGAAGGCGCTGGCTGGAATCGAGAGCCCGGCCAGAGAAGAGATCCTCGGCGATCTCTCCGGCTACTTGGAACGCGTCTTCAGCACCCGCGAGAGCAAGTAGCGCTCGTGATCCACAAAGCCGCTGCGGCGGTAGAGAGCTACCGCGCGGTCATTGCCGCGCACTGCTTCCAGGTGCAAGGCATGGACGCCGAGAGCGGCGGCCTCGTGTGCCGCGGTTTCCAGCGCTTGCTTCCCGAAGCCCCGCCCGCGGTACTCCTCCTCCAGGAAGAACTCGTCGATGAAGGCGTCTCGCCCGCCGAACTCGATCGAGTACCCGAACGTGAGTGCGAGGTATCCGACCGGCCGGACGTCGTCGCGGAAAACCCACACGCGCCCCAGCTCTGGATTCGCAAGAAGGCCCGCGAGTGCTTCGCGGGCCTTCGAGTCATCAAACGGATGACCGTCGTATTCGTAGTAGGCGCGCACGAGGTCTGCCAGAGGATCGAGATCCTTCGGCCTCGCCAATGTGAACGCCAGGGACATGCCCTCAGGCTAGCGCCCGGAAGAGGACCGTCCGCGGCCGCGTCCCGACGAAGATCGGCCTGAGGACGAACGCCCCGGGCGGCCCGACGACGAGTGGCCACGACCGCCGCCTCCTCCGCCGGAAGAGCGGCGACGACGTTGCGGACGCGACCGGCGTTCCTCTTCGTCCATGCGCGGTTCCGGCTCCGGGTCGCGCTTCGGGCGAGCGGCGTCGGCTTTGGCGATGGCCTCCTCCCGCACTTCCATCTTCGGGATCTCACGCCGCTCAATCTTCTGCTTGATCTTCATCTCGATCAGCTTGAGCGCCATGAAGTCGGCTGCGGCGACGAACGTGTACGCCTTGCCGTCTCGCTCAGACCGGCCCGTCCGACCGATGCGATGCGTATAGGCGTCGGGAGTCGTGGGAACGTCGAAGTTGATCACGTGAGAAATGTGATCCACGTCGATGCCGCGAGCCGCTACGTCGGTGGCCACAAGCACGTCGTAGCGGCCGTTGCGGAAACCGTTCATTGCCCGGTCGCGTTGGCCCTGCGTCATGTTGCCCTGCAGCGCGACGGCGTGGTGGCCCCACCGCGAGAGCTGCTCGGCTAGACGCTTGGCCCGGAATTTTTGATTGCAGAACACAATGGCCGATTTGAAACCTTCTTCGGAGAGGACCCAGCGCAGAAGCTCGGTCTTCTTCGGTCCGGAAATCGCAAAGACCGCGTGCTCGATCGTGTCGGCCGGCGAGGAGTGAGCCAGCTCCGCGACGTGCGGCTTGTGGAGCAGCTGGTCGGCCAGTCCGCGAATCTCCCGCGGCATGGTCGCCGAGAACAGTAGGTTCTGTCGATCCTTGGGCAACTCTTTGATGATCCGTCGAACACTCGGCAGGAACCCGATGTCGAACATGTGGTCGGCTTCGTCCAGGACGAGGATCTCGATGCGGGAGAGGTCGACATGGCCCTGCTCCATGAGGTCGAGCAAACGGCCAGGGCAGGCGACGATGATGTCGGGCTTTCCGCGCAGGGCGGTCACCTGACGATCTTGCTTTACGCCGCCGTAGATCGTCGTCGACTTGACGTCGGAGAACTTCGCGAGCGTTTCCACGTCCTTGTGGATCTGCATCGCCAGTTCGCGTGTGGGCGACAGGATAAGCGCTCGAGGTCCCGGGAGCGGGTCGTCGAGCAAGATGTCGAGAATGGGCGCGACGAAAGCAGCGGTCTTGCCGGTGCCGGTCTGCGCCAGACCCAGCACGTCGTCTCCTTCGAGGACGGCGGGAATGCATGCGGCCTGGATGGGGCGGGGCTCTTCGAAGCCGGCCTCATCGATGGCGCGCTGGACTTTGGGGTGGAGATCGAACTCCA
>Ga0070726_10000916_pt1 | contig 32346 bp, 26 predicted proteins | sample tdAd471_FD_67275 | JGI IMG/M metagenome (GOLD analysis project Ga0070726, IMG submission 67275) | Marine sediment microbial communities from the Atlantic coast under amendment with organic carbon and nitrate - tdAd47.1 | ecosystem: Environmental > Aquatic > Marine > Coastal > Sediment | place...
GGGGGGGGGGGGGGGGGGGGGGGGGGAGGGGGTCAATCGTGGCGGAGGGCCACGATCGGGTCCTGCTGTGCCGCCTTCCGCGCCGGGTAGATCCCGAAGACCAGCCCCGTCGCCGACGCCACCAGGAACGCCACGATGATCGACCACCCCGAGATCAGCGTCGGCAGTTCCACGTCCTTCGGGATCGCGTTCCCGATCACCGGCAGGCTCGGCAGCAGCGGCACCACCCGGTCCAGGCTCAGCGCCAGCCCCACCCCCAGCGCCACGCCCACCAGCCCCCCGATCGAGCTCAGCACGCTCGTCTCCACCAGGAACTGCGACACGATGTGCTTGCGTGTCGCCCCCAGCGCCCGACGGATGCCGATCTCGCGCGTCCGCTCCGTCACGTTCGCCAGCATGATGTTCATGATCCCGATCCCGCCCACCAGCAGCGAGATCGCCGCGATCGCACCCGAGATCCACTGCCCCGTCAACGCCTCTTTCCGTGCGTTCTCCAGCAGCTCGTACGGCACGATCAGCGACAGGTCCTCAAACCGCGGGTGCCGGATATCCATCGCACGCCGCAGCCGGTTTGCGTCGCTCAGCACCGTCGTCCGGTCCGGCGACTTGATGAAGACCTCCTGGATCTGCACGTTCGACGCCTGGAACGAGCCCGACGTCCGTCGCACCACCATGTCCCCGAACGCCGCCCGCGCCGTCGTGATCGGCACGTGCACGTCCAGGTTCAGGTCCCGCCCCACCAGCGCCGCACCCGCCCCCGCGCTCAGCCCCACCGGCGCCATCACGCCCACCACTTCAAACGCCTTCGCGTCGATCCGGATCGACGCACCGATCGGGTTCTCCAGCGGGAAGAACTCCTCGGCCACCTCCGACCCGATCACGCACACCAACGCCTGACGCTCCAGGTCCGACCGCGTCAGGTACCGCCCGTGCGCCACCCGGATCCCCGCCACGTCCAGCAGCTCCGGCGTCGTCCCGAATGCCTGCGACACCTGGCGTTTGTCCAGACGCAGCACCTGCGAGCCCACCTCTTTGAGGGGCACGATCGCCTCGGCCCCGGGGAAGCTCTCCCGGATCACCTCCAGGTCCGCGTACGTCAGCCCGTACTGCTGCACGAACGACCGCGACTGCCCCCCGGTCTGCTGCGTGCTCTCCGGCGGCTTCTGGCTCCGCACGATGATGTTCGTCGCCCCCAGCCGCTCGATCTGCGCCAGCGCCTGCGCCGTCTTGCCCTCGCCGATCGCCACCATCGTGATCACGGCCGCGACGCCGAAGATAATCCCCAACGCCGTCAAAATACTCCGCAGCATCTGCAGACGCAGGTTCGACAGGCCCAAACGGATGGTTTCGAGAAGGAGTTGCACGCGACGATGATAGTGATCGCTCGCATCCGAGTTGCGAACACACCCCCGCAGCGCCGATACTTTTCTCTGTGCCAGACCCCGCCCGCCAGCCCGATCGGCCCGACCCCCCGATGACGTCGCTCCCCGCGGTCCGCTCCGTCGAGGCGGGCGAGGAGACCGAGACCCCGCACGCCTGGCGCTACGTGCTCCGCGTCTTCTGGGAGGGCGGTCGCCTCACCACCCACGACGCCACCCTCCGCTGGGCCGACCACGACCACTGGTCCGGCGGCACCCACCCGCCCTCGCGCGTCATCGAGGCCGCCGCCCACGCCGCGGCCACCGCCCTCGGCCCAGATTCACTCCCCGCCCGCTTCGACGCCTCCACCCTCCGACGCCTCGTGACCGATCTCGACGCCCGAATCCGCGAACGGCTCTGACCGACTGCAAGCCGAGGGACCCGGGCATCCATCAACTCCCCTCGAGATCGAATCCGGCGAACACCGTCGGCACCAACCCTCCCCGGTTCCCTCCGCTCGCGCGGAGGGCTGGTAGACGCCCACTCGTATCACTCGCCCCCGTCGTCGTCATCATCCTTGTCCCCGCCCAGCAACCCACCCAGACCGCCGGGGATGCTGTCCGTGATCTGGTCCACGGCGTTCTTCACGTCCTCGTTGTCCCCGATCGCTTTGTCCAGCTCGCCGCCCAGCCGGTTGACGAGCTCCTGCTTGCCCGCGTCGAGCAGGGCCTGCTTGAGCGCCTCGCCGGTGAAGGCGATCCGCGGGGCGTTCACGAAGCCCGACAGCCCGATCGGCAGGGTCAGCTGGTCCACGCTGGTGGACTGGCCCGCGAGGCTGAGGCTGGTGTTGTTGAGGCCGGCGCTCAGCGTGCCGTCGATCGCGGCCCCCGACAGGGCCGTGTCCAGGCGCAGGTCCACGGTGCCGCCCCGCACCGGGGGCTCGCCCACGAACTTCAGCCAGGAGCCGACGGTGTCGCCGGGCAGGCCCAGGCGGGTGAAGGCGAGGCGGGCCGTCGGGACCGCGGCGGACTCGAGCAGCACCGCGCCGCTGATGTTGCCCGAGCGTGAGGACAGATTGATCGTCGGCTGGCCCTCGCTGAGCAGGTAGGGCTGGGTGGCGAGCTGCTGCCCGTTGATGTCGAAGGTCTCGTCGTCGAAGCCGGCGACGGTCAGGCCGTTGATGCGCAGCTCGCGGACGAGCACGGTGGGGGCGCCCTCGACGAGGTGGTCCATGCGGACGCGTGCGTAGCCCTTGGCCTCGATCTCGCGGCGCATCCGGTCGCGCCACGACTCGTTCTCGGGCGCGTCCGGGTCGTCGGGGAGGGTGTCGGGGTCCTTGGCGCTCATCTTGTCGAGCCACTCGCGGACCTGGTCGAGCCGTTCCTTCCACTGCTCGGCCTGGTCGAGGTAGTCGTCCATGGTCTTGGTCTCGCCGCTCGGGTCCTCTGGGGGCTCGGTCGGCTCGGGGCGGTCGCCGATGAGGATGCCGGGGATGCGACGCGCCTCGCCGGAGCTGGCGTCGTCGATCTCGATGAGGTCGAAGGCGATGCGGCGCGTGAGCAGGTCGCGGTTGCCCAGGTCGGCGGTGAGCGTCTGGGCGCGGAGCAGGTCGGTGGAGAGCTCGTTGGGGTCGGCCATGGCGAGGCCGGTCGCGGTGATCTGGCCCTGCTGCAGGTCCACGCTGGCCGAGTCGAGGTCCACGGTCGCGCCGTTGGCCCGCTCCAGCCCGGTCTTGAGCGAGTACGTGACCAGCGGCTCCTGCATGAAGATACCGAGGATGGCGATGAGCCCGCCGGCGAGCAGGACGAGCAGGACGCCGACGGGTCGGATGGGGTTGCCGAACTTCTTCTTGGCGAGGTCCTCGTAGGAGTTCTTGCCGCGTTTGCCGACGAAGACCCAGGCGAGGAAGCGTGCGCCCTTGTTCTCGCGCAGGAGCTTCTCGACCTTGCCGCGTTCCTCGGGGTCCTTGGAGTCGAGCTTTGCGAGCAGCAGCCGGGTGCGCTTGAGCGACGAGGTGAGCAGGATGGTGGTGAACAGGCCGATGATGAGGCCCATCGGGATGGACCCGGTCACGGCCGGGTAGTCGAGCCCGAACCAGGCCAGCACCGGCGCGTTCACGGCCGACTTCACCAGCCCCTGCGTCGGCCCCTCGATGATCCAGTAGCCCATCCAGAACTGGGCGGGCATCGCGACCAGCGAGATGACCTTGGTGAGGCTGAAGACCAGCGTCGCCACCCACAGGTTCGCGTTCAGAACCACCAGCACCGCCAGCAGGCTCAGGTACAGCCCGGGCCCCTGCGTGAAGCCCGGGGTGGCGCCGAGCAGCGCGCCCAGGAAGCACGCGGCCCCGATCTGGAAGGGAGTGGCCTTGCCCCGGACGAGTTTCGCGACTTTGCGTGTGATGAACATGGGGTGATTGTAGAGGGGGGCGGGGAGTGGGAGGGAAAGGGGTAGGGGAGTGGGAGAAGGGAATCGCCAGCGGCCCATCCCTACTAGCCCCGAGCGCAAGCGAGGGGGCTCTCACCAAGACAAGCCGGGTGGTGCTTCAAAACACGAAACGCACAGCGGGGGCCCCTAATTGCCGAAAATCACGCACTTCCGCTAGTATGCTGGTCGCACACTCGGAGGTAATGATGTTCGACAAACTCGCTGCACTCGCTGACCGACTTGATGGCGTTAGAGACCAGGTCTCGACTGAAGAGGCCACCAAGACAGCGCTCATTCTGCCATTCATACGCGAACTCGGTTACGACGTGTTTGATCCTTCCGAGGTTATCCCCGAGTTCACGGCAGATGTTGGCATCAAGCGGGGTGAGAAAGTCGACTATGCCATCTGTCACAATGGCAAGCCAATCATTCTGATTGAAGCAAAAACGCTCGGGGCGAAGCTCGATTCGTATAGCTCGCAGCTTTACAGGTATTTCAGTACGACCAACGCGCGTATCGCGATTCTGACAGACGGAGTTGAGTACCGATTTTTCTCGGATCTCAAAGATCAGAACAAACTCGACGCAGAACCGTTCTTTGTATTCTCCTTTGACCAGCTACGAAAAGACGATGCCGTTCGCCTTGAGCAATTCACAAAGCTCCAGTTCGACCTGGATGCGGTACTCGCTCAAGCGGAGTCACTGCAGTACCGAACCGCTATCCGGTCGCACTTTGCTCGAGAAATGCGTGAACCATCTGATGCGTTCGTCCGCCACTTTGCTGACCCGATTCATTCCGGCAGGCTGACCCAAGGTGTTGTGGACAAGTTCCGTCTGCTCGTAAAGTCGGCAATCTCCGATTACGTCGATGACGCGGTAGAGCGACGGCTACAAGCCGCGTTGCAGGCGAGCAAAGCCGCTCCAATACCGCAGCCGTCGAGCGGGCCGACAGCGGGTCCGGAGCCCGTAACTGAAAACTCGAAGTCCGATGATCAATCTGAAGGCGTGGAGACGACACTGGAAGAACTGCACGGTTACTGCGTGATCAAAGCGATTTTGCGGGACCAGGTCGATCCAAATCGGATCATCGCACGTGACGTTCGGTCGTACTTCGGCGTGTTGCTGGACGACAACAACAGAAAGCCGGTCTGCCGTCTTTGGTTTAATCGGGCGCAGAAGTATCTCGGTGTGTTTAACGAGCAGAAGGAAGAAACCCGTATACCAATTCAGGCAGTTGACGACCTCTTTCAACACACTGAAGCGATCAAGCAATCGCTTCAGCATGTCCTCTGATACCAACTGTTCAATTTTTCGTCAGGTTTGCCGACGCCAGATGTGTTCAGTGGGCGACAGTTGGCATGCATTGTGCGCACATTTTTCACACTACACCGGCTTGTGCGCACAAACTCCGCACTACACGCCCCGACCCTTGTGCCGCGTCAGGCCGTTCATAAAATTGGGCACATGATCGCGACCAAACCAGACACACTCGACCACGACACCCTCCTGCTCGACCTCATCACATCGGAAGGCGGGCTCCTCAGCATCGCACGCCGTCACGCCCTCACGCTCGCGGAACTGCTCGACATCGCACGGGCCCCCGGCTTCCGCGATCAACTCCAGACACTCGCAGACCTCGCCCAGATCCGCGAGTCCGCCCTCGCGGCCCAGGCCCGCTGCGCCGCCCTGTCTCGCCTCATCCAACTCGCCGCCGAGCACCCCGGCGACACCGCCGCCACACGCGAAACCGCACGCAAGGCTGCCAACGCGCTGCTCACCCTCCCCGAGCACCAAGCCAATTCCAAAACGAGCCCCCGACGTGAGTCGGGGGACCCGAATCGGGACACGACCGACAATCGGGCCGACAGAGCGCAGGACGATGACGCAAGAAGAACCCCCTCGCTTGCGCTCGGGGCTAGTAGAATCGATCGTCGTGGAGAGGGTGGCGCCAACCTCGGGGCACCCTTTGGACTAGAAGGCTGCGCGGAGGCGGGCGATCAGGTCGTCTCGCTCCGGGTCGGGCAGGCGTGTGTCGGGTCGGACGGGGTAGGCGACGAAGGGGTCGGCGAGTCGGGGCGCGGGGTCTTCCTGTGCGAAACGCGGCACGGCGTGGGCGTGCAGGGCGGGGGCCTGGTTGCACAGGATGAGGTAGTTGACGTGCTCGCAGTCGGTGGCGCGGAGCAGGGCGTCGCCGAGCGTGGTGAGGGAGGCGAGGAAGGCCGTGCGGGCGTCCGGGGTGAGGTCGTTGAGCTGGCCCGCGGCGGGGTCGCGCCCGTCGTTGATCGCGGGATCGTCGAAGTGGGGGAGGAGCATGCACCAGCCGGCGATGGGAGCGGGCTGGTGGTCGAAGAGCACGGCGTACCCGGCGGGGAGTTTCGCGATGAGGTTGGGGTCGGTGCCGTCGAGGCACGTCTGAAGGCGTTGCTGGATCGGGTTCATGGGGGGAGGGTAGTGGGTGGGGTGGTCCAGACGTGGAGATGGTTGCGACGTCTCTGCGGGCTCGGCGGCTGGGACGGACGGTCCCGTCGCTGGCGCTCCGGGCTCGTTGATTGGTTGTGTTGGCGTTTTTGTGGGTCGCATCGTGCTTCGCCCTTCGGGTCGAAGCACGGCACCGGCCTGGTCCAGACGTGGAGAAGGCTGCGCCGTCTCCACGGCACCCCCGAATCAAAGTGGGGGCGGGTTGACGTAGCTGTGAGTGGGCAGGATGCTGTTCGAATGGCGGACGAGGCGCGAGAGTCGGGTTGGGTGGGGTCACGCGGGTGGTTGCTGCGCTGGAGTGTGGCGGGGATCGGTGTCACCGTCGTGATCGCGCTGCTGAGCGCGACGCAGCAGTGGGCGGAGCTGCGGGACGGGCCGAAGGCGATGAGTTACGCGGCGTCGGTGCTGTTCCAGGCGATGAGCTGGGCGATGTTGGTGGTGCTGGTGCCGGTGCTGGGGTGGGTGCTGATGCGCTGGCCGCTGGATCGGTCGGTGGGGGCGGTGCTGGGGCACGCGGCGGGTTCGGTGGTGTTCGCGGGTGTGTTTCTGGGAGTCTCGGTGCCGGTGCGTGGGCTGTTCCATCCGGCGCCGATCCTGTGGGACGCGTTCGGCGTGCCGTTCTACAAGTCGGCGTGGCAGTGGGCGGGTCTGGCGCTGGTGCTGTACTGGCTCGCGGCGCTGGTGTGGAGTTACCTGGTGGCGCGGGAGCGGCTGGGGATGGTGGTCGAGGCCGCGGCTGACGATCGCCCGTCGCGGGTGGTGCTGACAGGTCTGGGCGGGGAGTTGCTGATCGACCCGGCTCGGTTCGTGCTGGCGCGGTCGGACGGGCGGGGGGCGGTGCTGGTGCTGGACGACGGGGAGGCGCGGGTGCGCGAGGGGCTGGGGGAGTTGGAGGAGAAGCTGGCGGGGTGGGGCGTGGTGCGGGTGCACCGGGGGTGCCTGGTGCGGGGCGGGCGGGTGCGCGAGGTGCGGGTGCCGGGCTCGCGCGACGGTGTGGTGGTGCTGGACACGGGTGACGAGGCGCCGGTGTCGCGTCGGCGTGCGGTGGCGTTGCGGGAGGCGCTGGGGCTCTCGTGACGGATGAGGTGCGCCGGTGGGGTGTGAAGGCGCGCCGGTCGGGTTTTTGGGGGCTCCGGGGGGCTTGGGTGGGGGTATGTGGTGTCGTGGCCGCGTGTGGCGCGGCGGGAACACCTTGTTGCAGGGAGCACGGACATGACGAATCAACTGGTTTACGGCGCGGCGGGTGTGGGTTGCGTGGTCGGGCTGACGTGGGCGGGCGTAGGCGAGCGTGGGCTGAAGCCGGGGCACGGGGAGGGCTTTGTGCTGGCCGGGGAGCCGGTGCCGGTGGGGCCGATGGCGGGGACGCCGGTGGCGTCGGACGTGGACGGTGATGGGGATCTGGACGTGGTGGTGGCGTGCGGGCCGTGCTGTGGGCGGGATGCTGATCCGGCCTCCGGGCACGTGGTGGTGCTGCTGAACGACGGTTCGGGTGTGCTGTCGCACGCGGGCGACCCGGTGAAGCTGCTGGAGAGTGCGCTGGGCGTGGCGGTGGGGCTGATCGACCGGGATGGGATCCCGGACGCGGTGGTGTATCACCACGATGACTACCGGGTGGGGCTGCTGCGCGGGCGGGCCGGGGGCGGGTTCGGGGAGCCGGAGTATCTCGCGCTGGCCGAGGGGGCCTCGCCCCACGTGCACTCGGTCGCGTTGGCGGACGTGAACGGCGACGGGCATCTGGACGTGTGCGCGACGCTGGTGGACGATCACGCGATGGCGGTGCTGCTGGGGGACGGGCGGGGTGGGTTCGCGGCGTCGGTGGGGTCGCCGTACTTCGCGATGCGGCACCCGTATCAGCAGCTCAACCTGGTGGAGGTGACGGGCGACGGGCACCTGGACGCGGTGCTGACGGACGTGCGTGGGAACGGTCTGACGGTGCTGGCAGGAAGCGGGACGGGCATGTTCGCGCCGTCGCGGGGGTTTACGCTGAACGCGCACACGCCGATCGCGAGTGCCGAGCGTCCGATGGCGGCGGCGGTGGGGGACGTGGACGGGGACGGTGACCTCGACGCGGTGTGCGTGATCGAAGAGAGCCCGCTGGCGGTGGTGATGGAGAACATCGGAGGCGGTGTGTACCGCGAGCACGCGCAGAACCCGTTGGGGCTGGCGGTGGCGAGCACGAGCATCGCGCTGGGTGACCTGAACGGGGACGGGGTGCTGGACGTGGTCGCGGGCGGGACGATGACGGACCGCGTGTCGGTGTGCGTCGGCTCCGGCGACGGGACGTTCGACGAGCCGGAGGAGATCCGGGTTGAGGGACAGAGCCCGTCGGTGCTGCTGGCGGACCTGGACGGGGACGGGCGGTTGGACATCGTGACGGGGAACTACGACAGCGGGACGGTGAGTGTTTTGTTGAATCGGGTGGAGTGAGGAGGGCGTGGAGAAGGCTTCGCCGTCTCCACGGCACCCGGTAAGGGCGAGCTGTCCCGTCGCTTGCGCTCCGGGCTCGTTGAGTGGTTGTGACTGAGTTTTTGTGAGCGTGTCGTGCTTCGCCCTGCGGGTCGAAGCACGGCACCCAGCGCGGCACGGGAAACTGTCTATACCCCCTCCGTCGCCTTCGGCGACACCTCCCCCGTCGGTGACGGGGGAGGATTGGGGTGCGTGCTTACGCCCGCGGCTCGGAAAGATGCGGTCCCGTCGCTGGCGCTCCGGGCTCGTCAGAGCATGGGTTTGAGGTAGCGGCCGGTGTGGCTTGCCTTGGTCTTCGCGACGTCTTCGGGTGTTCCCGTGGCGAGGAGGGTGCCGCCGTTGTCGCCGCCTTCGGGGCCGAGATCGATGAGGTGGTCGGCGCACTTGATGACGTCGAGGTTGTGCTCGATGACGACGAGGGTGTTGTTGGAATCGGCGAGGCGGTTGAGGACGCCGATGAGCTTGCGGATGTCCTCGAAGTGGAGGCCGGTGGTGGGCTCGTCGAGGATGTAGAGGGTGTGCTCGGCGCTGGGGGTGCCGTCGTAGCGGGTGCCCTTGCCGAGCTCGGTGGCGAGCTTGACGCGCTGGGCCTCGCCGCCGGAGAGGGTGGTGGAGGGCTGGCCGAGGGTGAGGTAGTCGAGTCCGACGTCGCGGAGGCAGGTGACGAAGCGGAGGATCTTGGGGTGGTTCTCGAAGAAGGTGCAGGCGTCCTCGACGGTCATGGCGAGGACGTCGGCGATGTTCTTGGCGCGGTAGGTGACTTCGAGGGTCTCGCGGTTGTAGCGTTTGCCCTCGCAGACCTCGCACTCGACGAAGACGTCGGGGAGGAAGTGCATCTCGATCTTTTTGAGGCCCTGTCCCTGGCAGGCCTCGCAGCGTCCGCCGCCGTTCTGGGCGGTGACGTTGAAGGAGAAGCGTCCGGGCTTGTAGCCGCGGATCTTGGCTTCCTTGGTCTGGGTGAAGACCTTGCGGATGTCGTCGAAGACGTTGGTGTAGGTGGCGGGGTTGGAGCGTGGGGTGCGTCCGATGGGGGACTGGTCCACCTCGATGATGCGGTCGATGTGGTGGAGTCCGTTGACGCGTGCGTGGGCGCCGGGTTTCTCGCGCGAGCCGTGCAGGTGCTGCTTGACGGCGCGGAGGAGGATGTCGTTGACGAGGGTGGACTTGCCGGAGCCCGAGACGCCTGTGACGCAGATGAATCCGCCGACGGGGAAGGCGACGTCGATGCCCTTGAGGTTGTTGTGGCTGGCGCCCTTGACGGTGACGGCCTTGCGTTCGGAGAGGGGGCGTCGTTCGTCGGGGACGTCGATGGTGCGTCGGCCGGCGAGGTAGTCGCCGGTGAGTGAGCCCTCGGTGGCGGTGATGTCGTCGAGGGTGCCCTGTGCGACGACGCGCCCGCCGTGCACGCCGGGGCCGGGCCCGATGTCCACGACGTGGTCGGCGGCCCGGATCATGTCCTCGTCGTGCTCGACGACGAGGACGGTGTTGCCGATGTCGGCGAGGTGTCGGAGTGTGGCGATGAGGCGGTCGTTGTCGCGCTGGTGGAGGCCGATGGTGGGCTCGTCGAGGACGTAGCAGGCGCCGACGAGTCCGGAGCCGACCTGGGTGGCGAGGCGGATGCGCTGGGCCTCGCCGCCGGAGAGGGTGGCGGTGCGTCGGTCGAGGGAGAGGTACTCGAGGCCGACGGAGGTGAGGAAGCGGAGGCGGTTGCCGACCTCTCGGAGGATGGGCTCGGCGATGTGGGCCTGCTCCTTGGTGAGCGAGAGGCCGTCGATGTAGGCGATGGCGTCGTCGATGTTGAGGCGGGAGAGCTCGGCGATGTTGAGCAGCGTGCCGTTGTTCCTGGGGCGGCCGATGACGGTGTCGGAGGCGGCGCGTTTGGTGTCGGCCTTGTGGGTGGAGTCGAGGGTGACGTGGAGGGCCTGGATGGAGAGGCGGTCGCCGCTGCAGGTGGGGCAGGTGGACTCGGTCTGGAAGGCGTGGAGGTGGTCCTTGGCCCAGGCTGATTCGGTTTTGTCGAACCACTTGTCGAGGAGTGGGAGGACGCCCTCCCAGGAGACGCCGAAGGCTTCTTCCTGGTCGGGGTTGGTGCCGTAGAGGAGGAGGACGCGTTCGTGGTCCTCGAGGTTGCCGATGAGTGTGGAGCCGTGGATGCCGAAGGCGCGGCAGAAGCGGCGGAGGTACTTGGGGTAGATCATCCCGCCCGGGCCGTTCTTCTTCCAGGGGGCGACGCCGCCCTTGAGGATGGGCTTGTCGGGGTCGGGGAGGACGAGCTCGGGGTCGAACTCGAGGATGGCGCCGAGGCCGTGGCAGGTGGGGCAGGCGCCGTAGGGGGAGTTGAAGGAGAAGAGGCGGGGGGAGAGCTCGTCGAGTGCGATCTCGGGGTGGTCGGGGTCGGCGAACTTCTCGGAGAAGGTGTGGTCGGTCCAGGCGTCGCGGTTGTCCGAGTCCTTTGTGGGGGGTTCGTTGACGGTGACGATGACTGAGCCGTCGGCGAGGCGGAGGGCGGCCTCGATGGACTCGGCGAGTCGCTGGCGGGCGTCGGGCTTGAGGACGATGCGGTCCACGACGGCCTCGATGGTGTGCTTCTTGTAGCGGTGGAGGTTGAGGGGGTTGTCGCCGCCTTCCTTGAGGGCGTCGCGGAGGTCGGTGACGTCGCCGTTGACGCGGGCTCTGCCCCAGCCCGCGGCGTGGAGGGATTCGAGCGCGTCCTTGTGGTGGCCCTTCTGACCCCGGATGACGGGTGCGAGGACCATGAGGCGGGTGCCGTCGCCCATGCCCATGACGTGGTCCACGATCTGGGTGGCGCTGGAGGCCTCGATCTTGCGTCCGGAGCGGGCGGTGACGGTGCCGTCTTTCTTTTGCCTGGTGACGGCCCAGGAGCGCGGGGTGCCGCAGCGGGCGTAGAGGAGGCGGAGGTAGTCGTAGATCTCGGTGGTGGTGGCGACGGTGGAGCGCGGGTTGTGGGCGCTGGAGCGTTGCTCGATGGCGATGGTGGGGGGGATGCCCTCGATCTCCTCGACGTCGGGCTTCTTGAGCTGGTCGAGGAACTGGCGGGCGTAGGCGGAGAGCGACTCCATGTACTTGCGCTGGCCCTCGGCGAAGATGGTGTCGAAGGCGAGTGAGGATTTGCCGGAGCCGGAGAGGCCCGTCATGACGATGAGCTGGTCACGCGGGAGGTCGAGGTCAACGGATTTGAGGTTGTGCTCCTTGGCGCCGCGGACGCGGATGAGGCGCTGGTCGATGGCGGCGGAGCGTGCGGGGGCGGGTTTCGCGGCGGGCTTCTTTTTGGTGCGTTTTTTGGTGGGCACTGGCTTGGGTTCGGTGGTGGAGGCGGCTTTTTGGGGGGGCTTGGGAAGGGGTGCCGCGGGTTTGGGCATGGGGCTGTCTCGGGTGAGGTGGAGGGTAGGGGGGGTTAGCCGGGGTCCGGTTCGGAGGGTGATTCGGAGGAGGGTGGATCGGAGGTGGGGGGTTCGGATGTGGGGGGGGTGGTGGATGCGGGCTGATCGGGCTGTTGCGGTTGGTTCTGCTGGGTTTGGGCGGCCTGTTGGCGTCGGGCGATGCCCTTGCGGTACTGGAACCAGCCGAGGAGCATGAGGCCGATGGCGACGCCGGTGAGGTAGATGCCGAGCTTGTCCTTGAAGGAGCGGCCGGTGTTGGGTTCGGATTGGTGGTCGGAGGGATGGGGGGGTTGTGGGGGGGGAGGGGGCATGGGGATTTGTAGGCGGGGGTGTGCTTGGGCAGGGGTGATACTGCCCCCCCCTCACAAGGCGGTGACGGGGAGGGGGCTGCGTGCTTACGCCCGCAGCTCGGACAAGGCGGGGAACCCCCTCGCTTGCGCTCGGGGCTAGTTTCTATCAAGGCGTGCTGGCGTACGCTTTATACCCCCTCCGTCACGCTTCGCGTGACACCTCCCCCGTCGGGGACGGGGGAGGATTCAGAACCCCCTCGCTTGCGCTCGGGGCTAGTGGGTTGGGTTGCGTGGTTTACGTTGGCGGTTGCGAGGCTTTGACCAGGCCCCATTGCTTGCGCAATGGGCTCGTTTTGGGGGGCGTGGTGGTGCTCGGGTCCCCCGACTGACGTCGGGGGCTCGTCTGGTAGGATCTGGGACAAGGAGATTGGTATGGCGATGCTGAGGTTGTGGGTGGCGGTGATGATGGTGGGGCTGGTCACGGTGGGGGCGCTGGGGGCGGACGAGCTGCGGCGGCATCGGAGTTCGCAGTACACGATCCTGCACAGCGTCGATGACGAGACGGTGCGCGAGATCGGGCGGCACATGGACGTGGTGTTCCGGGAGTACGCGCGTCGGTTCAGCAGCTTCCCGGTGCGGAACGGGGGGGATCTGACGCTGTACGTCTTCCAGACGCAAGAGGAGTACATGGCGTTCTTCGATGAGATGGGGATGAACGCGACGGGGAGCGGGGGGATGTTCTTCTATGGGGGGGAGAAGGAGGGGCTGGCGGTGTTCATCGGGGGGCGGCCGCTGGAGGTGGTGCTGGAGACGCTGCGGCACGAGGGGCTGCACCAGTTCGCGTACCAGCGGGTGCACGAGAACATGCCGCAGTGGCTGAACGAGGGGATGGCGGAGTGGTTCGGGTACGCGATCGAGACGCGGCGGGGGCTGGAGCCGGGGGTGGTGGACGGGGGGGCGCGGGACCGGGTGCGGGCGGCGATCGATCGTGGCGTGACGTTCCCGCTGGACGAGCTGCTGTTCATGACGAACGCGGAGTGGAACGCGCGGCTGAACGCGCAGGACGCCCGCGCGGCGGTGATGTACGACCAGAGCTGGAGCGTGGTGCACTTCCTGGTGAACGCGGAGAACGGGAAGTACGAGCGGCTGCTGTGGGACTATCTGCGGGCGGTGTGGCAGGGGCTGACGTCGGAGCAGGCCGCGGAGAAGGTGTTCAGCCGGAACCTCGGGCCGATGGAGGAGGCGTGGGAGGCGTACGTGGAGGACCTGCGTCCGGACCCGCTGCTGGTGGCGCAGTCGCGCCTGCGGATCTATGCGTTGGCGCTGGAGAAGCTGTTCGCGGAGGGGGTGCAGCCGGAGAGCGTGGACGAGATGGTCGCGGCGTTGATGGAACGGCAGTTCGAGGGGAAGCGGACGGTGGGGGAGGAGGTGATGCCGATCTCGGGTGATCCTGAGAGTGACGGGGGGTGGTGGATCGGGATGCCGGAGAGCCTGCGGGGTCGGGCGGCGACGGTGCGGTTGGTGAAGGATCGGCGGGGGAAGACGCCGCCACGGGTGGAGGTGCGGGGGCTCAGGCAGTCGGTGCGGTTGGAGTGGGAGGCGGATCGGGAGGGGGAGTTGAGTTGGGAGGTGGTGGTGGGGTAGGGGTGCTCCGACTTCGTCGGAGGTTTCTTTGGTCCCCTCACCCGGCTCGCTGCGCGAGCCACCCTCTCCCCGGGGGAGAGGGTGGGGACGGTCCCGTCGCTTGCGCTCCGGGCTCGTTCGGTGGAACCCCCTCATCCGTCCGCGTGCTTGCGCACGCGTTTTACCCCCTCCGTCGCCTTCGGCGACACCTCCCCCGTCGGGGACGGGGGAGGATTTCAGAGACCCCTCGCTTGCGCTCGGGCTCGTCAAGAAAGGCGGGGAGGCCCCTCGCTTGTGCTCGGGGCTAGTTGGGCTTGTTTTTGCGGTGTTTTTTGCCCTTTTTGGTGCCGGGCTTGGCGCGGTTGGAGAAGAGGTTGTCGAGGTCGGCTCGTTTGACGGTGACGGGGCCGTCTTCGGGGTCGGCGGCGGCGATCATTTCTTTGACGGTGTTCATCTGGTCTCGGAGCTGGGCGGCCTTCTCGAACTGGAGGTTTTGGGCGGCGTCGAGCATCTCTGATTCGAGGATGGAGACGAGGTCCGCGGCGTCGATGGCGGGTTCGGTGGACTCGGCGGACTGGCGGGCCTGGCGGCGGGCTTTAAGCTCGGAGTCGATGCCGCGTCGGATGGACTTGGTGATGGTGCGGGGGGTGATGTTGTGCTCGGTGTTGTAGGCGATCTGTTTTTCTCGTCGTCGTTCGGTCTCGTCGATGGCGGACTGCATGGCGGGGGTCATCTTGTCGGCGTAGAGGATGACCTTGGAGTCGGCGTTGCGTGCGGCGCGTCCCATCTGCTGGATGAGTGCGGTGGCGGAGCGGAGGAAGCCCTCCTTGTCGGCGTCGAGGACACAGACGAGGGAGACCTCGGGGAGGTCGAGTCCCTCGCGGAGGAGGTTGACGCCGACGAGGACGTCGAACTCGCCGGAGCGGAGGCCCATGAGGAGCTCGACGCGTTCGAGGGTTTCGATTTCTGAGTGGAGGTAGCGGGCGCGGAGGTTGTGCTTGTTGAGGAAGTCGGTGAGGTCCTCGCAGAGTCTTTTGGTGAGTGCGGTGACGAGGACGCGGTCGCCGCGTGCGGCGCGTTCGGCGCAGGCCTCCATGAGGTCCTGTACCTGGTGCTGGGCGGGCCGGATCTCGACGGCGGGGTCGAGGAGGCCGGTGGGGCGGATGACCTGCTCGACGACGTCGCCGCGGGTTTTGTTGAGCTCGTACGGGCCGGGGGTGGCGGAGACGTAGACGGTCTGGGGAACGAGCTGTTCGAACTCTTCGAAGGTGAGGGGTCGGTTGTCGAGGGCGGAGGGGAGGCGGAAGCCGTGCTCGACGAGGACGTCCTTGCGGGCCTTGTCGCCGTTGAACATGGCGTTGATCTGTGGGATGGTGACGTGGGACTCGTCGATGATGACGGTCCAGTCTCCGAGGTTGGTGCGTGAGGCGCCGTAGCGCTGGGCGTCTTCCTCGTGGTCTCGGGTGTCCCAGTCGCGATCGCCGCCTTCGCCGTTCGGGTCGAGGGGGGGCGCCGCTCCCCCAACGCCGCCTTCGCCCTTCGGGTCGAAGGCGGGCACCGATTGATCTGTGGGGGGGGCTGGTGCGTAGTCGAAGTAGTCGAGGAGGGTGAAGGGGCGTTCGCCGGGGAGGCGGCCGTCCATGTAGCGGGAGTAGTTCTCGATGCCGTTGCAGAAGCCGACTTCCTCGATCATCTCGAGGTCGTACTTGGTGCGTGCGAGGAGGCGCTGGGCCTCGAGCATTTTGCCCTCGTGGCGGAGCTGCATGACGCGTGCGTCGAGCTCTTCCTTGATGCCGTTGAGGGCGGCCTGGAGGCGGTCCTCGGGCATGACGTAGTGGACGGCGGGGAAGAGGTGGAACTGTTTTTCTTCTGCGAGGAGCTCGCCGGTGAGGGGGTTGATGAGGTCGATGCGTTCGACCTCGTCGCCGAAGAACTCGACGCGGACGGCGTATTTTTCGTAGGCGGGCCAGAGGTCGATGGCGTCGCCGCGTGCGCGGTAGGTGCCGCGTTTGAAGTCGATGTCGGAGCGCTGGTACTGCATGGCGTTCATGGCGAGGAAGAAGTCGCGTCGGTTGTAGGAGTCGCCGACGGTGATGGTGAGGACGCGCTCGGAGTAGGCGGAGGGGGAGCCGAGGCCGAAGATGCAGGAGACGGAGGCGACGACGACGGTGTCGCGCCTGGAGAGGAGGTTGGAGGTGGCGGCGAGGCGGAGCTGGTCGAGGTCGTCGTTGCGGGAGGAGTCCTTCTCGATGTAGATGTCGCGCCCTGGGATGTAGGCCTCGGGCTGGTAGTAGTCGTAGTAGGAGACGAAGTAGTTGACGGAGTTGTGGGGGAAGAACTCGCGGAGCTCCTCGTAGAGCTGGGCGGCGAGGGTCTTGTTGTGGGAGATGATGAGGGCGGGCCGGTTGAGCTGCTCGATGACGTTGGCCATCGTGAAGGTCTTGCCGGTGCCGGTGGCGCCGAGGAGGCAGGCGTGGGGAACGCCGTCGCGGAGGCGCTGGGTGAGGCCCTTGATGGCCTCGGGCTGGTCGCCGGTGGGGGTGAAGTCGGCGACGACCTCGAATGGGCGTGCGGTCTGGGTGGTCATCGGGTGAGGGTAGGTCGCGGGCGGGTGTTGGGGTTGCGTGTGGGTGGGCGTGTGATTTTGGCAGAAAATCTAGGTGAGGGGTTGTGCGGGGGCTGGAATGTGTTACTATTTGGTCACATGTTTGGGGCCAAGGATGGCCCGGGTGAATTGGGTGCTGAAGGACGGGACCTCATGGATGGTGCGGGTGAACAGGAGGGCGGCGAGTTGGTGTTCCGGGCGTTGGCGGATGCGACGCGTCGCGGGATTCTGGATGTGCTGCGGGATGGGCCGCGTACGACGGGGGGGGTGGCGGAGGCGTTTCCCGGGCTGAGTCGGTTCGGGGTGATGAAGCACCTTGGGGTGCTGGAGGAGGCGGGGCTGGTGGTGACCCGGAAGGAGGGTCGGCAGCGTTGGAATCACCTGAACGCGGTGCCGCTGCGTGAGGTGTACGAGCGGTGGGTGGGGCGCTTTGCGGGCGCGTGGTCGTCCGCGTCGTTGCGGTTGAAGGAAACAGCGGAGGCCCGTGAACGGGCGAAGCACAAGGAGCTTGAAATGGGCACGACAGTCACGGAGAGTGCGCGGGTTGCGATCGTGGAGACGGAGATCGAGATCGCGGCGGGTGTGGAGACGGTGTTTGATGCGTGGTTCGAGGATGCCGCGGACTGGTTCTATGAGAGCGAGGAGAGCCGGAAGACGAAGCGGACGGTGATGGAGCGGAAGGTCGGGGGGCGTGCGTACATCGACCTCGGGGACGGGGACGAGAACCACATGGCGTTCGTGACGATGATCAAGACGAACCGCGAGGTGCGGCTGAAGGGGGACTTCACGTGCCCGTTCGCGTTCCTGGCGAACGTGACGGTGAAGTTCGAGGCGTCGGGGGACGGGACGAAGGTGTCGATCACGCACCGGATGGCGGGCGAGTTCCCGGATGACTATCCGGAGGGTTTCGAGGAGGGGTGGCTGGATGGGCTGCAGAAGATGAAGAAGTTGTTGGAGTCGCGGTGAGCGGTGGGGGCTCCCGGCAGGCGCCGGGGGTTACTTTTGTCCCCTCACCCGGCTCGCTGCGCGAGCCACCCTCTCCCCGGGGGAGAGGGTGGGGAAAAAGGCCGCTGCGCGGCTGCTGATTGAGGCCCCCTCATCCGGCCCTTCGGGCCACCTTCTGCCGCGGTGGGGGAGAAGGGGGTGGGCCTGTTGTTGGCGGGCCGGGCTTGATTTGGGAGGTGTGTAGATTCTCGGGTCCCCCGACTGACGTCGGGGGCTCGTCTTTGGGTGGGTGGCGTGTTGGGTGGGGCCGCGTGCTTACGCCCGCGGCTCGGATAAGGCGGGGTTCTTGGGGGGGTCAGGCGACGGAACGGAGGAGGTCTTTGGGGCGTTGTTTGTTGAGGCGGGCGATGGCGGGCCAGGCTGCGAGGACGGTGAGGGTGATGACGAAGGACCAGCCCCAGGCGAGGGGGGTGAGGGGGGCGGAGGCGTTGATCTCGATGCCGGCGATGCCGGCGATGAGGACGCGTCCGGCCCAGGCGCCCTGGAGGCCCATGGCGGTGCCGATGATCGCGGCCGTGAGTCCGATGACGAGTGCCTCGGCGAGGATGACGCGGGTGAGCTGAGAGCGTGAGCCGCCGACGGCTCGGAGGACGCCGAACTCGAAGCGTCGTGCGTGGATGCCGGCGACGACGAGGTTGGCGACGCCGCAGCAGGCGATGAGCATGGCGCCGACGGCGACGGAGGAGAAGACGACGAGGGTGGAACCGATGATCTCGACGAGCTGGGCCTTGATGCGTCGTCCGGAGCCGGCGTCGATGACGGAGGAGCCGAAGAGTTCCTTGCGGATGGTGGCGACGGCCTCGGCGTCGTCGGCGTCGTCGGCCAGATCGATCTGGATGAGCTGGATGGCGTCCACGCCGAAGATGGATTTGAGGTCGTCGCGGGAGCCGAAGACGGCGTGCATGGCCTGGTCAACGAACTCCTCGCCGATGTTGAAGAACTTGGAGACGAGCTCGAGGCCGGGTGAGGTGACGACGCCGACGATCTCGAAGTCGTGGGTGGTGTCGTCGGTGCCCGAGCAGGTGAAGGTGTCGCCGACGCCGAGGCCCTGCGCGACGAGGAACTCGCGTGCGACGATGACGGCGCCGCCCTCGGTGAGTCGGCGGAGGGCGTAGTCGGGGTCGCCCTGGATGAACTCGAGGTTGGTCATCTCGAAGAAGGGCCCGGGTTCGAAGGCGACGAACGAGGTGCGGTAGGACGAGACGCCCTTGACGCCGAAGGCGTCGGTGCGGACGGGGTGGATGGTGACGGAGGCGGTGGCGTTGACGAAGGGGAGGGCCTCGACGCGGTCGCGGTCGTCCTCGGTGAGGGCGAGTCCGGAGACGAAGGCGTCGGGGAACTGGATGCGTCCGACCCAGTCGTTCATGAAGGAGGTGCCGTTGGTCCAGATGGAGATCATGAGTGCGAGGCCGGCCATCATGGCGCCGGCGGTGAAGCCGAAGCGGTAGGGGGTGGCGGCGACGGAGCGCCTCACGAGGTTGGGTGGGATGCGGAGGAGGGCGGCGAGGGGGCGGTCGATGATCGTGGCGACGAGGAGGCAGGCGGGGATGGCGAGGAGGAAGTAGCCGACGAACATGAGCGGGAGGCCGCCGGCGGCGTAGGCCCAGAAGACGCCCTCGTCGGAGGCGGGGAGGGTGATGGAGGCGACCATGGCGGCGAGCCCGGCGAGGGCGGCGGCGGTGGTGAGGGCGAGTGCGCGTCGGGTGGGTGGGTTGGCGCGGGCGGCGAGGCCCTGGAGCGGGGCGAGTCGCGCGGCGCGCCAGGCGGGCCAGAGGGCGCCGGCGAGCCCGGCGGCGATGGCGCCGAGGATGGACAGGACGAGCAGGGCGGGCGGGACGGCGAGCCCGGTGGAGATGCGGTCGGAGAAGATGGTGACGAGGAGCCAGGAGAGCCCGAGCCCGAGGGGGACGCCGGCGAGCGCGCCGAGGAGGCCGATGGTGACGCCGGAGAGGAGCTGGCTTAGGGCGAGCTGGGCCCGGGTGGCGCCGAGGCAGCGGAGGACGGCGAGGGCTCGCTGCTGCTCGGCCATGCCGGTGGCGAGGCCGGTCATGATGATGAAGGAGGCGGAGAGGAAGGCGAGGGAGGAGCCGAGGACGAAGGCGATGCGGTTGGAGGCGAGGTTCTTCTCGACGCCGGAGGTGATGCGTTCGGTGGTCTGAAGGATGGCGGCGGGGGTGAGTTCGCCGGCGTGGGTCTCGACGAAGGCGTCGGGGTCGGTGGTCTCGTCGAGTTCGATCTCGATGAGGGCGAGGGCGGGTCGTTCGCCGGCGTTGCCTGCGGCGAGGGCCGCGGTCTCGAGGGTGGCGTGCGCCTGCGGGCGTCCGCCGAGGGGCGGGGGGTCGGTGATGCCGACGACGGTGAGTGGGATGGGCTGCCTGAGGAAGCGGACGGCGTAGAGGGTGTCGCCGGGTCGCGGGCCGACGCGGGCGTTGAGGCGTTCGGCGGTGGCCTTGTCGGCGGTGGCGGGGAGTTCGGGGGTTGGCGTGTCGAGGTAGTCGAGGGCGGGTCGCCCGATGATGGCGGCGGGGTCGAAGGCGTCGAGTGACTCGAAGGCGGCGGAGAGGCGCTGGGCGAGCATGGCGTCGATGAGGATCTCGCCGGGGGCTTCGGGGAGGCGTCCGGCGATGAGCTTGACGCGGTCGAAGGTGTCGGCTCCGGCTTCGGGGTTGTGGCCGAGGCCGTTGAGGACGGCGTTGGCGCCGATGACCTTGCGGCGGGGGTAGTGGTTGCCCTCGTCGCCCTGGGGCTGGAGGGTCTGGGTCTCGAAGGAGAGGGAGAGGGTGGTGCGTGCGAGTGGGCGTGCCTCGGTGACGCCGGGCCAGGCGCGTGCGGTTTCGAGGGCGGACTCGGAGAGGGTCTGGCCGCGTCCTGCGGGGACGAGGCGGACCTCGGCGGTGCCGAGTCGTGCGTCGAGCTGTGCGGCGACGGCGCGGTTGGTGGAGGCGAGTGCGCAGGCGACGGCCGTGACGAGCGCGGCTGAGAGCGCGACGGCGGCTGCGAGGAGGGTTGTGCGCGAGGGCCTAGCCGAGAGCCCGCTGCGCGTGAGTCGCCACGCCGCTTGCATCGAGTCCCTCCGTTTCGAGTTGGCCGGCGGTGCGGCCGTCTTTGACGAAGACGATCCGCCGGCAGTGGGCGGCGGCCTCGGCCTCGTGTGTGACCATGATGACGGTGGTGTCGTGGTCGTTGGCGACGCGAGCCAGGAGGGACCAGAGTTTCTCGGAGGTGTCGGAGTCGAGGTTGCCGGTGGGCTCGTCGGCGAGGATGACGGGTGGCTCGTAGAGGAGGGCGCGGGCGATGGCGACGCGCTGCTGCTCGCCGCCGGACATGGCCTCGGGGCGGTGGCGTGCGCGGTCGGCGAGGCCGAGCTGGTCGAGGAGGTCCCTGGCGCGGGTCTCGAGTTTCTTCTCGTCGTCCTTGGCGAGCAGGCCGGGGAGCATGGCGTTCTCGAGGGCGGTCATGGTGGGGATGAGGTTGAAGCCCTGGAAGACGATGCCGATGGTTTTGCGTCGGAACTCGACGGCGTCCTTCTCTGAGAGGTCGTGGACGCTGACGCCGGCGATGTCGATGGTGCCGGAGTCGGGGCGGTCGAGGGAGCCGAGGAGGTGGAGGAGGGTGGACTTGCCGGAGCCTGAGCGGCCCATGATGGCGAAGAAGCCCGGGCCCTCGATGTCGAGGTTGAGCCCTCTGAGCGCGGGCACCTCGGTCTCGCTGGTGCGGTAGCTCTTGTGGAGGTTGTGGCAGCGGACGGCGTTGGTCACGTGATGTTCGTTACTGGGCGTACTCGGCGTCGTATTTCGCGGCGTCGGCGAGGTTCTCGAAGGGGGCGGTGTCGGAGACGGTGACTTTGACGAGCCAGCCCTTGTGGTAGGGGTCCTCGTTGAGGAGGCCTGGGTTGTCGTCGAGGTCGGTGTTGGTCTCGGCGATGGTGCCGGGGAGGGCGGAGTAGACGTCGGAGGTGGTTTTGACGGACTCGACCTCGGCGACGGCGTCTCCGGGCTCGAGGGTGGTGCCGGTGTCGCGGAGTTCGACGTAGGTGATGTCGGTGAGCTCGTCCACGGCGTGGCGGGTGAGGCCGATGGTGAGGGTGTCGCCGTCGAGCTTGTGCCACTCGTGGGACTCGGTGTAGCGTCGGTCGTCGGGGGTGGGCATGGGGGTCTCCCGTGGGGTGGTGGAGTTGGGTGGGGGTGGAGGCGGCATACTAGCCGGTCGCGGGGGGGTGATTGTGCGGTGGGCGTGTGGGGGAATGTGCGGTCGGTGCCGGGTCGGGTGGGGGGGTTGGCGGCTACAGTCGCCCGATGCTGCTGAGCCTGAACATCCGATCGATCCGCGAGCTGGTGTCGCCGAAGCGTGGGCGTGCGAAGGTCGCGCTGACGGACGCCCCGCGGTACACACGCGAGGAGCTGGGGCTGCACGGCCTGACGCTGACGACGGACGTGCTGAAGGGGGCGACGCGCGACGTGCTGACGGGGATCCGGGATTCGGGTGACAAGTCCGGGTGCGCGGTGCTGGCGCTGACGGAGGTGGAGGCGCAGAAGTTCGGGGATCCGAGCGAGGCGAAGGGGGACGCGGCGGTGCAGCGGACGCTGCGGGTGGTGGAGGCCGCGAGTCTGCTGGGGTGCAACTCGTGCGGGGTGAGCGTGATCGCGAAGGACACGGAGGAGGGGTTCGAGCTGGCGGTGGAGCGGCTGCGCCGCGTGGTGGAGCGGGCCGAGAGCCTCGAGATCAACCTGCTGCTGGCGCCGCATGACGGCCTGACGGCGGAGCCGGAGCGGCTGACGGAGTTGATCAAGAAGGTGGGGGGGTTCCGGATCGGGACGCTGCCGGACTTTGAGGCGGCGTCGGGTCAGGGGGATCCGACGACGTATCTGAAGCGATTGACGCCGTACGCGAGCGTGGTGAACGCCTCGACGCTGGGGTTCACGGAGGCGGAGCCGGAGCCCGAATCGGGTGGGTCGGACGGGAAGGCGAAGGGGGAGGAGCCCGCGGAGGAGGAGGACGACGATCGTCCGCTGACGCCCGAGGACCTCGCCGCGATGCTGATGGACGGGGATTTCGAGGATCTGCCGGACGTTCCGGCGCCGGTGCACGTGGGGTACGAGCTGGAGCCGCTGGTGGAGGCGGTGACGGCGGTGGGGTACGACGGGACGCTTTCGATCGAGTACCGGGGCGAGGGAGACGGTACACTGGGAGCGATGCAGAGTCGCGAGGCGCTCGAGGCAGCGATCGAGGCCATCGCGGAACGGAAATAGGGCGGCGGCGCGAGGCGTCGGTCGCCCGGGAGGACTGGGCGATGCCCGAGACCGCATCGGGAGTGCTCGAGACGATGGCCGACCTGGAGTCTGAGATCCCGCTGGATCATCCGATCGTGGTGACGATCGACGGGCCGGCGGGGACGGGCAAGTCCACCGTGGCGCGGACCCTCGCGAAGCGTCTCGGTCTGGACTTCCTGGACACGGGGGCGATGTACCGGGCGGCGACGGCGATCTTCCTGGACCACGGGTTCGGTGAGGACCAGACGGGCGAGCTGCTGAGCACGGTGATCGGGGCGGACATCCACTTCGACTGGTCGCAGGACCCGCCGGTGCTGCTGGCGTGGGACGACCCGATGACGACGCGTTTGCGCGAGCAGGACGTGACGGACAGGGTCAGCTGGGTGGCGAGCCTGGGCGAGCTGCGGGGGCACCTGGTGCGGAAGCAGCGGATCATCGCGGCGCAGCACCCGCGTCTGGTGACCGAGGGGCGGGACCAGGGGAGCGTGGCGTTCCCGGATGCGCCGGTGAAGTTCTACCTGGACGCGGACCCGGAGGTGCGGGCGCAGCGTCGGGTGGAGCAGCTGCGTGAGGAGGGGCATGCGGTGGACGAGTCCACGATGCTGGAGCGGATCCTGGAGCGTGACGAGCGAGACTCGACGCGGAAGGACGGGCCGCTGATGTGTCCGGAGGACGCGATCCGGATCGACACGTCGGAGCTGTCGATCGGGGCGGTGGTGGACCGGATGGAGGCGGCGGTGCGTGAGCGGATCCCGGCGCTCGCGTCGCGGGACGGGTGATCGTGGGGGGTCGGGAATCGGATTCGCCGAGCGGTTGGAGGGCGCGGCGGCCGCACACGTCGCTGCTGGTCATCGTGTACTACGCGGTGGTGCAGTCGCTGGCGGCGCTGGTGCTGATGGTGCTGTTCCGTGCGCGGTGGCGTGGGACGCGGAGGGTGCCTCGTCACGGGGCGTTTTTGGTGGTGGCGAACCATCAGAGTTTTCTGGACCCGCCGCTGGTGTCGGTGATGTGCGGTCGTCGGCACATTGATTTCATTGCGCGGGGCGGGCTGTTCGGGAACCCGGCGTTCGGGCGGGTGATCTCGTCGCTGGGGTCGATCCCGATCCGGGAGGACGGGCAGGGGGACCTGCCGGCGGTGAAGGAGGCGCTGCGTCGGTTGGGGCGTGGGCAGGCGGTGCTGGTGTTTCCGGAGGGGGCGCGGACGCACGACGGGGCGATGACGGAATTCAAGCGGGGGGTGGCGGTGCTGGTGAAGCGTGCGAATTGCCCGGTGCTGCCGGTGGGGCTGGACGGGCTGTACGAGACGTGGCCCCGGACGAGGAGGCTGCCGCGTCTGTTCGGGGGGCGGATCGCGGGGGTGTTCGGGGAGCCGATCGATCACGAGGAGTTGATGTCGGAGGGTGTGGACGCGGCGATGCGTCGGCTGGAGCGTGAGGTGGACGGGTTGCGGTTGGAGGCGCGGGGGATGCTCCGTCGGGCGACGCGGGGGCGGTATCCGAGTGCGGGGGTGGGGGATGGGTTGTTCTTTGGGGAGGTTGGGGAGTGAGGGTGACCGCTTCGCGGTGGGGATAGTGGCCCCCTCATCCGTCCGCTTCGCGGACACCTTCTCCCCCGGTGGGGGAGAAGGAGGGGCGCGTGCTTGCGCACGCTTTTTTACCCCCTCCGTCGCCTTCGGCGACACCTCCCCCGTCGGTGACGGGGGAGGATTGGGAACCCCCTCGCTTGCGCTCGGGGCTAGTTGAAGAAGTGGGTGTGCTTGCGCACGTTTTTATACCCCCTCCGCCCGCTTCGCGGGCACCTCCCCCGTCGGGGACGGGGGAGGATTCAGGTGAGTTTGCGGAGCGAAGCCAGGCGGTCTTCGGTGGGGGGGTGGGTGGCGAAGAGTTTGGTGAGGGGGTTGCCGCCGCGTGCGTTGGAGGCGAGGGGTTCGATGATGAAGAGGTTGTTCTGGGCGGGGTTGGGCTGCTGGAGGGGGATACGCCTGGAGTAGGCGTCGAGTTTCTGGAGGGCGCTCATGAGGCCTTGGGGGGAGCCGGCGATGCGTGCGCCGTCGGCGTCTGCGACGTACTCGCGTGAGCGTGAGATCATGGCTTTTATGAGTGCGGCGCCGATGGCGGCGATGAGGACGACGCCGATGGTGACGAGGGGGTTGGCGTTGCGGTTGTTGCCGAGGCCGAGCCAGAAGCCCCAGTAGGCGAGGAAGGCGAGGACGCCGGAGACGGTGGCGGCGATGGTGGAGGTGAGGGTGTCGCGGTTCTTGATGTGGGCGAGTTCGTGGGCGGCGACGCCGCGGAGCTCGTCGGGAGAGAGCAGACGGACGGCGCCCTGCGTGAAGGCGACGGCGGCGTGTTTGGGTGAGCGTCCGGTGGCGAAGGCGTTTGGTGCCTCGTGGGGGCAGAGGTAGACGCGGGGGCGTGGGAGTCCGGCGTTGTCGGCGAGCTGGTGGACCATGGGGAGGAGGTCGCCGCCGGTCTCGGGGGTGAGCTCCTTGCCGCGCATGGCGGCGATGGCGATCCTGTCGGAGAACCAGAATGAGACGACGTTCATGAGGCCGCCGAAGAGGAGGCCGGTGATCATGCCGGCGGTGCCCCAGATGGAGCCGACGGCGATGAAGAGGCCCATGAGCGCGCCGAGCAGGAGGGCGGTCTTGAGGTTGTTGGTGATGGCGACGGCGGAGGTGGTCATGTTTGTGTGATTGGGATTGGTGCGAACGGGTTGCGGACGCACGGCGCGTCCGCGTCGTGGTTGCATACGGCGTGCCGCGCGGGCGTGTTCGTGGGTCAGGATTCGGGGGATGCGGGGGTGGTCTGTGCTTCGGGCGAGTGCCCGTCGCGCATCTCGGACCAGGTGGAGGCTGCCATTCTGACAGCGGCGATGGCGAGGATGATGGCGATCGCGATTTTGAGGTGGGGGAGCTTGAGGGTGTGTGTGAGGGTGGCGCCCGAGCGTGCGCCGAGGACGGCGCCGATGGCCATGAGTGAGGCGAGGGCGAGCGCGTCGAGCCAGTCGAGGCCGAGGGAGCTGAGTGTGGTGAGCTTGAGGGTGGCGCCGATGATGGCGGTGATCCACATCACGGCGGCGGAGGCGGCGATGGCGCGTCGGAGGGGGAGGCGTCCGACGACCTGGAGAAGAGGGACGAGCAGGATGCCGCCGCCGATGCCGAGGAAGCCCGCGGCGAAGCCGGTGATGGTTGCGACGAGTGAGAGGCGGAGGGGGCGGGGTTGGAGGTCGTCGTCCGAGTCTCCCTCGGCTTGCGCCGAGGGCTTGCGGGTGGGGGTTGGGGCTTTCTTGTCTGGGATGGCGGAGTAGACGCAGTAGGCAAGGATGAAGGCGACGAGGGCGAGCTTGGGGATGGTGCCGTCGAGGCGGTTGGAGACGAGCACGCCGGCGACGATGGCGACGCACATGGCGGGGAGGACGACCCGGACGGTGGGTGCGTGGAGGGCGCCGTGCTGCTTGTGCTTGCGAGCGGAGAAGTAAGCGACGACGGCGTTGACGCACATGGCAGAGGCCATGTAGAGGTGATGCTCGTCGTGGTCGGGGGTCTGGTAGCCGAACCAGAGCGCGAGGGCGGGGAGCATGATGATGGAGCCGCCGATGCCGGCGAGGCCGCCGACGAGTCCTGCGAAGAGACCGATGAGGATGGAGGCGATGACGCCGGCGGGGTCGAGAAAGTCCACGGGTGCTCCGGGTGGTGGGGCGGCGGTGGTGGAGTGTGAGCGTACCCGCGTGGGGGGGGCGGAGACGGGTTCTGGTGTTACGGTGTTCCCCGGAGTCGGGGGGCGTGTTGTTCAGACTGTCGTGGGTGTGGTGTGATGAGGGTGTGGAGGGGTGTTGACGGTGGCGTGCTGGTGCGCGAGGCGGGTAGGATGCGGGCGAGTGCCCCGGGGCGGAATTCGGGGCGTGCAGGGATGAGTTTCGAGTTTCGGTCATGGACGGCCGTGGAACGCGGGCCCGGTTTGCGGGCTGGCGGAGGGCGTCCGAGTGATCGATCGCACACGAGAGACTGGTGATGGTCCGCTGCTGCCGGAGCACGCGCGTCGGGTGCGTGCGTTCGAGTGGTCGCTGTTTGCGCTGGCGACGTGCCTGGTGGTGGCGTCGGCGATCCTGACCAAGGAGGCGAGCCTGCGGGGTGAGCGGTTGGTGTCGCTGGTGCGGGTGGAGCATGCGGGGGCGGCGCAGGTTGAAGAGGAACTGCCGGGGGGCGCGCTCGCGGCGATCGAGTGGGGGGGCGAGTCGGCGCGTCCGGTTCCGACCGAGATCCCGTCCGAGGCTGTTGAGTCGGTCCTGGTTGAAGCCTGGCCGGAGGACACGCGTTGGTTTGACGGGCGACCGGTGCGGCCCGAGCGTGTGCTCTGGATGACGGTGACGGGGTACTCGCCGGACGAGCGGAGCTGCGGGGAGTTCGCCGACGGGCAGACGGCGACGCTGCACAGCGTGTGGACCAACGGGATGCGGCTGGTCGCGGCGGACCCGACGCTGCTGGAGTACGGGACGATGCTGACGGTGCCCGGGTACGCGGACGACACGATCGTGCCGGTGCTGGACTGCGGGGGTGCGATCAAGGGGGCACGCCTGGACGTGCTGTTCGCGACGCACGAGCAGGCGCTGCGGTGGGGCGTGCGGGAGGTGCCGGTGGTGGTGTGGGGGTACGCGGACGGGCTGCCGGCGCCGGATCCGCGGGAGGAGCGGTAGGGGCGCTGTAGCGTTGGAGAGGTGCTCGCTTCGCTCGCGTCTTTGAAGGCCCCCTCATCCGTCCGCTTCGCGGCCACCCCCCCCCAGTCACCTTCTCCCCCCCGTGGGGGTAAAGGGGAAGAGCTGTCCCGTCGCTTGCGCTCCGGGCTCGTTGGGGCGTGCTTGGATGTTTTGTTCTTCGTCATCCGGCCCTGCGCTCCCCTCCTCCCTCCCCAGCCACCTTTTCCTCTGGTGGGGAGAAGGGGAAGAACTGTCCCGTCGATTGCGCTCCGGGCTCGTTGGTGGGGGGAGTATGAGTTTCCCGGGACCCTCTCCCTCGGCTTGCGCCGAGGGCTTGCGAGGGGGGGTGCTTTGGGCCTTGCGGGTCGAAGCGCGGTGCCGGGCGGCGTTGCCCGGGTCAGTTCAGCTCGCTGTCCCGGTAGAACTTGGTCGCCCCGATGGTGGCCGAGAGTGCCAGGCCGTTCTCGGTGAGGGTGTGGATGACGATATCGTCCTCGATGTTGGACTCGGCGGAGGCCTCGCCGCCCTGGTCGCCGGACTTCGCGGTGGCGTCGGCCTCGGCGCCGGCGCTCCAGCCGTTGGCGATGAAGTCCTGCATGGCGAACTCGGTCCTGAAGATCATGAGCATCTTGTAGTCCTTGGCGCCCAGGCCCAGGCCCACGCCGCCTCCGGCGACCTTCATGTAGGTGTCCCGGCCGGTGTTGTTGTTGTGGACCTTGCCGTGCCCGCCCTCGGTGGCGACGAAGATGATGTTGGTGCCGATGCTGCTGAACAGGCCGTAGCCGGGGGCGCTGCGGACGTCCTCGCGCAGGTCCGGCTTCTCGGCGTAGAACGCCTCGAGTGCCTCGCGGGTCATCCGGTCCACGTAGTCTCGTTTCTCGGTCGGGTTGCTGCCCTTGGCGGAGGTGCAGCCGGTCAGCCCGCCGGCGAGGGGGAGCATCCCGCAGAGCCCGCAGGCCAGCACCGCAACGCTCGTCATGGATCGTTTCGTGGTCATCGCCGCCTCCTTGGGTGAATCGGATTGAAGTGAATCGGCCGTTCCTCGCTCCTCAGTCGTCCGAGGGCTTCTCGTACGGCAGAGCATAGAAGCCGCGCCCGGTGTCTCTCAACCGGCCGGCCTTGGCGAGTGCTTTCCAGACGCGTCGCGGGAACTCGCGTGGGGGCTCGATGGCGTCGATGCCGCTCTTGCGCCCGCCGCTGGTGTAGCGCCCGCCCAGCTTGCTCTCGTCGCTGAGTCGCATGACCTGGAGGCGTTTGCGGAAGGCCTTGATGGCGTCGGCCATTTCGCGCTCGGAGACGGGCTCGGCCTCCGCTGCGGGCTTCGCGGCCTCGGGGTTCTCGAGGGCGGTCACCAGCGCGTCGAACCCGGCGAGGTCTCGCTCGGTGCAGACGCGCTTGAGTTCGTCCTGATCCACGGGCATCCGCCCCATCAGCCGCTGGGCGAGCTGCCAGTGGTCGTGCGCCTTCAGCCCGTCGGCCGGGTCCTTGGACAGGGTCTCCAGCTCGCTCACCATCGACCGGAGTTTCTCGACGAGGTTCATGCCCAAGCGTATCACGCGCGGGGAGAGGGAGTGGGGGGCACCCATTCCCTGTCCGGCGGTATGCTTTCGCATCGTGCCCCCCAAGCCCCTCGAAACCTACGACCTCTCACCCGGACGCGTCCTGGCGGGCCAGTACGTCATCGAGCGTCATCTCGGGTCGGGCTACGAGGGCGAGGTGTACCGGGTCAGCGAGAAACGGACCGGGGCCCTGCGGGCGGCCAAGGTCTTCTACCCGGAGCGGAACCCGAAGGACAAGGCGATCCGCTTTTACGCCGAGAAGCTCGAACGCCTGCGGGACTGCCCGATCCTGACGCGGTACCACCACTCCCACACGGTCCGGGTGCGGGGCGAGGCGACGGTCATGCTCGTCTCCGAGCTGGCCGAGGGGGTGATGCTGGACCGGTTCGTCCGGTCGCGTCGCGGGCGACGGCTGCCCGAGTTCGAGGCGTTGGCCCTGCTGGCCGAGACCGCACGCGGGCTGGCCCAGATCCACGACCGGCGCGAGTACCACGGCGACCTGCACGCCGACAACGTCATGCTCAACCCGACCGGGGTCCGCTTCAACGTGAAGCTGATCGACTTCCACAACTACGGGCGGGCGACGCGGGACCTGATCGGCGAGGACGTGATCGACCTGGTCCGGATCTTCTACGACGCGCTGGGCGGGAAGGCGCGGTATCCCTCGCACTCCCCGCCCGTGAAACGCATCTGCTGCGGCCTGAGGCGTTCGCTGATCCGTGAGCGGTTCCCGACCGCCCGGAGGCTCGCGGACCACCTCGAGTCGTTCGAGTGGAAGCGCTGAGCCGGGTGTGGGCGTGAGAGGGGGCGGGCTGGGGGTGTGGTGGGGGGGCTGTGGGGGGGGTTACGGGCAGCCGGCGAGGAAGATCGCGACGAACGCCCCGATATCGCCGTTGTCCACGATGCCGTCGCCGTTGATGTCCGCGAGGCAGGGGTTGTCGGGCGGGCGGACCGCGAGCACCGCGTTGTTGCTCGTCGTGGTGCCGTTGATGTTGGTTGCCTCGCAGCGCCACACGCCCTCGGTCGCGGCGGAGGCGTTGAACGAGATCGTGTCGGTCTGTGTGCCGCTGAAGACGGGGCCGTCCGTCAGCGCTGCGCCGTTGAGATACCACTGGAACGTGTCGGCGAAGTCGGCCCGGGCTCGGAACTGGATCGCCTCACCGTCGGCGGCGTACAGGGACTGCAGCGACTCGACGAACACGGGCTGGGGCCCGAACAGCAGCATCTCGTCCACTTCCAGCGTGTCTCCGAGCGAGAGGGTCGGGCCGTTGAACGCGACAATGACCGAGACCGGGTCGGAGTAGGAGACCGCGCCGATGATGGTCGCGGTGCTGAGCTTGCCTCCGACGCGCTGCCACGTCCCGTCGCCCACGCCGTCGAAGGCCCAGGCCCGCACGGCCCCGTTGTACGGGTTCTCGACGCGGAGCTGGAAGGCCACGCCGGGGGTTGCCCGCACGTAGGCGTAGCACTCCAGGCGTGTGGGATCGGTGCCGGGGACGGGGCTGTTGGTGTTCATCCCGAGCCCGGCGAAGTAGAAGGGGTCTTCCCTGACCGGTGCCGTGGATGGGTCGTACGCCCCGACGAACAGAAACGCCCCGATCGAACCGCCGAGCCCGCTCCCGGGGTTGGCCCCGGCGCTGAGGGTCAGCGAGGCGTTGGTGCCCGCGTAGGCGAACTCGTCGGTCAGGCCGGTATCGAACGGGCCGGAGTCTTCGAAGAATCCGCCCCCGGAATGGAAGTACTGGAAGGTCGTCTGGATCGACGCGCCCTCGAAGTCTTCGTCGAGCTGGGCCTGGGCCGAGCCGCAGGCGCAGGCCAGTGCCGCGAGAATCACTGAGTGGCGGAGCATTCGCATGTCTGACCTCCCGATCGAGCCTCGTCCGGTCGCGGGCATCCGACGTCCCGCGCGTGATCGTCAGCCTACCCGAATCCGGGTGCGTCTCAAAGCGCGTCGTGTGTGCAAGATGGCCCTGCTGCGGCAAGCGGACGCGAGCGTGTGACCGCAAAAAAGCGTCAGGGCCGCCCCCGTTGGGATAGGGCGGCCCTGCACGCGCTGCGATCACCCAGCACCTCGGGTGAACGGTGGCGACTCACGTCGCCGTGTCTGCAGGAGTCATACGTCCTGCGGAGGAGAGAGAGAACGCGACCGATCGCCATCACGCGACCGCACGCACACCCACGCGACGGGAATAACAGCACGGGTTCCGTCCCGCGGCGAGATGCATCGAACTCGAGCCAGCCCCTTGGGGCCCGGTCAGAACGACCGTCAAACACAGGCCAGAACGGCCACGGCACGATCCGCACCATGCGTGAGGGGTGTTCCGAGAAAAGACACGAAAACACCCCAGATTCGCGCTTTGGTTCGACATTCCGACACTTCACCGGCACACAGCCGAGCCCCGTTGGGGGGGGCTGGGAGCGGGCACACGTGCGAGCCCGTTAGACCCGCGGTACCTGCTGGCTGGCGCAGTGGATCGCGCCCAGACCCCAGATGAGTTCCGTGCAGTCGATCCCGATGACCTCGCGGTCCGGCAGCGCCTCGGACAGGATGGCCAGGGCCTTCGCGTCGTTGATCTCGTCCCGGAACGTCGGCACCAGCAGCGCACCGTTGACAAACAGGAAGTTCAGGTACGTGGCGGGCAGGCGGGTGCCCTCCCGCTCTACGCGCCCCGGCATGGGCAGCACGCACAGGTCGAACGGGTTGCCGTCCTGGTCGCGCAGCGTCTTGCACCGGTGGATGGTCTCGCGCAGGATCGCGTGGTTTGGGTCGGAGGTGTCCGGCTCCTCGGCGACCGCGATGGTGGTCGGGTTGAGGAACCGGGCCAGGTCGTCCACGTGCCCGTCGGTGTCGTCGCCCTCGATGCCCTCGCCCAGCCAGAGGACGTGCGTCTGGGCGTAGTAGTCCCGCAGGTACCGCTCGATGTCCTCGCGTCCCAGCCCCGGGTTTCGGTTCGGGTTGAGCAGGCACGACTCGGTCGTGAGCAGGCAGCCCTTGCCGTTCACGTCGATCGCACCGCCCTCCATCACGATCCCCGGCTCGAACAGCGGCAGGCCGAGATCCTCGGCGATCCGGACCGGCACCGCGTCGTCGTCGTCGTACGGCGGGTACTTGCCCCCCCACGCGTTGTACCCCCAATTCACCACCGCCAACTCACGCCCCCCCCCGTCT
>Ga0070726_10000921_pt1 | contig 32100 bp, 31 predicted proteins | sample tdAd471_FD_67275 | JGI IMG/M metagenome (GOLD analysis project Ga0070726, IMG submission 67275) | Marine sediment microbial communities from the Atlantic coast under amendment with organic carbon and nitrate - tdAd47.1 | ecosystem: Environmental > Aquatic > Marine > Coastal > Sediment | place...
ATACGGACCCGTCTTGCCCTCGAAACTGGTGAAACGGTCGAGGTCGAAGACGTAATTCGTGGTGCGGTAGTTCTGCAGATCGGCGAACTTGATCGCCGCCAGCCCGACCATGCGCGCCACGCGCGCATGCTCCTCGGCGCCGACATCCGCGGCCAGACCGGCTTCCTTGAGACGCTCGTCCGCGCGCTCGATGGCCGACGAGATCAGATCCGCGAGGCGGAAAGTGCCGCCATCCCGCGTCCGCAGGCGCTTGCCGTCAGTCCCGTTCACGGTCCCGAACTTCACGTGTTCCAGCGACCCCTCCGGCGCCAGGCCGGCCCGGTCCGCGGCCCGGAAGACCTGTTCGAAATGGTCCGACTGCGCGAGGTCAACGACATAGAGCGTCAGGTCCGGCCCGACACTCTGCTTGCGGTCAAGAATGGTCGCGAGGTCCGTCGTGCCGTACAGCGAGGCTCCGCCGGACGTCACCAGGATCAGCGGTGCGAGGTCCTTCTTGTCCCCCTCCCGGGCGACACGCACGACCCAGGCACCATCGCTTTCCTCGGCCACGCCGCGATCCTTGAAGTCCTGGACCATGTCCGGGATCAGCGGGTCGACATCGCTTTCGCCCTTCCAGAGGTCGAAATGCACACCGAGATCGCCGAAATCCTTCTTCAGCGCGGCCACGGACACCTCGATGAAGTGGCGCAGCAGGGCGCGATAGCCCGCGCGGCCGGCCTGCAGCTCAGCCGTCGCCCTGCGCGAGACTTCCAGTCGCTCCGGATCGGCCTTCGCCTTGCCGGAGGCCTGCGGATAGAGACGCGCCAGATCCTCGATATTCACCGGCGGTTCGGCCGGATATTCGCCTTCATAATCCGCATCATAATAGACAAGGTCCGGCTGTTCTTCCTGCAACTCGGTAATCAGATGCCCCATCTGCAGGCCCCAATCGCCGAGGTGAATGTCCGACACGACCTCATCCCCGCGGAACCGGAACAGGCGCTGAAGGCTGTCACCGAGCACGGAGGAGCGAAGGTGGCCGACATGCATCGGCTTGGCGACGTTCGGTCCCCCGAAATCAATCATCACCTTCTTCGGCGCTTCGGTCGTCGGAGCGCCCGCCCGTGCGTCGGCAGCGATCTCCGCCGCGCGTGCATTGATGGCGTCGGTCGACGGACGCAGATTGATAAAGCCCGGCCCGGCGATCTCGGCTTTCTCTATCACCGGATTGCCGGAGATGGCATCAAGGACGGCCTGGGCAATCTCGCGCGGATTCTTCTTCGCCTGCTTGGCAGCCGGCATGGCGCCATTGCACTGGTAGGGGAAGACTTCCGGGTTCTGCTTGGAGGGGCTGACACGGCCCAGCTCCCGCGAAAGCTCAAGGGAAGCGAACGCGTCGCCCAGCACGGCGCTGAGCTGATCGGCAATAGAAGGCATGAGGCTTTATTCCTGGCCGGCAATAACGCGGAAGCGGCGGCCGCTGCGGTTATAGGCGAGTTCCTCGTCGGACAGTTCAAAGCCGACCAGGATTTCGAAATTGGTGCCGGCGGTATCCGCATTGGCACGCGGGATCAGGATCGCATCGATCGTTTCCGTCACAAACACCCGGTCCTCATCCGAATCGAAACGGACACGCAGCGGGTAGATTTCCTTCTCGATGATACCGAGATTGGAGCGGGTCACGGCGACGAAATACTCGTAGGTATGCTCAAGACCACCCGCAGCCGGACCGCGGCCGAAGCCCATCTCGATCTCGAGATTGGCGAGGATCGGGCGATCATCGTAATAGCTGCAATTGGAACGGACGTTGAGAATCTCGCCCGTGAAACCCACATTGGCAAAGAGCTCTTCGGTCCCCGGCGCGAACTGCACAAGGCGGTGGGCATCATACAGCGCGAAAGCAGACGGGCACGGGCCTGCATTCGGCGGCGGGCTGTCGAGGGCATCGCCCAACGAGGACACGGTGGAACAGCCCGACAGGAGAAGGCCGATAGCGGCAAAAGTGGCAATAGAACGCATGGTGCAACACCTGAATATGGAACGGGCCCGGCCACTGGATAGCGCGCAGCCACTTTGTTAATCACGGTCATACGATGCGCAGAGCAAGTCCGCAACGCCATCGCTGAAGGAGATCGGCCCGAGATGGAAAAAACCCGGCCTGAATTGACGGTTCTACTGGCTGCCCCACGCGGCTTCTGCGCGGGCGTGGACCGCGCCATCCAGATTGTCGAACGCGCCATCGAGCGCTTCGGCGCGCCGGTCTATGTCCGCCACGAGATTGTTCACAACCGCCATGTCGTCGAACGGCTCGAGGCGCTGGGAGCGATTTTCGTCGAGGAGCTCGACCAGTGTCCGACAGATCGCCCCGTGGTGTTCTCGGCCCACGGCGTTCCCAAATCGGTTCCGGCCGAGGCGGACCGGCGCGAGATGATCTATGTTGATGCCACCTGCCCGCTGGTGTCCAAGGTGCATGTCGAGGCCCAGCGCCTGTACGAACGCGGCAGCGAGGTCGTGCTGATCGGTCATGCCGGCCACCCGGAAGTCATCGGCACGATGGGGCAATTGCCCGAGGGCGCGATTGCGCTCATCGAAACCGTCGAGGACGCTCAGACATTCACACCGCGCGATCCGGAGCAGCTGGCCTTCGTGACCCAGACCACCCTCTCCGTCGACGACACCGCCGACATCGTGGCGGCCCTGCAGGCGCGCTTCCCCGGCATCGCTGCGCCACACAAGGAAGACATCTGCTACGCGACCACAAACCGCCAGGCGGCGGTCAAGGAAATGGCGACGCAATGCGATGTGGTCTTCGTGATCGGAGCGCCGAACTCGTCCAACTCCGTCCGCCTTGTCGAAGTCGCGCTGAAGGCCGGGGCACCGCGGGCCCGTCTCGTTTCCAGCGCTGCGGATGTGGAGTGGGAAGAACTCGATGGCGTCGCGACCGTGGGCATCACCGCTGGTGCGTCTGCGCCCGAAGACCTGGTCCAGGGGCTGATTAATGGGTTCCGCAAGCGCTTCGATGTCGTCCAGCGCGATATTCGCGTGACCGACGAGGATGTGGTGTTCAAACTGCCGCGCATCGTCGCCTAGGAGGACCACATGGCCGAGAACAAGACCAAGCCAACCCAGCTTGCCCCCGTCGAATTCATCGAATCCATCGATCATCCGACGCGCCGCGCAGACGCGCTTGCCCTGCTGGAACTGATGCAACGCGTCACCGGCTGGGACCCCGTCATGTGGGGCGCGTCCATCATCGGATACGGTACGTATCACTACAAGTATGACAGCGGCCGCGAAGGCGAGTTCATGCGCACCGGGTTTTCGCCGCGCAAGGCGAACATGGTGGTCTATATCATGCCGGGCTATACGGATTTCAGTGAGATACTCGGACGCCTCGGCAAGCACAAGCTTGGCAAATCCTGCCTTTACATCAACAAGCTGGCCGATGTGGACCTGGACGTTCTCGAAGAACTCATTCGCGCCGGCCTCGCGGACATGGAAAAGAAATACCCGTTGTGAGCCAGATCACCATCCACACTGACGGCGCCTGCTCCGGCAATCCCGGTCCGGGCGGCTGGGGCGCAATTCTCGAATGGAATGGCCACCGCAAGGAACTCAAGGGCGGCGAGCGCGACACGACCAATAACCGCATGGAGATGATGGCCGCGATCCAGGCGCTGGAGAGCATCAAGAAGTCCGGCCACGACATCATCCTGATCACCGACAGCGTCTATCTGCGTGACGGCATCACCAAATGGATCCACGGCTGGAAGAAGCGGGGCTGGAAAACCGCCGACAAGAAGCCGGTGAAAAATGTCGATCTTTGGCAAAGGCTGGACGACATTGCCGCGAAGCATTCCATCGAATGGCGCTGGGTGAAAGGACATGCGGGCGATCCGGGTAATGAACGCGCGGACGAGCTGGCCCGCGAAGGCATTGCAGAGCTCTCCGCCGACTAGGCGGCGTCGCGCATATACTCACCAAGCACGGCGAGAACCGCTTTCATGTCCAGGGGCTTGACCAGATAGTCATTGGCGCCGCTCGCCAGGTATTGCTCCTCCGCTCCCCGGGTCGCATCCGCCGTCACGGCGATGATCGGAATATCGGCATAGGCCTCACCGGACGCCCGGATCCGCCGGATCGCTTCATCACCGGTCATCACCGGCATCTGGATGTCCATCAGCACGATGTCGAAAGGCGTATTGGCGATGCGCTCGATGGCTTCCTGACCGTTGCTCGCCAGGGTCACGGTATGCCCGGCCCCGCGGAGCAGCGCTTCGGCGACAAGCTGGTTTGTGGACACATCGTCCACGACAAGAATCTTCAGGGCCCGGCCATCGGCCGCGCGCCCCCCTGCGGCAAGCTCGAGCCCCGGCGCCGGTCCGGTCGCGTCCAAGGCGGGCTCAAGGCTCAGTTCGAACCAGAAGGTCGAGCCCTGCCCCCACTCGCTGTCGACGCCAATCTCACCGCCCGCGAGCTCGACGATCTCCCGGCAGATCGCCAGCCCGAGACCGGTCCCGCCATGGGCGCGGGACGAGCTGTCATCGACCTGCGCGAAGCGGGAGAAAATCCGCTCACGCTGCGCCTCCGGAATCCCCGGCCCGCTATCGTGCACCTCGAAGCGGACGCGTCCGCTCTCGCTGGGGCGTATTACAACGCGGACGAAGCCGCTTTCCGTGAACTTGACCGCATTCCCCGCCATGTTGAGCAGGATCTGGCGCAACCGCTTCTGGTCTCCCAGCAAACGTTCCGGGAGCGCCTCATCGAGCTCGAAACCCACTTCAACGGGCTTGGTTCGCGCCAGCCCCTTGGCGACGTCGACCACGGAAAGTACCAGCGCGTTCAGGGAGAACGGCTTCTCTTCCAACTCGAACATCCCCGCTTCGATCTTCGAAATGTCGAGAATGTCCTCGATCAGGTCGAGCAGGGCCCGACCGGAATTGTGGATCGTCCGGAGATAGCCGGACTGGCGCTCGTCCAGGTCCGTCATCTTGAGCAATTGCGCCATGCCGAGCACGCCATTGAGCGGGGTGCGGATCTCATGGCTCATATTGGCGAGGAATTGCGACTTGGCCTGGCTCGCCGCCTCGGCGCGCTCGCGCGCGGCCTCCATCTCCCGTTCACGCATCACATCCTCGGTGATGTCGTAATTGAACCCGGTCAGGATGGGCGGCCGCCCCTCCTGTTCGAGGATCAGTCCATGTGACCGGAAATAGCGGACTTCGCCATCAAAACAGCGGAAGCGGAACTCGGCAGACAGGCGCTCCCGGGTCTTGAAGGCCCGGAACATTCCCTTGAGAACTTGATCGCGGTCTTCCTCCAGCAGACGCTCGCGAAACTCTTCCGGGTGCGGCATCGGCTCGCCCAAGGGGTAGCGGTAGAGCGCTCGGGTCGTATCGTCCCACCAGTGTTCATTGGTTTTTGCACAATATTCCCAGGCGCCGATATTCGACGCCTCGAGCGTCATCGCGAGACGATTGGACAGCGCCTCGATATCCGCCTCGCGCTGGCGACGTTCGGTGACATCCTCGAACGAGCCCAGAACCTTCTTGACCTCGCCGTCCTCGATCACCGCGCGCCCGACAGCACGGACCCAGCGGCGATTGCCCTTCGAGGTAACCAGCGGCAGCTCAACATCCCAGGGCTCCCCGCTCTTCATGCCCTCTTCGACCTTTCCCGCGATGAGGTCGCGAGCCTCAGGCGCGTAGAATTCGATTGCGGTTTCCATGCTCGGCACGAAATCGTCTTCGACCTCGTGGATTGCCCGGGTCGTCGCATCCCATTCGGGGTGCCCGGTCGCCATGTTGATTTCCCAGCTACCAATTCCGCCAAGCTCCGTGACCGCCTGGAGGCGGTCAGCAACGCGTCTTTGCTGCTCCAGCAAGGCCTCGCGTTCACGCTCGGCCCGCCCTTCGGCGACCAGATTGGCGATGGTTCCGATCAGCGGCTCCGCGCTTTCAAAATTCTCGGCCGAATACCCCCCTGGCCTGTTGGCGAGGCCCAGCAACCCGATAAAGCGCCCGCGCGACCGGATCGGCACCGCAGCGAAACACGCCATCGCCGGATGCCCCGGCGGTGCCCCGCCTGCGCGCGGGTCCTGGTCGCCGGCATTGGCGATCAGCAGCTCGCCGCTGCGTACGGCCTGCCCGATCAGCGAGGTCTTCTGCTTGAAGACCATCTGCCCGCCCATCTCATCTCGCAGATAGTTCCGCAGCTCCGGCGGCCAGCCCGCATCCGAAATGGCATGTGTGACAAGGTAGGGTTCGTCGTCCTCATCAAGAAGGATTTCGCCGATAAAACCGATACCGCTATCCGTGGCTTCCAGAGCCGCTTCCAGCAGGTTCTCATAGACCGTGTCGAGAGACCGGGCGTTAGAAATGAAGTGCCGCTGCACCTGCGCGATCGCCGCAAGCTGACGATTGGAAAGGTCAACGCTCTTGGACCGTTCACGCTGGGCGATAATCTGTTCGATCATCACAGCCAGCGATTTCAGGCGATTTCGCGTCGGGTCGTCCAGTTCCAGCGTCTCGTCATGGATGACGCAGAGCGTGCCAATCCGGTAGCCTGTCGAGTCGTGAATCGGCACGCCCGCATAGCCACGGATGAAGGGCTCTCCCGTCACAAGCGGGTTATCAGCGAAGCGCGGGTCTTCGCGTGCATCAATCACTTCAAGCAATTCATCCTTGCGGATGGTGTGATCGCAAAAGGCGACGCTGCGGGGTGTCTCGTCGACTGCCAGTCCAACACTGGACTTGAACCATTGGCGTTCGCGATCAACGAGGGAGACCGCAGCCATGCGCGCGCCTGTCAGGCCAACCGCTAGATCGGTGATCGCGTCAAAGTCCGCCTCCGGCTCCGAATCCAGAAGATCCAGCCGGTGCAGCGCTGCAAGCCGATTTTCCTCGTCCGGCTGATTCATTGATCTCCCGCAATCAGGTTCGTCGTGCGACTCGATGCGCAGAATACCCAAACTGGTTTACCAGAGCTAAAGCGAGTTCGGCCCCGAACACCAAGAAAAAAGGCCGGACCCTTGCGGATCCGGCCCCTTCAGGGAGGAAATTCGCCCCGGCTTAACGGCCGAGTTCGAAGTTCAGGGTCTGGGAGTGACCATCCGTACGCGCGGACGCCGGAGCGTAGCGCCAGGATTCAATGGCGTTGATCGCGGCGCGATCGAAGACACCTTCCGGGGTGGATTCAACGACTTGCGCGTCGATCACCTGGCCGTTTTCGTCAATGGCGTAGGCCACGACCACGCGGCCCTCAATGCCGCGACGCTCAGCGCCTCGCGGATATTCCGGAGCCACCCGCTCGACGGTTTCACGCTCGGTAAGAGCCATGGCCGGCGTGGAAACAGCTGCTGCGCCAAGAATGATGCAAGCGATAGCGGAAAGAGAGAAAGATTTTGCGTTCATTTCGTTCACCCGAACAATGTTGTTGCGTTCGAGCGAGGATTTAGGCGGGATTTATCTGCAAATCCTCTCCAGCTTCGCTAAATTTTTAGCGATTCTGCGTATAATATATAACAACCTGAATTAGATGCGTTTTACGCCCAGCACGACACCCTTGACGCTTTCAACCCGGAGGGTCGTTCCGGCACGCACATCCTCGCCTTCAACAAGTTCCGCCGACCATTCCGTGTCACCGAAATGCACGCGACCGCGGCCTGCGCTGAAATCGGCGACCGCTGTTACGCGCTCACCGACCATGCGCAGGGAGCGATCATTCAGCCCGCTCTGCTCTCCCGCCTTGAGACGCGGACGCACCCACCGGTCACCCGCATAGATCAGGACCATCGACAGCAGCGCAAAGACGCCCAGCTGGACCGGCCAGCTGACGCCGAAGACTTCCATGGCGACGAAACCCGTCAGGAAAGCCGCCGCGGCCGGCCAGAGCAGATAGGTCGTGCCCGTGAGCAGTTCAGCGATGAGCACCAGACCGGCAACAGCCCACCAGGCGAGGAGATTGAAACGCTCCAGAAGGGAAAAGAAACCGTCCATTGCAAAACCTCCCTGACCTTAAACTCAGCCCTTGCGAGCCGCTTCACTCACCGCGTCGTGCGCGGCCTTGCCGAGTTCGCCGACGCCGGTGATCGTGCTGATGATGTTGGAGAACTCCGCCGGAATGATGACGGTGCGTTGCTGCTCACTCGTCGCCAGCTTGCCGAAGGCCTCCACATATTTCTGACCCAGGAAGTAGTTGATCGCCGAGACATCACCCTTGGCGATGGCTTCGGAGACAAGCTGGGTCGCCTTGGCTTCGGCCTCGGCCTCACGTTCGCGCGCCTCGGCGTCCAGGAAGGCACTTTCCTTGCGGCCCTCGGCCTCGCGGATCGCGGCTTCCTTCTCACCTTCGGCGCGCAGGATGGCCGACTGTTTGGAGCCCTCCGCCTCGAGGATTTCCGCACGCTTGAGACGCTCCGCCTTCATCTGGCGCGCCATCGCCTCGGTGATATCCATCGGCGGGGAGAGATCCCGGATCTCGATCCGGGTGACTTTCACGCCCCAGGGATTGGTCGCCGCGTCGATGACGGAGAGCAGGCGGGCATTGATCTCGTCGCGCTTGGACAGCGTCTCGTCGAGATCCATGGCGCCGATCACGGTCCGCACATTGGTGAGGGCCAGATTGATGATGGCAAACTCGAGATTGTCGACCTCATAGGCCGCCCGAGGCGCATCGAGAACCTGGATGAAGACCACCGCATCCACGGAAACCGTGGCGTTGTCCTTGGTGATCACATCCTGGTTGGGCACATCCAGCACGCGCTCGCGCATATTCATCTTGTAGCCGACAGAATCGACGAAAGGCATGATGAAGTGGAGGCCCGGCTTGAGGGTTCGTGTGTAACGGCCGAAACGCTCAACCGTGAATTCCCGCCCTTGCGGCACCGTCTTGATGACGGACATGATGATCGCGAGTGCGAGGAACAAGAGTACGGCAGTGCCGATCAATCCGAAGTCCATACGAACCCTCCCTTTTCAGTACCGGTCGGCTTAAGCCGAAATCGTGTCGAGCTGACCGAGAATGTGGTCGGACGAAGAGACGGAGAACTCACCCGGAGCTTCAACATTAAGCTCGGCGAGAACGCCGTCCTTGACGAGCATCGAGAAACGCTGGGCGCGCGTGCCCATGCCGAAACCGCTGCCGTCCATCTCCAGGCCCACAGCCTTGGCGAACTCGCCATTGCCATCAGCCAGCATGAGAACCTTGTCGCCGGCCCCCTGCTGCTCGCCCCAGGCATTCATGACGAAGACGTCATTGACCGACAGGCAGGCGATCGTGTCGACACCCTTGGCCTTGATCTCGTCCGCCTTCTCGATGAAGCCCGGCAGGTGCTTGGCCGAACAGGTCGGGGTGAAAGCGCCCGGCAGGGCGAAGAGCGCGACCGTCTTGCCGGCGAAAATATCGGCCGTCGTCAGCTTGTTCGGGCCGTCCGGCGTCATCGTCATGAGCGTGGCGTCGGGCAGGCGATCTCCAACCGAAATCGTCATATCTGTTTCTCCTGGGGCTGAGTATGGATGCTCTTGCGCACGGCAAGATAGCGGGAACACTTCTGGACGCATCCCCTATTTCAAGCGAACATGCAAGCATGTCCGAAGCTGATCATGCCTCTCTCGCGGACCGCTATCTCGGCGGCAAGCTGCTGATCGCCACGCCATCTATCGGCGATCCGCGTTTTGACCGGACTGTGATCTTCATGTGTGATCACTCGGATGAACACGCCATGGGCATTATCGTCAACAAGCCCGCCAACGGCCTGCGCCTTCCCGAGCTTTATGAACAGCTTGAATTGACCACGGAGTGCAACGCCCCCGACCGGGACGTTCTCTTGGGCGGCCCGGTGGAGCGCGAGCGCGGCTTTGTCATTCACACCCGGGATTTCGAGGCGGGCGGTTCCACCTTGCCCGTTACCGACAGTCTCGGCCTGACAGCCACACGCGACGCCCTGGAAGCGATTGCTTCAAACAATCCACCACGGCAGTCCATCCTCGCGCTGGGCTATGCCGGTTGGGGCGCCGGGCAATTGGAGGAAGAGCTGGCCGTGAATGCCTGGCTGGTTGCGGAACCGGACGAGGTCCTGCTTTTCGGCGATGAGAATGACGGGAAGTGGGAAAAGGCGCTTGGCCAGATCGGGATCACGCCGGAGCACCTGTCCGCGCTGAGCGGGCACGCCTAGGCCGGCGCGAGAATTCGCCCGTCCAGCCCGCCTTCAACAACCGCCAGCGCGTCTTCCGGCGGTAGTGCGCCGGCATAGCGATAACCCTGCGCGAAATCGCAGCCCATCGTCGCCAGTTGCTCCGCCGCCCCTACGGTCTCCACACCTTCCGCAACGACTTTCATGCCGAAGTGACGCGCAAGCTGGATGACTGAGCGCACCACGGTCTCGGCGCTTTCATTGCCGTGCATGGCGCGCACGAAATACTGGTCGATCTTCACCACATCGAAGGGCAGCATTTCCAGACGGGCCAGCGAAGAATAGCCGGTGCCGAAATCGTCCAGCGCCAGCGCCACCCCCCCCTTGGACAGGCGTTGCATGGCATTTTCCGCGGCATCGGGATCGCGCATGATTTCGGTTTCGGCGACTTCCAGCTTGAACGCAGAGGCCGGCAGGTCTGCGGCCGCAACCTGGTCCAGCAACTCGGCCTGGAACTCTTCGCAGACGAGTTCCGACACCGAGGCATTCGCCGCGACGAAAAGCGATTGCGCCGATGGATAGGCCTTTCGCCAGGACGCCAGGTCCGCAATGGCCGTCTGCCTGACCCGCGTGCTCACTTGCTCGAGCAGTTCGATATCTTCCGCCATGCCGAGAAAGTCTGCCGGGGCGAGAATGCCCACGCCTGGACGCTGCCAGCGCGCGAGCGCTTCGAATCCGGCCAGGCGCCCGGTATCGAGCGCCACGACCGGCTGGTAAAAGGCACACACCTCCCCGGCCTCAACCGCAGCGGCCAGGGCGTGTTCGTCTTCGATCCGACCGGATGTCTGCAGGGAGCGACCGGCGGGGATCAGCAGTCCGTGAAACTGGCCATTGCCGCGCTGGCCGAGAAGTCGCGCATAATAGAGGCGACCATCATCCCCGATAATGCGGATCCGCCGATCGATTTCTCCGCCGCGCAAAGCAGCATCAATCACCTTGCGGTCAAGCGGTCCGAGGCGATCATAGAACGCCGTAAGCGTCCACACATCGCTCGACAGACCGAAACAGCCGACAGCGCCGTTCAGGGTCACGCGTGCGGCCTCGAAGTCCGCATGAAAGGCGAGCGCACCCGCTGCGCGGGCTCCGGCTTCGAAACCGCTGTCGGTCATGGCCGCGGATCTGTCCTGAGCAAGGCAAAGCGATCATGGTCGCGCCACTCGCCAGCGATGTTGAGCAGGCTGCGGGCCCGCCCTTCAAACTGGAAGCCGACGCCCTCGAGCAGGCTGCGCGAGGCATCATTCTCCGGACGGCAGGCGGCTTCAACGCGATGCAGGCCCAGCGTATCGAAAGCGAAGGCAAGAACCCGGCGCACAGCGGCGCGGGTATGGCCCTGGCGCGTGTAGGGGCTACCGATCCAGTAGCCGATATCCGCGCTCTGCAGCACGCCGCGACGGACATTGTTCAGATTGCACGCGCCCAGCAGGACATCATCGCGGGAACGGAAGACGAAAAACGGAAAGCCGGCACCGGACTGGCGGTCTGCCTGATAGCGGGCGATGCGGCGACGGAAGGCGCCCTTGGTCAGCTCGTCGGAGGTCCAGGCCGGCTCCCAAGGCTCGGTATGCGACCGGCTGGCGCCACGCAGCTTGGCCCAGTGCTCGTAATCTTCCAGAACCGGTGCTCGCAGCCGGATGCCTTGTCCAACCAGGACGTCTTCATCCGGTTCATCACGCCATAGTGCCACGCTTACACTCCAAAACCGGCGAGTCGTTCGCTCGTTCTTTTATCATTTTCCACCCGCGGGTGGGAATTAGCCCCGGCGCAGACGGCCCGAAGCCAGGTGCAGCGCCAGATAGACCGCGACCAGGGCCAGGGCGAGACCATACCAGGTCAGCGCATAGCCCAGATGCTTGGCCGGTGGCGTCTGCTCGAGGCTCGCGGGGCGGCCATCATCCGCCCGGGCCCAGACGTCCAGCACGGAGTCCGCGGGAACATTCAGCGCTATTGCCATTTCGATCCGGTCAAAACCATACCACTCATTGGTATCCGGATCGTTTCCGGGGGTGAAGAAACCCGGTTCGGGCAGAGGTTCAAGCCGCCAGCTGCGCGGGCGCGTGACCTGCCCGCCCCGAACAGCCTCGAATCCGGACTCGATCAGAAGGTAGCGTTCGCCCTCGCCATTACACGCCGGCACACGCAAGGCACCGATCCGCACATGACCGGGCACTTCGCGCAGCGCGTAAAGGCGAAGCTCTTCGCCGAGAAGCGGCGCAGGCATGCGGATACTGGGAGAAAAGGCCGCCGCTCCCATCGTGCAGAGCGCCTCGCTCAGGCTCGCCGCCTGACCGCGCGCATCGAACTGGGCGATCATGTCTTCCTTCCACGCCATCCGACGCATCTGCCAATTGCCGAGGGCGATCAGCAGGGCGAGAGCGAGGACCGTGAAAACTGTGAGCAGCGGCAGCGGGCGAAAGCGCAGCATGGCCGGGACCTATTCGTCGTCCAGGCGCGCTTCCTGGGCGTCATGCTGGAACTGAAGCGCGAAAAGCAGGCCCTTGAGCGGGCGCAGGCAGGCAATGGTCGCGATGGGGATCAGCGGGATCTGGATGAGGGCATGCACCCAGAGCGGCGGGTGATTGAAGCTCACCGCGACGAGGAGGTAGGCCACCATCGCTACAAAACCGACGATGAAGAGCGCGAAAACCGAGGCTCCGTCGCCCACATCTGCCGACTCAAAACTTGCGCCGCAGGCATCACACCGCGGCGCAATCTTGAGCAGACCGTTGAACATCGCCCCCTCCCCGCATTTCGGGCACCGGCCATTCAGTCCGGTTTCGAAGGGAGAGGGCGTGCTCATGATCGCGTGTCTTACTGGTAGACCACGTAGACGAAGGCAAACAGGAAGAGCCAGACCACGTCGACGAAGTGCCAGTACCAGGCCGCCGCTTCGAGACCGAAGTGCTTTTGCGGCGTGAAGTGACCGGCCAGCAGACGCAGCAGGCAGACCAGAAGGAAGATCGTACCGATCACCACGTGTGCGCCGTGGAAGCCTGTCGCCATGAAGAAGGTCGACCCATAGAGGTTGCCGCCGTCGAGCATGGAGAAGGCAAAATGGGCTTCCTGGTATTCAACGACCTGGAGCGTTGTAAAGCAGGCCCCCAGGATCACCGTGAACAGCAGGCCGAGCTTGGCGCCCTTGCGGTCACCGTGCTGGAGCGCGTGGTGCGCCCAGGTCACCGTGGTGCCGGAGAGCAGCAGGATCAGCGTGTTCATCAGCGGGATGTGCCACGGGTTGAACGTCTCGACACCGGCCGGCGGCCAGCTGGCCAGACCCGGATCGAGGCGGACTTCGTGGAAGATGGCGTATTCGAAGAAGGCCCAGAACCAGGCCACGAAGAACATCACCTCGGAGGCGATGAACATGATCATGCCGTAGCGCAGGTGGATATCGACGACCGGCGTGTGGTCACCGGCGCGGGATTCCTTGATCACATCACCCCACCAGCCGATCATCGTGTAGATGACGATGGCGAAGCCGAGGAGCAGACCGCCGAAATTACCGTCTGCGTACATGAAGGCCAGCGGGTGTTCAGCCCCGACCAGACCCTTCATATTGCCGACGGCACCGATGGCCAGAAGGAAGGCACCGATAGAGCCGACGAACGGCCACGGTGACGGGTCCACCAGGTGATAATCGTGCTTTGCGGCATGCCCAGCCATCGCGAATCTCCTGCGATATAAAATCAGCCATTTGCGCCGGTTTACCCGGCACTGGCCAAAGGTTCAATGCTATGGCGCTGCATCGCTACGCGACGCCGCACCCTCTTCGGTTTCAAAGAATGTGTAAGACAGGGTGAGCGAATGGATGTCATCCATCCGCCGCTCCTCGTCGATCAGCGGATCGACGAAGAAAAGCACAGGCATTTCAATACTCTCGCCCGGCTCAAGCGTCTGCTCGGTAAAGCAGAAGCATTCCAGCTTGGAAAAATACGGCGCCGCCTTGAAGGGCGCCACATTATAGGTCGCCACACCGGTCACAGCCCGGTCGGACGTGTTGGTGGCGCGATAATAGGCCAGTGCGGTTTCGCCGACTCGCAGCGTGATCGAACGCTGGACCGGCTCGAACGTCCACGGCATGTCCCGTGCCGTGTTGGCGTCGAAGAAGACCGTGACCTCACGGTCGAGCACTTCACCGGCCTCGCCCACGGCAACCTGCGTGGTCCCGCCATACCCCGTGACCTTGCAAAACAGATTATAGAGCGGCACCGCCGCAAACGCCGCGCCCACCATCACCACCGCCGTAAAGGCAGCGGTCAGGGCCACGCGGGTGTTCTTGTCTTGCGGAATTCGGATCATGGTCAGCCCGCTCCGTTCGCGATGTTCTGGCTGAGGCGCAGAACGGTGATGCCGAAGACCAGGACCATGAAGGCCACCAGGCTCCAGGCAATGGCGAGATTGCGCTTCTTGCGAGCGGCGATCTGCTCGTCATTCAGGGCCAGATGCTCGCCGGTCGGCTGACCTTCGCGGTGATAGAAGCCGAAATTCTGCGAGGCCGGTTCGCCAGCGCTGTCGCGCGGCGTCGCAGCCGGTTCGGCGGCCTCGGTTTCAGGCGCCTCGGCGTCGGTCTCTGGCTTGATGTCTTGTTCGTCGGTCATTCTTACGCACCCAGTCCCGGGAAGGCCCAGTAGAAACCAAAAGCGTGCTCGACGATCAATGCGGCAAATAGTGCGGCCAGATAGCCGATGGAGAAGGCGAAGAGATCACGGGCGGCCTTGTCACCGGCGCGCACGGCGTACAGCTCGCCCTCTTCCGCCGACCCGGCTTCACCCGCGCGCGAGTTGAACACGCGGACCGCCAGCAACAGGAACAGCGCGCCCCCGCCGAGCGAGGTCGCGGCATAGGCGATACCGCCCAGCCCTGTCACGACCGGGGCCCCGGCGAAGACCACAAGGACGATGGAATAGAGCAGGATTTGCAGGCGTGTGGACTTGGGCCCTTTGGCGACGGGCATCATCGGCACATTCGCAGCCGCGTAGTCACCGGACTTGTAGAGCGCCAGCGCCCAGGAGTGCGGCGGCGTCCACAGGAAGATGATCATGAAGAGGATGACCGCGTCGAGCGAGATTTCGCCCGTGGCGATCACCCAGCCGATCATCGGCGGGAAGGCCCCGGCCGCACCACCGATCACAATATTCTGCGGCGTCGAGCGCTTCAGGATCATCGTGTAGATGACGGCGTAGAAAAAGATCGAAAAAGCCAGAAGGCCTGCGGCCAGATAGTTCGCCGCCAGCATCATGATCAGCACCGACAGGAGCGAGGCGACAATGCCCATCCCGTAGGCCTCGGACGGCCGCACGGCCCCGCGCGGCACGGGACGTTTCTGTGTCCGCTTCATGGTCGCGTCGATATCGGCATCATAGCCCATATTGAGCGCACCGGCCGCGCCGGCGCCCATGGCGAGGGCGAAGATGGAGATCAGCGCGAGGAAGGGATCGACGTCGACCGGCGCCGCGATCAGACCGGCGAAGGCGGTGAAGACGACCAGCGTCATCACCCGCGGTTTCATCAGGTCAAAATAGTCGCGGGGCGAGGCTGTCGAAACAGCCTCGCCCTTAGCGCGATGAACGCTGGCGTTCTCAGTGGAGTTCAAGAGCGAGCCTTACTTGATTTTCGGGAGCTCGTTGAACTGGTGGAAGGGCGGCGGAGAGGACAGCGTCCACTCGAGCGTCGTTGCCCCTTCACCCCACGGGTTCGCATCAGCCTTGCGGCGGGAGATCATGGCTTCGATCAGCACAGCAAAGAAGAGCAGCATGCCGAAGGCCATGATCAGATAGCCGATGGACGAGACCATGTTCCAGTAGGCGAAGCCATCCGCGTAATCCACATAGCGGCGCGGCATGCCCTGGAGACCCAGGAAGTGCTGCGGGAAGAAGATCACATTGGCGCCGATGAAGAAGAACCAGAACTGGGCGCGTGCCAGGATGGAGTTGTACTTCACACCGAAGATTTTCTCGAACCAGTAGTACCAGCCCGCGAAGATCGCGAAGACGGCACCGAGCGAGAGCACGTAGTGGAAGTGCGCGACCACGTAATAGGTGTCGTGCAGCGATTGGTCGACACCGGCATTGGCCAGCACCACACCCGTCACACCACCCACGGTGAACAGGAAGATGAAGCCGACAGCCCACATCATCGGGGTGCGGAACTCGATGGAACCGCCCCACATCGTGGCGATCCAGGAGAAGATCTTGATGCCCGTCGGGACAGCAATGACCATCGTGGCCGCCACGAAGTAAGCCTTCAGGTCAACCGGCATGCCGACCGTGTACATGTGGTGTGCCCACACGATGAAGCCGATGAAACCGATCGCCACCATGGCGTAGGCCATGCCCAGATAACCGAAGATCGGCTTGCGGGAGAAGGTGGAGACGATGTGCGAGATGATGCCGAAACCGGGCAGGATCAGGATGTAGACTTCCGGGTGACCGAAGAACCAGAACAGGTGCTGGAACATCACCGGATCACCGCCACCGGCCGGATCGAAGAAGGCCGTGCCGAAGTTACGGTCGGTCAGCAGCATGGTCAGCGCGCCAGCGAGAACCGGCAGGGAGAGCAGCAGCAGGAAGACCGTCACCAGAATCGACCAGACGAACAGCGGCATCTTGTGCAGGGTCATGCCCGGCGCACGCATGTTGAAGATCGTGGTGATGAAGTTGATGGCACCCAGGATGGACGACACACCGGCGATGTGCAGCGACAGGATCAGGAGATCCATCGCCGGACCGGAGTGCCCCGTCGTGGAGAGCGGCGGGTAGAGAACCCAGCCACCGCCGAACCCGTCTCCCGCGCCGGACCCCGGAACGAAGAGCGAGATGAAGGCGAGACCGAAAGCCGCGGGCAGAAGCCAGAAAGAGATGTTGTTCATGCGCGGGAAGGCCATATCCGGCGCCCCGATCATGAGCGGCACGAACCAGTTGCCGAAGCCACCGATCATTGCCGGCATCACCATGAAGAAGATCATGATCAGGCCGTGCATCGTGGTCACGACATTGTAGTTGTGCTCGTTACCAAGCGTCAGCATGCCGAAGAGCTGGGTCTCGTTGTTGAAGACCTGCAGGCCCGGCTCGGCCAGCTCCCAGCGGATGAGACCGGACATGGCACCGCCGATAATCCCCGCGAAGATCGCGAAGATCAGGTACATCGTGCCGATGTCCTTGTGGTTGGTGGAATACACCCAGCGCTTCCAGCTCCAGAGGCTCGGGGTGTGATCGTCGTGCGTAGCAGCGTCAGCAGACATCTTTCAGCCCTTTATTGGTCGAGTTGAGCCAGGCGCGTATCACGCGCGGCGGTGTTTTCGGCGATCAGCTGGTAGGCGTCCGCGGAGTAGGGGTCCTCGGAAACCATTGCGATCCAGCGGTCAAAGACGTCCTGGCTGACGACATGAACCTCGATCGGCATGAAGGAGTGGCGCACACCGCAGAGCTCGGAGCACTGACCGTAATACGTGCCTTCCTGCTCAACGCGGAACCAGGTCTCGTTGATACGGCCCGGAATGGCATCCATCTTGGTACCGAAAGCCGGCATCGCCCAGTTGTGGATCACATCCGCCGCAACGACCTGGAGACGAACCGTCGTGTTCACCGGAACAACAATCGGCTGGTCGACCGCGAGATTGCGCGGCTGGCCTTCGCGAAGATCTGCTTCAGCGACCATGGTGGAGGCGTATTCCTCAACGCCGTGGTCCGGATACTCATAGCCCCAGTACCACTGATAGCCCGTGGCCTTGATGGTCATGTCGGCTTCCGGGATCTCGTCCTGGAAGTAGAGCAGCGGGAAAGAGAACACCGCGATGAAGATCAGGATCGCGACCGGAATGGCCGTCCAGATAACCTCAAGCGTCGTGTTGTGGCTGAACTTGGCCGGAGTCGGGTTCGCCTTGGCGCGATACTTGATGATGATCCAGGCCAGCAGCCCCATCACGAAGAGCGTGATCGGAACGATGATCCACAGCAGGATGTCATGGAAGGCGTGAACCCGTTCCATGATCGGCGTGGCAGCGGGCTGAAGGCCGAGCCCGCCATCCGTGGGCTGGCCCACGAGCGGTGTTGCGAAAGCGCTGGCCGAGGTGATCGCGGTGAGCGCAAGTGCGGTCAGAAAACGCATGGCTTCCCCATACAAGTCAGGCGTGGGAACGGAGGAACCTCCGTCGATGGCGGCGGAATATAGAGCCGGTCGCAAGCGCTGTCAGGCCACCAAAGGCATTTTTTGACGACAGATCACACCCGTTCGAAACGGACGAGATTTATCGCAAAAGTTACAATCAGTTACAGCCCGGCAAAAGCGCGAACGCCCCGCAATCTATCCTGCCACTGGCAGAATTAGACCGGTTAAAGCACAAGGCAGCGGGAAAAAACTGCGCCAAAACGTCTCACTCGCAGCGATTCTTCTTCAACATCTGCGACTTACTTTAGCGGCTGCGTATGCAGTCTGATTTGAGCGAATAGCCGCTGCAGCGCTTCCCTCGCGGACAGGGCTCCACTATGTCTGGTATTGCAAAGCAGGAGCAGGCCCCATGACCCAGGACCCGATCGAACAGTTCGACTTCACCGCCGAGGATGTCGCCCCGGTTCTGCAGGACACCATGGCCGGTGCCGATGATGGCGAGCTCTTCCTGGAAACCGCCAGTTCCGAATCGCTCCTCTTCGACGATGGCCGACTGAAGTCCGCGAATTTCGACACTTCGCGCGGCTTTGGCCTGCGATGTGTGTCGGGCGAGGCCTTTGGCTACGCCCACTCCTCCGACCCGACGCTGGACGCTGTGAAACGCGCCGCCGAGACGGCCTCGGCTGTGAAGCGCGGCGCCCCGGGCACGCTCGCACCGCCGCCTGCGGGGACGAATCGCAAGCTCTATGATGCCGTTGATCCGGTGAGCGAGCCGAGCTTCGAAGTGAAATCCGCCCTGCTCCAGGAAATCGACGCCTATTGCCGCGCGAAGGACCCGTCCGTGGTCCAGGTCTCCACCTCCATTGCCGGGTCACACCGCGCCATCTCCGTTATCCGCGCGGATGGCGACATGAAGTCCGACGTGCGCCCGCTGGTGCGTGTGAATGTCTCCGTCACGGTCGAACGCGATGGCCGTCGGGAAACCGGTTCGGCTGGCGCCGGGGGCCGGGCCCTGTTTGAAGCCTGGATCAAGCCGGAAGCCTGGAAAGGCCTCGCCGACGAAGCCCTGCGCATTGCCCGGGTCAATCTCGACGCCGTCGACGCCCCGGCGGGCGTGATGGATGTCGTACTGGGCGCGGGCTGGCCGGCCGTGCTGCTGCACGAAGCCGTTGGCCACGGACTGGAAGGCGACTTCAACCGCAAGGGCTCGTCCGCCTTCGCCGGACGCATGGGCCAGCAGGTCGCCGCGAAAGGCGTGACAGTCATTGATGACGGCACCATGCCGGAACGCCGCGGCTCGCTGACGATTGATGATGAAGGCACGCCGACCGAACGCACCGTGCTGATCGAGGACGGCATCCTCACGGGCTATATGCAGGACCGCATGAATGCGCGCCTGATGGGACAGACCCCGACCGGCAATGGTCGTCGCCAGTCCTACGCCTACCCGCCCCTGCCGCGCATGACGAATACCTACATGCTCGCCGGGCAGCACAAGCGGGAGGAAATGGTCGAAAGCCTGAAAGACGGTATCTATGCCGTGAATTTCGGCGGTGGCCAGGTCGACATCACCTCCGGCAAGTTCGTCTTCCAGTGCACCGAGGCCTATCGCGTCATCAACGGCAAGATCGAGGCACCGGTCAAAGGCGCCACGCTGATCGGCGATGGTCCGACTGCCCTCACCCAGATCACCATGATCGGCGATGATTTCGAGATGGACCCGGGCGTCGGTGTCTGCGGCAAGGCCGGACAAGGCGTCCCGGTCGGTGTCGGACAGCCCAGCCTCAAGATCGCCGGCCTGACCGTCGGCGGCGCCGCGGCCTGACCCGCCCCAGAACCCCGCATCACATGACGTCCCGGTCATGCGCATAACACGCCCGTGAGCCACGTTACGGATCGTTACGTTTTATTGCGTCTTGTTTTCAGTTACCCCAATGGACAGGGACGTTGGGCGGGCAAAGCTCCTTGGGGACGATATGCGAGGGACATACCAGTTCGCGGTGGCGAGCACTGCGCTCATCACTATTTTTTCGGCGCCAGCCTACGCCGTACAGACAAGCGCCGTCGCCGGCTGCGCGACCGCAGCCATTGCGGCTGACTGCGCGGCTGTCACGACATCCGCAGGCATCGCGGTCTACGCACCGCAATTCTTTGCGTCATTCGCTCCGGCCACCGCCCTGGACATGGTCCAGCGCGTCCCGGGCTTCTCACTCTCCAATGGCGATCAGAATCGCCGGGGACTGGGCGACAGTTTCGGCAATCTCCTGATCAATGGCGAGCGTCCGTCGAACAAGTCGCTCTCCCTTGATACGGTGCTGCAGCGGATTTCCGTCGATGATGTCGAACGGATCGAGCTGATCCAGGAAGCCCTGCCGCAATACGAGATGCGCGGTCACCGCCGACTGGTGAATGTGATCCTGCGCGAAGGCGCCGGTAATTCCGGCAGCTGGGTCGTGAACACGCGCCTCACCGGCAATCACAACATCACGCCCTTCGCCAATTTCTCCTACACGACACAGCTCGGCGACGCGGAGATCACCTTCGGCGTTGAGGCGGGTTGGATGCGCAACCGCATTCGCCGTCGTGAATCCTTCTATGACAATGGCGGGCTCGACCTCGCAGAGCTGCGCCGTGACAATGACCAGCGTCATTACCAGGAAGCCACGCCCACCCTCTCCGTCAACTGGCCCCTGAGCGAAGACACCTCGCTGCGCTTCGACGGCCGCTACAACACCTGGGAATGGCGGCGGAACCAGCGCTCCTTCGTCACCGATGAGACCGGCGCGCCGCTGCGCACCGAGCTTGGCAAGACCGACAATAACGGCAGCAGCTATTCGGCCACTGCCACGCTGGCGCATGACTGGGCGGACAATCTTTCCTCCGAGACCATCGCCCTTGTGACCCGCGAGCAATGGTCGGACGGACCCGAGAATTACGACATTTATGACAGCTCCGGCTTTGTCTACGGCTCTATTTTTGCGGCCGAGGGCGAGTATGAGGAAACCGCCTTCCGTCACAGTTTTTCCTGGGACCCGAACGCGAACCACTCTGTGGAATTCGGGGCCGAGACGGCTCTGAACGCCCGCGATTTCACCCTTCAGATCTGGGAAAATGACGGCACGACCATTCAGGAAGTCGATCTTGCGGTCGCCGATACGCGTGTTGAGGAAACCCGCAGCGAACTCTTTGCGACCCATGTCTGGACGATCTCCGACCGGCTGAGTCTGGAGAGCGGGCTGCGCTACGAATTCTCCGAGATCGAACAGACCGGCGATGCCGTGCAATCCCGGTCCTTCACCTATCCCAAGCCCTCCTTCACCGTGAACTGGCGTCATGATGACGAGAACCTGTTCCGCGTCACCGCCCGCCGCGATGTGGTTCAGCTGCAGTTCAGCAAATTCTCGTCGAGCGTTGATGTCGGCGACAATGCGTCCACGATCGGCAATCCGGATTATGTGCCGCAGCGCACCTGGTCTCTCGAAGCCGAATGGGAGCGCCGCTTTGGTGACGGGTCCTATTCGCTGGTCATCGGACACGACTGGGTGGAAGACCTCGACGGCTGGATTCCGGTCACCTCGGGCAGCACGGTGTTCGACGCGCCGGGCAATATCGGCGATGGCACCAATCTGCGCGTGACGCAGAACCTGACCACACCGCTCGACCGTTTCGGTCTCGACAATGCCGTGATCGATGTCTTCTTCGAGTGGTACAATACCAGCGTCGATGATCCGCTTACCGGTGAGGCCCGTCCCTGGTCAGGCCTCCGCGAGTGGGAGCTGCGCCTCGACTTCCGCCAGTCCTTCCCGGAATCCCAGATCACCTGGGGCTGGGATTATTTCTGGCTGTCCCATGGCGAGGTGTACCGCGCCCGCGAATTCCGTCGCGAGGACTTCACCGACGGCGACCTGGACGTCTTCATCGAGACCACGCGCTGGTTCGGGGTGACCGCCCGCGCCGGGATCGATGCGATCATCAATAATGGCGATGACCGTCAGCGCATCTTCTATGATGGCTCGCGCGCCAGCGGCATTATCAACGGGATCGAGTACCGGAATGAATCGATGGGCATCACGCCCTATATCCGGATCCAGGGTACATTCTAGCCGGACAGTTTCCGGGATCGGCTTGCCGGTCCCGGCCCTGCCCTGCGAGATGACCTTTTTGTGATCAAGTCTGACTGTATCCCTCCGCTGGAATTGTCAAAATGTGACGGCCTGGGGAGGCAAATAGAGTGGGAGACGCAGTATGCGGGGACTGAAGCAGATCGGCGCGGCCAGCGTGGCCATGCTGGCAGCCATGACGTCGGGAATAGTGGCGACGTCGGGCGCACTGGCGCAAACCTTCGAACTGAATGAACTGGATGACGGCTATCTGACCTTGCCGGTCACCATTGGCGAGGCCGGGCCCTATTCCTTCGTGTTCGACACGGGCGCCAGTCACACCGCCATTGCCCTGCCGGTCGCCGAGGAGCTGGGCTTTATCTCCGAGTGGAATGAGACGGACCGGGTTCGCTCGCTGACACAGGTTTTCCAGGCGGAGCGCTTCACCCTGCAGGAATTTTCCGTCGCCGGGGAGCCGGCCCAGGACATCAATGCGGTCGTGATCCCGGTCGCCCCCCAGACGACGCATACGATTGCCGGCCTGCTGGGCGCCGACGCGCTGGCGCCGGACGGTTACACGCTGAACTTCCCGGAACGCCGGCTTGATCTGGATAACCATCGCGTCCGGTTTGAGGACGGTGTTTATGATCAGGACCTCAACCTGCTCTTCGGCGCGGCCCGGATCACCGGCCAGCGAACTTATGTGCTGGTCCTGATCGATAGCGGCGCACCCTACACGATCGTCAACGACGCCTTCCGCGAGCGCCGCACCATCGGTGTCGAACTGCAATGGGGGGTCGGCGGGGTCGGCCATGAGGAGGAGACCGCGGTGTCTGCCCTGCCGCTGCGCCGGGTCCAGATCGGTGGCGTATGCTGGGCGACCGCCTACGCTTTCAAGGCCGATCTCGACATTTTCGAATCCCTGGGATGGCAGGATGTGCCGGCCATGGTGATGGGCATGGACCTGCTCAATGCCGGCGTCCTCACCGTTGACCGCGAGGCGGGAACCTTCGATTTCTCACCGGCCTTCCCGGAAGCCGATTGCGAACACCAGCGCCGCGTCCGCTATTCCGACGCCATCCGCCGCCCCTCCTGACCCTGCACAACAGGACGGGCACGAAAAAGGCCGCGGAGCACACGCTCCGCGGCCTTGTTCTTGGGTGGTGAGCGCACCGCTACGGAGCGCCAGAAGACTTGTCCATGGACGGTCCACCCGCTTCCGTTTCGGTCGGATGCGGTTCCATGGTGCCGTCGGCACCCGCCATCAACTTCTTGATAATCGGCGAGATGACCAGCATGCCAACCGCAATCGCCATCGCGATCAGGCCAACCTGCGAGTAGACGTCGATATAGGTCGCCTTGGCTGCAGCCACATCCGTCAGTTGACCGCCGATGGTTTCAGCGCCGGTATTCGACGCGATCACACCCGCGAGGAAGTTTGACAGACCCGAATACAGGAACCAGGCCCCCATCGTCATACCGACCACGCGCGCCGGAGCCAGCTTGGTCACAGCTGAGAGACCAACCGGAGAGAGCATCAGCTCACCCATGGTGTGGATCCAGTAGATCAGGAACACGAAATAGACCGCAGTCAGCCCGGCTTCACCGGACAGGCCCATGCCCGCAACAAGCGCATAGAAGCCAAGGCCCGCCAGGAAGACACCGCCGGCGAACTTGACCGGCGTGGACGGATTGCGTCCGCGCTTGGCCAGATAGATCCAGAACCAGGCGACAAGGGGCGCGAAGACGAAGATGAAACCGGCATTCAATGCCTGGAAGACCGGTGCCGGAACCATCACCCCAAACATGGAGCGATCAACCAGACGGTCGGTGAACAGCGTCAGCGAGGAACCAGCCTGCTCGAACAGGGCCCAGAACGGGATCTGCGCGAGGACAAAATAGATCGCGGCGAACATCTGCCCGCGCTCTGCGCCTTTCGTCATGAAGATGGCGTAGCCGACCAGCAGGACAAACATGAGCACGCCGAGCGGCGCGAGGACGTTACCCGCATACTGCGGATACATCACGGTCGCCATGGCCACGGCGATAATGCCCAGACCCGCCAGGTAACAGGCCAGCTCGACATTGATCGGGCCAAAGACCTTCTCTTTGAGCTTCTCCGGGTTCGGCGGCTCTGCGCGGCCTTCAAGCCATTTCTGCCCCATCAGGAAGACCAGGAGACCGGCCAACATACCGATACCGGCAAGCCCGAAACCCCACTTCCAGCCATACACGATGCCGATGATGCCAACTGTGATGGAGGACAGGAAGGAACCGAGGTTGATGCCCATGTAGAAAATGGTGAAACCCGAGTCACGGCGCGTATCACCCAGACCGTAGAGCGCGCCCACGATGGTAGAGATATTCGCCTTCAGGAAACCCACACCGGCAATAATCAGGGCCAGAGCGAGATAGAGAATGTTGACGTAGAGCGCTTCCTGCTCGACATGCGTCATGTCGTCGGAGAACGGCACTTCCGCCGGGAGACCGACCGCATCCGGGTCCGCCACCTGCATGATCGTGCCGCCTTCGGCGAAGGAAATCAGCGACTGACCGCTCTCAGAGACGATCAGCTGATTGGCGTCGCCACCACGACCATCCAGCGTGACTTCATACTGGGTACCCTCATAGGTGAAGATCTCCCGCGAACCCGCGCCCTCGAAGGCCATCATGCCGTGTCCGAGCACCAGCAGGATCGCCCCGAATGTCACGGCTTTTCGCTGGCCCAGATAACGGTCGGCCAGCGTGCCGCCGATGATGGTCATCACGTAGACCAGGGCGGTGTAGGCACCGTAAATCAGGGTGGACCGCTCATCCGAGAAGAGGAAGTGCTGGGTGAGATAGATCACCAGCAGGCCGCGCATCCCGTAATAGGAAAAACGCTCCCACATCTCGGTCAAGAACAGGATCGCGAGACCCTTGGGGTGGCCGAAGAACGACGTATCGCGCTTCTCAGCCTTCGGCGCCGCCGCGGGCGGCGTTGCAGTGGTATCAGTCAAACTTTCCTCCCCTACCCGCACGGAGCGGGTCACAAACCTTGGCGCGCAATTGACCACGCGGCGGGGTTCGGCTCAAGCCTGACACGCCGCTACGGACATTCATCAACATTACAAAAGGTCGTGAAGCGCGCGATTTCGGGGGAATCGGGGTCGGCGAACTCGCCTAGTAGGCGCATTCCGTGAAGACCGGGTCGATGGAACCACCCCAGTCTCCATTGAAACGCTCCACGAGACGCTCGGCCCGGGTGATGCCAGTGGCCGCGATCTCGTCCAGCTCGTCGAGGAAATGGCCTTCGCTCTCGCCATGCCCGTTGAGACGGGCGCGAGCCTTGAGACCCTGGCGGGACAGGGCGAGCGCGTCCTTCGCGATATCCTGCATCGTGCCGGACCGGAAGGGCGTCTTCAGCGCCGATTTCGGGGCCGCCTCGCGCAGGGCCAGACGTTCCTCGGCACTCCAGTCCTTCACCATGTCCCAGGCGGCATCGAGTGTCGCCTCATCATAAAGCAGACCAACCCAGAAGGCCGGAAGGGCGCACAGGCTGTCCCAGGCACCACTGTCGGCACCACGCATTTCCAGGAAGGTCTTGAGGCGCACTTCCGGAAAGAGGGTGGAGAGATGGTCTTCCCAATCGCTCATCACCGGCTTTTCACCCGGCAGGAGCGGCAGTTTGCCATCCATGAAATTGCGGAAACTCATGCCGGTCGCGTCGAGATATTCGCCGTTTCGCTTGACGAAATACATCGGCACATCGAGCGCCCACTCGGCATAGCGTTCAAAGCCGAACCCGTCCTCGAAGGCGAAGGGCAGCATGCCGGTGCGATGATTGTCGGTGTCGGTCCAGACATGCGAGCGATAGGAGAGATAGCCGTTCAGCCCGCCATCGCCGAAGGGCGAATTGGCGAACAGCGCGGTCGCCAGCGGCTGCAGCGCCAGGGAGACACGCATCTTCTTGACCATGTCGGCTTCGGAGGAGAAGTCGAGATTGGTCTGCACGGTCGCCGAGCGGAACATCATCTGATGGCCCATCGTACCGACGCGCGGCATGTAGGCCTTCATCAGGTTGTAGCGCGCCTTCGGCATCATCGGCGTTTCTTCCAGCGACCATTTGGGCGAGAAGCCCAGGCCGAGGAAGCCCGCCCCGATCTCGTCCGCAACTTCGCGGACTTCGCGCAGGTGACGGTTCACCTCGGCACAGGTCTGGTGGACATTGTCCAGCGGCGCGCCCGAGAGTTCGAACTGCCCGCCCGGCTCCAGTGTGATGGAGGCCCCTTCGCGCTTGAGCGCGACGACATAGCCACCCTCTTCGATCGCCTGCCATCCGAAGCGCTGAAGGCCGACGAGCATTTTCTCGACGGACGCGCCTTCGGACCGGTAGTCCAGCGGAGTGTGTTCACTGAGGGAGAAACCGAATTTCTCGTGCTCGGTCCCGATGCGGAACTGGTCCGCCGGCTTGCAGCCACTGGCCAGATGCCCGGCCAGCTGCTCGACGGTTTCGATGGGTGCGCCCTCACCGCCCTGGTTATACGTGCCGCTCATGCTGGGCGTCCCCCGTTTGAGAATGTCCGGAACAGATATGTGGGTGTTGGTGGGAGAACAAGAGGAAAGCACTGAGATTCACGGCGAAGTGAGGGTGTTGGAGGCCTGAATGTCAGATCGACGGCGACGGAGTATCCCCTATCCTTTCCCTTGATGGGAAAAGTCCTCGCGAAGCGAGGGGAAAGGGTGCGGCCCGAAGGGCCAAATATAGTTGCGCCTTCGGCGCGCACCCACTCCGTCCCAGCGCTACGCGCTGCGCCACCTCGCCCATCAAGGGCGAGGATAACTCTGGTTTCTGTCTGACGATCAGAAAACGCTCAAATCACGAGCGCCAGTCTCCGCAGGCGCTTTGCCAGAGCGTCAAAGCCGAGATGGCGGCCGTCTCGGCGCGCAGGATGCGCGGCCCGAGCGACACGGGGCGCGTGAATTCGAGGCTGCGCAGGCGGTCGCGTTCTTCCGGTGAGAACCCGCCCTCCGGTCCGATCAGGATGGCGGCGGGGCGGCCGGCCAGGTCTGCCAGCTGCGAGGCCGCCCCCTCGGCGCGTCCCCGCTCCCCGCCCCAGGGGCGTGACCCGTCATCCCCGGCCTCGTCGCAGAAAATCAAAACGCGGCCCGCATCCCACCCATCGATGACACGGTCGAGTTTCTCCAGCTCCAGCACCTCGGGCAGATCGAGGCGTTCGGTCTGCTCGGCTGCTTCCTTGGCGATCACCCGGAAGCGTTCGACATTGATCCGCTCGGACTGGGTCCGCTGTGTGGTCACCGGACGGATACGCCGGACACCCAGCTCGCTCGCCTTTTCGATGATCAGGTCGGTCTTCGCCCGCTTGACCGGCGCGAACAGGAGATCAAGGTCCGGCACGCCGACCTGCTCGCGCGTCTGCTCGACGATCTCCAGCCGTGCCGCCTTCTTCGAGGCGTCCGCCAGGCGCGCGCGCCACTCGCCATCCCGGGCGTTGAAAAGGCGCACCGTGTCACCCTCGCCACGGCGCATGACGTTGACAAGATAATGGCTGTCCTCCCGTCCCAGAAGGATGGTTTCGCCATTGCCGAGAGCCTGTTCGAGGAAGAGACGCGGATCGGTGCTCATGGCAGGAGATTTGCCCTGCGCTGTGCGGTCACGTCAACCATGCCTTGATCTCGCCTTCCGGCTTTGCCAAAGGTGCCGCATGCAACTGAATTTCGACCGGCGTGTCGCCGATTCCATTCCGAAATCCTGGGTCGACAACGCCCCCTCCGCCTGGCGCCCCTATCTGCGCCTGGCGCGCTATGACCGCCCGATCGGCTTCTGGCTGCTCGGCCTGCCGTGCTGGATGGGCCTGATGGCCGCGCGCATCGGCACGGGGCTGGGCTGGGTCGATCTCTACTACGCAGTGCTGTTTGCCATTGGCGCCGTCGCCATGCGCGGGGCTGGCTGCACCTATAACGACATTGTCGACCGCGATCTCGACGCCCAGGTCGCCCGCACCGCAGACCGGCCGCTGGCGGCAGGCACTGTGTCGATGAAACAGGCCTGGGTCTTCCTGACCGCGCAATCCCTGGTCGGGCTGATTGTCCTCGTCCAGCTGCCGCTGCTGGCCATTGGCATGGGGCTCGCCTCGCTCCTCCTGGTCGCCGCCTATCCGTTCATGAAACGCATCACCTGGTGGCCGCAGGCCTGGCTGGGCCTGACTTTCAACTGGGGCGCCCCGGTGGCCTATACCGCCGCTGCCGGACAGATCGACCTCACCCTGCTGGCGCTCTACGCCTCCTGCTTCTTCTGGACGCTGGGCTATGACACGATCTACGCCCACCAGGACGCGGAAGATGACGCGCTGGTCGGGGTTCGCTCCACGGCGCGCCTCTTCGGTCAGGCCTCGCCCTACTGGGTCGCCGGATTTTACGGGCTGACGGCCAGTCTGGCCGGCGTGGCGATCTATCTGCAGGCCGCCAGCCCCTTCGTGGTCATCCCCTTCGCGCTCTACGCCGCACACCTGTTCAACCAGATCCGCGAACTCGACACCGAAAACGGTCCGCTCTGCCTGGCGATCTTCAAGTCGAACCGCACGACCGGACTCCTTCTGGTGGCGACGCTGGGCCTCGGGGCATTGCTGTGATCACACCGACCGATCCGGCGGGTTTCATCGAGACGCATACCGCGCTGATGGCGCCGCCCCTGGTTCCGGAAATCCAGCTCCACCTTGCCGTGGAGACCGTCGAGATCTGGGAGCAAACCGAGGAAGCGCTTGGCGAAATGGGTCTGCCGCCGCCCTTCTGGGCCTTCGCCTGGGCGGGTGGACAGGCCCTGGCCCGCTACTGCCTCGACAATCCGCAGATCGTCGCGGGACAGCGCGTGCTCGATTTTGCAGCCGGAGGCGCGGTCTCCGGGATTGCCGCCCTGAAAGCGGGGGCGCAGGACGTCCTCGCCTGTGAGCTCGACCGGTTCGCCATCGCTGCCTGCGAGGTCAATGCCCGCGCCAATGGCGTCGCGCTCGCCACCCGGCAAGCCGATCTGGTCGGCACGGATGAGGGTTGGGACGTCGTGCTGGCCGGTGATGTTTTCTACGAAGCAGAACCGGCGCGGCGGATTGGCGGTTGGCTGGCAAGCCTGGCCGAACGCGGCGCGACGGTCCTCATTGGTGATCCGGGCCGCTCCTTCCTGCCGCAGGACAAGCTCGACCGGCTCGCCGAGTACACGGTTCCCGTCACCCGCGACCTCGAGGACCGGGAAGTCCGCTACGCCAAGGTCTGGAAATTTCGTCGCACCGGGCCACAATAAGTTTGCATACGAAGCGGTTATTTGTGAGAATGGTTGAGCTGCCTATCAGCCGTACTGTCGCGTAGCGTCATCTCCCATCTCCAAGAATGAGGTCCCTCCCATGGCCCGAGCACGTGCTGTCGACCGTCGTCTGTTTCTGCTTCTCGAAATCGCTGCCCGCCGTCTCAATCGCGACGCGGACTCCCGCCTCAAGGCCGAGGCCGGTGTGACATCCGCCCAGGCGGCGGTGCTCTTCCTGCTCGCCCGCCGGGGTGAACGCCGCATGGGCGAGATCGGCGAGATGCTCTCCCTCAATCCGCCGGCTGTGACCGGTCTGATCAACCGGATGGAAGCGCTGAACCTGGTGAAGAAGCGCACCGCACCGAATGACAAGCGCTCCGCCATCGTCTCGCTGACCGAAAAGGGTCGCGGCATGGGCGATGCCGCCGAGACCGTCCTGCGCGACCTGAACAATGAGCTGGAACACCGCCTCGGCGATGATGACAGCGACATGCTGCATCGCGTCCTGACCACTCTAGCCGTGGACGCCTGATCCTTCTAACCTCCCGCGATAACGATAAAGGGAGGCTCTATTGAGCGATCTGGTTCTGGTCGAAGATGCGGAGGGGATCCGCACAATCCGGTTCAACCGCCCGGACAAGAAAAACGCGCTGACGCGTGCCATGTACAGCGCCGCCGCCGACGCCCTCAATGACGGGGGCGCGGACAAGTCGGTGAAGGTCTTCATGATCACCGGCACGGAGGGGATTTTCACCGCCGGCAATGATATCGGCGACTTCATGCAGGCTCCGCCGCATGTCGGAGGTGGCGAGATGCCGCCGGTGGAGCGATTCATGCGCGCCCTGCTCGAGGCGGAAAAACCCGTCATCGCTGCCGTTGATGGCCTGGCCATCGGGATCGGCGTCACCATGCTCATGCATTGCGACCTGGTCTATTGCTCCAACCGGGCGACCTTCAAGACGCCTTTCGTGGACCTCGCCCTGGCGCCGGAATTCGGCTCCAGCCAGGTCTTTCCCCAGATGTTCGGACATGCCGTCGCGGCGGAACTCCTCATGCTCGGCAATACCTGGGGCGCCGACCGCGCCTATCAGACCGGTCTGGTCAACGGCACCTGTCCGCCTGACGGTCTGGAAGAGACAGCGCGCATCGCCGCCCGCACCCTCGCCGCCAAGGCCCCGGGCTCCCTGAGGGCTGCCAAACGCCTGATGAAACGTCCGCCGGAAGACATTTCCGACCGGATCTCCCACGAAGGAGGCCTGTTTGCAGAATTGCTGCGCTCGCCGGAGTTTGCGGAAGCTGCGGGCGCCTTCATGGAACGTCGCAAGCCGGACTTCTCGAAGTTCGGCTAGGCCGCCGCCACGATCAGGGGCGGACTTTCCGCAATCACCCCCTGCGAGATGAGGTGACGGATATGCATCCGCACCTCATCCGCGGTCGGGACGATTGTCTGGAAACTCTTGACCAGACGGGATGGCTCGGACCCTCTGCGCTGTGCCCCGACACTCCAGGTGTGGAACTCCCGATGCGCGATCGGGGTCCGTTCCAGCATGTTGAAGTTCGAGTGGCGCCCATCCAGCTCGAACATGTTCCTCAAGCCACGCAAGGCACCGGCGTCGCCCTCGAAGACGGCCATGATATGCCCGGAGTCCAGGACCAACGCCCCCGTCACCTGCTGGTCCACGCATGATTTCATCAAGCGCGCCAGGATGCGTCCGAGCTCACCATTGAGTGCCCCAACACTCAAGGGAATGCCCGCTTTCGCGATCACTGTCTTTCGATGAAGCATGCTGCCATCCCGCTGCGGTCAATGCTGGCGGGTTCTAGGTCCGGGGCTTGAACAATGTTTCAAAAATGCCCGTCGAATTTGAGCCGAACTTGTCTCGAATTTGTCTCAAATAATCTGGAATACCGGAGTCCGTTTCCGCTTGTCCTTGCAGGCTTGAAAACCGGCGGGCACGTCGCCTCGACCAGGCCCGCAAATCGCGCCTGTGCATAAAATATCGGACGACTGCATTTCCCGCAGGCTGAGGCGTGATGCCGCGTCGGGCTTGGCGGCGCGCGCCGAACGCCCTACCTTCCGCCCAGCCTTTCTGCGGAGCCCTCATGGCCTATAAATCCCTGCGCGAATTCATCGACTTGCTCGAAACCGAGGGCGATCTCGTCCGCATCTCCCACCCGGTCTCGACGGATCGGGAAATGACGGAGATCCACAAGCGCACCCTGCATGCGGGCGGGCCGGCCCTGCTTTTCGAACATGTCATCAACGAGAAGGGCGAGAAGAGCGAGATGCCCTGCCTCGTCAATCTTTTTGGTACGGTGAAACGCGTCGCCCAGGCCGTGACGCTGGGCGGGGAGAGCCGCACCACGGGCGAGGAATTGCGCGAGGTCGGCGAACTGCTGGCCTTCCTGCGCCAGCCGGAACCGCCGCGCGG
>Ga0070726_10000922_pt1 | contig 32052 bp, 27 predicted proteins | sample tdAd471_FD_67275 | JGI IMG/M metagenome (GOLD analysis project Ga0070726, IMG submission 67275) | Marine sediment microbial communities from the Atlantic coast under amendment with organic carbon and nitrate - tdAd47.1 | ecosystem: Environmental > Aquatic > Marine > Coastal > Sediment | place...
CTTAGCATTTTTGCTAGCCGTATGCGGCTTGTGGGGGGTGGCAAACATGCGTTGCAGCGCCGACTCTCGGCGAGCGACTGTCTCCGCCTCGGTGTATGTTTCAGGATGGGATTTGGGGTTTCGCATGTTCAAAGTATCGGGCGAGGAGGAGTTACTTGTCAACGTCGGCCTGTGCCTGCGCGAGTGGTCGCGCATCGAAAATGGATTGGCGGAACTGTATGCTGCTTTAAACGGATGCGATCCGATGCCACATCATCCAGTTCGCGCGGGCTTTGAGACTGTCAAATCTTTCGAAGTCAAAACCGCTATTGTGCTCGCGCAAATCCAATCCGACGATAGCCTCTCAAAAGAGTTCCTGGAGGCATACCGACCATTGCACAACAAGCTAGGGAAAATGGCGCGCAAGAGGGCGGAAGTCGCCCATTTCAATATTGTGTATCATCATGATGCCAAGAGTCCTGCCGGGAGAGCCATGCTCCACCCCTTTTGGACGTGGAGCGGCCAGTTCTATGAACGAAATCGCCGCCCCTTGTCGGCAGGACAACTACTCACACGGGCGAAGGCTTTCGGCCTGCTGGCAGATAGGATGCATCGGTGCGCACACTATATCCAGCAGACCTCAGGGAACTTGCCATTATACCTGCAACAACAAGCTGATCCGGCCCATTGGCTTCGTTTCCAATCGGAATCATCCCCGAATCCCAAAGAAGGCGAGTAGCGGTCTCGACTACATCCCGCCCCAAGAAAATTTGAACGCCGGCCTGTCGCTGATTGGATTCGCACATTGTCGATGCTCACTCAAGTATATAATTGCCAAATTATCGCCGTGAAAAGTCGGTTCACCACAATCTCCCAATCAACGCATTGCGTTTAGCATGCCCTATCAGGGCCTATCGGGCAAGTATGCGTTCGGAGCGCTGATCTCGCTGAGGGTAGCCTAATGCCAGAGGTGACGAGACCAGACCATCCGATGTGATGACCTCGCGTACTCGTTGACCCTATCGGTTTGTTTGTCTTTTAGAGCTCGTCTCGTGCGCTGGCCAGATGTTGCAATCGCTTGTCTATTGCCTTTGTCACGCTCTCATGTATCCCGTCCGCAAAATCATCAGGCATCTGAGCCCGCGCGCGTGCCGTTGCGTCGTTCGCCTTGTCGAGGATGGACTCGATAACCTGACCCATCGCTTTGTTGCCAATTCCCGCCGCTTTGCCCGATTGGATAAAGTGTCGGCCCATCACCTCAACGATGCGATAGTGTCGGTTCTTGCCCGCTGACATGGCGAGGCGGAATTTGCTTTGCTGAATCTGCCCTTTGTTAAAGGCTGGCTGTGCTGAGAGCACATCATAAAACGGCGTCAGGCTGTAGCGTCCACCAGGCTTCAAGAAGATGCTGAAGTTCTTGGCATGCCCGTCCGTAGCACCCATCAGCCAGAACAGGATCTGGCTTGTGAGAAATGCCATCTGATTTGCTTCAGCGTCATCAGCACCTTGGAGCAGGTTTAGGATGTCACGCATGTTCGGGCCAAGGTCGCTTTGATATTTGCGTGTCGGCGGAAAGCCAAGCGCCTGACAGCAATCTTCCTGCGGCAGGCGAAGAAGGTGATTGTCATTGCGCCAGCGACGGTCAAATCGCTCTACGACCAACACCCTCCGTGCGCCGAAGGTGGCGATCTCCGTCGTGGCGACATCGAGGCCAAACGCCTCCATGAGGCGCATGCAATAATGTTCGTTGTCGACGCTGTCGGTCATGTCGACCATACCGTCCGCTGTCGGTATCTGGCCGAGCTGCGGTTTGAGAATATGCGTTGTCGGTGTCGTTCCAAGCGGTCGATGCCATTGGTCACCCAATTTTAGGAGCGCGGTTTTCTCTTGTGCCCCCGCCACAGAAATCCGGAACTCTTGATCTCGGTCGACGCCTAAGGGAGCCTGCGCCAGGTCGGTAAGCATTGCTTCGATGTCCGTATCGGACAGTCGCTCGCCCTTTATATAGGGCTCTTGCGTCTCGTTTGCGCCCTCAGGCAAAAACTGCATGGCGCCGATACAATCTCGGCCGATCGCTTCCAACAGACCATAAGTGTCCGTGCCTTGCGCGCCCATGCGCTCAGCCACGCGCCGACGCACGGCGTCGCGATCGGGCAGCAAGTTATCAAAGACCGCCGCAACCTCCGAGCCGCGATAGGCTGTTGGCCTTAGCGGAAGCGATAGCGATACCGCGAAACGCGGCTCCCATTCGAGCCAGCTCTCTGCATATTGAAAGCTGATCGCGCCGTTTGGTGCTTTAACCAGCTGCCCAACGAGACGGCCATTAATCAGCACATCGAGCGGCGCATGTGTTTTCTTGCGCGCCATCTCTAAAAGACATCCTCAATGTCGAGGCTCTGGCGCTTGCGTGACACGATTTGGAGTTCAAGATTGAGTTTGGCGATCAGGCTCAACAGCGTATCAAGCTTAGTGCCACCACTGCCATTCTCGATGGCCGAGATGGTTTTCTGCGTCTTGCCGATTAGGTCAGCCAATTGTTGTTGCGTCATGTTGCGGCGCAAGCGCTCGCTCTGAATGATGGCACCAAGTTGGCTTGGCAGTCTAACTATCTGATTCATAGGCGTCCCCTTAGAATCAGATAATACCCTAGAAGGTATAAAATTGCAATATACCTTTGAGGGTATATCAGTCATTTAATCCCTGTGGGGTATAAATCCAAAATATACCCCACAAGGGATAGGCGGATCAGCGCTCGAAACTCCGATCTTTGTCGGCCTTTTTATCCGATGCGATTGCCTTGAACTGGTGGTGCACCGGCTCATTCTTGTCTGGCTTCGGGCGAGCCGATGTGCGGGCTAGCCCCGGCGCTCGATCACCGATTTTTATCCCGCTCATGCCAGGCGGGGCCAAGCGCGGATGATCAAGCGTTATGTCGCGCGGTTTGGGTATCTGTGGCGTGGCATTGTCTTTGTCGCGCAAAGGTGCGTCGCGCTTGAGGTCCGATGCGCTGAAGGACTTGCGATCCTTGCTCGGAAGCTCTTTGCCATGCGCTAATTCGCTGGCGCTGAAAGAAGTCCGCCCGGTTGCCCGAGTGGAAGTTTTGGGAGGTAGCCGATCTGGCATGATCTGTTTTCCTTATCGGATTACTTGGTCTGATGCAGATTGCGACCCAGAGCTTTGAGCGTTTCATCCTCAAACCACTTCACTTTCGTGCCGATGATAGGATTGAGATTGTTGATGAAAATGAGCTCTTTGCTCTCATGCATGCGCATGAGTTCATCGGCGTAGGCGAGCTGGCGCTGTGTTGCAGACGTTGTTTCTGTGTTTGTGGTGGAGCTGTTCGACGTGACACCGCCTTTCCCGATGCTTGTGCCAAAGGCGCGGGCTATGGCGGTCGAAAAGTTCCACACGGTTGTTACACCACACAAGGCTTGAAAATACTCAGCCGTCATGCGGTCGCGGGAGCCAAAATATTGGATCATCCCGCTATTGGCGATCATGCCTTCATATCGTTCGCCATATATGCCTTTGAGCTGATTGAGGTCTTGGACAATCCCCCAAAGCTGCATCCCGAATCCCGCCATCAGGCCGAACGCTTGTTCGACCATTGATAATCGGCCCAAGGCTGGCATTTCATCGAGAAGGAATATGACGGGCTTGTCCGGCTTGGTTTCAATGTTGCGCGCATTGACCGTGATCGCTTGCTGGATGAGCAAACGGAGCCAGCGGCTAAACGTCTCCAGCCTATCGGCTGGCAGCACGAGATAGATTGTCATCTTACTTGCCTTCAAATCCTCGAATTTGAAATCCGAGGCCGAGAGGCTTTCTCGGATACGCGCGCTATCCAAGAAATGCGTTTGTGCTTGCGCCGACGCAATCACATTGGCGAGCAGGCGTTCTTCTTTTTGCAAACAACGCGCACCCGTTGAGCGCACAATATGATGGGTGGAATCGAGCATGCGCTCGAAAAACTCTTTCATATCATCACCATCGAGCAAGAGCAGATCACGCACCCGTCCCAAATGACGATAACCAGTTTCGCGGTCATCGGTGGCCACATACAAGATGATGCCTTGGAGCAGTGCTTTGGCTTCTTCAGACCAAAAGCTATCACCCTTGTTATCAGGCACAATCAGCGCATCGGCCAGCAGCATCGCATTCTCAGTGATATCGACATCACCTTTGACGAGCCAATCAAGCGGGTTGAAGCGCGCGGGGCTTGCCGATCCTGTGATCATCCAAGGATCAACGATGTGGATGTTTTGTCCCATTGTCTCGCGGCGCTCTGCCGTGATCATGGCGTTTTCGCCTTTGGGATCAATCACGAGGATTGAACCTTCATAGGTCAGCAGGTTGCCGATGATGGTGGTCGTACCTTTGCCCGAGCGCGTTGGTGCAACGGTCAGTAAATGCCGGTCGCCATCATAATGGAGCGGCGCGCTTCCATCCTTTGTGTTGAATTGACCAAGGCGGATGCCCGTTTCACCGATCACCCTATGCTCTTGAAGATATGGAAGCGTTGCCCATTCAGCAGAGCCAAAAGTCGTTGGCGGCGATGCCAGACCTTTGATGACAGTTCCCAGCCAATAGCCAAGCGCCCAGAAAAAACCGATGACAGAGAGGATGAGCGTCATGCTGTATCCCGTCACGCCATTACTGCCGAGCCCAGACAGCAACAAAATGAGTAAGGCTATAAACGCGGCCATTCGCCGCGCATGTTTGGCATCAGGTGAGAGGAACCACCCCAGCCCAAAGCCTATCGAAGTGGCAAGGCCGATCATCATGATCTGGCTGGAACCCGTCACTATGGTTCTTGGTGGATCGATGAAAAGTTTGAGCAATATGACCCCGCCAAGCGATAATGCAGGGATCATCTTGATGATGTCTTCTTTATGCGTTGCCCAAAACTTAGCGCATGTGTGCAGAATTTTTCTCATAGTTGAGGTGTCCTTTATATTAGCGGTCTAGGGAAAAGCCGCGTTTCCGGCGGCGAGGGAGGTCAGGGTCAGGACGTGGATGTTTGCCCTTTTCCTGTGCCTTCTTGAGGCGCTCATTCTGACGAAGCGATGTCATCACTTCGTGCGCGAGGATGCGACGATCCTGCATTTGTCGAGAGCGCAATGTGTTGAAGTCTTTTTGAAGCGCCTGGTGCTCCATCATCTGCGATCTGATCAGGTTATCTCTCTGTTCTTGATCGCGTTTCAGCCCCGCAAAGGCTTCCAGCTTATTTTGTTCTTTGATGACTTTGGCTTTGCCGGTCAGTCTATCGACCAGACCTAAAAACCCTGTCCGAACACGCTTTGCGCGGGTCTCAGCTTCCGCCTTCCAGCGTTCTTCCTGTTTGGATTTCAGGCGCACCCGCTCATCGCGGTGTTGTTCCCGCAAGGCATCGCGCCGCGCTATGTGGGGCGCTTGCTCCGACGCATGATTGTGTTTGGTATCGTGAATGAAGGACTTGAGCTTATCCGTGACACGGGATTTGATGTCTTTGGCGACCTCTCCGACCGAGGGTAGGCCATACGCATCACCCAGTTTGGTTCGTACATCTTTGGCTTTGACGCTGGCATATTTGGCAATGGAATAGACATCACCGTTGATATCGACCGCAACAAAGTTGCGCCGATCACCTTTGGCTAGAAAATAGCCATACTCAGACAGCGCATTAGCAAACGCCTTTTGTCCGTCAGAGCGGTTCCACGCATCACGGAACACGGTTTTGATCTCACGTGGATCAATGCCTTGGCGTTTGGCTTGTTGCCATTCTGCCAAGCTGAAATTGAGAGGGTTGCGAACACCATCTGGTTTGAGACCATTTGGCAGCTCCCAACCATGTTGGAGATAAAGCTCGCGCGACAGGCTTGTGAGCTTGTTCTTGAAGTGCGCCATATTAATCGCGCGCATTTCGTTTGCATGTATGCGCGACCAGATGACATGCGCGTGACGCCTGCCTTCTTTTTCATGATACACAATGGCGCGCGGCTGATCCTCAAGGCCGAGTGCTCTTTCAGCCATATCGACAGTGCGCTCAAAATCGGCCTCTGAGACCTCTGCACCTTTTGGCGGATTGAGGCTGAGAGAAAACAGATATTGTTGGCATTTTGTGCCTTGCGCGATGGCTTGGCTTTCTTTGAACGCGCCATGCAGATCATCCGCAACAAGCCCGCGAAGCTCGCCAAGCGTTACATGATCATTGTCGCGATCATTGAGCAGATGCGAGGCAAGGGCGGTTCCGCCTGCGCGTTGTGATCCTTTGAGGATCATGGCCGTCGCCTTGGGTGTACACTGGCTCGTGTGAAGCCTTGTGATGGAGATTTATTAGGTCGAGGCTCATTCGCACCATCTAAGCCCAAAGCCTGGATGAGTAATTGGCGTATGATGTGAATGTCATCACAGGCCTGTTTGATTGAACGCTTTGTCTCACCATCGAAATAGAAATTGCCGACATTGGTAGCTCTGGCGAGCTGGTTTAGATTGCTCGACAAACGCGTAGCGCCCAAGCACGCCAGAACCTGTGCTAGCAATTCTTGATCAGCAACTGGGGGTTTGCGGCGCTTCCGATATTTGGGGGCATCTTCTGCAAGCAGCAGAGACTTGATATACGCGCCCACGGGCATTGATCCCGCGTTCGCTTCAATTTTGGTTCTCTCTTCAAATGTTAATCGAAGGGAGAAAGGTGCAGGGCGTTTGCCTTTTGGTTTACGAGCCATTTGTTGCTGCCTTTCGGCCTGCAACATCTCTGATTGTTCTTTAGCCACCGACGTGCGGAAGCTGCCTTGGCCCTTAAGGCTTAGGTTTCAGAACATCCGTGATGTCATAGGCGTTGAACAGCAGGTTGAAATTTGGTTGATTATTTGTATCGTTTTCAGATACTTGACGAGTGCATAGGGAATGTGATTTAGTCACTCCCGATATCAACGATTCCTTACCAGTTTTGGTCGGTAGGGCATGTTGTGGGGAAGCCCCCGCAACCAACTGAATTCCTATGGATATCACAAAAAAACCGCCCTTTGAGGCGGCTTTTTTGTATTCATCTGCTGGAAAATACCTCAAGCAGGATAACCCCTGGCACAATCAAAGCCCTCGGCAGACTCTTTGTTTTCGTGTGATTTGTTGACAAAAACCGGTTTCCACTTTTTGTCATCACAACCTAATGTCCCGAATCTGAAGTTCACAGCATTATTCGGCAAGCGCTGAGCTGCTAACAACTATAGGATTCTGATGTGGCGTAAGGATTTGAAATTCGCGCGACGCCTTGCCGTATGAATGTAGCGAACTTCAAATCCATCGCATTAGAAACGATATATTACACCGCCCTGCAGAGCCGTTGGGTTCAGGGTAACATCGGCTTCAATTGGCATTACGCCAAATGTGCCCCGCCCGTCGGTTTTCAGCCACGAATATGATGCACTGGCATATAGTCCGAATTGCGGAGTGATCATATACTCGGCGCCGGCCTGCACCAGAGGCCCCCAACTGGCATCAACCTCGAGATCGACAACGGCCCCGTCCGTTTCCTTGAAGCTGACAAAATGTGAAGCGCCTGCGCCAATAAAGGGCTGAAAGCGGCTGGACTGATTAAAATGATATTTGGCCAGCACAGCACCCAGGCCGTAACGCACTGAACCGAGCCTCCCGACGGGTGCTAATATGCCCTTTCCGTCAACTTTGGATTTTGGTGGAATGCCCATAGTAACGGAGAGTGAAATTTCGGGGACGACATAGATTTCAGCTTCAACCGACAGGGTGAAGCCATCACTCGTGGTTAGGTCAGCGCCCACAAGATCTTGGCCCAACACCTGGAAATCACCCGAGGCGTCAAATATTATCGCTGCCGGACCTGTCCGTAGCGTTACATCGCCCGGCGCTGGTGCAAAGTCCTGCGCATGAGCGGGCGTTGTGAGTGCTGCTATGGCCGCAACGGCGGCACTAAAAGCGGCAGTATTGAATTTAGTTGGCAACGGCATGGAAACTCTCCTGGTTGAATTCCGAACTGGCTTGAAATGGAAAATAGCGTCCCAGCCAGTTTTCTATTTTTTTGATGCTATTGGTGTTTACCAGCAGATCGAAATGCCCGCATGAACCGATCATGGGCATCTCGCCATGTGGCGCTATGACAGCAAGGGCGTCCTGATAGAGCGGCTGTTTGAAGCATTCGTCCTGCTCTCCGGCGAGCAACAGAACCGGTTTGTGGGCTGCGATGGGTTTGGCCCCGGGCAGCCAGCGACCGGCGCTAAAGGCCTGCATGGTGTTGAACGACCAATTTTTCACAAAACGAGGGTCATGCAGACAGGCTTCGGTATCGAAATCAACAACGCTATTATTGTTAAAGCGCTCGATACCTAACAGGTTTGCTATTATGAGCGCGGCCAGCCGGAGTATCCGCAAACGGGTCCAGCCGCCGAAAAACGGCCGTACAGTGGGTGAACCAAGGCCGAGATAGGGTGCCAGGAAGACATATCCATCAACCAGACGGTCGGCCTGTGTTCGGGAAACACCCAATACGACTCCTCCGCCTGCCGAATGACCACAGAGGATTATTTTGCCATGTGGCGCATCGTGGCGTAAGGCATCGAGAAATTTTCCGACATCTTCTACAATTTCACTAGGATATGAGACAGCATGACCGCGTGCGCCATCTGATAGGCCATGCCCACTCATATTCAGTGTATAGGCTTGCGCGAGGCCAGCCTGAGACACTGCACGGGCAATATGATGAAGCTGATCGCCAAAGCATCCGGCTCCGTGAATGAGAACCAGATGCACGTCTGAATCGGCATGATATTGCCGAAAACCCAATGTTTTGCCGCCCAGTTTCAGAAAAGACGCCTGAGGCAGGTCCCGCACATTCATGGCGAACAGGCGGGCGAAAGCAGAAAATGACAGCCTTGGGCGGGCGGCGCAGACGAAACTGCATAGCGTGCGCCCGTAGGCGAGCAGCATCTTCCATCCAATGCCGGGTGCATATTCAGGGTGTATAGTTCCGCGTAACATACTGCGAAACTATCATATTAATGGTTAAGCTTTCGTTCCTGATACAATGACGATACTCAGCGACGCGGCAAAGCGATCATTCTCGGCGCGTGTTTTGAGGTCGTCCAGCCATGCTGTGGCCTGTGCCTCTGGCAACAGGCCGCCGGACACGGCCATAGGAACCAGCATCCCAAGGTCCAGAACCTTGGCGACAGCGCTGATGTCCGATGATGTCAGGGTTTGCACAGAACATTGTACATCCTTGAGACCTTTATCTCGCATCATCGTCCATAAATCGCGCGGAAGATAAGGGGTTACGCAGGAATTTGCGATTTCCTTAACCAGCAATCCCGTGGCGTTATAGTCATCACTCGCAACCCAGAAGCCGTGCATGTCTGGCTCGCTGATAACCACTTTGCCGCCCGGCCTTGTGACCCGGATAAATTCATCAATCGTTGCTTCAGGGTCCGGAACGTGGATCAGAACCCGATCGGCGCGAATGGCATCCAGATGATTGTCGGGCAGGTTCAGGCTGTCAGAGGAGGCCTGGAAAAAACTGACGCTTTTGGTGACAGAATGGCGCTTTTCTGCTTCCTCGATCATGGCCTTGCTCAGATCAAAGCCGATGGCGCTGCCTGTGTCGCCTATCAATGCGGACAGCAGGTTGATATCTTCGCCGGTCCCGCAACCCACATCGGCAACGCGTGCGCCGCTATACAGGTTGAGCAGTTCAAACGTATATTTTTTGTAAGCCCGGAACACGTCGAGGGCATGCATCTCATCAAGCCGTTCGATAAAATCCTCTGCGTCTGTCTTGTCAACATCCGCAAAAGCACCAAGCTGACGGTCCACTGTTGCCTGATTACCCTCACTCATATTCGCACCTCTTGAATTTCAATATCCCAATTTGGCATTTACGAAGCATAGCGCACTGCGGTGCATTGAGGGGAGCATCTCATTCTTTCCTGCGCTATGCAAGCGTCCATGGCCGTATGAATGGCAGTTTGTGCCGGTCGTCCCGATTATGAGACCATGCATGATTTCAAGCCGTTATGGAAATCAGGATAGCGCGGGCGCCAGCCCAGCAGGCGTTTTGCCTTGCCGTTGGCAACACGACGGTTCTCGGCGTAGAAAGCGCGGGCTTGCGGTGATATTTCGGCTGTATCCAATGTTTGATATGGCGGCGGTTTCATACCGAGCAGCGCGCATGCATATTCGATTATCTGGTTGTGCGAGCAAGGCAGATCGTCTGCGATATTATAGACACCGGCGGGGCTGTCAAAACTTTTTGTAACAGCTGTTATAATATCATCGACATGGACACGGCTAAAGATTTGCCCTTCTAAATCAATACGATGTGCTTTCCCTTGCTGTACGCGCTCCAGAGCGCTGCGGCCCGGCCCATAAATGCCGGGCAGACGGAATATACGCATGTCCTTGCGCAAGCCCTGCCATGTGCGGTCGGCATCCGCGCGGGCGGTGCGCCGGCCCAAACCAACAGGCGCGCTTTCATCGACCCATGCCCCACCCGTATCACCATATACGCCCGTAGAGGAAAGATAGCCGACCCAGCGCGCGGGGCTTGCGGCGATCGCATCCCCATAAAGCGACAAAACCGGATCATGACCCTCACGGTTCGGCGGGACGGACGATATTATATAATCTGCGCTATAAATATGATCGCGCACATTATGGCTATCATCAAAAGCCAGCATATCCGGTCTGTTGGGCTTGCGTTTTACACCTGTGACCCGCCAATCTGTGGTACGCATTGCTTCCGCCAGTCGCGCACCTGTATAGCCCAGGCCCAATATCAGCATATGTTTTGTCATCATGCTGTTAAAAAGCCTATTGGCGTGCACCGCAAGACGATTGTGCATAAGCCAGTCCATGCGTAGAAGCGGCGAATGATTGATGCTGCACCCCTTGCTTCGCCCCATATTGTCCACCGCAATGATTATCGCGTACCAGATTGGCTGGTGCCTGAAGTTGCGCTTGATTTTCAACTGGAGGCTGCGCGCACGCAGGTCACCGCGCGTCTGGTGGTGGAGCGTAATGATACGCATGACCGGCCTTTGAAGCTGGACGGCGAGGGGCTGGAAACACTTGCGATCATGGTGGATGGCGTTGACTTGCCCAAGGACCAATGGACGCAGGACGATGTGTCACTGATTATTGCATTGGAAGGCACTCGCCATGTGATCGAAACCCGCGTCGCCATTGCGCCTGACAAGAACAGCCAGCTGATGGGGCTTTATGCCAGTGGCGGTCTGCTCTGCACCCAGTGCGAGGCGGAAGGCTTTCGCCGCATCACATGGTTCCCCGACCGACCTGATATATTGAGCCGCTATTCGGTGCGGATGGAGGCGGACAAGGCGCTTTATCCTGTGTTGTTGGCCAATGGCGACCCGATAGAGAGCGGTGAAGCGCCGGGCGGACGGCATTGGGCGCAATGGAACGACCCGTTCCCCAAGCCTTGCTATCTCTTTGCGTTGGTCGCGGGTGATCTTGCTTGCAATGCGGACAGTTTCACGACGATGAACGGGCGCAAGGTGGACCTTGGCATCTGGGTGCGCGAGGATGATGTACCGCGCACGGGCCATGCAATGAAGGCGCTCAAGGACAGTATGGCATGGGACGAGCGCGTCTATGGCCGCGAATATGATCTGGATGTGTTCAACATTGTTGCGGTGGCTGACTTCAACTTCGGCGCGATGGAGAATAAGGGGCTGAATATCTTCAACAGCCGCTACATATTGGTTGACCCGGACACCGCGACCGATCTCGATTATGATAATGTCGAGGGCGTGGTTGCCCATGAATATTTCCACAACTGGTCTGGCAATCGTGTGACCTGCCGCGACTGGTTCCAGCTTTCCTTGAAAGAGGGGCTGACTGTCTACCGGGATCAGTGCTTTTCCGCCGATATGGGCAGTCCGCCAGTCAAGCGCATCGAGGATGTGCGCATATTGCGGGCCGCGCAATTCTCCGAAGACAGTGGACCACTGGCGCATCCGGTGCGCCCGGAATCCTATATGGAAATCGGCAATTTCTACACTGCAACCGTCTATAACAAGGGCGCAGAGGTGATCCGCATGATGGCGGAAATATTGGGCGCCGAGGGCTATCGCAAAGGCACGGACCTGTATTTTGAGCGTCATGATGGGCAAGCGGTCACCTGTGAAGATTTCGTCAGTGCGATGGAAGCGGGCGGCGGGCTGGATCTCGGCCAGTTCCGCTTATGGTATAGTCAGGCGGGCACACCGCGCGTGTCTGCGCAATTATTGCAGGATGCCGATAGCAAAACCGCAACATTGACGTTGCGCCAGACAGTTGCAGACACGCCGGGACAAAAAGACAAGCAGCCGATGGTGCTGCCACTGCGCACGGCATTGTTTGACCGGCAATCGGGCGAGCGACAGGAAGAACAATTGTTGATGCTCACGCAAGAACAGCAGAGTTTCCGTTTCGAAGGCGTGAATGGCCCGGCGGTTCTCTCCATCAACCGCGGCTTTTCTGCGCCGGTGACGCTCGATGTGGCGCGCAGCACGGAAGAACTGGCGTTCCTTTCGGCGCATGATGATGACCCGTTTGCGCGCTATGAAGCAATGCAACAGCTTATGGTTGGCGCGCTCACCAATGCGGTCGTTTCCGGAGCGCTGGAGAGTAAGGCTGTGGTGGAAGCAGTGCGTAATACAGCGACCAATGCCGATCTGGACGATGCTTTCATATCGGAGAGTATTCGCCTGCCGAGCGAAGCCTATATTGGCGACCAGATGCTGGTGGTTGATCCCGATGCGATCCATGCAGCGCGCGAAGAGTTGCAAGCGGCGATAGGCAGTGCGCTTGAACCGGTTTGGCGTGATTTGCATGCGCGCACGGCGCATACAGAGTTTGAACTCTCGCCAGAAGCGAAGGGCGCACGCAAGCTGCGCACGGTTGCATTGTCCTATCTGGCGGCCAGTGGCGCGGATGATGCTGCGCGCATTGCACTAACGCAGTTTGAGGCCGCCCATAATATGACCGAGCGACAGGGCGCACTTGCGGTGTTGGCCAATATGGAATGCGCTGAGCGCGAAGCGGCTCTGGGGCAATTTTATGACCGCTATCAGGGCAATGCGCTGGTGCTCGACAAATGGTTCCAGACACAGGCGCTCTCTTTCCATCCTGACACACTCAGCATCGTGGCGGACTTGGCGAAGCATAAAGACTTCACACTGCACAACCCAAACAGGGCGCGCTCGCTTTATGCGGCGTTCGGCGCGAACCAGTGGGCGTTGCATACGGCCTCCGGCGAGGGTTATCGTCTGCTCGCCGATGCGATCCTCGCGCTCGATCCGATCAACGCTCAAACTGCTGCGCGTATGGTGCCCCCGTTGGGCCGCTGGCGCCGCTTTGGTGAAGTCCGTGCGGCGATGATGCGCGCCGCGCTGGAGCGCGTCGCCGCGCAGCCGGGACTGTCCAAAGATGTAACCGAGCAGGTGAGCAAGAGTTTGGCGGATTAAGGGTCTGGGATAGCTGCCGTGGTGTCAGGCTACCCCAGTTTGGCGCGCTAATCTGCTACCCTATTCAACATTGACAGCACATCGTCGTTAGAGGGTCTTGAACGAAAATCTTCAGCCACATATTTGGCCTTAACTGTGCCATCATTTGCCAGAATAAGAATTGTTGCGCGCGGCACGCCATATGCAAAGCTGTCAGCATCATATTGCGGGTCACGCAGGCCAAGCGCGTCGATCATCTTGCTGCCTTCGTCACTGAGCATTGTGTAGTTCAGTTCTTTTGTCTCTGCAAAAGCGGCAAGTATTTCGGGTGCGTCGTATGACAGGCTGGCCAGCGCATAACCCCGGCCTGCCACATCCGCTTCGATCTCGTTGGTTCGGATAAGTTGTGACTTGCAAAACGGACACCAGTCCGCCGAGCGCACCAGGACAAGAACAGCCCCTTTCTCACCCATTATCTGGGCGAGGGATGTTGGCTGGCCTGCGCTATTGCGCAGAGGCATGTCTACAGGGGCTTTCGTATTGAGGGTGATACCAGCCTCAATGCTTTTGGGTGGAAATAATGCCGGGCCCAGCTGCCAGACAGCAGCGCTGCCGATAATGACAAGCAACGCCCCTATGATAGACAGTGTAATTTTCTTCCAGGTCATGTCTCGGCCCCCATTAGCCTATGGTCTCGATATTCGGACGATTTGCGTATTTCGTTACAGCTTTGTTCAAAAATCATTCTGACATTTTCATGAAACACAGGGGCCCGTCTCACGAAATGAACATATGCTTGCCCTATGCTGCTTTTCTGGACAGCCGGTAGCCTGCCCCTATTGCGCTTTTACCCAGTTGGACACCTGCGCCGCTACATCATTGGCGGCTTCGTTGATTGGTTGAGCGACATATTTCGCCTTGATGCTGCGCACCGGTACTCTTGCGGTGAAGCGCTGGCGGCGGGCGGGGGTTTCGATGCCACCGGTTAAAATCGCGTCATAGGTGACGACGGCTTCCTGGCTTTGTGCATCGATGCCGAAATCGAGCAGTTCGCCCATCAGCCGTTGGCCCGGTTTCACCGCATATTGCCCGTCGCCCAATATGAACATTGTGCCATCGGCTGCTATGGTTTCGGATAGCAGGCGCTGGAAGAGGGTGCGTGGGGCTTCGGTCCATTGCGCATCTTTCACATAAGCAATGGTGGTGTCATCGACCTGCACCGGCACACGCACATTGGCGAGTTTACGCGGTACGCCGGGCGTGAGCACGATCAGGCTGGGCAGGCTTTCGCTCGACAGGTCTGTACCTGTATCCGGTTGGCTGTCGGCTGAAAGCGTGAGCAACTGTGGCGGTGGTTTCGAGCCGAAGCTGACACAGGCGGAAAGCATCAGACTGGCCAGGCTAAGCGCGAAAAGCTTTACGAGTAGAGAATGCAGCATGGTCATCCCTCAGTTTTTGTAATCCGGCAGGGGTGGGTTGCCGAGCAGTGACCCCGCACCTTGCTGGTCCAGTTTTTCTGAAATGGCGCGCAGGCTGCGGCTCATTTCGCGCAAATCCCGCACCAACAGGCCAATTTCCGGTACAGTGTCCTGCGAGAAAGTCTGCACGCCCGGCTTGGCCGCGGCAATGGTCTTGTCGAGCGTATCGAGGCTGCGGTTGGCGGATTGCATGGTTGCACGCAGATCCTTGAGCAGCGGCTTGCCCTGTTCGTCGAGCAGGGCGTTGGTCGTGCCGACAAGCTGGGTAACGCCTTCTGCCGTGTCACCAACTTTCTTGAGCGTCACACGCATTTCGGCAATAGCTCCTGCCATTTCCGGGCCGCGGTTTGCCAGAGCGGCTGTGAGCTGTTCGGTATTTTTCAATATGCCGCCGATGCTCGCCTGATTATCATCGTTGAGCAGTTCGGTCAGGCGTTCGGTCAGCGTTGTGAGCCTTTGCAGTAATTGCGGTGCATTGTTGAGCAGTTCACCCAAAGCGCCCGGTTTGGTCGGGATGACCGGAACGCCATCCGGGCAGACATTTTTGGAATTTTCCTTGGGACAGCGCAGCGGCGGCGCACCTTTGACGGCGCCGTCCAGCATGATTTCCGAAACGCCGGTAAAGCCGACGCCCTGTATGGTCGCGGTCGTGCCTTGCAATATCGGTGTATCGTCTTTCAGCGCAATACGCACACGCACGAAGCCGGGGTCGCCTTTCCACAGTTCGATTTCCTTGACCTGGCCCGAGGGCACGCCCGCATAGGAAACACCGGAGCCCTTGGCCAAACCGCTCACGCTCTGCTTGAAATAAATGTCGTAGAGCGCGTCCTGTCCGTCGGACAGGCGCGAAAACCAGAAGGCCCCAAGCACGATCGCCAATAACAGGCCCAGCGTGATGCTGCCCACCAATATATGATTGGACCGGGTTTCCATGTTTAGCTTTCGTCCTTCTTGGCCGGGCGTGTCCCTCTGTGCCCCATAGCACCTGTTGAGGAAAGGGCGGCGCGCCCGCGCGGGCCGTTGAAATATTCCTGTATCCAAGGATGCTCGGTTGCCAGTAGCTCGTCAATAGTGCCAACCGCAATGACATGTTTGTCGGCGATTACCGCGACACGATCACAGATGGTATAGAGCGTGTCGAGGTCATGGGTGATGAGAAAGATAGTCAGCCCAAGGGTTTGCTGGAGCTGGCGCGTCTGTTCGTCGAAAGACGCCGCGCCGATCGGGTCCAGTCCGGCTGTGGGCTCGTCAAGAAAGACAAGGTCCGGGTCGATGGCGAGGGCACGGGCGAGACCAGCGCGTTTTTTCATGCCGCCGGAGAGCTCCGCAGGGAATTTGGGACCGGCATTGGCTGGCAGACCGGTCATGCGGATTTTATAGGTAGCGATCTCATCACGTAATTCTTCGCCTATCTGCGGATAGAATTCGCGGATAGGCACTTCGATATTTTCGGCGACTGTCAGCGTCGAGAAGAGCGCGCCGCCCTGAAACAACACGCCCCAGCGCTTGCGGATTTCGAGGGTTTCTGCATCGTCGCGGTCGATCATGGACTCGCCGAAGACCGAGATTTCACCTGCTGTTGGCGCTTGAAGGCCGATGATCGCGCGCATCAGCACGGATTTTCCGGTACCTGAACCACCCACTACGCCCAGAATCTCGCCCTTGCGGACATCGAGATTGAGATTGTCATGTACGACATGCGGGCCAAAGCTGTTGCGCAGCCCGCGCACGCGAATGGCGATGTCGTCTTCAGCGGGGGGTGTTTGATGGATGATATCCTGTTCGCTCATGTCCAGCCTACCCAGGTGAAAAGAACAGCGAAAATAGCATCAAGCACGATTACCATGAAGATGGCCTGCACCACCGCAGCAGTGGTCCGCAGGCCTACTTCTTCAGCATTGGCCTTCACCTGAAGCCCCTGAAAACATCCGGTCATGCCGATGATCAGGCCAAAAACCGGCGCTTTGATAAGGCCAACCCAAAGATCCGTGATCGGTACAACTTCGCGTAACCGCTGAATGAAGGTGATGGGCGGAATATCGAGTGCAATCGCACAGAGAAAGCCGCCACCGATGATGGAGAGGATAGAGGCATAAAAGCCCAGAAGCGGCATCATGATGACCACTGCCATGATGCGCGGCATAATCAGCGCTTCCATGGGCGAGACGCCGATAGTGCGCATTGCGTCAATTTCTTCGGTCAGCTTCATTGTGCCAATTTGTGCGGCAAAAGCGGAGCCGGAACGCCCGGCGACCATGATTGCGGTCATTAATACGCCAAGCTCGCGGAACGTCAGGCGGCCAACGAGATTGACGGTGAGCACTTCCATGCCGAACTGACGCAGCTGCACTGCGCCTTGTTGTGCGATGACGATACCAATGAGGAAGCTCATCAGGCCGATAATGCCGAGCGCCGCCACGCCAACCATCTCAAAACGCTGGATGACCGCATTCCAGCGCATGCGCGAAGGGTGACGGATCAGGCCCCATAGGGTGATGAGGGTCAGGCCGAGAAAGTCGATGAGGCCGAGTAGGGTTTGCCCGGCCATGACCACGGCTTCGCCAATTTCGCCCAGAACGCGTTGATGAGGTCGCAATTGTGGCGCGTGCAGCTCTGCCCCGGTCTCTGCACCTGTGCACACCGCATCGATCAGGCGTTGGGCATCGGCGTCGGCTCCTTCGATGGCGCAGTCCCATTTGAGAGATTGGCTATGGACGACCCAGGCACCGATTGTGTCGATATGCTCGATCGTGCTGATGTCGATTGCGCGGACCGGACCCGTTATTTCTTCCAGCCGGTTGGCCATGTCTCCCAGCTTGCTGATCGCAAGCGAACCGGAAAAACGCAGAACTGCGCCTCCTTGCTGTTCGTCTTCAAGGGAAAATTCTGCCGCCTGGGTCATGTCATGCAGGTTACTGGTCCATTATCGGTTGCGCGGCAAGCTGAAACGGCGCATTCGCACAGCATAAAGAGGAAAAGAGTACAGGATTATCATGGTGATGAAAGAGGAAAAGCCCGTCAAGATCGCCATTTATGATATGGACCGCACCATTACGTTTCGCGGCACTTATACTCCGTTTTTGTTGCATGTTGCAAAGGCGATGGCACCGTGGCGTTTGCTGCTCGCGCCGTTCGTACTGCTGGCAATGCTGGCCTATGTACTGAAGCTGGTTTCGCGCAAGCAGCTCAAGGAAATCAACCAACGCCTGATGATAGGCGGGCAGGTGCGCCGTGACCGGCTGGCCCCGCATATTGAGAGCTTCGCCGAGAAGGTGATGCAGGGTAATGTGCGCGCCGGAGCACTTGCGCGGATTAAACAAGACCGCGCCGAAGGGTATCGGCTGGTGATGGCGACAGCATCCTATCGGCTGTATGTGGAAGCAATAGCGCGTCGGGCGGGCTTTGACGATGTGATTGCGACCGACCATCTGGGGCAGGACATGGACTATGTCCGCGCGAAGATTGCGGGTGAGAATTGCTATGATGTTGCGAAACGGACGATGATCCGGGAATGGATGGCACGAGAAGGCATAGAGCGGGAAGAGGCCTATGTCCGCGCATATTCTGATCATGTGTCTGATGCGCCGATGCTGGAATTTGCCGATGAAGCCTATGCGACCAATCCGCACCCGCCATTGGCGAAGCTGGTGCAGGAAAAGGGCTGGCAGCGTTTTGACTGGGCCTGAGCGGCATATGTGAAAGTTGCGCGGCGCAACTTTTCGTATTGCCTGGATGATATGGCTGGGTTCCGTTCGCCCCGAGCGAAGCCGAGAGGCGCGATGTCATGTTTGGGCTGCGCTTGACTTCGCTCGACGCGAACGGCTCTTTTATCGCAAACCAATCAACGAAATCTGACGGCCATAACCTGGCTCTTGCTGGTGGCAGGAGCGGCGATAGCTGAAGAAACGGTTGCTCTGCGCATAAGTGTCTTCGCCCAATGCCTCGATGCGCTTTACACCAGCTGCCGCAAGGCGCGCGGTGACATAGGCTTCGATATCGAACTGCGCATGGCCGGGGCGACCATCGGTGAAGAAGCGCTCATTTTCTGGCGCAGCCTTGAGGAAGCGGGCGACAAAATCCGTATCGACTTCATAAGAAGCGCGGGCGATGCATGGGCCGATAGCGCAGGCTATATGATCAATGCGTGCACCGAGCTGGACCATGGCTTCAATCGTGCGGTCGGTTACGCCTGCTATCGCCCCTTTCCACCCTGCATGCGCTGCGCCGATCACGCTGGCTGTCCGGTCGGCAAAGAGCACAGGTACGCAATCGGCCGTCAATATGCCGAGCAGCAGGCCGGGCGTGGCTGTCACCAGCGCATCGGCAGCAGGCCGGGCGTCATTGGCGAACGGGGCTGTGACAGTGACAGCATCCGGGGAATGCACCTGATGCAATGTCACCAGCTGTGCGCCGGGAAGTATGGCATCTGCGGCACGGCGGCGGTTTTCGACTATGGCATCACGGTCATCATCAGAGCCAAGGCCAACATTGAGCCCGGCATATATGCCGGTTGAAACGCCGCCAATGCGCCCCAAAAAACCATGTGCGACTCCCTTGAGTGCTGCGCTTTTCCATATCGCCACACCATTATCGGTCATATTATTGGCATTATTCATGCAAAACCCTCAGGCGTTGGCCATTCCGGATGTGTGGTTGCTATCGCCTTGAACAGACGTCCCATCTGCTTTTCACCCACCAACCGATCAAAAGCTGACTGAATTTCCTGCGCCTTTTCCGGCGTTGCATCCGCCAGCATTTGCGCACGTGCCCCCATGCCAAGCTGCATGAGGAACACGCCCTGTTGCACAGGTCCGGCGGTATCCAGCCCTGCCTGCCGGGCAGCCTGAAGCAGGCTACCAAAATCGACATGGGCGGTTAAGTCCACATCGCCAACCTGCGCAAAAACATCTGTATATTGATGGTTGCATAATGCCTGAAGTGTGTCACCCAGCGCTGGACCTGCATAGCCATAATCGATGGTGATCATCACGCCGCCTTGCCGGGCAATGCGGTGTGACAGGGCCAGCATGATCGCAGCGCCGGCTGAACATGCTTCATGGATCGCGCCTGTATCAGCACTGGTGCGCAGTATTTCGGGCACGCGGCTGTCGACGGGGCGTTCACCGGCTATTGGTGCAAATGGCGTATCGCCTGTGCCCAATCCGACCATCATCTCGCGCCAGCCGGCCTCTGTTTTTATCGCTTGCTGAATAGGCAGTGCGTCGAAAAATTCATTGGCAACCACCAGCAAGGGCCGGTCGGTGGGCAGGCTGTCAATATCGTCATGAAAATGCGCATGCGGCACGCGCTCCCTTTGTGCCTCACGCAGCACCGGGCTGGTTTCGACACAATGCACGAGTGGCGCCAGTCCTGCCTGCTGCATGGCGCGCAACGCATCGGCAGCAAGAGTGCCGCGCCCCGGACCTAGCTCCACATAATAGGGCGGGGCGGTCTGCCCGGCGCGTTGCCAGACATCGGCAAGGCACAGGCCGATCATTTCGCCAAACATCTGGCTGATTTCCGGCGCGGTGGTAAAGTCACCAGCCAGCCCAAGCGGGTCACGTGTGGCATAATAATGCGTATTGGCCTGCGCCATATATTGGGCGAGCGTAAGCGGTCCACCGCTCATGACGCTGCGCGCCAGACGGTCAGAAAAGCTGAGTTGTTTGCGGCCAAAGGCCATTATCAGCTGACGCTGGCGGTGCCCGCCGCTGGTTCGACTCGATGCCTGCGGTTTTTCGCGGTTGCGATCAGGTAAATGCCGCCGAGGATCATCGGGATGGTCAGGATCTGGCCCATATGGATGACGTCATAAAGGAACGTGCCTGCAAATTGGGCATCGGCTTCGCGTACATATTCAACGCCAAAGCGTGCCAGACCATAGCCCAGCAGGAAGATGCCGACCAGCTTGCCGGGCTCATAACGGGCCTGTGTCTTCCAGAAAGCGAACCACAGGATGGCTCCGAGCAGCAGCCCTTCCAGCCCGGCTTCATAGAGCTGGCTGGGATGCCGCGGCACAGGGCCGCCCGTGGGAAAGATGATGGCCCATGACACATCGGTTGTCTTGCCCCATAGCTCGCCATTGATGAAATTGGCGATGCGTCCGAAAAAAAGGCCGAAAGGCACGGTACAGGCAACATAATCATGTACGCGCAGCCAGTTCAGTCCATCTTTGCGCGCCATCCATAACAGGCCGCAGGTCACGCCGATGACGCCGCCGTGGAAGGACATGCCACCATTCCAGAGCTTCAATATATCCAGTGGGTTTTTGAGGATATCCGGCTGATAAAACAGCACATAAGCGAGGCGGCCACCGATGATGATGCCCAGCGTGGCATAGAAGATCAGATCGTCAGCATGACGCCGCGCCAGCGGTGCGCCCGGTTCGCGGATCAGCCGCAGCAAATACCAATAGCCGATGAGTATGCCGGAGAGATAGGCAAGGCTATACCATTTGATATTGAGAATGCCAAAATCGATAGCGACAGGGTCCAGCCCCAGATTTTCAAAACGGATCGGGCCGCTGGTTGCTGCGGCTAATATTGTGTCTATCAAAGCCAGTCCCCGGAAATTTGCGCCTGCATATCGCAGGAAGAGCCTTATGGAAAGAGGAGTAGGCCAGTCTCGCCCTGTTTCAGCATCACAGAGACATAATCAGCCCTTGGGCGCGCGTAACCCTGCTTTGCCATTGGCCGCAAGCTGCGCTTTGAGCGCTTCCGGCGTGGGCGACACGAGGAAACCAAAACTGACTGCGCCATGTTTCGTCTCTACCGCATGATGCAGGCGGTGGGCTTGCATGATGCGCTTCATATAGGGGCTGCGCGGCACATAGCGGTGCGGGACGCGCTGGTGCACCATGACGTCATGAAATATAAGATAGATCGCGCCATAGGTAGCGATACCAGCGCCGCAAGCTGTTGCCCAATGCCCCCATTCCCAACGCACGCCACCAGCCAGCAGCAGGATGGACGGCAGGGCGAAGATGACGAAATACAGGTCGTTCCACTCCCAATGGCCGGTGCGCGGGCGGTGATGGCTGGCATGAAGGAACCAGCCCGGCCCATGCATCACCCAGCGGTGCATGGCATAGGCAAAGCCTTCCATCGCGATGACAGTCATCAGATAGACCAGAATGGGAAATATCATATCCATACCACTCCCTATAAGCCGAGGCGTGGGGAATGAAAATGCGTGATCAGGCCTATTCTTGTGCCGTCAGCGGTTGTCCGAGGCGGTAGCTTGTGCCCTGAGCGGGCGCGGGAAGCGGCTTAATGCCTTCCTGCCGGAGCATCATGGCAATAGCTATCGCGCGGCGCTGCGCGAGCTTTGGTTCTTCGGTTACCGGGTCGGTCAGACCGGGAACGGCAAGGCTCATGCGGTTCCAGCGTTTGGCGGCCCATGCCGAGATCAGGACGGCATCACGGGTTGCGGCGCTGATAGTGTCGGCGTCGTCCTCGAATTCAATTTTCGGCAATGGAGCTGGCGGCGGTACAATGACTATATCCCATTCTTTATTATCTGCCCTGACACGCTGCTCAAGAGCGGCATAAGTGGTCAGATCAGCGCCGGGCAATGGCGTGGCATGTGCTGTTGCACGCCTGTGTTCGCGGTCTATCGTTACCTGCTCTGCATCAACGCCGGCGGCGAGCCCGATCGTATGCGCGAGTGCATTAACCGCCATATTCTGCTGGTTTGCATTCTCCGTAGCCTGCCGCAGCTCCTCGCGCTGCGCCTCCAGCGCGCTCGCACCTGCCTGCAGCACAACCTGATCCATTTGCAGCGTAACTGGCCGGCCAAGCCGCCGGGACAGTTCGCCCTCAACATCTGTTCGTTTTTGCACCTGTTCGGCAGGGGTTATGACGACGGAACGCACCACAATGGGATCCACATCAAAATCGACATCGAGCTGGGTGACGCGTGATGTCCCGCCATAGCGGCCGGTCAGAACAGAGCGTACCTGATTGACGGTAACGGCTTCGGTCGCAATCTGCTTGAGCGAGATACCGAGCGGCACTGCCATCGCCAGAAACACACCAAGCAACAGCCATGTCTGTGTCCAGCTTTGCTGGCTGGAAAGCCTGAAACCGAAGCCATACAAGCGTGCCATCAGCATGGCTGACAGGGTTATGGTGAAAAAGTTGGTAAAAAACAGCGCAAGTGACCCGCCCAATACAGGCACATTCCAGGTCGCCAGCCCATAGCCAACCACAGCGAGTGGCGGCATGAGCGCAGTAGCGATGGCGACGCCGACAATGGTTTCGCCTTTGCCCCGAATCAGTGCAAAAGCGCCGGCCAATGCGGCGAACATGGCGACGCCAAGGTCAAAGAGATTGGGGCGTGTGCGCGCGATAATCTCTTCTGTCGGGGCCTGCAGCGGAGATATCAGGACGATGAAGGCTGTGAACAGGACGGCTGCGCCCGCGCCTGCCAGCAATGTGAGCAGCGATTGCCGCATTTCTGTATAATCGAACAGGGCGAGGCTGAAACCCAGGCCAATAATCGGGTTCATCAGCGGCGAAAGCAGCATGGCACCAATGACCACCGCAGGCGACGAGAGCAACAGGCCCAGCACGGCGATACCCGCCGACATCAGGGTCAGGAACAGATAATTCGGAGTCCAGTCATTGTCATCAAAAACACGCTTTATGATATGGGCGTGGTCGACCGTCTCCACTACATTATGATGCCACCATATGTGGACCGGGCTGGCCAGCCAATGGTCGCGCAGAGACGGTTTGGTAGGGCTGGGGGGTGGAGTGCTCATCCGGGTCTGCCTTTATGTGCCCGTCCGTATCATGGGCAGATTGAGGTATGAAGCTATAATGCGCTTGTTGCAGCGGGGCGTCCATTCTCTTTTGCCGACCTTTTTGGAGAAGGTCTTGTGCAATGCAGCATTGTCAGGCATTCTTGGCTATGCACGTTGGACGTATTGAACAGGGAGGGTCGTCATTTCGGCTGCCGACATGATTGCGAGCATACAGGCTCCGCCACCCCGGCTGGATGATGGCACCAGTTTATTCCTCGATCTTGATGGCACATTGCTCGAATTGATCGACAAGCCCGATGATGTGCGTGCTGACTCTGTGCTGCGCGCTATGCTGCTGAATGTGCATGAACGGCTGGATGAACGGCTGGCGATCGTTAGCGGACGTTCTATCGCGCAGCTGGAAGCCATATTGGGGGATCAACTGGCCGGGCGCCTGGCTCTGGCAGGCAGCCATGGCAGCGAATATCGCTGGGACGGCCAGAGTCATAGCCCTGATCGCCCGGAATCGCTTGATGCAGCGACCGAAGAAATGCGTCATTTTGCGCAAAGGCATGATGACATTTTGCTGGAAGAAAAAAGCTATGGGGTTGCGCTACATTATCGTCTTATGCCCAAAGCAGAACCAGAGGCACATGCGCTGGCACAGAAGCTTTCCGCTGAGCTGGGCCTGTTTCTGCAGGAAGGCAAGATGATGGTGGAATTGCGCCCTTCAGGTCATGATAAAGGCGTCGCTATCTGCCATCTGATGGCGCATAGCAGGCTTTCTGCTGCTCGCCCTGTTTTTGCTGGCGATGACATAACCGATGAAACAGGCTTTGAAGCTGTAGCGCAACTGGGCGGCTATGGCATATTGGTGGGGGGCGCCCGGCCCAGCGCCGCGCATTATCATCTGCCGCACCCGCAGGCAGTAAGACACTGGCTGAAGGAATTCCTCATATGACGGCAACGCTTGACCTGTGGCCGATCGGCAATTGTCAGGTATCGGCTCTGGTGGACAGGGCCGGGCGCTTTGTCTGGGGCTGTGTGCCGCGCGTCGATGGCGAGCCGGTTTTCTCTTCGCTGCTCGATGCTGCGCCGCGTGGTGCCGATGGTGCGCGTGGCTTTTGGGAGATTGACCTCGAAAATTGTGTGGAGACCCACCAATATTATCGGCGCAATACTCCGGTGCTGGTTACCGAACATCGGGATGGTGAAGGCAATGCCATTGAGGTGATTGACTTTTGCCCGCGGTATACAGGTGAAGGGCGCATGTATCGGCCGGTTGCTTTTGCGCGCATCGTGCGGCCACTTGAAGGCTCGCCGCGCATTCGCGTGCGGTTGCGTCCGTCGCGCCATTGGGGGAGCGAAGAGTGCCCGCGCACCCGCGGTTCCAATCATATCCGCTACATCACCAATGAAATGACGCTTCGTCTCACAACGAGCGCGCCGGTCGGCTGGGTTGAGGATGAACAGATGTTTCGGGTAGAAAATCCGATCTATTTCTTCCTGGGGCCTGATGAGAGTTTTCAGGGAGATGTCCGCCAGACGCTGGAAACCATGCTCGACCGCACGGTAAACGAATGGCGCCATTGGGTGCGCAGTCTGGCAACGCCTGTGGAATGGCAGGACGCGGTGATTCGCGCGGCTATTGCGCTCAAGCTGTGTCAGCATGAGGAAACAGGTGCGATTGTTGCGGCACTCACCACCTCTATTCCCGAACATGCCGATTCCGGCCGCAATTGGGACTATCGCTACTGTTGGATCCGCGATGCTTATTATACGGTTCAGGCGCTTAATCGCCTGGGAGCGCTCGATGTGCTGGAGGGCTATCTCCAATATCTGCGTAATATCGTCGATAATGCGAAAGGCGGGCACATTCAGCCGCTTTATGGCGTGGGTGGCGAGGCGAAACTGGAGGAATGGATCGCCCATGGCTTATCCGGCTATCGGGGCATGGGGCCGGTGCGCGTCGGTAATCAGGCTTATGAGCAGATACAACATGATGCCTATGGCCAGATCATTCTGTCCAATGCACAGGCGTTTTTCGATCAGCGCCTGTTTCGCATGTGTGGCGCAGAAGATTTTCATGCGCTGGAATCTATTGGTGAACGCGCATGGGCGATGCATGACAAGCCCGATGCCGGCTTGTGGGAGCTGCGTACACGTAGCTCGGTACATACCTATTCAGTCGCGATGTGTTGGGCGGCCTGTGACCGTTTGGCCACTGTTGCAGACGAGCTAAAACTCGATGACCGTGCGCAATTCTGGCAGGAGCGTGCCGACAAAATTCGTGAGCATATTGAGACAGAAGCATGGCGCGAGGATACGCAGCGCATTTCCGCGACATTCAGCGGGGATGATCTCGACGCCAGCCTGATCCAGCTGCTTGATATGCGCTTCCTGCCGCCTGACGACCCGCGCTTCCTCAGTACATTGCAGGCTGTAGAGGACGGGTTGCGCCGCGGCAGCCATATGCTGCGCTATGCAACGGAAGATGATTTTGGCTTGCCCGAAACCGCATTCAACGTCTGCACCTTCTGGCTGATTGAGGCACTACACGCGACGGGGCGTGATGAAGATGCGCGGGTTCTTTTCGAAGAAATGCTCAGCCGCCGGACAGGGGCAGGGCTTTTGTCAGAAGATATCGACCCGCATAGTGGCGAATTATGGGGCAACTATCCGCAAACCTATTCGTTGGTCGGAACGATTAACTGTGCCGTGATGCTGAGTAAACCCTGGAGTAATGTGAGATGAGTCGTCTGGTTATTGTTTCCAACCGCGTCCAGCCACCGGTTAGTGAAGGGTCTGCCAATCAGGGCGGGCTGGCCGTTGCTCTGTCCTCTGCGCTGCGCCAAAGCAATGGCATATGGTTTGGTTGGTCTGGCAAGGAAACAGACAGCTTTACAGGGCATCTCAATTTCCAGCGCAGCCATGGCGTCACCACGGCAACTATTGATCTGGAGCCGCAGGATACGGACGAATATTATAATGGCTACGCAAATCGTACACTTTGGCCGTTGTTCCATGACCGTATCGATCTGGCAGAGTTTGATCGTGGCTTCGAAGGCGGCTATGAACGGGTGAACGCGCGTTTTGCGGACACGCTCGGCCCGTTGATTGAACGGGACGATCTGGTCTGGGTGCATGATTATCATCTGATCCCTTTAGGGCGTGAGCTTCGCAATGCGGGGATTAAGAACCGCATCGGTTTTTTCCTGCATATCCCGTGGCCACCTACACGGTTGCTGCTTTCGCTGCCGCATCATCGCCAGCTGGTGGAAGCTCTGTTTTCTTATGATGTTGTTGGGCTGCAGACGCAGGAATGGCTCGATTCTTTCCTCCATTATGTCCAGCATCAATTGGGCGCCGAAGTGAAGGAGGACGGTCGCGTCCATTATCAGGGGAAAGTGCTTCATGCCATTGCCTGCCCGATAGGCATAGACACACAGGCTTTTCAGGATATGGCGGGACAGGAGCCTGCATTATCAACAGCAGAAGGCATGCTAAGCAGCGCTGAAGGCCGCGCGATGATATTGGGTGTGGATCGGCTGGATTATTCCAAGGGCATGCAGGAGCGTTTTCTGGGCTATGAACGCTTTCTCAGCGACCATGAGGACATGCAGGAAAAGGTCTTCATGCTGCAGATTGCGCCGCCTTCGCGTGAAGATGTGAAGAGCTATCAGGAAATTCGTGGGCAGCTCGATACGCTTTCCGGGCGCATTAATGGCGAATTCGCCAGCGCCGAATGGGTGCCGATCCGCTATGTGAACAAGGGCTATCCGCGCGCTCAGTTGGCCGGCATGTATCGCGCGGCTCGTGTGTGTCTGGTCACGCCGTTGCGCGATGGCATGAACCTTGTGGCCAAGGAATATGTCGCCGCGCAAGACCCTGACGACCCTGGTGTATTGATTCTCTCGTCTTTTGCCGGCGCAGCGCACCAGCTCAGCCAGGCGCTTCTGGTCAATCCACATAGCGCGGAAGATCTGTCGGATGCTATTGCAAAAGCGCTTACCATGAGCAAGGAAGACCGTATCGATCGCTGGCGGGCGATGATGGATAAGATCAGCAGCGAAGATGTCATGTGGTGGCTTGGCAAGTTTGTCGATGCCCTGTCGCATGAGGACAACGTCACGCATGAGTCTCCGGTGATAGAGACGCAATCCGCATAATCTGGCATGGCCCTATAGGGTGTACGGGCGCACCTTATCTGCGTGTCGCATAGCGCTATCGCGTAGAGCGTTGTGGCGATGGTCATAACGGGTGCAAGATTTGCAATTGATAAATATAAGCACAGTTATAATAAGGGTAATATGGAAATTAATATTGCCTTTTTGTGCGCGGATATATCACGCCAGTTCCGCAAGAAATTCACTGATGCTGCCCGCAGTACAGGGAGCACTGGTGAGCAATGGCGCGCTATGATCGCGATGCAGACTTTTCCTGGCATTACGCAGGGCGCTCTGGCGGAATATCTGGATGTGGAACCGATCACTGTATGCCGCATGGTTGACCGGCTGGAGCAGGCTGGTCTGGCCAAGCGTGAGCGTGATCCCGCTGACAGGCGTGTGTGGCAGCTCTTCCTGACGGAAACAGCCTTCCCTGTCATAGAGGAGCTTCGTGAGGTTGGGCAGCATATGCTGAAACAGGCCATAGGCTCTTTGAGCGACGAAGATGTGAAACAGGTCGAAAATTACCTCATGACGATACGCGATAATATTGCCCAGATGGACCAAGGCTTTGATAATACAGAGGCAGGTCATGGCTGAAGCCGATGCGATGATTCAGCAGGACGAGACAGTGCCCGCACAGGATATGCCACTTGCTCAGGATAATAACGGTCAACAATCGCGTGGGCGGTGGCTTTTGATGTTTGTTGTTCCGGTACTGATAATAGTGCTGGGCGGGGGGTACTGGTATAGTACACGGGGCCATATCAGCACCGACAATGCCTATATCCGTCAGGATATCGTCTCGGTGAGTTCCGACGTGGCGGGCAGGATTGTCGAGGTTGCTGTGCGTGAGAACCAGCAGGTAAAGGCCGGGGATTTGCTGTTTCGTGTTGATGCTGAGCCATATCGGGTTGCTCTGGCTCTGGCTGATGCAGAAATTGCCGCCGCGCAGGTCAAGGTCGTAGAGCTACAAACACAATATCGCAGCACCAATGTCGATATTGCCAAAGCACGCAAAGACATTGCGTTCGCGCAAACCGAATATGAAAGGCAGGCTGCGCTGGCGGTAAAAGGATTTACGACCAGAACGCGGCTGGATTCGGCACGACATCAACTGGATGTTGCCAAAGCCAGCCTGCATACGGCGCAGGCGGAAGCAGCAGAGGCGCGTAGCGCGCTTGCCACAGGTGGACAGGTGCCTGGCGTCAATCCGGAGCTGGCGCATGCACGGGCGCGCCGCGAACAAGTGTTGCTTGACCTTGAGCGCACCGAAGTTCGCGCGCCTGTTAGCGGGATGATAAGCCAGGCAAGCCGTTTGCAAGTTGGGCAGATGTTGGTCACAGGCCTGCCCGCTATCAGCATCGTTGCCAATGGCACCAGCTGGGTGGTGGCCAATTTTAAAGAAACACAGCTGGAAAAATTGCGCCGGGGGCAAAAGGCCGTAATCACAGTTGATGCCTATGGCGATATTAAGCTCAAGGGGCATATTGCCAGTATCGGTGGCGGGACAGGGTCGCAGTTTTCGGTGCTGCCTGCGCAAAATGCCAACGGCAATTGGGCCAAGGTGACCCAGCGCGTTCCGATACGCATAGCCATTGATGAGGCCTCACCGCGGCCGCTGATAACCGGGTTGAGCAGCAAGGTTATTGTCGATGTCGGAAACTGAGCCTGTTACTGCTCAGGCCGTCGCAGATTATACGCCTGTTCCGCGTTATGGAATGCTCCTTAAAATAGCGCTCATTTTTGCGACCCTGATGCAGGTGCTTGATATGACGATCGCGAATGTGGCCTTGCCGCATATGCGTTCGGCCCTTGGTGCTGATCAGGACACGATTAGCTGGGTGCTCACCAGCTATATTGTTGCTTCAGCTATTGCGCTGCCGATTACCGGCTGGCTTGCCGATAAAATTGGACGTAGAACGCTTTATTTATGGTCGATAGGGACGTTCGTTCTCGCCTCAATGCTATGTGGTGTTGCGGTGAATGTTGAAGAAATGGTCGCTTTCCGGATATTTCAAGGCATATCGGGCGCATTTCTCAGCCCGTTGGCGCAAACTATATTGCTCGACACGACCCCTCCGGAGAAGCGTGGGCAGGCTATGGCCTTTTTCGGAGCGGGGGTTGTTCTGGGGCCGATTATCGGGCCGATATTGGGCTCCTGGCTGACAGAAAGTTTCAACTGGCGTTGGGTCTTTTTCATCAATGTGCCGCTTGGCGGATTGGCCTTTGCCAGCCTGTGGTTTTTGCTTCCCGATGTAAAACGTCCCGCTCGCTCTCTCGATATTACCGGCTTCTTGCTGCTGGCGATAGGTTTGGCGGCATTACAGCTCATGCTTGATCGCGGCCAACATCTGGATTGGTTTGCCAGCCTCGAAATATGGCTGGAACTGTTGGTGGCGCTGTGTGTGCTTTGGATATTCGGCGTGCATCTCGCTACCGCAAAAAATGGGCTTTTTTCCCGTACCATATTGACGGACCGCAATTTGATTATCGGCAGCATCATATTGTTTGCAATGGGCATGGTGCTGACTTCTATGATGGTGTTACTGCCTATCATGTTGCAGGGCGTATTAAACTATCCGGTTATCGATTCCGGGTATTTGATGGCTTCTCGCGGAGCAGGTGTGTTGCTCATGATGGGGCTATCCGGTTGGCTGATAAACCATCTCGGCCCGCGCATATTAATCGCTTCCGGCTTCTTCATTCTTGCTGTGGGTCTATGGGACATGACGTTCTGGAATTTCGATATAAGTCAATCGACTATAGCGTTGAATGGGTTCGCTCAAGGCATGGGTATGGGTATGGTCTTTGTACCGGCGACTACCATGGCCTTTGTCACGCTTCCGGCGCAATTGCGCACTGATGCATCAGGCATATTGAACCTGAGCCGGTCCATCGGTTCCTCGATAGGAATCTCGCTGTCCATCACTTTTCTGGCCCGTAATACCTCTGCCAGCCATGCCAGCCTGACAGAATATCTGACGCCTTACACCCTATGGATTGACCCGAGGTTGATGGCCGGTTCAGGCGATATGCTCCAAGGTGCTTTGGCAATGGCTGACATGGAAGTTATACGGCAGGCAACGATGATCGCTTTCCTCAATGATTATTACTTCCTTATGTGGGTCAGCTTTGCGATTGTGCCTTTGGTTTTTCTTATCAAGACAGCCAAAAATGGTGGCACTGAAAAACCATAGGCAGCTGTGCGTTCGCAGCCATGATACATTGTGCCGACGATTATTTTTCATATTCTTAATCAGTTTTTGACCAGTTTAACCTAGTGGCTGTTTCCTTGCTCCAATAAATAGATGGTGGGGAATAAGTGAGTATTAAGCAGCAAACCCGGCGCGGGACGATCGCACTAATTGGCCTCGTTCTTTTTGCAATTCTTGTAGCAGCGATATCCGTCAGAGAAATCAGTCTCGGCGGCCCTCTGGATCATGCCAAGACACAACAAGCCGACCTCCTTGCTGATATTTTGCCACCACCTGCATATATCATCGAGCCTTATCTGGAAGCGACTATTGCCGCCAAGGATCATAAGGTCGAGAAACATGTTGCGCGGCTTGACGAGCTTCGCAAGGATTATGAAGCGCGCAAGGCGCATTGGCAGGGATCTGACCTGAGTGATGCGCTCAAGCAGCAGATGGCGGCAGCGAATGCGTCTGCCGATGCTTTCTGGAATGTGATGGATTCATCATTTATCCCGGCACTGCAAAGCGGTGATTTTCTGGCCGCTGATACCATACATACGCAAGAGCTGATGCCGCTATATGCGGCGCACCGTGCGGATATTGATATGCTGGTTTCCATGACGGACGAGGCACAAGTCGAGCTCGGCAACGAAACAGGATTGCTGACCGCGCTGTCTGTCGGCGCATTGCTTGTGATGGCAGCCGCACTGATCGCCGCACTCTATTTTGCAGGCAAGAAATTACGCCGCGCTGTTATTGATCCGGTTGATGATACAGCGGAAGAAATGCGTCTTATGGCCGCAGGCAATTTTGATGTGCGCATATCCGGCCTCGGCCGTAATGATGAAATTGGCCAGATGGCGCAGGCCATGGAAGTGTTTCGCGAAACCGGCCTTGCCAAGGCGTCGGCTGATGCCAAGCAGCAGCGTGTGGTCGCCGATCTTGGCAATGGCCTGGAGCAGCTTGCTGCAGGCAATCTGGCCTATCGTATAGATACGCCTTTCTCGAGCGAATATGAGGGGCTGCGGACCA
>Ga0070726_10000928_pt1 | contig 31913 bp, 26 predicted proteins | sample tdAd471_FD_67275 | JGI IMG/M metagenome (GOLD analysis project Ga0070726, IMG submission 67275) | Marine sediment microbial communities from the Atlantic coast under amendment with organic carbon and nitrate - tdAd47.1 | ecosystem: Environmental > Aquatic > Marine > Coastal > Sediment | place...
GAGGGCGGGACCCTGTTCCTGGACGAGGTCGCCGAGTTGCCGCTGCACAGCCAGGCGAAGCTCTTGACCTTCTTGGAGTCGAAGCGCTTCACCCGGGTCGGCGGCGAGCGTGAGCTCGACTCGGACGTGCGCGTGGTCGCAGCGACCAACCGCGACCTCGAGCGCTGCGTCGCCGAGGGCAGCTTCCGAGCCGACCTCTACTATCGGTTGAACGTGTTTGGGCTCGAGGTGCCGCCGCTGCGTGAGCGCGGCGACGAGGTGCTACGCCTCGCGCAGCGCTTCGTGCGCGAGGTAGCGACCCGCTACGAACTCCCGGTTCCGCCGCTGTGCGCAGAGGCGGAGCGCGTGCTGCGAGCCTACCCCTGGCCTGGCAATGTGCGCGAGCTGCGCAACGTGATCGAGAAGGCGGTGGTGTTCTCCGAGCCCGGCGTGCTGGACCCTTCGCTCTTGCCGGGGGAGGTCCCCCCGCCCGAGGGCGCGCCTGAGGAGAAGCCCGCAGCGGAGGACGCCCCCTCCGCTGCGGTGCTCGGCGCGGACTCGTTCTCCGACGCGAAGGCGAAGGTGGTCGAGCGCTGGGAGCGCGCCTACTTCTCGGTCTTGCTGCAGGCCAGCGACGGCAACGTCACCCGGGCTGCCGAGCTGGCGAAGATGGACAAGAAATACCTCCGCTCGAAGCTCAAGCGGCTCGAGATCGACGCCGAGGACTTCCGCCCGGGTTGAGCGTTCCGCCCTCCGGGGGGGGATTGCCCCCCCCCGGAGCCCAGGCGAGCGGTCCAGGGTCTCCCAGTAGACGGTTTACGTCGGGCAACGAGGGGCATGCGAGTTGCTGACTTACTCGGCGAAGGAGGGGTCATGGCAGTCTGGCGCAAGGCGGTTCAACGCGACACCCCCGCACCACCGGTCCCCCAGGTCCACTGGCTCGTGTCGCTCTCGCTGCCTCCGGTGCCGCTGGCTCGTGGGCGAGCCCTGCGGATTGGACGGAGCCCCACGTGCGACTTCGTGATCCGCGACAGGCGAGTCTCGCGGAATCACGCCGAGGTGTTCTACAAGAACGGAGCGCCTTGGATTCGCGACCTCGGCTCGCACAACGGCACCGTCGTCGACGGGGCGACCGTCGAGGGGGTGCAGCGGCTCCGGGTCGGCGCACGGATCGAGCTCCACGACCACGCGTTCCTGCTCTACGACGCTCCCGCGGAGTGTCCGGAGGAGTTGGCTACCCAGTTCGGCCACGAGACCTGTACGAGCCACGCGCCCCCTGTCGCGGTCAGCTTCCGCGGACTCCTCGACCAACTCGACCTGCCGACCGTGCTCAGGGCCCTCGAGGGGACGTCGCAATCGGGGGTGCTCTCCCTGGTCCTGGCCAAGGGGCAGAAGGGCAAGGTCGGGGTCCGCCTGGGGAGACCGGTGTGGGCCAAGCTCGGTGGGCTCCGCGACGAGCCGGCGCTGATCGCGCTGTTGCGCGCCCCGAACCTGGGTCGCTTCGAGTTCGAGAACAGCAACCCCGGCTACGAGAAGCCGGTCCTGCGTCCCCTCGACGCGCTCCTGCTCGACGCGGTGAGCGGTGGCCCGCAGGGGTCCCGCGAGGCTCAAGCGGAGGAAGCGCGAGGCTCGAGCGCGAACTCGGGTCTGTCCGCGGAGGAGCTCGCTGCTGCCTACCGACAGGGCGTGCCCGCGAAGATCCAGGCCTTGCGCGCCGCCCTGCAGCGCACGCAAGCTGGGGAGGCGGAGGGGGAGGCAGCGCTTCGCAGCCTGGCGCACCGCCTGCGCGGCTCCGGTGGCTCCTACGGCTTCCCTCGGGTGTCGAGCACGGCGGAGCGGGTGGAGCTGGCGGAGCCCGACGAGCTCGTGGCGCGGACCGAAGAGCTGCTGGAGCTGCTCGAGCGCGTCGAGCAGGGAGAAGAGGGGCCGAGAGACGAGGAGCAGGCGTCGCCCGACGGCCGGGCGCGCGTGCAGGGTCGGATCCTGCTCGTGGACGACGACCGTGACCTCACCTCCCTCGTCTCCCACCGCCTCCGCGCGCGGGGGCACCAGGTCGACGTGTTCCACACCGGGGACGCGGCGCTGGACGCCTTCGACGGCGGGGACTACTCCCTCTGCCTGCTCGACGTGTGCTTGCCCGCCGTCTCTGGCTTCGAGCTGCTGGAGTCGATCCGCAGCCGGTCCTCGGTGCCGATCCTGATGCTGACCGCTCGTGGTCGGGAGTCGGACGTCGTCCGCGGCTTCGAGCTGGGGGCCGAGGACTACGTCGTCAAGCCGCTGCGGGTTCGGGAGTTCCTGGCGCGGGTCGAACGCCACCTGACCCCGCACTCCCCCACAGGCAGGCAACGGGCGACGACCACGGGGAGCCTGGCGGGCTCGGGTGGGCGCGATCAGCTGCTCGAGTTGGTGCAGCTCCTCGCCGGGAGTCGGCGCAGCGGCCGCCTGTTCCTCCGTGGGCAGGCTGGGTCCGGGACGCTCGAGCTCGCGGAGGGGCACCTCGTGTCGACCAGCGGTGCCGGGGGCCCCGATCCCCTCGAAGCCGCCCTCGAGTTGCTGGACACGGATGCCGCCGAGTTCGAGTTCGTCCCCGGCGACGCGGAGGCGGCGGGCGCGCGAATCCCGCTCGGGGGCCTGCTGCTGGAGGCCGCGCGTCGCGTGGACGAGCGCAGCCACGCGGCGAGCATGCCGCCCCCCGCCCTCACCGCGTAACCGAGGTTCCGCTGCTTCGAATCGACGCCGGACCGCTCGAGGCCGGCGCTCCGCACCGAATTCACAACAGGAGGCACGCATGGAACTGTCGAAGATCTTGCTCGTGGACGACGAGCCGGACATTCGGATCGTCGCAGAGATGAGCTTGAGCAAGGTCGGCGGCTGGGAGGTCGCCCAGGCCAGCTCGGGGCTCGAGGCGCTCGAGGTCGCTCAGCGTGAGCACCCCCAGCTGATCCTGCTGGACGTAATGATGCCTGGCATGGACGGGCCGGAGACGCTGCGCGCGCTGCGCGCGGCGGGCAGCGACGCCCCGGTGGTGTTCATGACCGCCAAGGTGCAGAACCACGAGGTCGAGGGCTACCTCGAGATCGGCGCGGAGGGGGTGATCAGCAAGCCCTTCGACCCCATGCGCCTGCCCGCCCAGGTGCGCACGATCGCAGAGGGCCTCTAGTGCGCGTGGGACTCGGCTTGACGTGCTGGGTGCTGTGCCTGCTGGTCGGAATGACGCAGCTGGAGCTCTACAGCAACGCCCCGGGGGAGCCTGCTCAGGCGCCACCTCGCTGGCCAGCGGACACCTCGTTGGAGCTGCACCCTGACCTGCCCACCTTGCTGCTGTTCATTCACCCGCGCTGCCCCTGCTCGCGCGCAACCCTCGGGGAGCTGGCGCGCCTGGTCGCGAACCGCGAGGGCCGAGTCGACGCCGTGGTGTGCTTCACGGTGCCCGCGGGGGTGGACGAGGGCTGGGCGGCGACCGATCTCTGGTCCAGCGCCTGCTCGATTCCGGGGGTCGAGGTTCGCCGCGACCCTGGCGGAGCCGAGTCTCAGCGCTTCGGTGCGTCTACGTCGGGCCAGGCGCTGCTCTACGCCCCTGGCGGCGGCTTGTTGTTCTCGGGCGGGCTGACGGCCGCGCGGGGGCACGAGGGAGACAACATCGGCAGGTCCTCCGTCGAATCCCTGGTGCAGGGGGAAGCCGCCGCCGACGCCAGCCCGGTGTTCGGCTGCCCCCTGAGCGACGACGAGCCCGACTCACGTCCACCCCAGCGCAGCTCATGCTGCCAGGAGGTGCAGCATGCAGCACGCTGAAGCAAGGGCCAGGGAGCTCTTCCACGAGAACGACCAGAGGAACCTCGAGCGAGTGGATCGCCTGTTCGCTGGCTTGCTCGTGCTGCAGCTGCTCGCGTCGGTCGCGCTGGCCCTCTGGATCAGCCCCCGGACCTGGATCGGCGCGCGCTACGAGACCCACGTCCACGTGTGGGCGGCGCTCGGGATCGGCGGTCTGCTGACCGTGTATCCCGTATGGCTCTCGCTCCGCTACCCTCGCCGTGTGTTGACGCGGCACGTGATCGCCGTCGCGCAGGTTGGCTTCTCCGCGCTCTTGATCCACCTCACCGGGGGCCGGATCGAGACCCACTTCCACGTGTTCGGCTCGTTGGCGTTCCTCGCCTTCTACCGCGATTGGCGCGTGCTGATCACGGCCGCCCTGGTGGTGGCGGTGGACCACGCGGTGCGCGGGATCTACTTCCCGCAGTCGGTGTTCGGCGTGCTCACCAGCGGCTCCTGGCGCTGGGTCGAGCACGCGGGCTGGGTGGTGTTCGAGTGCGTGTTCCTCGTGCAGTCGTGCGTCCGCGGTCGGTCGGAGATGCTGGAGATCGCGCTGCGTCAGGCCGAGCTCGAGTGCACCAACGCGCGGATCGAAGACCTGATCCACGCGCGAACTCAGGAGCTGGAGGCGGCGAAGCGAGAGCTGGAGGGCGTGTGCGACAGCGTGGCGGACGCGGTGGTGGTCGCCGACTGCGACGGTCACCTGGTGCGCATGAACCCCCAGGGCCGCGCGCTCTTCGGCCACGACGCCGCTCCCGGCACGGAGGCCGCCGAGATCGTGGGCGGCCTGCTCCAGGACGACGGCAAGACCCCGCTCCCCGCGGCGAAGGATCCCCTGGAGCGGGCCTGCAGCGGCGAATCCCTGGACTCCCCGGACCTGCTCTTGCAGCGCCCTGGGCACGAGCCCTTGTGGGTCAAGGCCATGGGGCGTCCGCTGATCAACGCCGCGGGCGACCTCTGCGGGGGAGTCGTGGTCTATCACGACGTGACCAAGCGCCGCGCGGTGGAGGACATGAAGGACGAGTTCATCTCCACCGTGAGCCATGAGCTGCGCACGCCCATGACCTCGATCAACGGCTCCCTGGAGCTGCTCCTCGGCGGAGTGGCGGGGGAGCTCCCCGAACAGTGCCGCTCCTTGCTCGAGATCGCCAGCCGCAACAGCAAGCGGCTCGTGCGTCTGATCAGCGACCTCCTCGACAGCGAGAAGATCGCGGCCGGAAAAATGGAGGTGACCCTCCGCGACCAGGAGCTGCGACCCATTCTCCAGCGCTGCGTGGAGGACAACCAGGGCTTCGCCAGCAAGCACGAGGTCGAGCTCCGCCTGGAGATCGACGCAGGCGTGCTCTACGCAAACGTCAGCTCGGATCGCCTGGAGCAGGTGCTGACCAACCTCGTCTCCAACGCCTGCAAGTTCAGCCCCGCTGGAGGCGAGGTCGTAGTGCGCGCGGCGGTGGAGAGCGGACGGGTTCGGGTCTCCGTCAAGGACCAGGGCCCGGGGATCCCCCCGGAGTTTCGCGGGCGGGTGTTCGAGGCCTTCGCCCAGGCCGGGAGCTCGACGGTCCGCCCTCAGGGCGGGACGGGGCTGGGCTTGAGCATTTCCAAAGCCCTGGTGGAGGCCATGGGAGGAGGCATGGGCTTCGAGACCGAGACGGGGGTCGGGACGACCTTCTTCTTCGACCTTCCCCTGGTGCAGGACTCCCCGCGGGCTGGGCCTGCTGCCGGGAACAAGGCGAGCGGAGCGACGACGGTCTTGGTCTGCGAGCCGTGCGGCGGCAACGCCCATGACATCGTGCGCGCGCTCCGTCGGCAAGGCTACGACTGCGACGTCGCCCCGGACCTGCGGCAGGCGAGCAGCATGGTGAACGAGCGCGACTACGAGGCGCTCATTCTCGAGCCCGACTCCAACGGCCTGGAGCTGGTCGAGCGGACGCTGCGGCAGCAGAGCGAGCGGAGCTTGCTGATGGTCAACGGGAGGTCGGTCTCCCAGCGTGGGCTGCGGAAAATGGTCAAGGCCGTGTCTTCACCCGCCCAGAGCGACGCTCCGCGCGTGCTCTACGTCGAGGACGATCCCGACCTGGTGCGCGTGATCTCGGCCCAACTCGGCGAGGTCCCGGTCACCCAGGCGAGCTCGCTGGCGAGGGCCCGGGAGTGCCTCGACGGTCCGCTGGAATTCGACGTGGTGATCCTGGACGTCGGGCTCCCCGACGGCTCTGGCCTCGAGCTCCTGCCTCGCCTGAAGGAGCTGGGTCTGGCCACCATCGTGTTCTCCGGCCAGGCGGTGAGCAGCGAGGTCGAGGGCAGGGTGCACGCGGTGTTATTGAAGTCCAACAACCCATGCAGCGACCTGATCGAGGCCATTCGCGACGTGCTCGCGGTTCAGTCGGGAGTTAGGGGCTCGTCCTCACCGGTTGGGGCACCCGACGAGGTCGCCTTGACCCTCTAGGAAGAGGGGGCGTCCTCGGCAGGGTCCGCCGGAGCCGACGCGGGGGGATCTTCCGTGAGCACGTCGAACTCCTCCAGCGAGGCGTCCGGCGGGAGGGTGTGCCGCATGCGCAGCTGCGCCTCGAGGATCCCGATCTTCTGGCCCAGGTTCTTCACCTGCTCGGTCATGTGCGAGAGCCGCACCGAGAACTGGAGGCAGAGCAGGGTCACGGCGACGAAGCCGAGGAAGAAGATCGCAGCCGGCGGGTTCTCGGAGCCGAGCACGCGGCTGGAGAAGAACTGGAGGAAGCGGAACGGGGTCAGCGAGACCAGGCCCACGAGCACGCCGGCCAGCAGCCACAGCCAGCTGTATTCCTCGCGCAGCTTGCGCTTGCGCACGAGCTCGAAGATCGCGAGGCACACCACGACGGACGTGCCGATGACGACGATCTTTTGCTGCAGCGGCATGCGTTACCTGGCCGGCGGCGGGGGCGGCGGGGGCTCGCGCAGGAGCGTGACGAAGATCGAGAGGAACATCTTGAACACGTAGAACATGGGGCCGATCAGGCCGCCGTGCATGGACTGGCCGATCGGGTTCTGCTTCATGGCTACCGGCTGCTCTTCGGCGCGGAAGCCTGCGCGGTGGAGCAGGATCAGCACGTCGGCGTCGGGGTAGTCGGCCGGGAACAGATCGAGCTGGAAGTACTCGAACACCCGCCGGCCGAGGGCCTGGTAGCCGCTGGTGGGATCGGTGACCCGTCTGCGGGTCACGACCGACGCGATGTATCCGAAGAGCACCATGCCCACGCGCCGGGCGAAGGGAGGAATGTAGCCCTTGCCCACGAGGAACCGGGACCCGACGCACACGTCGACGTCACCCGAGAGCACGCGGTCGGCGAGGACGTGAATGTACTTCGGGTCGTGCTGGCCGTCAGCGTCGAGCTGGACCAGGACGTCGTAGTGCTTGGGCGAGGTCGCGGCGAACTTGTAGCCGGTCTGCAGCGCGGCGCCGTAGCCCATGTTGAACGGGTGACGCACGACCAAGGCGCCCGCCGCGAGGGCCTCGGCCGCGGTGTGGTCCCGCGAGCCGTCGTCGATCACGAGCACGTCGAAGTCGGGGGCGGCCGCCTGGATCGACTTGATCACGCCGATGATCTGTCCGGACTCGTTGTAGGCGGGCATGAGGGCGAGTCCCCTGCGCGCCTTGGGGTTAGCGCTGGGTTCTGTCGTCTCTGGGGCCGCGTCGCTGGCTGCCATGGCGAGGATCATACCCGCGGCCCCTCCGGAGTGGGCTATTTCGCTCATGGATGCGTCGCCGATTCGCGACATCTCCTCTGTAGCCTCCTGGAGCTAAAGCATTGCCAGGTCTGCTGTGGGGCGCTGACGGAGAATTGGCAGACCAGTTGCTCTATCGTTGAGTGAGACCTACGGGTCGAACCTACCCCAACCCCCCAGAAGACCCCGGAATGGCGCGTGCCACTCCGGGGTGTTCGCTTTCCGGAGCGGTCGGGGGCCCAAAGGGCCCCCGACCGCTCCGGAAAGCCGGTGCTTCTAGGGGGGCTTTCCAAGCCCCCCTCGGACTCGCAGCAAAGCTGCGAGCCCTCACCCCACAGGAGCGCGCGCTTCGCGCGCGCGGGCTCCGCTGGGGCAGGGCGCCGCGCGCTGCGCGCGCGGGCTCCGCCAAGACCTGGCGCCGCGCGGGCTCCGCCAAGACCTGGCGCCGCGCGGGCTCCGCCAAGACCTGGCGCCGCGCGGGCTCCGCCAAGACCTGGCGCCGCGCTTCGCGCGCGCGGGCTCCGCCAAGACCTGGCGCCGCGCGCTGCGCGCGCGGGCTCCGCCAAGGCCTGGCGCCGCGCGGGCTCCGCCACGGGCCAGACGCTCTGCTCCACCGGTCTTTGGACCTTTCGGTCCAAAATCCTGCGTTCGGGCTTGTATCGCTTGGTAAGTGAGCGGACACTCACCTGGGTGAGCGAGTACTCACCGCCGTCTTCCTGGAGGCGTAAGGCAATGGTAACAGAGCACTTGAGCTCGTCGGAGCGTCGCGCCCAGATCCTCGGGGAGGCGACGCGGGTGTTCGCCCAGCGGGGGTTCGAGGGCACCACCAGCGCCGCGTTGGCGCGGAGCTGTGGGGTCAGCGAGGCGCTGCTCTACAAGCTGTTCCAGACGAAGAAGCAGCTGTTCACGGCCATGATCGAGCACAAGCTCGCCAGCTGGGAGCCGCTGCGGGTCGACCCCGAGACCGAGCGGCCCTTGCTCGAGATCCTGACTCGCCTGGTGCGCCAGGTGTTCGAGCGGGTGGCCGCCGACCCCGACTTCGTGCGCTTGCTGCGCTACAGCGAGCTGCAGGAGAGCGAGTTCAAGCGCACCTTTCACGAGGCTCGTGGGCGCAGGCTGGTGGACGAGCTGAGCGCGCTGTTCGCGCACCGGGCCGAGCAGGGCGAGCTGCGAGCGGACCTGGACCCCACCCTCAGCGCGACGAGCTTCCTCTGTTCGACCTGGCACTACGCCGCTGGGGTCAAGGTCTTCGGCCATGGAGACCTGTATCCCGACGCGGACGACGAGCAGGTCGCGCAGTTCATCGCCTCACTCTACGCCCGCGGGTTGGCCGCATGAGCCGCGCCCTGAGCTTGCTCTGGCCAGTGCTGCTGCTGGGGTGCAACGGGGCCCAGCACGCCTCCGACGCGTTTCACACCGAGCTGGCCCGTGACCTGGGCGGCGTGGAGCGCGACGACGACGCCGCCCGCGACGCCGGCGAGCGGATCGGCGAGGTCGCGGCGGCGGACTCGGGGGTCGCGCTGACCCTCACCGACTGCTTCCGCCTCGCGCTCGCCAACGCCGACGCCCTGCGCGCGCGGAGCGAGCTGTGGTACGCGAACGACCTGCAGAAGGTCGAGGCGATCGCGACCGTGCTGCCCCAGGTCTCGCTCTACCTCGACCACACCAAGGACTCGCGGTCGATTGGCTTCGGCGGCGGCGGCTCGTTCCAGCCGTCCGAGCGCACCGGCTACGGCGTGCGGGTCGAGCAGGTCCTGCTCGACGGGAGGCTCTTCCCGCGGCTGGACCTGATCGAGCAGACCCAACGGATTCAGGCCCTCGAGCTGCGCGGGACCCGCGACGAGCTCCTGTTCGCCGTGGCCACGCACTTCTACGAGGCGCTGGGGCTCGAGGCGGACCTGGCCTCGATCTCGGCGACCCTCGAGAGCGCCCGCGAGACCCTGCGCGTGCTCGAGACCCGGCAAGAGCTCGGGGTGGCGCGCGACGACGAGGTGCTGCTCGCCAAGGCCAGCGCCGCGGAGGCCGAGGCCCGCCAGATCCAGGCCGCGGCCGAGCTCGAGCGGGTGCGGGCGCGCCTGGAGTCGCTGACTCAGACGAGCCCGCTCCCCGCGCTGAGCGACACCTTCCGCGTGGCCTCCGGTCCGCGGGAGATCCCGCGCCTGATCGACCTCGCCCTCGCCCAGCGCTACGACCTCGAGGCGGGGCGCGCCGCGATCCAGGCCGCCGAGGCCCAGGCCGACGAGGCCTGGACCGCTTACGTGCCCAAGGCCAATCTGACCTTCGACTTGATCCAGGAGTCCGAGGAGGGCTTCCGCAGCCAGCTCGACTGGTCGCTGGGGATCACCGTCGACTGGACCCTGTTCGACGGCTTCGGGCGCGAGGCCCGGATCGCGCGCGCGCGCTCGACGATTCGCCAGCGGGAGTGGGAGCTGCGCGCGCAGGAGAAGCAGGCGCGGCTGGAGGTCACCGAGGCCGCGCTGGCCTTCCGTGCCCTCGACCGCGCGCTGTTCGCCTTCGAGGCCCGCGCCCAGGCGGCGGCCGCCGCCTACGAGGCCGCCGACGTGCGCCTGCGCGCGGGGACCGCGACCCACCTCGAGCTGCTGGTCGCCCGCGACACCCGCGAAGACGCAGCCCGGAACCTGACCCGCACCGCGCTGGGGCGCAAGCTCGCCGCCCTCCGCATTCGCCTCGCCGCCGGAGACCTGCGCAGCGCGCAGCCGGTGGCCGAGCTCGCCCCGCCCAACTGAGGACCGCATGACCAGCGACACGTCGCCCGAACCCGACGAGCCGACCGCGCCCGACCCGGCGCAGCCGGAGTCGTCACCCGCCGAGGCCAGCGAGCGCGCTCCGGAGGCCCCGGCCGTGGAGCCTCCGCGCTCGGAACCGACCCCCGCCGCCGAGCCCCAACCCTCGGGGCCAGCCCTCGAGCCCGGGCCTGGCGCGATCACGCGCTTCGTCGCGGTGGGCCTGATCCTGCTCTCTGCGCTGGGGATCGGGCTCTACTTCCGCGGCTCCGGGGGCGGGGCGCCGCAGGCCGAGACCCCGCAGGGCGCCCCTCCGGCCACCCCGGTCCAGGTCGTGGTCGTCGGTCGCGAGGACCTGGCCTACGAACCGCGCTTCCTCGGCCAGACGAGCGCCTCGCAGACGGTCGAGGTCCGCTCCCGGGTCTCGGGCTACATCACCCAGAGCAGCTTCACCGAAGGCGGGGTGGTCGAGCCCGGGCAACTCCTGTTCCAGATCGACCCTCGGCCCTTCGAGCTCGAGCTGGGGCAGGCGCGGGCGCAGCTGGCGGCCGCCGAGGCTCGCCGCGACCGCGCGACCCAGCAGGTCAAGCGCTACCGGGTGCTCAGCGCCAAGCAGGCCGCGACCCAGGGAGAGCTCGAGGAGTGGGAGAAGGAGGAGCGGGTCGCGATCGCCGAGGTCGAGCTGCAGGCCGTGCGGATCGCGGGCGCCGAGCTCCAGCTCGACTACGCCTCCATCGAGGCCCCGGTCAAGGGCGTGATCGGTGAAGAGCTGCTGGACGTGGGGACCCACGTCGGCGGCCCCGGGGACCTGCTGGCGGTGATCGAGCGCCTCGACCCGCTGCACGTGCGCTACGCCGTCACCGAGCAGGAGCTGCTCCACTGGCAGCGTCAGCGCGACGCCGCGCAGCTCGAGCAACCCGACCTCCAGCAGCTCGAGCTGCAGGTGACCCTCGCCGACGGCCGGGTGCACCCCCACACGGGGCGGATCGACTTCATCGAGTCCGGGTTCGAGCAGGGGGTCGGCGCGACCACCGTGCGCGGGGTGATCCCCAACCCCGATCGCAGCCTGCGCCCGGGGCAGTTCGTGCACGTCTCGGTGCTCGGCATGCGCCGGCTGGGCCTGATCCGCGTGCCGCAGAAGGCCGTGCTGCACTCCCCCGCCGGCGCCAGCGTCTACGTGGTGGGCGAGGGGAACACCGTCGAGGCCCGGCCCGTCGAGCTCGGCGAGTGGGAAGGCGCCGGGCAGTGGGAGATCACCGCCGGCCTCGAGCCCGGCGACCGGGTGATCGTCAACCGCGTGCTGACCCTCCGCCCCGGCGCGCCGGTGGTGCCCAGCGAGGCCGGCGCCGACCCGCCGCCGTCCCCGCCCACCCCCGAGTCCCCGGGGGGTGAGTAGTGCTCTCGCGCTTCTTCATCGAGCGCCCGGTGCTCTCGATCGTGCTCTCGCTGCTGATCGTGATCGTGGGCAGCGTCTCGATCGCGGTGCTCCCGGTGGCGCGCTACCCCGAGATCACCCCGCCCACGGTCCAGATCCGCGCGGTCTACCCCGGCGCCGACGCCCAGACCGTGGCCGAGTCGGTGGCCGCACCGATCGAGCAGCAGCTGGGCGGGGCCAAGGACCTGCTCTACTACCAGAGCCAGAGCTCCAACGACGGCACCTGCACGATCACGGTCACCTTCGAGATCGGCACCGACCAGGACCTGGCCGCGATCGAAGTGCAGAACCGGCTGAGCATCGCCGAGCCGGTCTTGCCGCAGGAGGTCGTGCGTCAGGGCCTGACCGTGATCAAGGTCTCGAGCAGCATTCTGGGCGTGGTGACCCTCGAGTCCGACGACCAGCGCTACGACGACATCTTCCTCGGCAACTACGCCACGATCAATCTCCTCGACCGGATCAAGCGCGTGCCCGGCGTCGGCGACGCGACCGTGTTCGGCGCCCGCGACTACGCCATGCGCCTCTGGCTCGACCCCGATCGCCTCGCGGCGCGGGGGTTGACCGTGGGCGACGTGACCGCGCGCCTGCGCGACCAGAACGCGGTGTTCCCCGCGGGGACCATCAACCAGCGGCCCACCGACGGCGACGCCCAGCTCAGCCTGCCGGTGTTGACCCGCGGCCGGCTAAGCGACGCCGCCGAGTTCGAGGACGTCGTGCTGCAGGCGACCCCCGACGGCTCGCGGCTGCGCCTGGGCGACGTGGCCCGGGTCGAGCTCGGGGCCCGGGGCTACAACCTCATGGGCCGCTTCAACGGTCAGCCCACGACGCTAATGCTCGTCACGCTCCAGAGCGGGGCGAACGCCCTCGACACCATGGACGCGGTCAAGGCCGAAATGCGCCAGGCCCAGGAGTCGTTCCCCGCCGGCGTGCGCTGGAAGATCCCCTACGACACCACGACCTTCGTCCGCGAGAGCGTGGTCGAGGTGGTCAAGACCCTGCTCGAGGCCGTGGGGCTGGTGATCCTGATCGTGTTCGTGTTCCTCCAGTCCTGGCGGGCCTCGCTGATCCCGCTGCTGGCGGTGCCGGTGGCCGTGATCGGGACCTTCGCCGGCATGCTCGCGCTGGGGTTCTCGATCAACACCTTGACCTTGTTCGGGCTGGTGCTCGCGATCGGGATCGTGGTCGACGACGCGATCATCGTCGTCGAGAACGTCGAACGCCTGATGCACGAAGAGCAGCTGGCCGTGCGCGAGGCCACGATCAAGGCCATGCAGCAGGTCACGGGCCCGGTGATCGCGATCGTGCTGGTGCTCGCCGCGGTGTTCGTCCCGGTGGCCTTCCTCGGCGGGCTGACGGGGCAGATGTACCGCCAGTTCGCGATCACCATCGCGGTCTCGGTGGCGATCTCGGGCTTCGTGGCCCTGACCCTCAGCCCCGCGCTGTGCGGCATGCTCCTCCGCCCGAGCCACGGGCGCAAGAACGTGCTGTTCCGCGCCTTCGACCGGGTGTTCGCCGGCGTGACCGCGGGCTACACCGCGGGGGTGCAGCTCGCGATCCGGCTCGCGCTGCCGACGCTGATCCTGTTCGCGGCCCTTTGCTTCGCCGGCTGGCGCCTGAGCCAGACCGTGCCCGGAGGGTTCCTCCCCGACGAGGACCAGGGCTACGTGATCGCGATCGTGATGCTCCCCGACGGGGCGGCCCTCGACCGCACCGAGCGCGTGCTCGAGCAGGCCGAGCAGTTCTTCGGCAAGCACCCGGCGGTGGAGAACGTGGTGACCCTCGGCGGCTACGACCTGCTCGCCGGGGGCGCGGCGAGCCCGAACACCGGTGTGATCTTCGTCCCGCTGAAGCCCTTCGCCGAGCGCCAGCGGGCAGGGCTGCTCGCCAGCGACGTGATCGCCGACGCCCGCGCCCTGTTCGGGATCGTCGACGACGGCGTGGTGATCACGATCAACCCGCCCGCGATCCAGGGCCTCGGCTCGCGAGCCGGGTTCACCGTCGAGATCGAGCAGCGGGGAGGGGGCAGCGCGGCCGACCTCGCCGCCGCGGTGCAGGCGTTCCTCGGCGCCGCCAACCAGCGACCCGAGCTGCAAGGGTTGACCTCGACCATGCGGGTGGGCTCGCCCCAGGTGTATCTGAACGTCGACCGGGCCAAGGCCCAGATCCTGGGGATCCGCCTGGCGAGCATCCTCGAGCCGCTGCAGGCCTACTTCGGCTCGCTCTACGTCAACGACTTCAACCGCTTCGGACGGATCTGGCGGGTGGTCGCCCAGGCGGAGGGCGAGTTCCGCGACTCCCCGCGCGACATCGAGCGGATCTACGTGCGCAACACCGGCGGGCGGCAGGTGCCGCTCTCGGCGGTGGTCGCCACCGAGTTCCGCGTCGGCCCCAACGTGTTCCCGCGCTTCAACGGCTACCCGGCGGTGGAGGTCACCGGCGCGCCGGCTCCCGGGCTGAGCAGCGGCCAGGCGATGGACGTCGTGCGCGAGGTGGCCGAGGAGCACCTCCCCCCCGGCTACGGGATCGAGTGGAGCAGCGCCAGCTACCAGGAGATCCGCGCCGGGAACCAGGCGCCGATCGTGCTCGTCTTCGGGCTGCTGATCGTGTTCCTGATCCTCGCCGCGCAGTACGAGCGCTGGTCGCTGCCGGTGGCGGTCTTGTTGGGGGTGCCCCTCGCGGTCATGGGGGCGCTCGTCGCCGTGTGGTGGCGGGGCTACGCCCAGGACATTTACTTCCAGGTCGGGCTGCTGACCCTCGTCGGGCTCTCGGCGAAGAACGCGATCCTGATCGTGGAGTTCTGCGCCGAGCTCCGCGCCCAGGGCTACTCCGCGGTCGAGGCGGCGATCGCCGCGGCGCGGCTGCGCTTTCGCCCGATCGTGATGACCTCCTTCGCCTTCGTGCTGGGGGTCGTGCCGCTGGCGATCGCGAGCGGGGCGGGCGCGGCGGGCCGGCGCTCGATCGGGACCGGGGTGATCGGGGGCATGCTGGCCGCCACCTGCCTGGCCGTGTTCTTCGTGCCCCTGTTCTACGTGCTCGTGGAGCGAGCGATCGGCTGGATCCGGCCCCAGGACGTAAGTCATTCACGAATCGAAGCTTGAATCCAGGCGCAGGGCGAGGGTGGCCGGGGAGACCAACCGACACGAACGGTTGATACCCGTGCTGAGTCGCCGTAAACTGCGCCACCTTCTGGGGGTGTGGCCGTGGCGACTGCCGTGAGAGACAAGGCGAAGAAGTTCCAACGCTTCGTCAAGGGACTCAAGAGCAAATACGGCAGCGCGATCCCGAATCGCGACACGCCGCTGCTCGACCGGCTCGTGTTCTACCTGCTCTTCTACGGCAACACGACGTCGAACGCCAAGCGGGCGCTCAAGACCTTCCTCGACACCGACCAGTTCGTCAGCTGGAACGAGGTCCGCGTCGCGACCGAGCGCGAGATCGCCGAGGTCCTGGACGCGGCCAAGGTCGCCCCCGCCGACTTCCTCGCGCCGCGGATCAAGAAGCTGCTGCAGAAGGTGTTCGAGGAGGCCGACGAGACCAACTTCGAGCCCCTGCTCGAGCGCATGGCCGAGTCCGAGAAGGCCGCCGAGCGGAAGAAGATCGCCGACGAGATCAAGAAGTGGACGCAGACCCTCCCGGGGATTCCGGCGTGGGCGGCCACCTACATCCAGGTCGGCCTCGGCCTCGACAAGAGCCTGCCCTGGGACCCCCACACCGAAGAGGTGTTGGAGGACCTGAAGCTGCTCCCGGCCAAGTCGACGCTGACCCAAAAGAAGCGCCTGGGCAAGGCGCTGCTCGAGGGGCTGCCCGACGACCTGGGGCCGCTCGAAGTGCACCACCTGTTGGTGGAGTACGTGAAGAAGGGCAAGAAGAAGTAGCCCACGCCGGAGGCGCCTCGCGCGCCGCGCCGCCGCGGATTACGCTGCAGTCCAGGAGGAACCCATGGCCGGTCATAGCCACTGGGCTGGTATCAAGCACCACAAGGCTGCCCAGGACAAGAAGCGCTCCAAGCACTTCTCCAAGTTCTCCAAGGCGATCATGGTCGCCGCCAAGGAGGGCGGGGGCGACCCGGATCAGAACCTGGCCCTGCGCTACGCGATCGATCGTGCCAAGGCGGGCAACATGCCCAACGACAGCATCGACCGCGCGATCAAGAAGGGCACCGGCGAGGACAGCGACCGCCGCTTCGAGGAGGTGGTCTACGAAGGCTACGGGACCGGCGGCGTCGCGATCATGGTCGAGGCCCTGACCGACAACCGCAACCGCACCGCCCCCGAAATGCGCTTCCTGTTCAGCAAACACGGGGGGAACATGGCGAACCAGGGCGCCGTGTCCTTCATGTTCGACCGCCAGGGCCTGCTGGCCGTGGAGGGCGCCGACTTCGACGAGGTGTTCATGGTCGCGGCCGAGGCCGGGGCCGAGGACGTCGTCGACGAGGAGGGCATGATCGCGATCACGACCCCTCCCGAGCTGTTCCACGCGGTGAAGAACGCGCTGACCGCGAAGGACTACACCCTCAGCACCGCCGAGCTGGCCTACGTGCCCCAGAACTACGTGACCCCCGAGGCCAAGGACGTCAAGTCGATCGAGAACCTGCTCAACGCCCTCGAAGACAACGACGACGTGCAGGCGGTTCACCACAACTTCCAGCCCGCGGAGTAGCCCGGTGCTCCTCCGCGCGTGCCTGGTGCTGGCGGTCGCGACGGGGGCCGCGGCCCAGGACGTCCCGCCGGACGCCTACGCCGTGGTCGGCAGCGACACCCTGATCCTCAAGAAGGACGTCGCCGCGCTGAGCAAGGTCACCAAGCTCCCTCAGGCGCGGGTGCTCGACGAGTTGGTGAAGAACGCGGTGCTGCGCCACGGTTTGCTTCAGCGCGGGGTCGACGTGTCGGGGACCGTCGACGCCGAGGAGCTCGACCAGCTGCGCAGCTGGTGGCTCGCGCAGGGGGCGACCGAGGAGCTCGTCTCGCGGCTGGACCTCGAGGGCGTGCTGGCCTTCGCCGCCTACCTCCGAGGCCAGGTCGAGGAGCAGGCGGCGCGCGAGGTCTACGAAGAATACGCCTGGACCTTGTTTGGGCGGATCCGCGCCCGGGTGATCCAGGTCGAGGTCAACTCGGTGCGCCCCGCCTCGGAGGCGCGCAAGAGCCTCGAACAGCTCGCCGCTGAGCTGGGGCCCGACGTCGACGACGCGACCTTCGCGGCGCGCGCAGCGCAGGAGTCCGACGGCGGGCTCGACAAGCTCGACCGCGGCGACACCGAGTGGTTCGGGGCCCGGGGGGTCAGCGCGCTGGGCAGCGTGCTCCCGCGGGCGATCGTCGAGGCCTGCTTTCGCAAGCGCGAGCCGGGCCTGATCGAGACGCCCCTGGAGGGCAGCGGCGGCGTCTACCTGGTGCGAATCAGCCAGGTCCACGCGCCCCCGCCCTTCGAGCAGCTGACCGAGCTGGAGGCGGTCCAGGTCTACGACCTCGCGGCGAGCAAGTCCTCGAGCAAGCGCAAGCTGCGCCGCCGTATGCACGAGGAGGCGCGCGTGCGCTACGCCGCCGACGCCCCCGGGCACAGGGAGTGAGGAGGCGCGCGTGAAGGTTGGGCACCTGGCTGCGGGGGTCGTGATCCTGGGCGGGGCCGCCGCTGGCGGGGCGGTGTTCCTCCGCGACAAGGCGTCGCTGGCCAAGGCCCGGCTGGGCAAGAAGGCCGCGGTCTCCGCCCTCGAGGCCGGCGATATCGCCGCCGCCACCTCGGCCTACGGCGACATGTGGGAGCGCGCTGGCCGCGTGGGCCGGCTCACGGGTCAGGGGCCTCAGGCCGACGCCCTCTCGGCGGAGGCCCGCAACGCGATCCTCGACCTCGCGCAGCTGGGGGGTCCCCTCGAGCAGCGGCTGTCCGGCTTCGACGCCGAGGGCAAGCTGGAGGGGGTCGACTACGCGGGGCTGGCCGAGCTGAAGGCCGAGCTGTGGGTCGCCAGCGCGCAGAGCGCGCTGCGCGCCGAGAGCCCGACCAGCGCGCAGGCGCTGCTGAAGAAAGCCCAGGAGGCTGGCGCCACCGACGCGCAGCTCGCGCCCCTGCGCCAGGAGCTGGCCTCGCGCCAGGCACTGGCCGACGCCGAGCAGGCCGCGCGCGACGGCAAGTTCGCCGAGGCCGTGCGCTTGCTCGAGGGCGCCAAGCTGGAGGGGCTCGAGCTGCCTGACGCCGCGGCGCTCCGCGAGCGGATCGAGGGGCTCGAGGCGGTGGCCGGCGACACCGCGACCCTCGAGGCGTTCCACGCGGCGATCGACGCCTTCGCCGGGCGCGTGCCCGAGGAGCTCGGCGAGCTGCTCGACGAGGTCCAGGCGCTCGAGGTCCCGACCCTCCGCGGCGGACACGAGCAGGCCCGCGAGCAGGCGTCCTCCCTCGAGGCGCAGGTCGCGCGGCGGGAGCGCCTGATCGAGATCTGCACCCAGTTCGCGGGCATGGTCTACGTGCGCCGGGTGGGCGACAAGGCGCTCTTCGTCGATCGTCACGAGGTGACCAACGCCGAGTTCGCGCGCTTCGTCGAGGACGGTGGCTACAGCAAGGACTCGCACTGGTCGGCCAAGGGCCTCGAGCTGCGCGAGCGCTGCGTCGATCGCGCGGGCAAGCCGGGCCCCAAGAACTGGGAGGCTGGCCCTCCCGAGGGCAGCGAGCGCCAGCCCGTGCGCTACATCGGCCCCTTCGAGGCCGAGGCCTACGCCAACTGGGCGAGCAAGCGCCTGCCGACCCGGACCGAGTGGACCCTCGCCGCGGACGGTCGCTGGCGGGGTGAGTTCAAGCTGGGCATGGGCAACGTGCGCGACGCCGACCAGGGTCAGCCCGTCGACGTGGGGACCCTCGACCAGAGCTCGGGGGCGCGGGACCTCTGCGGCAACGTGGCCGAGATCGTGCGCAAGGACGTGTCGTCCTTCCTCGCGATCGGAGGCTCGTATCGCAAGCCCTGGACCGCCTCGGCCCCTGCCCAGGCCACACCGCTGCCGCCCACCCTGCGCGCGAGCGACGTCGGCTTTCGCTGCGCGCGCGATCTGGAGTTGCCATGGGAATGATCCGCGCCCGCGCGCTCGTCGTCGCCGCCTCTGCCTGCGTCCTCCTGGGCGGCTGCTCGAGCGAGCCGCCGCCGCCCGCGGTGGACGTGCAGGCCGAGGTCGACGACATCCTGATCCACTTCGCCAACCCCAGCGAAGCCGAGCGCTGGCGGGGCAAGCTGATCGAGGTCGCCCAGCGCGGCCCCGAGGAGCTGCGCACGACCCTCGCCAGCATGGACCGCGAGTACACCCGCAGCTGGCGGCGCGGCGGAGGCGGGACGAGCCTCAACAACGCCGGGCGCAGGCGGGTGATGGAGGTCACCGCGGAGATCGGCGACTCCCCCGGGACCCGCGCGCTCCTGGCCAAGGGGGTCAAGGACGACGAGCCCAACGTGGTCGCCGCCGCGGCCCGCGCCCTCGCGGGCTGGGGCGACGCCGGCGGGCTGGACCGGCTGCTGAAGCTCGCGCCCAAGACCGAGGGTCCCGGGCGTGAGCACGCGCTCGCGGGGCTGGCGCTGTTGGCCAAGCCCGCGGAGCGCGAGCGCTACCTCCGCGCCCACACCGGCGACGACCAGGTGCTCTACGCGGCCACGCTCGAGACCTTCCCCAGCGCCGAGGCCGCCAAGCGCAAGGCGCTGAAGCAGGTGGCCGAGGGTCACGCCAACGCGCACGCGCGCACCTTCGCGATCAAGGCCCTCAGCGACATGGGCGCCGAGGCGGTGGTCGAGGACGTGGCCCAGGACTCGCTGCACGACCCGGCCACCCGGCGCGCGGCGCTGAAGGCGCTGGAGAAGGCCGGCGACGCCGACGCCCTCGCCACCGAGCTCGAGACCGAGCCCGACGACGCGGCGCGCGTGGCCAAGCACCTCTACCGGATCAAGTCGGCGGACGCCGCGCGCGCCGCGGGGCGCGTGCTCGGCGGCGACGTCGGCGGGGACGTGCGCGCGATCCTGGTCCAGGAGTTCTACGCCGCGGCGGGCGACGAGCGCCCGGACGTCTACGCCGAGGGCGCGGGCCACGAGGCCGTGCTCGGGGCGCTGCGTCGGGCGATCGAGCGCGAGCAGGGGCAGGCGCAGCGCGAGGCCGCGGTGGCCCTCGGTCAGCTGGGTGACCCCGGACGGGACGAGAGCGCGCTGCTGCAGCTCCAGGGCCAGGACGCAGCCCTGGACGCCGCGCTGCTCGAGGCGCTGGGCCACCTGGGCGGCGAGGCCGCCGGAGCGCACCTGCTCTACACCCTGGAGACCAGCCCCGAGCTGGCCGAGGGGGCGGGGGCTGGGCTGCGCGCGCTCGCCAAGGGCGGTCACGCCGACGCGATCTCGGGGGCCGACCTGTTGGCGCTGCTCGACCACGACGAGCAGGACGTGCGGGAGCAGGCGCTCTCGGTGTTCCAGGTCCTGGCGGGGGACCGCGACGACCGCGGCTACAAGCCGAGCGCAGACGTCAACAGCCGCAAGCCCGGGATCGCGGCCTGGAAGACGTGGTGGGAGTCGCGCTGAGCGACTCCTCCGAGCCGAGCCCTGAGGAGTCCCCGTCCGACCTCGTCGTGCGCTCGGGCGAGATCGTCTGCTATCGCCTGATCGACGTCGGCGACGAGGTCCTGCTCGACGAGGCCGAGGCCGCGCTGCGGGGCGGTGAGCAGGCGCGGCGGCTGACCTTCTCCCGGACCCACGCCTCGGCGCTGGTGTTCAAGGCGCCGCCCCTCGACGTGCTGCTCCCGAGCCGGAGCGTGCGCCTGGGGGACGGGCGCGAGGTCGAGGTGCGGGTCACCGCGCGCTTCTTCGACATTGGGATCGCCTCGGTGCGCTTCGTGCTCCCGATCGAGGCCAACACCCCGCTCGCGGGCTTGACCCCCCTGCTCTCCGAGCTCTACGAGCTGCCGGCCCTCGACGACGAGGGACGGCTCGCGATCGAGCTCCTGCGCCCGAGCCTGGGCGGCGCGATCCGCGGGGAGCCGGCGACCGATCAGCTCGAGCCCTACACGGTGGTCTTCGTGCGCGCCTTCGCCGGTCAGCCCCTGGCGCGCGACGTCCTCACCCACCGGCAGGTGCTGGCCAAGCTGCTCCTGGGTGAGGTCAGCCCCCGCCCCCTCGCCGAGTCGGAGCTCGAGGTGATCGATCGCTTCAGCTTCTCCTACTTCGAGAACGACCTCGCCGTGATCGACTGGGACGGCGCGCTGGTGCTCGAGCCCCAGGGCAACCGCGACGTGGCCGACGTGCTCGAGTTCGCCTGCGCCCAGACCGTGGGCTTGCGCGGCTACGACGCGCTGATCGACCGCGAGCTCGAGCACTTCTACGAGCACGTGCAGCAGGCCCACGGCTTCTCGCCGCTGGCCTTGGTGTGGTCGCCCTACGCCGGGCTGGCGAAGCGGATCCAGGAGCGCTGGTTGGAGGTGACCGAGTTCACCGATCGCACCAACAACGCGCTGAAGGTCGTGGCCGACCTTTACCTCGCCCGCGTCTACCACGCGGCCCTCGAGCGCAGCCGCGTGCCCGTGTGGCAGGCGGCGATCACCCAGAAGCAGGCGCGGATCGCCCAGGTCTACGACTTCCTCCGCGGCGAGGTCGAGAGTCGGCGCACGACCTTCCTCGAGGTCGCGATCGTGACCTTGATCCTGGTCGAGATCCTGCTGGTGTTCGTCGAGGGCTAGCCCCGCGCGCGCCAATTCGCGACGGCGGCCCTGCAGGGCGGCTTGACACCTTTACGCTGACCACGCGCTGAGCCGTTGGAATCACAGGGCTTAGCCCGCAGGGTCGGCTTGGTGTCGACGTTGCACTGCAGCGGAGCATGAGGCCAGACAAGCTCGAAGCAGGACCCGTCCCTGGGTTGCTCGTGGGTCGGGAGACCCAAGCAACCCTCCCCGTGGTGGACGCCGCGACCTGCACTCGCTTCGCCTTGCCACCCCCCCAACCCCGCACCGCGGGGGACGCTCCCACAGCGGAGCGTCCCCCGCACCCCGTCTCGCCGCGGGCCTCCTCGCGGGTGGGCAAGGTCTCCTCGCGGATTCGCCCCTCGTCGCGGGTGGGCAAGGTCTCCTCGCGGATTCGCCCCTCGTCGCGGGTGGGCAAGGTGCGCGGGGTCTCGCCCGCGCCGGGCGCGTTGGAGGCGGCCCAGTCGCGCGCTTCCTGGGTGGGCCTCAGCCTGTTCGCGGCGCTCTCGACCCTGGGGCTGGTCGCGGCCCTGGGCTTCGAGCTGACGGCCGGCAGCGAAGCGACCCCCGAGCTGCAGGTGCAAGGCGCGCCGACGGTGGCGAGGCATCAGGTGCTGGGAGCGCAGGGCAGTCCGACCGAGCTCGACCTGCTGGTGTTTCGCCACGACGTGGAGCCGGTGCTCAAGCAGGAGTGCTGGTCGTGCCACGGCGAGGCCGGCGCCGGCGAGTTCCGCCTGCGCACGGGAGGGGGCGGGCTCTCCGTCGAGAGCGTGCTCCCCTTCGTGACCGCCGGGCGCCCCGAGGCGAGCCTGCTGCTGACCAAGCCCCTCGGCGGGGCGTGGGGCGGGCAGCCCCACGCCAGCGCCGCGAGCTGGCAGCCCGACGACCCCCAGGTCCTGCTCCTCGAGCGGTGGATCGCCGGCAGCTCGGTGCCGTCCCGTATCACCCCTGACGACCCGGAGAACCAATGAGCTTCTGCGCGCTGACCGTCGTGCGCGACGGTCAACCCCGCTGGCGTCTGCGCCTCAACGCCCAGGTGACCCTCGTCGGCCGCGACCCCAAGCTCCCCGGCTGCCTCAACGACCCCAAGGTCTCGCGTCGGCACGCGGTGTTCGTCGTCGCCCCCGACGGGAGCCTGGTGATGCACGACCTCGGCAGCCGCAACGGCGTCTACCTCAACGGTCGCCGGGTGCCCACCGGCGCCCAGGTCGCGATCGCCCGCGGCGACGAGATCCTGGCCGGGAACACCCTGCTCCTCGTCGACGGCGAGCGGGGCGGCAAGGGGGCCTCGGAGAGGCCCCCCATAAAACGGAGCCCTCAGCCCGTTGGGGGTGAGCCCGAGCAATTCACTTGCGAGGGCGAGGGGGCCTCGGAGAGGCCCCCTGAACGTCAAGCCACGGAGGCCGGCGAGCTCTGCCTCGACGAGGTCCTCGCCGCGGCCAAGGCGCCCAAGGCGCCCAAGCCACGCAGGCGTCGGGTCAGCACCTCCCGCCGCGGCTGGCGGCGCTCGATCCGCGCCAGGTAGTCGCTCCCAGATCCGGGGGGCGGCCCCCGCTGGCGGCGCGGGACAGGCCCTAGAGCTCGAACTCCGCGCCCTCGCGGGCGGTGTCGATCTCGAGCGTGGCGTCGCCGATTCGCTCGCGCTCGGCTTGCATTAGCGCCTCGACCTCGGCGTCGGGTCGGTCGGGGTGGTGGTAGAAGCAGAGCAGGCGCTTGACCCCGGTCGCCAACGCCAGGTCGACGGCCTGGGCGAAGGAGCTGTGGCCGTTGGCCGCCGGGGCGCTGGGGCCGCCGAGGCTCGCGCCGCCCGCTTCCAGCTGGGCCGGGCTGTAGTAGGTCTCGTGGATCAGCACGTCGCAGCCCTGGGCCAGCTCGAGGGCGGCCGGGGCCAGCGCGCCGGCGTGCTCGAGCTCGGGGAGGTAGGCGATACTCCGCTCGCCCTCCCGGATCCGGTAGCCCACGGTGGTGTGGTTCCCGTTGGGCAGGCGCGCGTGGCGCACCGAGAGCTTGCCGAGGGTCAGCTGCTGCCCGGGGCTGAGCTCGTTCACGTCGACCTTGGCCGCGAAGTTGTCCATGCTCACCAGGGGCGAATACGTCGGGTCGAGCTGGCCGGCGAGCACCGCCTGCAGCTCCGCCTCTCCCGGGCCCCACACCACCACGGAGTTCCCGGGAATGAACGCAGGCACGAAGAAGGGGAAGCCCTGAATGTGGTCCCAGTGGGTGTGCGAGAGCAGGAGGGTCAAGTTGCCCTTGCCGCGGCCGAAGGGGCCGGTCAAGAGCTGCTTGCCGAGCCAGTAGAGCCCGATCCCGGCGTCGAGGATCACCAGCTCGTCGTTCTTGTCGCGGACCTCGACGCAGGGCGTGTTGCCGCCGACGCGCAGCGTGTCGGCCTGGGTGGAAGCGAAGGCGCCGCGGACTCCCCAGAAGCGCACCCGCATTAGAGCTCGAGCCACTCCCGCTCGCGGGCCAGGCCGACCTTCACGTCGGAGCCCGCGTGCTTGTTCTGCTGCTCGTCCCGCCGACCCTCGAGCACGTCGTCCCAGGCCTCGGGGTGGTGGTGGTAGAGCACCAGCCGCTCGACCCCGCCCTGGCGGGCGAGCCGGATCCCCTCCTCCGCCGTGCTGTGCCCCCAGTGGGGGTTCTCCTCGTACTGCTCCTGGGTGAAGAACGTGTCGTAGAGCAAGACGTCCGCGCCGGCGACGAAGGCCTCCAGCTCCTCGCCGTACTGCTTCAGCAGCGCGATCCGCGCGGGGTCGGTCTCGGGCTTGCGCTCGTGGAAGCCCTCGCCCAGGAGCTGCTGGGAGTAGGGCGCGGTGTCGGTCATGTAGACGAAGGCCTTGCCCTCGTGCTCGACCCGGTAGCCGACGGCGACCCCGGGGTGGTTCAGGCGCACGGTTCGGATCGTGTAGGGGCCGACCTCGAAGGTCTCGCCCTCGGTGACCGGCTTCCAGGCGATCTTGGACTGGAAGCGCTCGAGCCCGTAGCCGAAGTAGGGTCGCGCGGCCTGGCCCTCGAACACCTGACGCAGGCGCCGGTCGTGGTCGGCGCGGGCGCAGATCGTGAACTGGTTGCCCGGGGTGTAGAAGGGGGCGAAGTGCATGAACCCCTGGATATGGTCCCAGTGGGTGTGGCTGGTGAGCAGGATCGCCTCGCCCGCGCCGTCGCCGAAGCCCTCGTGCACCAGCTCCTTGCTCAGCCGGCGGAGGCCGGTCCCGGCGTCGAAGATCACCGTCGGGGCGCCCTCGGCCCGGAGCGCCACGCACGACGTGTTGCCCCCCACCCCAGCGACCCTGGGGTGAGCGACCGGGAACGATCCCCGCACGCCGTAGAACGTGACCCGCACGCGTGTCCCTCCCGGCTCGCAACACGAGCTAAACCCAGGCGTTGAGTCTAGTTCCGCCTCCAGGCAGCGTCAACGTCGTGGCTTGGCGTGATTTGCGACAACGCCCGAGGCTACCCCGCGCGCCGCCGGGCCGCCTCCAGCAGCAGCCGATCGCGGAGCTCCTCGCGGTTGACGTTCTCCGAGAGGAAGCGCTTCCAGCGCCGGGCGCCGGGAATGCCCGCGTAGAGGGTCAGCAGGTGCCGGACCACGTGCTGGGGCCGGGTGCCCCGCGCGATCCACCTGGCGAGGTAGTCCTGCATGACCTCCACGATCTGCTCGCGCGTGTGGGGCGGGGTCGCGTCGCCGAACACGCGCCGGTCCGCGTCGGCGAAGAGGTAGGGCTCGCGGTAGGCGGCGCGCCCGATCATGACCCCGTCCACGTGCTCCAGGTGCGCCTCGACCTCGTCGAGGCTCGTGATCCCGCCGTTGATCTCGACCTGCAGCTGGGGGAACTCGCGCTTCAGCCGGTAGACGTCGTCGTAGCGCAGGGGCGGGACCGTGCGGTTCTGCTTGGGGCTCAGCCCCTGCAGCCAGGCCTTGCGCGCGTGGACCGAGAAGCGGTCGGCGCCGGCCCGCCGCACGACGTCGACGAAGCCGGCCATGTCCTCGTAGCGGTCGAGGTCGTCGATCCCGATCCGGTGCTTGACCGTCACCGGCACGCCGACCGCGGCGCGCATGGCGGCCACGGCGTCGGCGACCTTGTGCGGCTCGGCCATCAGGCAGGCGCCGAAGCTCCCGGTCTGGACCCGGCTCGAGGGGCAGCCCACGTTGAGGTTCACCTCGTCGTAGCCGTAGTCCACGGCGATCTTCGCGCACTCGGCGAGCTCGGCCGCGTCTTCGCCGCCGAGCTGCAGCGCGACGGGGTGCTCGACGGGGTCGAAGCCCAGGTGGCGCTCGCGGTCCCCGTGGAGGATCGCGCCCGTGGTGACCATTTCCGTGTAGAGCAGCGTGCGCCGGGTGATCAGGCGCATGAAGAACCGGTAGTGCCGGTCGGTGCAGTCCATCATCGGCGCCACGCTCAGCGGTGGCGTCGGGGCGCGCGGCGGCTGGTCCTCGGGGGCTCCCATGATCCCGTCGTTATAGCCAATCGGCGCCGGACCCCCCGGGGGGAAAACTACTCCCCCGCAGGCTCGATCGGGATCGGCAGCACCTCGAGGACCACGATCCCCTCCGCGTCGCGGAACAGCACGCTGACCAGGGCCGCGGCCGCGTCCTCCTCGGCGGGCACCTCGCTCCAGGGCCGCGTGAAGCGGCCCTCGAGCGCGATCCCGTCTGCGGGCAGCTCGAGCTCGATCAGCTCCAGGGGCGCCCGCTCGAGGGCGGCGTGGATCTGGTTCCAGCGCGCCTCGCCGTCTTCGGGCAGCGGACGTGTGAAGCGCAGGGTCATGACCGCGTGCTGGATCGCGGGCAGCTCCGCGTCGTAGACCAGGGCCGCCTTGACCGTGAGCTGCTCGCCCTCGCGCACGACCTTGCCCCCGGCGGTGCGGAACCCGGTCTCGAACTGCTCCAGGTGCTTGGGGTAGAAGATCCGCCCCCCCATGGTCCGCCCGCTCATGTAGGTGTAGCCCGGCTCGTCGTCCTGGGGCACGTGGGCGACGAACTCCTCGGGCACCAGCTCCCTGAGCGGAGGGGCCGAGCAGCCGACGGCGAGGAGCAGGGACAGGGCCAGCAACGTTCTCATGCCGCGGATTGTAGCCCTCAGCGAGGACCCCGCGCCGCCGGCTGTTCGACGCGCAGCGACTGAGCCCCGTCGAGCTCCCGCTGGCGGAGGAGCTCGACCTGCTCGGCGTCGGGTCGCTCCAGGCGCCGAGGGAGATCTCGACGGTCAGCGCGTAGCCGGCTGGAACTCCGCGTAGCCGCTTTAGGTCCCCACGCTACTCGTCTCGAGACCAGGGCGGCTCCTTCAGCGCGTCCTCGGCGAAGGCGTCGGGGCCGAGGTCGGGGTCGAGCTCGATCGAGCTGTAGGCCTCGGTGTGGGCATTGCCGTCCTGGTCCTTCAGCTCGCGGCGGACGGGCAGCTTGGTGGCGGTGTCGATCCAGAGCTTGATCCGGACATCGCCCATGGACGTCGGGGTGGTGAACTCCACGACCTGCAGCTTCCGGTCGCCTTCCTCGACCGCGGGGCCGAGGGCGAAGGCGGTGGAGGTGAGCTTGGGCCCCTCCTTGGGGAACGTGTACTCACGCCGGGTCGAGATCGAGAGCCGGGTGAACGCAGCGCGGTAGTCGACGGCGTCGAGTTCCATCAGCGACCAGTCGCGAAAGCCCGACCCCTTCTTCGCCTCCTCTGGGTCCCAGGCGACGACGAGGACCTGCGTGGCGCCCAGACGCATCACGCCGCGGCGCTCGGGGCGCTGGTTGCCCTTGGCCGAGACCTTCGTCGCGGTGAAGTGGACCTGGAGCGTCTTGGCCGCGGCGAGCTTGGCTTGCATGGCCTCGAACAGGGCCTGGGCCTCCTTGGCGCCCTCGGCACGGACGTGACCCGCGATCGCGAGCAGGAGCACGATTGAACTCAGCGCGCGCACGGCCGGCTACTTCGCGGGCTTGGGGGACGGCGCCTCGGGTTTGGCCTCCGCGTCGCTGAGGTCGAAGGCGCCCTCGGGGAGCGTTGGGTCGAGCTCGATCGCGGTGTAGGTCTCGACGATCGCCTTCGCCCGTTCGTCGTTGCTCAGCTCGCGCTTGGCGGGGAGGCCCGTGACGGTGTCGATCCAGAGCTTGACGCGGAAGCTGCCGTGCTCGGCCACGGTGTCGAACTCGATCACCTGCAGCGAGCGCTCCCCGTCGCGCTCCTTGGCCCCGAGGGAGAAGTTCTCCACGGCCAGGGGGGCGTCGTCGTCCTTGTCCACGCGAACCATGAACAGCGCGGCCACGATCGAGAGCCGCGAGAACGCGTCGCGGATCAGCTTCCCCTGGTTGGGCGGGGTCGGCTGGACGTCGTCCTTGACCTTCTCGCCCTCGACCTGGCGCATGCGGGTCTGGTTGCCGTCGGAGACGAGGCTCATTTCAACGGGCATGCCGTCAGGGGTCGTGGCCTTGACCTCGAACTTCGTCAGGTCGCCCTCGCCGAACAGCAGCTCGGCCTTGAACTCGAGCTGCCCGCCCTCGGGGCCCATCAGGCTGCTGAAGCTGGCCTTCAGCGTCTTGGCGGCGGCGAGCTTGGCCTCCATCGCCTCGAACAGGGCCTGGGCCTCCTTGGCGCCCTGGGCGTGGACGAGGCTGGCGGAGGCGAGCAAGAGGGGAATCAGGGTGCGCAACATGGCGGGCCTACTTCGCGGGCTTTGGGGTCGGCGGGTGCTCGGGCGTCTTCTCGCCCTCGCCCTCCAGGCGGAGGAGCTTGAAGGCGTCGGCCGGGATCTCGGCGTCGAGCTTCAGCGAGGTGACGGTCTCCTGGATCGCGGCCTTCTGCTCGCCGCGGTCGATCACGCGCTTGTAAGGCAGCCCGCTCACGGTGTCGATCCAGAGCTTGATATGGAAGTTCTGGCCGCCGGCGCTGGTGTCGAACTCCACGACCTGCAGCACGCGCTCGCCCTCCTGCTCCTTCGCGCCGAGGGCGAAGTTCGTCGTCTGGAACGGCTTCTCGTCGTCGTTGGAGGCGGGGCCGAGGAGGAACACCGGGCCGACCACCGAGAAGCTCGAGAGCGCGCCGCGCATCAGGGCGCCCAGGTTCTCGGGGGTCGGGCGGTCGTTGCTGTTGCTGCGGCCCGACTCCTCCTCGGTGGTGCGGGTGGTCGTGCCGTTGGAGGTCATGGCCAGGTTCAGCGGCTGGCCGTCGGGGCCGGCGCCCTTGATCTCGAACTTGAGCGTGTTGCCCTCGGCGAGGAGCAGCTGACCCGTGAACTCGAGCTGCTGCCCGGGGGGGCCCATGGTGCTGGTGAACTCAGCCGTGATCGACTTGGCGGCGGCGAGCTTGGCCTCCGTGGCCTCGAACAGGGCCTGGGCTTCCTTGGCGCCGTCGGCGCAGGCGACGCCCGCGCCGAGGGCGAGCAGCAGGGTGAGGGTGCGGACGGTCATGGAGCCCTCCTCGGGCTGGGGTAAGGGGCGACTCTAACCCGCAGCCGCGGGCGCGTGTCGCTGGCTGGACGCGCCGCCGGACCAGCCGATTCAGTCCTCGGGGGCCGGCTGCGGCGTGTGAGGGGCGGCGGGCTCCGCGGGCTCCTCGGGCTCGTCCAGCGACTCGACCTCGGCCACCAGGGGGTAGATCACGAGGAAGGCGCCCATCAGCAGGTAGCCGATCACGATCGGGGTGAAGCTCGGCGCGTGCAGCGTGGGGGCGTGGAGGATCCCCACGCTGGACATGATCCCGGCCGCGACGCTGAACCAGCCCGCGCGCTGGAACTCGCCGTCGATGATCAACGCGGTGAAGCCTCCCCAGATCATCCCGGTCAGGATCGAGCCCTGCGCCAGCGCCTGGTGCCCGACCACGTGGGCGCCCTGGTCCTTCAAGGCCGCGATCAGCAGCGGCGTGTCGATCGCCGCCGGGAGCTTCTCGGCGCCGGCGGCCTCGAGGGCCTTGAGCAGCGAGGCCCACTTGGTCGTGAGCAGCGCCGAGACGTGGGGGAGCATGGCCATTGCGATCGCCATCGCGTGGGTCGCGTGCACGGCCGACGCGCTCTCCGAGATCAGCGAGATCGCAATGTAGACCAGGATCGGCGCGGTGGCCGCCATCGGGACGAGGTTGCTGAGCAGGGCCATCAGCCCGAACACCGAGGCCACCAGGAGCACGACCCCGACCCCCAGCGCGTAGCCGGCGCGGGCGCCGATCCGCTTGTAGCCCGGGTGCCCAATGTAGACCGTGGTCGGGAAGGGCGAGCCGAACACCGCCGAGACCATGGTCCCCACACCGTCGAAGGCCATGGCCGTGGCCACCGGGTAGGTGTCGCCCTTGGACTCGGCCGACTCCACGTTGTTCATCGTCTCGACGAAGTTGTAGACCTGCACCGGGATCAGCACGAGGAACAGCTCGGAGTGGGTGAACAGGTGCTTCAACCCCGCGAGCAGGTCGCCGAACCAGGGCAGCGGGAGGTTGAAGCTCATGCCCTCGGCGCTGAGCTTCGACTCGCCCAGGATCAACGCGACCACGGTGCCGAGGGCCAGCGCGAGCAACCCGGCGGGGACGTTGAACGGCAAGCGGTAGCGCCCGACGAGGCCCCAGAGGATCACGGTCAGCGAAATGAAGCCCACGATCGGGGACTCGAACACGAACACCAGCGCGTGCACGCCAATGAACACCAGCGCGATCCCCGAGAGCGTGCCGAGCATGCCCGCGCGCGGGGTGACCTTCTTCACGAAGGGCCCCACCAGCGCGCCGAGGGCAGCCACGATCCCGCCGAGGAAGCCGGCGCCGAGCCCCACCTGCCAGGCGAGGGTCGCGTCCTGGGTCGCGAAGTAGATCGGGCCCATGACCCCGAACAGGTAGACGAACATGACCGGGGTGCTGATCCCATACGGCAGCGCGGTCACGTCGGTGCGCTGCTCCCGCTTCGCCAGGCGGTGGGCCTGCCAGCTGTAGAACGCGACCCCGAACAGGATCGCGAAGGCCGCCCCGGGGAGGATCCGGCCGAACACGAGCGCGTCGGGCATGCCGAACACGAACTTGCACACCGCGCTGATCACCAGCAGGTTCGCGAAGTTGTCGGTGAACAGCGCCCAGAACGCGCTGAGGTCGTTCTTGGAGAAGATCGGGTAGTGGAAGGCCGGGGGATCGGCCGGGGGGCTCGTGCTCATGGGGCAGCTCCGCGGCCGGCGACTATATCTTCATGGGGGGCCTCTCCGAGGCCCCCTCGCCTGGTTTCAGGGGGCCTCTCCGAGGCCCCCTCGCCCTCGCGGCAAAGCCGCTCGGGCTCACCCCCAACGGGCTGAGGGCTCGCGACTTCATGGGGGGCCTCTCGCTGAGCGGGCCGGGTCAGCTCGGGCGGAGCCGGCGCACGTAGTCCTTCCAAGCCTCGTCGAGGTCGTCGGGGTTCACGTCGCCGAACACCCGGCGGAAGAGGCCCTCGGCCGAGGCGTCTTCGCGGAGGCCGCCGAAGTAGGCGCGCAGCCGCTTGGCGCCCTGCTTGCTCGAGGCGAGGTAGTGCACGAACGACCACGCCTGGGCGTAGTTCACGGCCTCGTGGGTGGTGTGGAACGCGTCGTAGTCGGCGAGCAGCAAGCGCTTCACCGTCCAGGGGGGCGAGAGGCCGTCGCCGCTGAGGGCGTCGCGAATGTTGGCCAACCGCGTGGCGCCGACCAGCGGAGGGACGAGCCCGTAGCGCAGGCGCGAGCCCTCGAAGCGGCAGTGCCCGAAATACTCCGCCAGGCCCTCGTCGAACCAGGTCGGCGCGTCGCGCACGTAGAGGTGCACCCACTGGTGGCAGGTCTCGTGCATGAGCGTCTCCTGGGTCTCGAGCGAGAGCTGCCCGGGCTGGGTCGGGTTCTGCTCGTAGAACAGGAGCACGCGGTAGTGCGGGAGGTAGAACCCCAGCGCGCTCTCGGGCTCGCCGATCTCGAGCTTGCCGCAGAATTCGGCGAACTCGGCGCCGTCGGCGAACAGGTAGACCGTGGGCACGAGCTCGCAGGCGCGGTCGATCGCGAACAGCTTGTCGTAGGCGGCGTAGGCCTTGTCCATGGTGTCGGCCAGGCGCTGGAGGCCGACGTGCTTCTTGCGCGCGCGCGCGACCAACCCGGCGCGCTCGTCGGGGTCGGCGGCGGTCAGCTTCGCCTCGAGCTGGGCGAGGGTCCGCGGCGAGAGGCCGACGTTGGTCACCACCCGGTAGCGGGCGTCGGGGGTGATCCGCTCGAGGGCCGCCGAGGCCAGCGGATACGCGGCGTGGAACGGGCCCAGGATCAGCACCCGCAGCTCGGGGTCGACGTCGTCGGGGTGGGCCAGGATCTCCTCGCGGACCTCGGCGAAGCGCCCGAGGAACAGCCCGCAGCGCAGCCACACGTTGCGCGTGTTGGGGTGCACGCGGACCGCCGTCCCGAGCTGATCCCAGGCCACCGGGAAGTGGCCCTCGCGGAAGCTGAGCAGCCCGCGCGCCGCCGGGGCCATGGGGTCGTCCGCCTGCACGAGCTCCTCGCAGCGCTGGCGCAGGAGCGGGGTGTCGACCTTGGCGTAGGCGTTCCAGGCGTGGCTGTAGGCGTTGGAGGGCGTGAAGCCGGGCGGGAACGCGGGGGCGGGGTCGGTGGTCGTCGCCGGCCCGGGGTCGGTGCTCGGATC